>Ga0335085_10004517_pt1 | contig 22998 bp, 35 predicted proteins | sample Lox_Sample_45_FD_206712 | JGI IMG/M metagenome (GOLD analysis project Ga0335085, IMG submission 206712) | Soil microbial communities from Loxahatchee National Wildlife Refuge, Florida, United States - Lox_Sample_4.5 | ecosystem: Environmental > Terrestrial > Soil > Wetlands | place: USA...
GACGCAGGGGCACTTCAAGAAGGCGAACGTGCCGGCGACGCGCGTTCGGCGCGAAGTGAACGTGGCGTCGGGCGGCGATGCGCCGAAAGCCGGCGATCAGGTGCTCGTTTCGATCTTCGCGGACGGCGAGCGCGTCGACGTGGTCGGCACGAGCCGCGGCAAAGGCTTCCAGGGTGTCGTCAGGCGGCATCACTTCGGCGGCGGCGCGGCGACCCACGGCTCGATGTTCCACCGCGCGCCCGGTTCGATCGGCGCCTCGTCGTTCCCCTCGCGCGTCGTCAAGGGCATGCGCGCCGCGGGCCGCATGGGCGGCGACCGCGTGACGACCAGGAACCTGAAGGTGCTGCGGGTGGACGCGGACAATCATCTGCTGCTCGTCGAGGGCAGCGTGCCCGGCGCGCCGAGCGGCTACGTCCTCGTGCGCAAGGCCGTGGCGCCGCACAAGATCAAGGTCGCGCAGGTCGAGAAGCCCAAGAAGGGCAAGAAGTAAATCATGCAACTCGATGTCGTGAACAACGAGAACAAGAAGGTCGGCAGCGTCGATCTGTCGGACGCCGTGTTCGGCGGCCGCGTGAACGCCGACCTGATGTGGGAATCGGTCGTCCACGCGAACGCGGCGAACCGCCGCGGCACGCACCAGACGAAGAACCGCGCCAACGTCAGCGGCAGCGGCAAGAAGCCGTGGCGTCAGAAGGGCACCGGCCGCGCGCGAGTCGGCGAAATCAGGAACCCGCTGTGGCGCAAGGGCGGCACGGTGTTCGGACCGCAGCCGCGCAGCTACGACTTCCGTCTGCCCAAGAAGGTCGAGCGCGGCGCGCTGCGTGCGGCGCTCGCCGAAAAAGCGCGGCAGGGCGCGCTCGTCGTCGTCGACGCGCTGAGCGCGAGCGAGATCAAGACGAAGGCGGCAGTCGAACTGCTCGCGCGCCTCGGCGTCAACGGCAAGGCGGTGCTCATCGACGTGGCTGTCGACGAGAAGCTGTCCAGGTCGGTCCGGAACATTCCGGGCGTGTCGCTGGTGCCGAGCGCGAAGGTCACGGCGCGCGCCGTGATCGATGCCGGACGCGTGGTCGCCACGAAGGGCGCCATCGAGAAGCTGCAGGAGGCGCTGGCGTAATGCTGAAGCTGACAGACGTCATCCGCCGGCCGCTCGTCACCGAGAAGACGTCGATCCTCCGCGAAGACGGACGGACGATCGTGTTCCACGTGGCCGCCGCCGCCAACAAGACCGAGATCAAGCGCGCCATCGAGCAGCTGATCGGCACGAAGGTCGAGAGCATCCGCACGAGCATCGCGCACGGCAAGGTGAAGCGTCAGGGCCGTTACGCCGGCCGGCGGCCGGACTGGAAGAAGGCCTACGTGAAGCTGCGCGAGGGCGCGAAGATGCCCGAATTTCTGGAAGGCGCGTAAATCATGCCTATTCGCAAGTTCAATCCGACGTCGCCCGGCTCGCGGTTCCAGACCGTGCAGACGTTCGACGAGATCACGACCGACCAGCCGCACAAGCCGCTGGTCGAACCGCTGCACGAGTCTGGCGGCCGCAACAACCGCGGCCACCTGACGTCGTGGTGGCGCGGCGGCGGCCACAAGCGGATGTACCGCATCATCGACTTCAAGCGCGACAAGCGCGACATTCCGGCGACCGTGTCGACGATCGAGTACGACCCGAACCGATCGGCGCGCATCGCGCTGTTGACGTACGCGGACGGCGAGAAGCGCTACATCCTGCAGCCCGTCGGGCTGAAGGTCGGCGACACGATTGTCGCCGGCGCGGCCGTCGACATCCTGCCGGGCAACTGCCTGCCGCTGAAAAACATTCCGCTCGGCACGCTGCTCCACAACGTGGAGTTGAAGCCGGGCAAGGGCGGACAGATCGCCCGCAGCGCGGGGTCCGCGGTGCAGCTCGTCGCGAAAGAAGGCGACTACGCGTCGGTGAAGATGCCGTCGGGCGAAATCCGCAAGATCAACATGGAGTGCTACGCGACCGTCGGTCAGGTCGGCAACCTCGATCACGAGAACGTGTCGATCGGCAAGGCCGGTCGCAGTCGCTGGATGGGCCAGCGGCCGCACGTCCGCGGCGTCGCGATGAACCCTGTCGATCACCCGCTCGGCGGCGGTGAAGGCAAGACCTCGGGCGGACGCCATCCGGTGTCGCCGTGGGGCCTGCCGACCAAGGGCTACAAGACCCGCAACAACAAGGTGAGCCAGCGGTTCATCGTTCAACGGAGACCGAAGTAATGGGCCGTTCGCTGAAGAAAGGACCGTTCGTCGACGTTCCGCTTCTCGAGAAAGTCGAAGCGATGAACCACGCGGGCGGCGACAAGAAAGTGATCAAGACGTGGTCGCGCCGGTCGACCGTCATCCCCGAGATGGTGGGCCACACGCTCGCCGTGCACAACGGGAAGAAGTTCATCCCGGTGTACGTGACGGAGAACATGGTCGGCCACAAGCTCGGCGAGTTCGCGCCGACGCGCATCTTCAAGGGACATACGACGAAGGTCGCCGAAAAGGCGGCAGGCGTGGCGGGCGCGCCGGGTGCGCCGGGCGCGCCGGCCGCGGGCGCCGCGCCGGCGGCGGGTGCGAAGCCTGGAGCGGGGAGCTAAGCCATGGCGATTGAAGCTCAGGCGACCGCGCGCTTTGTGCGGACGTCGGCGCAGAAGGCGGGGCTCGTGCTCGGCCTCATCCGCGGCAAGGACGTCAACCGCGCGCTGGCGACGTTGAAGTACACGCGCAAAGGGATCGCGGCGGACATCGAGAAGGTGCTCCGGTCGGCGATCGCGAACGCGCAGAACAAGGACGGCTTCAGCGGCGACGTCGATCGACTCTTCGTGTCGGCCGCGTTCGCGAACCAGGGGCCGTCGGCCAAGCGTGTACGGCCGGCGCCGATGGGTCGTGCGTTCCGCGTGCTGAAGCGGACGGCGCACCTCACCGTGAAAGTGTCGGAGCGGCCGGAAAGAGTGGTGGCGGTCGGCGGGGGCGAGACAAGGCCGAAGCGCGAGCAGCGCGTGACCGCGAAATCGCAGCGTGCGCAACAGAAAGCGCAAGAGAAGGCGAAGGAGTAGCTGTGGGCCAGAAGGTTCACCCGTTCGGATTCCGGCTCGGATTCAACAAGACGTGGCGGTCGCGCTGGTACTCCGACAAGGACTACGCGAAGCTGCTGCACGAGGATCTGGCGCTGCGCCAGAGCCTGAAGAAGCGCTTCGCGCACGCCGGCGTGTCGAAGATCGAGACCGAGCGCGCGGCGAACAAGCTGAAGATCGACATCTACACCTCGCGCCCGGGCATCATCATCGGCCGGAAGGGCACGGAGGTCGACAAGCTGAAGCAGGAAATCCAGAAGCGCACGAACCGCGAGGTCTTCATCAACATCCAGGAGATCCAGAAGCCGGAGCTGGACGCCCAGTTGATTGGGGAATCGGTGGCGATGCAGCTCGAGAAGCGCGTCGCCTTCCGTCGCGCGATGCGCAAAGCGGTCGAGTCGGCCCTGCGCTTCGGCGCGCGCGGCATCAAGGTGCGCGTGTCGGGACGTCTGAACGGCGCCGAGATCGCGCGGTCCGAGTGGTACCTGCACGGCCAGTTGCCGCTGCAGACGCTGCGGGCCGACATCGATTACGGCTTCGCGGAAGCGAACACGACCTACGGGCAGATCGGCATCAAGGTGTGGCTCTACAAGGGCGAACGGTTGGTGCCTCAGCGGGGCCGCGAGGAAGAGTACAGAGAACGGGGTCCGCGGCGGCCCCAGGCGAGGGCATAGAAGTCAGGTAGGTCGCGTAGGTCGGGTAGGAGAGAACGGAGCGTTCTGATTCACCCGACCCACCAGACCCGCCCGACCTAAGGGTTACGACGATGTTGATGCCGAAGAAGGTCAAGTACCGGAAGCAGCAGCGCGGCCGCATGCGCGGCAAGGCGTGGCGCGGGTCGAACGTGTCGTTCGGCGACTACGGGCTGCGCGCGCTCGAGCCGTGCTGGCTCACCGACCGCCAGATCGAGGCGGCGCGCGTCGCGATGACGCGCTTCGTCGCCCGCGGCGGCAAGGTGTGGGTGCGCGTGTTCCCGGACAAGCCGATTACGAAGAAGCCGCAGGAAACGCGCATGGGCAAAGGCAAGGGCGCGCCCGAGCAGTGGGTCGCCGTCATCCGCCCCGGCAAGATCCTGTTCGAGATGGAAGGTGTGAGCGAGAAGGAAGCGCGCGAGGCCATGAAGCTCGCGGCGGCGAAGATTCCGATCCTCACCAAGTTCGCGACGCGGTTCGCGCAGGAGAAGGTGCAATGAAGGCGGATGAACTGCGCGCCATGCCGTCCGAGGAGCTGACGACGAAGGAGCGCGAGCTCACCGATCAGCTGTTCCGGATGCGGATTCAGAAATCGATGGGGCAGCTCGAGGCGCCCGACAAGCTGCGCACCGTGCGCCGCGACCTCGCGCGCGTGAAGACCGTGATCCGGCAGAAGAGGGACGCGTAATGGCGCAGAAGTCAGAAAAGCTGGGCGTCGTCGTCAGCAGCAAGATGCAGAAGAGCATCGTCGTCGCCGTCGAGCGCCAGGTGCGCGACGGGCTCTACGGGAAATCGACCCGGTTGACGTCGAAGTTCATGGTGCACGACGAGAAGAACGAAGCGAAACCCGGCGACACCGTCGCCATCGTCGAGACGCGTCCGCAGAGCCGCCGCAAGCGGTGGGATCTCGTGCGCGTCGTGCGGAAGGCCGCGGAGGTCTAGTCATGATCCAAATGCGATCGATCCTGGACGTCGCCGACAATTCCGGCGCCCGCAAGATCGCCATCATCAACCCGATCGGCGGATCGACCGGCCGCTACGCGCGCCTCGGCGACATCGTCACGGCGTCGGTGAAGGAAGCGACGCCCGAGAGCAACGTGAAGAAGGGACAGGTCGTGAAGGCGGTCATCGTGCGCACCGTGAAAGAGCAGCGGCGCCGCGACGGCAGCTACATCCGCTTCGATCGCAACGCCGCCGTCCTGATCAACGACCAGGGCGAGCCGATCGGCACGCGCGTGTTCGGGCCCGTGGCCCGCGAGCTGCGCGAGCGCAAGTTCATGAAGATCATTTCGCTGGCGCCCGAGGTCCTGTAATGAGCCGCCTGGCCACACCGATTCGCAAGAACGACAACGTGCTGGTGATCACCGGCAAGGACCGCGGCAAGCGCGGACGCGTGCTGCGCGTGATCCCGGAGCGGAACCGCCTCGTCATCGAGGGCGTGAACCTGATCAAGCGTCACACGAAGCCGAACCCCGGCAAGAACGTCAAGGGCGGCATCATGGAGCGCGAAGCGTCGCTGCACGCCTCGAACGTGCAGCTCGTCTGCCCCGAGTGCGGCGCGCAGACGCGCGTCGGGCACAAGATTCTGGGCGACGGCCGTAAGGTCCGCATCTGCCGCAAGTGCGAGGGAGTCGTCGACAAATGAGCGCGCGACTGAAAGAGAAGTATCAGAAGGACGTCGTGCCGGCTCTGAAGAAGGAGTTCGGCTACACCAACATCATGGCCGTGCCGAAGGTGCAGAAGGTCGTGGTGAACATGGGGCTCGGCGAGGCGACGTCGAACGCCAAGATCGTCGACACCGGCGCCGACGAGCTCGCACGCATCACCGGCCAGAAGCCGGTCGTGCGCCGCGCGAAGAAATCCATCGCGGCGTTCAAGGTCCGCAAAGGCATGCCGATCGGCACGATGGTGACGCTGCGCGGCGACCGGATGTGGGAGTTCCTCGACCGCCTGGTGAGCATTGCGCTGCCGCGCGTGCGCGACTTCAAGGGCGTGTCGCCCAAGGGCTTCGACGGCCGCGGCAACTACACGCTCGGGCTGCGCGACCAGCTGCTGTTTCCCGAGATCGACTACATGAAGGTCGACAAAGCGCGCGGCATGAACGTGTCGGTCGTCACGACCGCGAAGACCGACGAAGAGGCGCGCAAGCTGCTGCAGTTCATCGGCATGCCGTTCCGTCAGAGTTAAAAGAGACTGAGACTGGCGACTGAATATGGCCACCACCGCAAAGATCGCGAAAGAACAGAAGACGCCGAAATTCAAGATCCGTCTTCGCAACCGCTGCCACCTGTGCGGTCGTCCGCGCGCCTACATGCGCAAGTTCGCGCTGTGCCGCCTCTGCTTCCGCAAGCTGGCACTCGAAGGCGACGTCACGGGCGTGACGAAGAGTAGCTGGTAGTTCACAGTTCACAGTCGACAGCCTACGGGCTGTCGACTGTCGACTGTCAGCTGTTAACTGTTGGTTGAGAGCGAAAGAAGATGACAGACCCAATCGCAGATATGCTCACGCGGATCCGCAATGCGGTGACCGCCAAGCACACGCGCGTCGACATGCCCGCGTCGCGGCTGAAAGCCGAGATCGCGCGCATCCTGCAGGACGAGGGCTACATCCAGGGCTTCAAGCTCCTGGACGAGGCCGCACGTCCGCAGCAGCAGACGCTGCGGCTGTTTCTGAAATACGGCCCGCACGGCGAGAAGCTGATCACCGGCGTCGAGCGCATCAGCCGTCCGGGACGCCGTGTCTACTTCGGCCGCGACGATGTGCCGGAAGTCCTGGGCGGCCTCGGCACCAGCATCCTGACGACGTCGCGAGGCGTGATGACGGGCCGCGCCGCGGCGAAAGCCGGCGTCGGCGGCGAAGTGCTCTGCAACATCTGGTAAACGCACATGTCACGAATCGGTAAGAAGCCAATCGCTGTTCCGAAGGGCGTCACCGTCAAGGTGGTCGACGGGGGCGTCGACGTGCAGGGCCCGAAGGGGAAGATGCGCCAGGCCTTTCCGCCCGGCATCAACTTCGAGCTCGCCGACGGTCAACTCGTCGCAAAGACCAAGACCGACAACCCGGAGCTCGGCAAGTTTCACGGGCTCGCGCGCAGCCTCGTCGCCAACGCCGTCCTCGGCGTCACCGAAGGCTACAAGAAGGAGCTCGACATCGTCGGCGTCGGCTACCGCGCCGAGCTGAAGGGCAAGCAGGTGATCTTCGCGCTCGGCTACTCGCACGCGGTGGTGTTCGACGTCCCGCAGGGAATCGACGTTGCGATCGACAAGCAGACGCACATCACTGTCACCGGCGTGGATCGGCAGCTGGTCGGACAGGTCGCGGCCAACATCCGCCGCCTGCGCAAGCCGGATCCCTACAAGCAGAAGGGCGTCCGCTACACCGGCGAAGTGCTGAAGAAGAAGGCCGGCAAGACTGGCGCGAAGTAAGGCTGAGGGCAGAGGGCAAAGGGCATGAAGATCCGAACGAAAGACGATCGCCGCCGTCGCATCCAGCTGCGTCAGCGCAAGCGCATCATGGGCACCAAGGAGCGTCCGCGGCTTGCGGTGTTCCGCAGCGTGACGCACATCTACGCGCAAGTCATCGACGATCTGAGCGGACAGACGCTGGTGTCCGCGTCGACCGTGGATCCGAAGGTGAAGGCGTCGCTCGCGAAAGGCGTCAGCGGCGGCAACCTGAAGGGCGCCGAAGCGATCGGCAAGACGATCGCCGAGCGGTCGATCGAAAAAGGCATCAAGCGCGTGGTCTTCGACCGCGCCGGGTTTCTCTATCACGGTCGCATCCGCGCCGTGGCCGACGCCGCCCGCAAGGCCGGGCTGGAGTTTTAGCGCATGCGTACTCGCGAACGAATCGATCCGTCGCAGCTCGACATCAAGGACACCGTCGTCTCGATCAACCGCGTGACGAAGGTCGTCAAGGGCGGCAAGAACCTGAGCTTTTCGGCGCTCGTCGTCGTCGGCGACGGCAACGGCGTCGTCGGCTTCGGCGTCGGCAAGGCGAAGGAAGTGCCGTCTGCGATCAAGAAGGGCATCGAGGCCGCCAAGAAGAACCTGATTCGCGTGCCGAAGCAGGGGACGACCATTCCGCACCAGATCACCGGCTGCTTCGGATCGGGCCGCGTGCTGCTGAAACCGGCGCCTGACGGCACCGGCATCATCGCCGGCGGCGCGGTGCGCGCGGTCGTGGAGTCGGCGGGGATCACGAACATCCTGACGAAGTCGCTCGGGTCGGCGAATCCGCACAATGTCGTGCGCGCCACCTTCAGCGGCCTCGCGTCGCTGAAGGATCCGATGCTGATCGCGCGGCTGCGCGGCAAGGATATCGAGGAGCTCGCGAAGGCGAGCGCGTAGTTCCATGGCGAACCATCGAACCGACACCAAGGGCGCCACCGTGAAGGTGACGCTCGTCAAGAGCCCGATTGGGTTCAAGGACAACCAGGAGCAGGTCGTCCGCGGCCTCGGGCTCCGCCGCATCCGTCACACCGTGGAGCTGAAGGACACGCCCGCGGTGCGCGGCATGATCCACAAGGTCCGTCACCTGGTCGAGGTCGAGTAATGTCACTCAACAATCTGCGTCCCCCGAAGGGGATGAAGCACGCGAAGAAGCGCATCGGACGCGGCCAGGGATCCGGCAATGGCAAGACGGCCGGCCGAGGCCACAAGGGTGCGAAGTCGCGTTCGGGCTTCAAGTTCAAGCGCGGCTTCGAGGGCGGCCAGATGCCGCTGCATCGCCGCGTGCCGAAGCGCGGTTTCCACAATCCGTTCCGCGTCGACTACGACGTGGTCAACCTCGACACGCTCGGGTTGAAGTTCGACACCGGCACGGTAGTGACTCCGGAACTGCTGCGCGAGCACCGGCTGGTGCAGAGCGCGGACAAGAAGATCAAGGTGCTCGGTCGCGGTGAGATCGGCAAGGCGCTCACCGTGCGCGCGCACAAGTTCAGCGGAAAAGCGGCGGAGAAGATTGCCGCGGCCGGCGGCGCGGCGGAGGCGCTCGCGTGAACGACAGCCTGAAGAACATCTTCGCGGTCGGGGACCTGCGCAACCGCGTGCTGTACACGCTCGGCCTGTTCGCCGTGTACCGCGTGGGTCACAACATCCCGACGCCGGGCGTCAATATTGCCGCCCTGGCGGAGCTGGCGCGTCAGCTGCAGGGGACGATGTTCGGTCTGTACGACATGTTCTCGGGCGGCAATCTGTCGCGCGTGACGATCTTCGCGCTGGGCATCATGCCCTACATCAGCGTGTCGATCATCCTGCAGTTGCTGACGGTCGTCTGGCCGTATCTCGAGAAGCTGTCGAAGGAAGGCGAGCTGGGCCGCCGCAAGATCACGCAGTACACGCGCTACGGGACGATCGTCCTCAGCGTGGTGCAGTCGCTCGGCATCGCGATCTTCCTCGAGCGGCAGACGCGGATCGCGGGCGGCCTGCCGCTGGTGTACGCGCCCGGCTGGGGCTTCCGGTTCATGACGGTCCTCACGCTCACGACCGGCACGTGCCTCATCATGTGGCTCGGCGAGCAGATCACCGACCGGGGGATCGGCAACGGCATGTCGCTGATCATCTACGCGGGCATCGTCGTCGGCTTCCCGCGCGCGGTGCTGCAGACGTTCGATCAGATGCGCACCGGTCAGATTGGCCTGATCCGGATCCTGTTCCTGCTGGTCCTGATGGCGTTCGTCGTCGCGGCGATTGTGTTCATCGAGCGGGGACACAGGCGCATCACGGTCCAGTACGCGAAACGGGTCGTCGGCCGGCGGATGTACGGCGGTTCGAGCACGCACATTCCGCTGAAGGTGAACACGGGCGGCGTCATCCCGGTCATCTTCGCTTCGTCGATCCTCGCGTTCCCGGCGACGATCGCGTCGGCGTTCAAGGGCGGGTGGGTCGAGACGCTGACGACGCAGCTCGGCATCGGCATGCCGCTGTACAACCTGCTGTATGTCGTCGGCATCATCTTCTTCACGTATTTCTACACGGCGATCATCTTCAATCCAGATGACGTCGCGGAGAACATGCGGAAGTACGGCGGCTTCGTGCCGGGTATCCGGCCGGGCAAGCGGACGGCTGAGTACATCGATACGATCCTGACGCGCATCACGCTGGCGGGCGCGGTGTACCTCGCAATCATCGCGCTGCTGCCGCAGTGGCTGATCAGCGGTTTCAAGGTGGCGCCGATTCCGTTCGTCGGCGACTGGCTCGACGCGAACCTGCCGCGGTTCATCACCGAAGGCATGAACGTGCCGTATTACTTCGGCGGCACGTCGCTGTTGATTGTCGTCGGCGTGGCGATGGACACCGTACAGCAGATCGAATCGCAGCTGATCATGCGGCACTACGACGGGTTCATGAAGAAGTCGAGGGTACGCGGGCGTCGAGCCTAACAGGGGATTGATGGCGCTCAATCTGATCATGCTGGGACCTCCCGGAGCAGGTAAGGGCACGCAGGCTGAACGCTTCGCTCGGACGCGCGGGATTCCGAAGATTTCGACGGGCGACATCCTGCGCGAGGCCGTGCACACCGGCACGGACCTCGGGCAGCGCGCCAAGGCGGTCATGGATCGCGGCGAGCTGGTGAGCGACGACATCATGATCGGCGTCGTCGAGGAGCGTCTGAACCGAGACGATGCGCGGAGCGGGTTCGTGCTGGACGGGTTCCCGCGGACGGTGCCGCAGGCCGTGGCGCTCGACCGCATGCTGGATGGACGCGATCCGTTGATCGTCGTCGACATCAGGGTGCCGGAGCGGGAGCTGGTGCGGCGTCTGGCGTCGCGGATGATCTGCGCCGACTGCGGCGCGAACGGCGCGCCGGGCGAGATCGTCTGCTCACACTGCGGAGGGCAGCTGGTGCAGCGCGCGGACGACAACGTAGCCGTCGTGCTGGAGCGTCTGCGGATCTACAACCGGCAGACGAAGCCGCTCGTCGACTTCTACTGCACGCGGTCGACGTTCCGCTCGATCAACGGCGCGCAGGGGACGGACAGCGTGGCGGCGGACCTGGCGGCCGCGATCGAAGCGGCGGGCAGCAGCAACGGCAACTTGCCGGGAGCGTGCGCGTGATCGTCTGCCGCTCCCGCGCCGAGCTCGAGAAGATGCGCGAAGCGGGACGGCTCGTCGGCGAAGTGCTGACGGAACTCGCGTCGCGCGTGGCTCCGGGCATCACGACGTCGGAGCTCGACGCGATGGCGGAGAAGCGGATCGTCGGGGCCGGCGCGGTGCCGGCGTTCAAGGGGTATCACGGGTACCCGGCGACGATCTGCGCGTCGATCAACGAGGAAGTGATCCACGGGATCCCCTCGGGACGGCGGCAGCTCGTGGAAGGCGATGTCATCTCGATCGATGTGGGCGCGGCGCTCGACGGATATTTCGGCGATAGCGCGATCACGCTGCCGGTCGGGAAAGTGTCGGAGCAGGCGGCGCGGCTGTTGCGCGCCACCGAGGAGTCGCTCTACAAGGCGATCGAGGTGGTGAAGCCGGGCGCGCGCGTGTCGGACATCGGGCATGCGGTGCAGCGGCACGTCGAGGCGGCGGGGTTCTCGGTCGTGCGCGAGTTCGTGGGGCACGGCATCGGGCAGAAGATGCACGAAGAGCCGCAGGTGCCGAACTACGGCGAGCCGGGACGGGGACCGCGGCTGAGCGAGGGGATGGTGCTCGCGATCGAGCCGATGGTCAACGCCGGGAAGCCGGCGGTGAAGGTGCTGTCGGACGGGTGGACCGCGGTGACGCGCGACGGCACTTTGTCGGCGCACTTCGAGCACACGGTCGCGGTGACCGCGGACGGGCCATGGATTCTGACGGCGAGAGAAGTGCCGGTTCCGGCGCGCAAGTAAGCGGCGTCGTCACCGAACAGCTGCCGTCGGCGTTGTATCGCGTGCGGCTGGAACAGGGCGCGTTCGTGACCGCGCACATCGCGGACCGGATCGAGCGCAACTTCGTGCGGATCCTGGTGGGCGATCGAGTTCGCATCGAGCTCTCGCCGACGGATGTGACACGCGGAAGGATCGTCGGGAAGATCTGAGGGACTATGAAGGTGCGAGCGTCAGTGAAGCGGATTTGCGACAAGTGCAAGATCGTGCGCCGGCGCGGCGTCGTGCGCGTGATTTGCTCGAACCAGAAACACAAGCAGCGCCAAGGTTAAGGCAGAGGGCAAAGGGCATATGGCACGTATTGCTGGCGTCGATCTGCCGCGGACCAAGCGCGTCGAGATCGGACTCACGTACATCTACGGCATCGGGCGCGTCCGCTCGAACACGATCCTGAAGGACGCTGGGGTGAGCCCCGACATCCGCGTCAAGGATCTGTCCGAGGACGACGTGCGGAAGATCAGCCGCGTCATCGAGGAGCAGGGCGGCGTCGAAGGAGACCTGCGCAAAGAGATCTCGATGAACATCAAGCGGCTGATGGAAATCGGCTGCTACCGCGGCATGCGGCACCGCCGCGCCCTGCCGGTCCGCGGCCAGCGCACGCGCACGAACGCGCGCACACGCAAGGGTCCGCGCAAGGGCGCGATCGCGAAGAAGAAAACGGTGTAGATCATGGCGAAATCAGAAGCAGCGGCGACACCCGAAGGCGCGACACCCGAGAAAAAAGAGGGTGCCGGCAAGCGCAAGAAGACCTTCAAGAAGCGCGGCGAGAAGCGCATCGTCCACCACGGCCTGGCGCACATTCAGGCGTCGTTCAACAACACCGTGGTGACGATCACCGACACCGAAGGCAATGTCGTGGCGTGGTCAAGCGCCGGCGGCATCGGCTTCAAGGGGTCACGCAAGGGGACGCCGTTCGCGGCGACGCAGGCGGCGCTCAACGCCGGCAACGCGGCGAAGAACGTCGGCATGCGCTCGCTCGACGTGCGCGTGAAGGGACCGGGGTCGGGCCGCGAATCGGCGATTCGCGCGCTGCAGACGGTGGGGCTTGAAGTGAAATCAATCCGCGACGTGACGCCGATTCCGCACAACGGATGCCGTCCGCCGAAGCGGAGGAGAGTGTAATGGCACGGTATATCGGTCCGGTCTGTCGTCTCTGTCGCCGCGAGGCGATGAAGCTGTTCCTCAAGGGCGAGCGCTGCTACACGGAGAAGTGCGCGATCGAGAAGCGCAACTTCCCGCCCGGACAGCACGGCAAGACGCGGAAGGCGAAGCTCGCCGGCTACGGCCTGCAGCTGCGCGAGAAGCAGAAGGTGAAGCGCATCTACGGCGTGCTCGAGGATCAGTTCCGCGGGTACTTCGAGGAAGCCGAGCGCACGCGCGGCATCACTGGCGAGACGTTGCTGCAGCTGCTCGAGCGGCGCCTCGACAACGTCGTCTACCGGCTCGGGCTGGCGACGTCGCGGCCGCAGGCACGGCAGCTCGTGCGCCACGGGCACTTTCAGGTGAACGGCAGGAAGGTCGACATCCCGTCGTACTCGGTGAAGGCCGGCGACGTGATCACGGTCATCGGCCGGTCGCAGAAGAACCCGACGATCGAGCACGCGATGGAAGAGGTGAAAGGGCGCGGCATCCCTGAGTGGCTGTCGTTCGACCCGAACGCGATCAGTGGCCGCGTGAACGCGATGCCGACGCGCGAGCAGATCAATCTGCCCGTGCAGGAACAGCTGATCGTCGAGTTGTACTCGAAGTAAGGTCGTCAATCCGCCGACCCGCAGCCTTATCGGACCTGCGGCGGGAGGTCGGCGGTCAACTGCAGGTCCGGAGGCCCGTCTGCGGGCCCGTTGGCGAAAGGACACGCAATGCTCTGGAAAGGTTTTCAGCGTCCGAAGCGTCTCGAAGTCGAGCGCGACACTCTCACCGATCGGTTCGGCCGGTTCTACGCGCAGCCGTTCGAACGCGGTTTCGGCACCACCATTGGCAACGCGCTGCGGCGCGTGCTGCTGTCGTCGATTGAAGGCGCGGCGATCACCGCGGTGAAGATCGACGGGGTTCTGCACGAGTTCTCGCCGATTCCGGGTGTCGTCGAAGACGCGACCGACATCATCCTGAACCTGAAGCAGGTTCCGCTGAAGCTGCACAGCGACGCCACCAAGACGCTGACGATCCGCGTCGACAAGCCGGGCGAAGTGCGGGCGCGCGACATTCAGGCCGACGGCGACGTCGAGATCCTCGAACCGGACGCGCACATCGCGACCGTCGCCGAGCACGGCAAGCTGCACATGGAAATGCGCATGAAGCGCGGCCGCGGCTACGTTTCGGCGGACAAGAATTTCGACGAGGACCTCGGCATCGGCTGGATTCCGATCGACTCGGTCCACTCGCCGATCAAAAAGGTGAACTATCTGGTCGAGGCGGCGCGCCTCGGACAGACGACCGACTACGACAAGCTGACGGTCGACGTCTGGACGAACGGATCGGTGAACGCGCGCGACGCAGTGTCGCTCGCGGCCAAGCTGATTCGCGACCACCTGAACATCTTCATCAACCTCGAGGAAGGCGCCGAACAGCAGGCGGAAGCCGCGGCCGATCAGCCGCACACCGGCGCGTCCAACGAGAATCTCGACAAGAGCGTCGAGGAGCTCGAGCTGTCGGTCCGCTCGTACAACTGCCTCAAGAACGCGAACATCCGCACGATTCGCGAACTGGTGCAGAAGAGCGAAGCCGAGATGCTGAAGACCAAGAACTTCGGGCGCAAGAGCCTGAACGAGATCAAGGAGATCCTGCACACGATGGGGCTGAGCCTCGGCATGCGTGTCGACCAGCCCACAGCGGCCGCGCAGGAGTAGAAGGAGAGGCGCGGTAGGTCGGGTTGGTCGGGTCGGTCGGGTGGGAGAGAACGCAGAGTTCTGACCACCAGACCGACCAGGCCCACCTGACTCACCAACCTACAACGAGCCATGAGACACCGAGTCGCACACCGGAAGCTCGGTCGCGTCACCGAGCATCGCATCGCGATGCTGCGGAATCAGGCGACGGCCCTGCTTCGCTACGAGCACCTGACGACGACCGTGCCGCGCGCGAAAGAACTGCGGCCGTTCGTCGAACGCCTCATCACGATCGCCAAGCGCGGCCTGGCCGGTGGCAACACCAACGGCCACGCGCTTAACGCGCGGCGCATGGTCATGCAGGACCTGCAGGACCGCGACGTGGTCACCAAGCTGTTCGACACGATCGCGCCACGCTTCGCGACGCGGCCGGGAGGCTACACGCGCCTGCTGCGCATCGGCTTCCGCAAGGGCGACAGCGCCGAAGTGGCGCAGGTCGAGCTGATCGGCAGCGAATTCGATCCGCGCGCGAAGGCGGAGGGCGAGAGCAAGAAGGAAGCGCCGGAGCCGAAGAAGGGTGGCGTCGGCGGGCGGCTGCGTGCCGCGGCCGAGCGCCTGCGCGGCGGCAACAAACCCGAAGGCGACGCCGGCGGCAGCAAGAACAAGGCGACGAAGCCGTCGAAAGGCACCGCTCGACGCGCGACGACTCCGCGCAAAGCGGGCGGAAGTTAGAACTGAGCAGTTAGAACTGAGAACTCGGAACGACAAAACCCCGTTACGCTCGGCAGCGTGACGGGGTTTTTGTTTTGGTTCTCAGTTCTCAGTTCTATCTACCTTCAAACTTCCTCGACTTCCACCCCAGCGCGTTCGGCCTTCGACGCGGCGATGATCTTCGTCTGGAGGTGCGACGGCACCTCGTCGTAATGCGAGTACTCCATGTGGTACGAGCCGCGGCCGCCGGTCGCCGACGTCAGGTGCTGCTCGTAGGTGAGCATTTCCGCCATCGGGACCTGCGCCTTGATGATCGTCGTCGCGCCGCGGGTGTCCATGCCCGCGATGCGGCCGCGACGGCCGTTCAGATCGCCCATAAGGTCGCCGGCGAAGTCCGATGGCGAGTAGACCTCGACGTTCATGATTGGCTCGAGAATCGTCGGCCGCGCGCGCGTCATCGCATCTTTGAACGCGAGGCGTCCGGCCATCTTGAACGACAACTCGTTCGAGTCGACGTCGTGGTACGAGCCGTCGAACACCGTCACGCGGAAGTCGACCATCGGGTAGCCGGCTAAATAGCCGCGCACGCGCGTTTCCTGAATCCCCTTTTCGACGGCGGGAATGAACTGCCGCGGAATGGAGCCGCCGAAGATGTCGTCGACGAACTCGAAGTCGGTCCCGCGCGGCAGCGGCTCGACTTTGATTTTGCAATCGCCGAACTGACCGTGGCCGCCGGTCTGTTTCTTGTGCCGGCCGTGCGCTTCGGTCGACGCCTTGATCGTTTCGCGATACGGGATGCGCGGCGGCTTCAGGTTGACGTCGACGCCGAAGCGCCGCTTCAGCTTCGCCACGGTCACTTGGATGTGCAGCTGTCCCTGACCGGAGAGCAGCAGCTCTTTCGTCTGCTCGTCTCGGCTGTATTTGATCGACGGATCTTCTTCTTCCAGTCGGTGCATCGAGGTGCTGATCTTGTCCTCGTCGCCGCGCGTCTTCGGTTCGATCGCGTACGACAGGACCGGCTCTGGAAATTTCACCTGGGGAAACCGCGTCGGATCGCCTTTGTCGCCAAGCGTGTCGTTGGTCAGCGTGTCTTTGAGCTTCGCGACCGCGCCGAGATCTCCCGCCTTGATTTCCGGCACACTGGTCTGCGTCTTCCCCTGCAGCAGCAGCAGGTGGCCGAAGCGCTCGGCAGTGTCGCGCGTCTTGTTGTGGATGTTCGAGTCGGACTTCAGCGCGCCGGAGGCGACGCGGAACATCGTAATGCGTCCCGCGAACGGATCCGCAATCGTCTTCCAGACGAACGCGGCCGCCGGTCCCTTTTCATCCGCGGGCCTCGCGCTGTCGGAACCGTCCTTGCCAATCGCCTTGAATGGCCGCTCCGCCGGCGACGGCAGGTACTTCGCGACGACATCAAGGAGCGGCTGCGTGCCGACGTTGAGCAGCGCCGACGTGCACACGAGCGGAAATATCTTCGCCGCGACGGTCGCGCTCCTCAGACCAGCGACGAGCTCCTCGTCGGTCAGCGTGCCGGCCTCGAAGAATTTCTCCATCAACTGCTCGTCGTTCTCGGCCACCATCTCGATGAGGGCTTCGCGCGCCGCGTCGACAGCGCCGGTCATGTCCGCGGGAACCGCCGCCTCGCTGAACTTGCCGCTCTCGTCGGTCTGATAGACGTAGGCTCTCTTCGCGATCAGATCGACGACGCCCTTGAAGCGTTTCTCTTCGCCGATCGGCAGCTGGATCGGAATCACCGTGCGGCTGCACGCTTCCTGCAGCGACTTCAACGATCGCTCGAGGCTGGCGCGCTCGCGATCCATTCGGTTCAGGACGACGATGCGCGGGAGCGACAGCTCGTCCGCGGCTCCCCACACTTTTTCGGTCTGAACCATGACGCCCGCGACGGCGTCGACGACGACCAGGGCGGCGTCGGCGACCTGCAGCGCCGCGCGCGCGTCGCTGAAGAAATTGCCGATGCCCGGCGTATCGATCAGGTTGATCTTCTGCTTGCTCCATTCGACGAATGCGAGGCCGGCGGAGAGCGTGTGCTTACGCGAGATCTCTTCCTCGTCGTAGTCGGTGACCGTCGTCCCTTCGTCGACTTTGCCGAAGCGGTTCACCATCCCCGAGACCGAGAGGAGAGCGGAGGCGAGCTGTGTTTTACCGGATCCGCTGTGTCCGACGAGAGCGACATTTCTGATGCTGGCGGCGTCGTAGACCTTCATAGGAAGCGACCCCCGGAAAAGGGAATCATATTGCCGCAGGCAGGGGTACGCAACGCGGCCGCCGGATACTACGTACGGGGACGCTCGAGCTCTGGCAGATTGCCGTCCTTGTCTTCGGGGTCCCGCGCGCCGGCGCGCTCCTGGACGATGACGTCCACGGCGCGCTGTTTGTCTTCGTTCAGCCAGTCGTACATCGTGCCGACCGCGGCCGTGCCGATGCTGCCGCGCCGGCGCGCGCGTCGCGTCCGCCGCCACCCGGCGATAAGCAGCACGAACGCGACGAGCCAGATGACGGCCGCCATGCAGCGTTATTCGTAGCGGAGCGCTTCGATGGGATCCAGACGTGAGGCCTTGAAGGCCGGATACATGCCGAAGAAGATGCCGACCGACGCCGAGAAGCCGATGCCGATCGCGAACGACCACCACGGCAGCGAAATCGGGAATCCCGACACGAGGTGCACGACGTAGCCGATGGCGGCGCCCAGTCCGATGCCGATCAGCCCGCCGAGCGACGTCAGGAACGCCGCTTCCATCAGGAACTGAAACAGGATTTCGGCGCGGCGCGCGCCCAGCGCCTTGCGGACGCCGATCTCGCGCGTCCGCTCGGTGACCGAGATCGACATGATCGCCATGACGCCGATGCCGCCGACCATCAGCGCGATCGACGAGATGACGACGAGCGCGAAGAAGGTGCCCTGGCTGATCGAATCCCACAGCTTGAGGAACGAGTCGGACGTGCTCAGGTCGAAGTCGTTCGGCTGATCGAGCTTCAGGCCGTGGCGGATCCGCATCACGCGCTCGACGTCGGCCATCGCCGCGTCGCGCGACACGCCGTCGCGCGGACGGACCGAGATCATGATGTTCGTGATCGCGCCGCCGATGTTGCCGCGCCCGAAGCGGCCGACGCGCAGGCCGAAGACGCGCGAGTAGGTCGTGTAGGGCACGACGACGAAGTCGTCCGGGTTGAAAATGCCACCCGGCGACGCGCGCTTGTCGAACACACCGACGATTTCGAACTTCTCCGTGCCAATCCGGACTGTCTTGCCGATCGGGTCGGTGCCCGACGGCTCGAACAGCAGCTTGTAGGCGGTGTTGCCGAGCACGCAGACGTTCTTCCGGTACTGCACGTCGGTGCCGCTGAAGAAGCTGCCCATGAGGAACGGAATCTTCGTTCCTTCGGCCCAGCTCTCGCCGGTGCCGAACACGATCAGCGTTTTGGTCTTCAGGTCATGGTAGAAGACCTTCCGCATCGTCGTCGGGCCGGGTCCAGCGCCCAGCTCCATGTCGACGTACTCGAGCGTCGACGTCTGTTGCTCGATCGCGCGCGCGTCTGAGACGGTGAGGTCGGGACGCTTCAAGAGCTCGCGGATGACGTTCGGTCCGAAGCCGGTGATGCTGAGCCGCTGGAGGTAGACGATGTCCGGGCCCGATTGCGAAATCAGCTCGCGCAGCGACTGATCGAAGCCGCGAATCAGCGCGGTCATGCCGACGATCGACGTGATGCCGATCACGACGCCGAGGACCGTCAACGCGGAGCGCATCTTGTTCGTGCGCACCGTGTCGACGGCCATCACGACGACTTCCCAGAGGAGCGCAGCCCGGATCGCCATCGGCTACTCGCGCCTCAGCGCTTCGATCGGATCCAGTCTGGCCGCGCGCATCGCGGGGTAGAGTCCGAAGAAGAGTCCAACGCCGGCAGTGATGCCGATACCGAGCGCCACCGACCAGAGTTCGACCGCGGCCGGAATCGGCGTGAATGCGGAAATGATCAGCGCGATCACGACGCCGAGCAACGTGCCGACGACGCCGCCGAAGATCGACAGGACGATCGACTCGGTGAGGATCTGCGTCATGATGTCGGACCGCCTGGCGCCCAGCGCTTTCCGCAGCCCGATTTCGCGCGTGCGCTCGGTGACGACCATCAGCATGATGTTCATGATCACGATGCCGCCGACCACGAGCGACAGTCCGACGACGCCGATCAGCACGGCGAAGATGCCGCTCGTCGCCGAGCTGTAGATGTTCATGATCGTGTCGGAGGTGAAGAAGCCCCAGTTGTCGGGCTGCTTCGGCTGGAGGCGGCGCGCCGTGCGCAGCGCCAGCGTCGCCTCGTCCATGGCCGTCGCGACCTGCGACATGTCACGCGGTTTCACGCTCATCTGCAGCGATCGCCGCGATCCGAACAGCATCTGAAACTGGCCGAGCGGGATGACCGCGAACTCGTCCTGCGACTGGCCGAGAAACGATCCGCGCTTCGCGCTGACACCGACGACCGTGAAGTGATGACCCTCGATCTGAATGACTTTGTCGATCGGATCGCCGTTGCCGAAGAGCGAATCGGCCGTCTGCCACCCGAGCACGCACACCGGACGCGACGTGTCGACCTCGATCGGGCTCATCAGACGCCCGCGCTCCGCGTCGAAGGTGGAGAAGTTGACGTAGTCGCCGGTGACGCCCTGCACCGACGTGCTGTCGATCGTCTTGTCGCGGTACGTGAAGCGTCCCGCCGAGCTCGACTGGAGCATCACGGCCGACGCCAGCGGGCTGTACCGTCTGATCGCGCGCACGTCGTTCGTCGTGATGCGCGGGTTGCCGCGAACCTTCTCGAATTCCTCGTCGCTGCGCGTGATCGGAAACTGCTGGATCGTGAACGAATCGGCCCCGGCCTGATTCAGGATCGCCGCCTTCACCGAGGCGTTCAAGCCCTGTACGAGCGACACCACCGCGATGATCGACGTGACCGCGACGATGTTGCCGAGCACGGTCATGAACGATCGGAGCTTCGAGCTCCAGATCGCGTCGATCGCGATCTTCGCCGACTCCCAGAGCTTGTTCATACAAAGTCGGGTTGGTCGAGTAAGACAGATGGGTCGGGTAGGGCAGACCCACCCGCCTCCCCAGCCCTACTTGACCTTTTTCGTATCCACCTTCACCGCGTCGCCATCCGACATGCCGCGCACGGAGTTGTACGGTCCGGTGATCACCTGGTCGCCGGACTGCACGCCGGATGTCACCTCGAAGTAGCGTTCGCCGGCGACACCGAGCTTGATCGGTTCGAAGACCGCGTTGCCGTTGCGCAGGACGAACACGCCCTCTGTTTCCTTCCGCGTCTGGCCGGGCTTCAGCTCTTCGGCCGATGCCACCGGCTCGACCGCCGGTCGCCGCCGCTTGTCGACCGCCGGTTTCCGCACGATCTGGCCGTTCGCGTCGTAAATCGCCTCGCGCACGGCCACCGCCGGAATCGGCACCGACGTCACGTTCTTGCGCGTGGCGGTCGTGATGTCGGCGCTGCACGTGAAGCCGGGACGAACGTCGGGCACAGGCTCGTCGAGTACGACTTTCACCTTGAAGTTCGTCGCCTGCGTGCCGGCGGCCACCTGCTGGCCGGATGTCGACGTGTTGATCGGACTGTTGCCGATCTCTTTTACGTGGCCGCGGAACGTTCGATCAGGGATCGCATCGATCGACACCTTCGCCTGCTGGCCGATCTGCACGTGCGGCACGTTGGTCTCGTCGACCTCGAGCTCCGCCTGGATCGACGACATGTCCGCGAGCGTCAGCAGCACGGTGCCGGCCTGGTTCATCGTGCCGATCATCACCATCTCGCCTTCCTGGATGTTGCGGCTCGTGACGAGGCCGTCGATCGGCGACTCGATGCGGACGCGGCTCAAGTCGTACTTCGCGCTCTCCAGGTTCGCTTTCTCCTGCGCGATACGACTCGTCTGCGCCGAGGCGCTCTTCTCGCGTTCGGCGAGCGTCGACTGTGCCACCTTCAGGTCGTTCACCGCCTTGTCGTAAGTTTCTTTCGTCGTCAGCTCCTGCTTCCAGAGGTCTTCCTGGCGCTTCAGGTTCTGCTGCGCGAGCTCGACTTGCATGCGTCCGGTGACGACGGCCTGCTGCATCTGATCCAGCGTCACTTCGGCGGCCTTCACCGACGCGGTGCCGTTGTCGACCCGGCTGGCGAGCGGCTTCGGATCGATCTGCAGCAGGAATTGACCGCGGCGCACGCGCTGTCCCTCGTCGACCGCCAGATTGACGACGCGTCCGACCGTGTCGCTGCTGATGTTAACGGTCCGCTCCGCCTGAATCTTGCCGGAGGCCGAGACGATCTGTTCGAGGTCGCGCGTCTTCACCGATTCAACCGTGACCGGCAGCCCGGTGTCCCGTTTGAAATAGAAGTTGGCGCCGACCACCGCCGCGATCACGAGGACGACCCCGAGCGCGATGAATGTGTTCTTCCGAGACATCTAAGCTCCTGCGTACGCCGTCTTGATCGCTGCGATCACGAACGCAACAACCGCGTAGACGGCGAACAGCGACATGGCAATCGATCCCGTGCGGCGCTTGTAGAGCACCGCCACGCCGATTGCCAGACTGACGATCCACCAGACGTAGATCAAATCAACCGCTCCGAGAAACCGTGCCGCGAATGAGTTCTCGTCGAGAAACGGGAAGAAGATCATCAGGTTTGTGACGCCCGACAGCGTTTCGCGCGCGTACGCGATCGGCAGCGCAACGACCTGCGCGACCGGCAGCAGTACCGTCGAATGCGCGACGATGGCGAAGACCTGCTTGAACGACGCGTCGCCGCCCAGCAGGGCGTTGAAAACGCCGAGGAGCACCGCGGCTGTGACGACGGTCATCACTGGCAGCACGACGACTGAGATCGCGCTGATGTACGGCGCGTATGTCGACATCTTCTCGAGGGTGTCGTACTGCTGATCCGTCATCGTGCGACCGAACGACTCCTGCTGGCGGACCGCGGCGTCGAGCCATGCCTGCTTCCCCACGTCGGTCGACATGAAGGCGAACGCACCGCCGGACGCAAGCAGAGCCACAGTCAACAGAACCCCAAACCAGCGGGGATACGCGGCGACGGAGGCGTACGTCGCGCGCGGAGAGAAGATCACGCCGACAATACGTGCCAGCAGGCCCTTCTGTTCCGGCGCGGCGACGGCTGGTGTGAGCTCGGTCACAGCCACCTCACATCTTCCTTAGATACGTGACGCGTCATCGCCGGTTCCGTTTTCGCTCGACCGCGGGGACCGCAACCGGTGTAAACACCTTGCGAAGAACGGCCAGGCCGCCGTGCAGACGGCGCCGCGAGACGGCGTCGAGAGGCGCTAGTACTTCGGCCAGATGCGCCTCCGCGGCGCGCGCGACGCGCTCGAGGGCGGCCTTGCCGGACGCCGTCACCTCGACCATCACCACCCGTTTGTCCCCCTCCGGTGCCGTGCGTCGAACCCAGCCGCGCTCCACCATCGCGCTCATCGAGCTCGACATCGTCGGCAGACTGACGCCCTGGAGCGACGCGAACTCGGTGAGGCTGCGCGGGCGCTGACTGAGCATCGAGAGGAGGCCGAAGTGCGCAGGCGCCGGCAACTCGCCCGCCGCGCGCAGCTCGGCGGCCACCGCGCGCATCACGAGCGGAATGATCTGCAGAATGTCGCGCGCCACGTCGCGGGACTGATCGCGGGTCATTTAGTTAGGGGGCCTAAGTATTATACGTGGAAGTCGGTCGCGCGGTTCCTTGACAGTGGCAAAGCTGGTGTTTACCATGCAGGGTCCCCGTCGCATCGCAATAAGGAGCTACGAGCGTGGTCGGATTC
>Ga0335085_10004518_pt1 | contig 22997 bp, 19 predicted proteins | sample Lox_Sample_45_FD_206712 | JGI IMG/M metagenome (GOLD analysis project Ga0335085, IMG submission 206712) | Soil microbial communities from Loxahatchee National Wildlife Refuge, Florida, United States - Lox_Sample_4.5 | ecosystem: Environmental > Terrestrial > Soil > Wetlands | place: USA...
TTTTACTTCAGTTTCATGTTCCTGTCCGGGAACAAGCGCCGCGCGATCACCGCGCTCTATGCTTTCTGCCGTGAAGTGGACGACGTTGTGGACGAATCCACCGATGAGCTCGTGGCGCGGTCCACGCTCAACTGGTGGCGCGAGCAAGTAGCCAAGATCTATGGCGGCAAGCCGCAGCACCCGGTCGCGCAGGCACTGGTCCCGATCGTGAAGCAATTCAACCTGTCCCGGGAGCATCTGCTCGAGATCATCGACGGCATGGAGATGGACCTCAACCAGCCGCGCTATCCGGATTTCAAATCGCTACAACTATACTGCTACCGTGTCGCCTCGGTGGTCGGCCTGCTCGCCGCGGAGATATTCGGCTACACCGATCGCAAGACATTGAAGTACGCGCACGATCTCGGCATCGCCTTCCAGCTCACCAACATCATCCGCGATGTCGGCGAGGACGCGCGGCGCAATCGCATCTATCTGCCGATGGACGAATTGCAGCAGTTCGGCGTGACCGCTGCGGATATATTGAATGCAAAGGAAACCGCGGGTTTCAGTGACTTGATGTCGTTCCAGATCGAACGCGCGCAACGCTACTACCGGCAAGCGATGGAACATCTCCCCCCAGCGGATCGCAAAGCACAGCGCACCGGGCTGATCATGGCGGCGATCTACCGGGCCACATTGCACGAAGTTGCGTCCAGCGGTTGCCACGTGCTGAAGGAACGCATCTCGCTGACGCCCACTTTCAAGTTATGGCTGGCTTTCAAGACGTGGCTGATGAATTGAATGAATTTCCCTCTCCCCAACCCTCTCCCGCACGCGGGCGAGGGAGCAATCGTGAAATGCAATCATTAAACACTGCGGTGATCGGCGGCGGCTATGCCGGCATGGCCGCGGCAGTCGCGCTGGCCGATTGCGGAATCCCCGTGACCGTATTCGAAAGTGCCCTGCAGCTTGGCGGCCGGGCGCGCGGCGTGAACTGCCAGGACACCCATCTCGACAATGGCCAGCACCTGCTGCTCGGTTGCTATCGCCAGACCCTGTACCTGATCGAAAAGGTCGGTGGCGATATCGAACAGGATTTCCTGCGCTTGCCGCTGCAACTCGATCTTCATCGCGAGTTCTCGCTCATTGCGCCGCATCTGCCCGCCCCGTTCCATCTGCTGGCCGCGCTGCTGACCGCGCACGGCCTGACGTTGGTTGAACGATTGAACGCCGTACGCTTCATGCTCGCACTGCGCCGCATGCACTTTCAACTCCCCTCTAGCGCAAGCGGGAGAGGGGTCGGGAGAGAGGGTAAAGACATCACCGTCACCGAACTGCTCGCACAACATAAGCAGGACAAGGCACTGGCGCAAAGACTCTGGGAACCGCTGTGCATCGCGGCGCTGAACACGCCGATCCACAAGGCGTCCGCGCAAGTATTTTGCAACGTGCTGCGCGACGCGCTGAACCAGTCGCAAGAATTCAGCGACATGCTGCTGCCGCGTATCAACTTTACCGCGCTGTTCCCACAGCGCGCCGCGGATTTTATTGAACAGAAGGGCGGCAAGGTACTGATCGCATGTGGCGTGGAAGCGCTCCGTCCGGTCGAAGATGGCATGGAAATAACCACCGCATCGGACGTAGAAAGATTCGGTTGCGTCATTTGTGCCGCTCCGCCCGCCGTCGCGGCAAAATTATTGCGCCCCATCGCAGAGCTTGCGGAGACGGTTAAGCAGATCGACAAGTTGGAATACCAGCCGATCTACACCGTGTACCTGCAATATCCCAGTCATATCTCCCTGCCCCATCCGATGCTCGGCCTGCACCGGCGCTTCAGCCAATGGCTGTTCGACAAGGGGCGCATCGCCGGACAGCATGGTCTGCTCGCCGCAGTGATCAGCGCGGAAGGCATACACCAGGAATTGCCGCAGGATGAACTGGCGCGAAAAGTGATCGCGGAACTGCGCGAGGAATTCGGCATCGCGGAACATCCGGCATGGATCAAGGTCATTGCCGAAAAGCGCGCGACGTTCTGCTGCTCGCCCAATCTGCAACGCCCCTCTCAACTGACTGCCCTGCCCCGTTTGCTGCTGGCCGGCGACTACACCGCGGGCGATTATCCGTCCACGCTCGAAGGTGCGGTGATCAGCGGGTTGAAATGCGCGGATATGATCAGCGCGTAGTCAATCGTCTAAAAACGGTTAAAATCACAACTCGATAGGCTGCTTCGTGCCATGAGCCGCCGTTCAGCTAATGCAGTTTGAAGTGTCGATTCTCGGCCTTTGCGGAAGTTCGGGACGGACTATCGAGATGTCTGCTCTGCGCAGATTAGCTGACGTTGAGGGTGTTGCGTCTTACTTCCCGCATCCAAAAGGAGACAGTCAGTGTGGGCTTGTAGAATTTTGACCGGTTATTTCTAAACACACATAGTGGGTCAATTTGGAATGCGCCACAATACTGATTGCATAGGTGGGCGTACCACTCAATCAAATCATTCCTGTACGAATTTTGTAAAGGATCAATGAGCGCCATATTGTTTTCGCTCGCAACATTCTTTTCGACCTGTATCGGGGGATTGTTTGCGCTCAAGTTCCGTGATCGGTTGCACTTTATCCTCAGTTTTACTGCCGGTGTGCTCTTGGGAGTCGTGAGTTTTGAGGTTCTGCCCGAGATTTTTAAACTTGCCCACGACAAGGGGCTCGATGCTACCGGGGCTATGGTCGCGCTGGTAGCTGGGTTTCTAGTCTTTCATAGTCTGGAGAAATTCGTATTAATCCATCATGTCCACGAAGCCGATTATCCCTTGCATCATCATCCTCAGGTGGGTGTCCTCTCAGCTATTTCCCTGGCTGGCCACAGCGTCATGGATGGTGTCGGTATTGGTCTGGGATTTCAAGTCTCTGAATCTGTCGGGATTGTCGTGGCCATTGCTGTAATTTCCCATGATTTTTGTGATGGCCTCAACACAGTGAGCTTGATGCTGGTTAACCGCAATACCACCCGCAGATCAATTGCGATGCTGCTGTTGGATGCGATTGCTCCTATTTTAGGTGCGGCGTCAACCTTGTTTATTCAGGTTCCCCCTTCTGGGCTGATACTCTATTTAGGATTTTTCGCCGGATTCCTTCTGTATATCGGGGCTTCCGACATTCTGCCCGAGGCCCACTCCCAGAACCGCTCCTCGGTTACACTCAGTCTAATCGGGCTTACCTGCCTGGGAGCATTGTTTATCTATATTGCATCTGGTCTTGCCTGACGTTACGTCTGAATTCAGCGTCTCGCTAATGCAACTTATAAGCGAGCATATTTTAAAATCCGACTGGCAGCTTTGTTCAAGATGCTGTACTTAATACTTCTATAAAATCGATGGTCGCTTGCGACTGAGTAGCAGACAATGAATTCGCATTGCAATCAAGCCAACCACGATGGCACTATGCATATTGCTACTATCAAACAGAAAAATACACACCATTCATGAGAAAGAAGCATGCACCTGTACAATATGCGGCCAAACCTAAAGTTGTGGCCGTGAAATCCAGTGCCACGCCCTCCAAGCAACCGGCGTTAGGCGTGGCTAAAGATTTGGTCAGTTGGATGCAAAGAGGTGGGGTGCCACCCAGCGTCATCCTGCTGCATGGCATGCATCTAGCTCGGAGCCCAGAAAATGATGGTCTTTCGGTAGATACGTATCGTCCCCACCTCAAAATGCAAGGCACCGACAATAAGGTGATCTCATCGATAATGGATGCCTTGGCACGCCCTCAAGCCGACAAAACCCAAGTGATTTCGTCATGGCTTCAGTCGATCTGGGCAAAGAAATCCGCAGGAAAATCCGGAATTTCTTCATTTAAAAAAGAGCAAAAAAAATCCACTCTTCCCAAAAAACCAGTCAGTCCACCAAGAAAACCCAAAGGCTCTTCGTTATCGAAACCCACGATCGTAATAAAGAAGAAACAATAGAAATCTACGGTGATGGCTTTCGCCGAAACGTATCTCTGCATTAGTTTGCAAAGCAGCCATTGGCCCACAAATAGTTCTTAGACTACTGTGAACGTGCCCTTATCACAAAGTGACCGTCTGAATTGTTCTTTGTTTAGAAAAGGGTGTGCAACAGGAAGTGCCATTATGTGACACTTCACATAAGAAATTATCGGATAGGGAAATTGCGGTACGCTTGCTCGGCAGGGGACTTGTCATCGTCCATATAAAACCGTGGTTGGTATAAACGAGGGTCGTATGCACTTGATGGTGCCGACATGTAACTATTCCCGTTGATCGAGGATGAGAACGAGGTATTCATCGCCGGCGTGGATGAACACGAGCACAGCAACAACAACGAACCCACTCTTAGTATTGTCTTCACCGTTAACCTCCAAAAACTGCAAGAACGCCACGTGTGACAATCGAGCCACCAGCAAGGGAAGACTACTCTCAGCACTTTGCTTGAGTCAAATGCTAAATTGTTACCATATATTTGGGTCGAGTCCAAACTGGAGACAGTTATTGCAGATACTTGACGGGCCGATTATCGACCTGAAGTACGTTGTCAGGTCATATTCACAGGCCCCAATTAGCTTTCCAAGAAAAGAACCTCGACGCTTTAGCGCTTTCAAATAATCGGATTGACTTTGCTTGTTCCCTTTGTTGGGGTTATCATGCCCGCCATGAATTTATCTCGCCTGTTTCAGCCGCTGTTTTTTTCTTTCGTCCTGCTGTTTGCGCAGCAAGCCGGAGCAGCACACGCGCTGAGCCATGCTTTTGAAGATATTTCACGGCATCAGGACAAACACGCACCGCATTCTGCGGCTTGTGAAAAATGCGCCACTTATGCCCAGTTGGGAAGTGCACTTAGCGCCGGCCCAATTGATTTCAACCCCCCGCAACTATCAGGTGAAGCAGTACTGCACGTTGCTCCTACCTACCATTCCACCCACATCGTAGCCGCTGTTGCCCGCGGCCCACCCTCTATCCTCCAAGCTTAGGATTACACCGGCCCTATTCCTATTGCGGGAAAGGGGCGGTTTCGCAATATTGGAGATTGGAGGAACACCATGTTTAAGCACATCTTATTGTGCGCAGCGATATCAGCGCTAGTAGGCAATCCGCTGATTGCCATTGCCCATGAACTCGGCCCCCACGTACACGGGGTGGCGAGCTTGCAAATAGCAGTAGATGAAAAAACCATGACGCTGGATTTTTCCGGCCCGCTCGACAACCTGATCGGCTTCGAGCATGTTGCGCGCACCGCGAAGCAGAAAGCCGCCGTGAAAAAAATGGCGGACGATCTGAACAAGGCGGAGCAATTTTTCATCCCGACCGCCGAGGCGCAATGCACGCTGCAATCGGTAAAGCTCGACTCCATCGTGCTCAAACCGGAAACGGTACAGGACAAGAAGGAAAAATCCCCGCCGCATGAAGAAGAACGCGCCCATGCCGACATCGACGGTGAATTCGTGTTCGCCTGCAAACAAACCGGCAAGCTGCACGACCTCGAGGTGAAACTGTTCGGCGCCTATCCCAATCTGCATCAACTCAAGGTCGAGGTGGCGACGCTGAAAAAACAAACTTCGGCACAGCTCACGCCGGAGCAAAGGCGAGTGAACTGGTAACGGCCATGCACGAAGACCGTCTTATTTCCCTCGCTATCCTGTCCGGTTTCCTCGGTTCGGGCAAGGCCACGCTGCCCAACGGTTTGCTGAAAACGGCAGAACTTGCCAACAGTGCGGTGATCATCAACGAATTCATCGAGCAGACGCTCGACCATTTCATCGAGGCGGCGCGGAGAGGCGAATTATGCGACACAACCAATTGAACAGGATGACCAATTGAACAAGATAATTAGCACCGCCGACTATTTCGGCATGACGGCGTCAACGCTGTGCCAGCTGCATTGCCTGGGCACGCCGCTGCTGCTGACTGCATTTCCGCTGCTCGGGCTGGGACAAGAGGATGATGTGGTTCACCGGTATATGACCGTGGCGGTGACGTTGCCGGTGCTGCTTGCATTGATTCCGGGGTTCTTCGCGCACCGCCGCTGGCTCGTGCCTGCGCTGGGCGGGTTCGGCCTGATCTGCTTTATCGCGGCAGTGTTGTTGATCGGACCGCTCTATGGCGAAACCGCAGAGACGGTGTTGGCGGCGATCGGTGGCGCGCATCTTTTTGCGGCGCATCGCAAGAATCGCACTTTCTGCCGGAGCTGTCCTGCTGCCAGACTCACGGCAGGACAGCGGCGCGCAGGTTGACAAGATAACCATGGTAAACCCTGTCATCAAGATCGAGAACCTGGCTTTCCGTTATCCGAAGGCAGACAGCTTCTGCCTAGACATCCAGGAGCTTCATGCCGATGCGGGCGACCGGATATTCATTTATGGCCACAGCGGCAGCGGCAAGAGCACGCTGCTCGGGCTGCTGGGCGGCGTGCTGTCACCTGAACGGGGAACGATTTCCCTGCTCGGCCATGAATTGGCGACTATGTCGTCTTCCGATCGCGACAGATTCCGTGCAGATCACATCGGTTTCATCTTCCAGCAGTTCAACCTGATCCCATACTTGTCTGTGACGGACAACGTACTGTTGTCCTGCCGTTTTTCTGCGCGACGTAGCGACAGAGCGATTGTTTCCGGCAATACACTGCAGGGTGAAGTGGCGCGATTGCTTGACCATCTTGACATTGCGATGGAGCTGCGTCACCGCCCCGTTACCAAACTGAGTGTCGGCCAGCAGCAACGGGTCGCGGCGGCACGCGCATTGATCGGCAGTCCGGAGATTGTCATCGCCGACGAACCGACTTCCGCGCTTGATGCCGAACGGCAGAAAGCCTTTCTCGATCTCTTGTCTCGCGAATGCATTGCCGCCGACACAACCTTGTTGTTCGTCAGCCATGACCGCCGGCTCGCGTCCGGTTTCAGCCGCGAAATCGATCTGTCATCGCTTAATCGGGCACAGGCCAGTCAGGAGGCCGCATGAAATATTTGATATCCCTTGCAATACGAAGCGCGTGGAATAGAAAGCTGACCTTGGGACTTACATTGATGTCCATCGCTTTGAGTATCGCCCTGTTTATCGGGGTTGAACGCGTGCGCCAGGATGCCGAGGACAGCTTCGCTCAGTCGGTGTCCGGAACAGATCTGGTTGTAGGTGCGAGAACCAGCCCGGTACAGTTGATGTTGTATGCGGTTTTTCATATCGGGGATGCCACAAACAATATTCACTGGAAAACTTTTCTGGACATTGCGGCAAATCCGTCAGTGGCGTGGACCATCCCGGTCTCAATGGGGGACTCCCATCATGGTTTTCCTGTCGTGGGCACCAGCACGGATTATTTCGCGCACTTTCATTACAGCGACTCGCAGCCGCTGGTCTTCAGCAGCGGCAAACCGTTCGCCGGACTGTTCGATGCAGTCATCGGCGCAGAAGTCGCGGAACATCTCGGCTATCACCTCGGCGATAAGATTATTCTCTCCCACGGCATGGGCGGAATCGGTCTGGCCGAACATGCCGACAAGCCTTTTACCATCACCGGCATACTCGCGCGCACCGGCACGCCGGTAGACCGAACCGTGCATGTCAGCCTGGAAGCCATCGAGGCCATACATCTCGACTGGCAGGGCGGCGCAAAAATTCCGGGCTTTTCCATTCCCGCGCAATATGTCACCAAGTTCGATCTTACGCCTAAGGAAGTCACCGCCATTCTGGTCGGGCTGAAAAATCGTGCCGCAGTATTCAAGATGCAGAGATATGTAAATGAATATCAAACCGAGCCATTGCTTGCAGTGCTTCCGGGTGTTGCGCTCGACCAGCTCTGGCAGGTCGTCGGCATCGCCGAGCGCGCCCTGCTCGCGGTATCAGGCATGGTCGTGGTGGTCGGGTTGTGCGGCCTGGTGGCGGTCATTCTCGCCAGCCTCAACGAACGGCGCCGCGAATTGGCCATCCTGCGTTCCGTTGGCGCGCGCCCTCTGGATGTGTTTCTATTGTTGAGTGCGGAAGGGCTGTTCATCACCCTGTCCGGCACGCTGACCGGCCTGGTGATGCTCACTGCAATCACTGCAACTTTTGCCCCGATGATCCAGTCACACTACGGCCTGATGATAGCGCCCACTTTTATTTCCTACGACGAACTCGGATTGCTGGGCATCGTAATCGGAGTCAGCCTGCTGGCCAGCCTTGCGCCCGGTTATAGCGCGTATAAACTTTCCCTCTCGGACGGCCTGACGCCGCGCATATAAGGAGAACATCTCATGCAAACACGCCGTATATTTCATTCTGCCATCATATTGATGCTTTCCCTGTCCAGCCTGGCCGTAAACGCGGGAGCTCTTGACGGCCTGTCCCGCTATATGGGAATCGGGACACCTCCCGATGCCAAGAAAACCGAGTATCGCGTCGGCGACCGATTGGAACAGAAGCCAACAACTGATAAGTCGCCTTACAAGGAAATAAAATGGGACGATCTCATGCCCAAGGATTGGGATCCTACCAGCGATTTCAAGAAACTCGATTTCAGCAAGATGAAAGATTCCGATCCGCGCGCGCAGGAAGCATTGCAACACCTTCGCGAAGCTTGGGTCAATGCGCCCATCGAGGAATCGATGAATGGTGCGCGTATCCGGATACCCGGTTTTATCGTGCCGCTTGAGGTGGTGCGCCACCAGATAACCGAATTCCTGCTGGTTCCCTATTTCGGGGCATGCATCCACGTTCCCCCGCCGCCATCCAACCAGATCATCCATGTATTCCCGGCAAAGCCGTTGAAGAAGGGGATGGAAAGCATGGATGCGGTCTGGATCAAGGGCGAGCTGGAAGCGTTTCCTTCCGATACCGAGATGGGCAGCGCCGGTTACCGGATGAAGGAGGCGAATGTTAAGACGTATGTTCCCAGCGGAGATTGCCCTTGTCCTTTCCCCGGCTCTTAGTGATGCCGCTGCCGTGATGATTGCACTCCTTATCCGGTCCAGCTTTGAACCAATACTGCCGGTCGGATTGCCATTACAGTGGATTCGAATCTGACTTGTTCACCATATGAAACGAATCCTCGCATTTTGGCTGTCCTCCATGATCGCCGGTTACTCTCATAACCTGTGGAGCGCACAGGCAGACTGTATTGATGAAATGAAATACCAGAAGACCAGGGAAATATATGCGGACTTGTTTGCCAAATATGACCTGCCTACGGTGTCACAGGAGTTGCTCGGCGCGATCAGCGCAACAAACGATTTGAAGGAGCAGGTAAATACCTGCCGGAAGAATCTCAATGAAACCGATCAAGAACGCTGCGAACCTTTGGTAGAACAATACAACGCCAAGCGAGTTGAGCGGGATGCACTAAGCAATCGCCTGTCTATGGCGCTTAAAATGCAGGAGTACCTGCTGACAGTCAAATTGATGCTGGAGCAGCCAATCTGTGGAAAATAGATTTTTGGAAATGGAAACACAGCGCAATTTTGCACCGCTGACCGATGTTGATGGGTGCTTTTGTTGCTTAATATTGAATGCTGCCCGCGGGCAATTCGCTGCAAACAATGGACTCTTCCATGCGACGTCTGAGCGCTCATTTAGAGGTGATTCTATTAATTCGCCATGAAATCAACTCGACTTTTTCTGCCTCTGTTGTGCATATTCTCCCTGCTGTTTGCCCAGCAAGCCGGGGCTGCGCACGCAGTGCACCATGCGTTCGAGGATTTGACGCATCAGCAGAAAGACAAACAAACCCCGCATCCCGGCGCCTGCGAACAATGCGCAAACTATGCGCAACTGGGCAGCGCGCTCAACGTTGGCACACTTGATTTCATCCCGCCGATTGTATCCGGCGAAACAATTCAGCTCCGCTCTTTTGTATTCTGTCCCATCCATTCCCTTGCCGCCGCAGCGCGCGGCCCGCCTTACTTTTCTTGAGTTGCCTATTCTCCCATGCTGATCGCATGAGAGTCTGCCATCGGCTTTTGTGGATTAAATACCCTAAAAGTATATTTAAACGCGATAGCGGTCGCATTACCGAGCATTCGCGAACAATGTTCAGCGAGTGCCTAGGTGCATGGAGTTTTCAAAACAAAAAGCTTGTGCCTGGTTGCCAATTGAATATTTGCAATTTTTAATGGAAGGAGTCACACGGTATGACCTGGCTTACTGATCTGATCGATTATGGTGTCATCGGCCTGCTTTTTATTTTAAGCGTATGGGCTGTGGCAATTGCATTTGAACGTTATTCCTTTTTCCGACAGGTTCAGGTTAAGGGCTATCTCAGCGAGGTTGCATTGGAAACAGCGCTGACCCGCCGCCTGGTCGTAATCGGCACGATTGCCGCGAATGCGCCCTACATTGGTCTGCTGGGTACGGTGCTGGGCATCATGCTGACCTTCTACACCATGGGGACTGCCGGGTCATTGGACGTCAAGACCATCATGATCGGCTTGAGCCTGTCACTCAAATCCACCGCCATGGGTTTGATGGTCGCGATTCCCTGCGTAGTGATGAACAATATGCTGCGGCGCAAAGTAAAAGAACTAGTCACCGAATATGGGGCAGATCGTGGAACGTGACATCGAGGAAATCAACGTCATTCCGCTGGTGGATGTGATGCTGGTGCTGCTGGTGATCGTCCTTACAACGGCCAGTTTCATCGCCACCGGACAGATACCGGTCAATCTCGCCAAGGCAAAGAATTCTGCAGCTTCGCAAGATGCCCCGGTGAAAGTCACAGTCCTGACGGATGGCAGTGTCTATCTGGATCAAAGAAAAATCACGCTCGAACAATTGCCCGATGCGCTTGCATCGGTATCGCGTCAACTGCCTGTGATCGTCATGGCTGACCGGCAGATTGTTCTGGAACATTTTGTCGCGGTAGTTGATGCCTTCAAGGGACTGGGATTCGAGAAGATCAGCCTCAAGGTGGACCGCCAATGAGACATTGGAGCGCATCGCTTTCCCTGCATGCAATCGCTATCGCTGCCTTGCTGGTGATGCAATGGGAATTGCGGCATGCGACCCCGAAGGAATCCAGTGAGTGGGACGTGTCCATGCTTGAGTCTCCAGTGGTTAGCGAACAGCAGCCCACTCCACAAATCGTTAAACAGCCCAAGGCTGTTGAGCCTGTCCAGTCCGATCCTGCACCTTCACAATTGCCCCCAACCCCAGTGACTGAAACTGAAGCAACGCCACCCGTTTCAACGAATATTCCTACACCCATACAGCCCCAGTCAGAGCCGCCGCCAGATAAAACGTTCGCCGACAGTTCTTGGTTAACTCAAACCCTTTGGGGGCTGATGAATGCACGCAAACGCTATCCGTTGATGGCACGCCGGATGGGTATCGAGGGTAAAGTTCTGGTGGAAGCCACCATCAATGAGCAGGGACAAGTAGTTCAGGCTACGGTCAAGCAAAGCAGCGGTAACAGCATTCTGGATGCCGACGCCCTGGAGCTGCTGAGGACGGTTACACCATTGAAACTGGATCAGTTCAAACTGGCCTCCAATACCACGGTAGTGATTCCCGTCACTTACCAGCTGGAAAAATGATGGCACTCAGTCTATCTCCCCGCTCTGTCTGTTTGTGTTTTTCACACACGGGAAAAACATCGCGACGCATTTGGCGGAGAGCGCTGCTTTATTTCTTTGTTGCGCTCACTTTTGTATGTACTCAGCAGGAGGCTGTACTGCATGCGCTGACGCATTTTCAAGAGCAACTCGCCAAATATCAGAATAAGGACAAAAGCCCTTCAGAAACCACTCAGTGTTTGAAGTGCTTGGCGCTTGCCCCAATGTCTGGAGCATTGCCTTCAGTCCTGCCAGATATTCCACGAGCCAGATATGAAGTCGAACCGCCAAGCCCATCCCGGGAAATTTCCTATGCCCATGTGGGTGACCCTCCGTTTTCGGCTCGCGCCCCACCTACTCTCCGGTAATTGTTGTTTTGTGTTGAGCCGGCGATTGAATCGGAAGCCGGCTCTGTATCCACGTGTTTACGGGAGATTTCTATGTTCAAGCCAATCAAAATTTTCAGTATTGCCGCAGCCATCGCAGCGGTTTATGCAAGCACAATACCCGCGCCGGCGTGGGCCGACGATCAGGTGCAAACCTTGCCGGAAGTCCAGGTGACAGGTTCGCCTATCACTAACAACGCCCCGGGCAGCCTGCGTAACGAGATCATCAAAACCGAATCCGTCAGTCCGCAAGAAATCGAACGCAGCAATGCCGACAATCTCACGGAGGCGCTGGACAAGCGGCCGGGCATTTCCGTACAGGTGGAATGCTCGGTCTGCAATGTCCGCAATGTGACCTTGAATAATCTTCCGGGCCGTTTCACCACGGTGCTGATCGATGGCATCCCCCTGTATTCATCGGTCTCGAACGCCTACGGTCTCGACAGTGTCAATGTGCAAGGAATAGAACGAATCGACATCGCCCGTGGCGCCGGTACCAGTTTGATCGCACCGCAAGCTTTGTCGGGCACAGTGAATATCGTGACCAAGCGTCCCACCAAAGATGAAAATGTCTACAAGGCGGAAATCGGGAATTACGGCGCGTATGAAGGGGATGCTTATGTGGGCAAACCCTTCGATGGCGGCGCGGTGGCGCTCTCCGTTGATTTCCGTAAACACGATACGGTAGATGGTGTTGGCATGAATCTCAGCCAATATACAGGCTATGAACGGCAGATGGCCGGATTCGGCTATTTCCTCGACGATGCCGGCGGATTCAAGGTGCGTAGCAGGATTGATCTGGTACACGAGACGCGCGGCGGAGGTCCATTGGGCAGCGATTATTACGCGATCATAAATTCGACCACGGGCAATCCCTTCAATTTCAGCGCCGGCCCGCACGGTTCGCCCGATCCCAACGGGTGGGTGGCCCCCGATGGCGTCAGCGGTCCTGATACATTGTCCAATGGCCAGAACGGGGTGCTATACAACAGTGGTGCCGCCGGTCTGGCGCAGATCATCACCACGGACCGCCAGCAGGGAACCGTCATCGGCGAGCGTAATGCCGGGGACGGAGTACTGAGGCTGGCCACCGGTCTGGCGCATCACGTTCAGGATTCTTATTATGGTTTGGATGCAGTTTACGATGCCAGCCAGAATCAATATTACCTGGAATCCAGCTACAGGGTGCCATATGGAGACAAACTGCTGACCTTAGGCGCCGACTATCAGTTTGAAGATTTGCGCAGCACGGGATATTCTTTTTCCACGATGACCAACAACTACGGCGTTGACAACTACACTTACCGCACGCCCGGCCTGTTCGCCCAGATTTACCTGCCCGTGCTGAACAATCGTCTGGAGTTGAACGCGTCGATGCGGGTGGATAAGCAAAACGTGTTCGGCACCATTACCAGCCCGCGCTTCAACGCGCTGTACCATCACAGCGATGCTTACGCGAGCCGCTTTTCCATCGGCAAAGGGTGGCGCGCTCCAACTTCGTTCTTCGAGCAGGAGCATGGCATTCTTGCGGACAGATATATCGTGCGCGACATCACTGAGCCCGAGACCTCGGACAACGTAAGCTACGCGCTGAGCTACGCGGCCGACCGGATCAGCTGGGTAGCCTCGGCCAACTACAACCGCATCCATAATATGGCCATGCTGACGCCAGGCCAGCCTGACCCGCAGGGTGGTCCATGCTGCGTGACGATTTTCAATTCATCCCCTGATCCGGTCACTGTGAAAGGTGTCGACTGGGTAGGCACCTACCAGGTCACTCCGGGCACCGCAATGACTCTGGGCGCAGAGAAATTCCACTACGATTTCACTCCGGGCACATTGAATTTCTCGCGCCCCGAGACCCGCGCCTATTTGACACTGGATTCGGATATCCGCGCATGGGAATTAACAGCCAGGCTTACCTGGACTGGACAGCAGAATCTCGCCAAGTTCTATGATTACGTCGACACCCAGCAATACAATCTGGATGGAACGCCCAAGCTGGACTGGAGTCCTTCGTTCACCGTAGTAGACGTGCGCGCCCAATACCGGATCAACAGGCGTTATGCGGCCTTTTTCGGCGCCGACAACCTGTTCGATTACCAGCAGGCGCAACATGACAGTTACTTGTGGACGGACTCTGCGGGCAATCTGGATGTGACGCATATCTGGGGGCCGCAAATCGGGCGTTACGTCTATGCCGGCATGCGGATGGATCTGTGATGTTTCTCTCAAAGTCCATGCTCATTCTCGCCACCATAATTGTGCTGTTTAGCGGCACGCTTGCGGCGGCGGGAGCGCCGCTTGATTTTGAGTTGCCTACGCTCGACGGCAAGCGGTTTTTCCGCTTGTCGGAGACGCATAACCGAATCACAGTGGTCAATTTCTGGGACACCGAATGTCCGCCCTGCGTTCGTGAAATGCCGTTGCTCGACAAGATATCCAAATCACGTCCCGATGTACTCTTTATTGGTGCAACGGTATCGGAACGAAACAAGGCGCGGGATTTTCTGGACGATCATCCGGTAAGCTATTTGCAATTGGCGAAATCTCCAGACCCGGCAGAATTTCTGAGGAGGTTTGGTGATCCGTTCGGCGCGCTTCCACATACTGTTGTTCTGGGCAATGATCATTCGCTATGCGCGATGAGAACAGGAGAAATCGATCAAGACTGGATAGACTCGGTGCTACAGCATTGCCGATAGAAGCAAACTGTCTGCTCTGTCCGGTCTGCCGGACGGGGCAGGGAGTCACATAAGGAATGCCCGCCTACACAATATGTAACAGTTTAGTATTTGACCTGGGTAATGGCTGAGAGTAGCATTCCCTCACTGTTGGTGGCTGGTTTATCACCTGGTGTGTATGCAGTTATTTGGAGGTTGACCGTGAAGACATTACTATGCGTGGGATCGTTGTTGTTGCTGTGTTCGTGTTCGTCTACGCCAGCGATGCATACCTCGTTCTCATCCTCGATCAACGGAATTAGTTATATGTCGGCACCATCAAGTGCTAGCGACCCTCGTTTGTACCAACCACAGTTTTATATGGACGACGACAAATCCCCTGCCGAGCAAGCATACCGCTATCTTCTACGATAATTCATTATGTGAAGTGTCACATAATGACACTTTCTGCTGCAAACCCGTTTCCGCTCTTTGAGCATTTCAGATAGTTAGCTTTGTAATCAGGACTCGTTCACAGTAGTCTATGAACTATTTATGGACCATGGCTGCTCATACCAATGCAGAAATGCTCTTTTTCGTGCTGGCATCCTGCAGTGAATCAAGTGGAAGACAAGTCCAATTCCGGCAATAGAATGGAAACTAGTTGCTCTGTGGAAGTTATGATCATTAATATACAAGTCAAGTAGCAGAAGTGTTTATTCTTGCAGTTACTCCTGCCCTTTGCTAAGTTTGCCCTGCCATGAAGTTTCGCCGCCGCATTTTCTATCCATTGCTGCTCGCCTTTTCCCTGCTATTCGCGCAGATGGGCGGCTTGGCGCACGGCATTTCGCACATTATCACCGGACAGTCTCAGGGCTCGGATCACGCACTGTCGCATAACAAGTATTGCGGCCAGTGCGCGGCTTATGGGCAAATCGGCAGCGCTATCGGCAGCAACACCATCTATTTCGCCAGCAGTGAAAATTTCGAAACGCTGCATTTTGACAATCCTGTTTCTTGCACTTCCAATACGTTTGTCGCATTCGCGGCGCGCAGCGTTTCCTGATCGCGGTCAAGCATGTCGATTAGCGCCTTGCCCTGGGTTGCAGAGACCCGCATGGATTCTCCGTGGCGCCGGCTGCACTGGACCCTGCCGCTGGCGCTGCTGATCTGCGCGGTCACTTTCAGCCTGTTTGCGTATTCGATGTGGCGGCCGGTCATCCGTTCGCCCGACCCGGTGCCGGTCACAGCCGAGCTGGTCGAACTGCCCGCTCCCGAACAACCGCAGCCGCAAGTCCGACAGAAAACTATGGTACAACCCCGTATCGAACCGGCGCTTCAACCTGAGCAGCGGTCACTCCCCCGTCGACTCCGATCGTTCCGCCCGTCACGGCACCTCCGCCCAGCAAGCCTGTTGTTCCAATGAACGAAAATCACGGTGCGCAAGCACTGGTCCAGCCGTTGCCGGCGATACCGGATGAATTGCGCGAAGAAGCGATGAACGAAACTGCCACGGCTCGCTTTAAGATCGCTGTGGATGGCAGCGTTACCGTGGACCTCGTCAAACCGACGCAAAATCCCCGGCTTAATAGGCTGTTGCTCGATACTTTGAAAAACTGGAAATTCATGCCTGCGATAAAAGAAGGTAAGGTGGTTCCCTCTGCAGAAGTCATGGTTATTCGAATGAGGGTTAACTAGCGGGAATATTTGTTCGCTCACCCTAGATAAGGAAACTTTCTAAACGTCCGTCTGCTTTTTCATGGAATGAAAGTCCGATATGTGTCGTAAACGGACTGTCACGCTATAAAACCACAAATCATTACGGAACACTCTCCCTAACGAAAAGCGTTGCAAAAATATTGCGCCTTATAATTTGGCGCGCCCCAACCGCAAAGCATTCGTGATCACCGACACCGAACTGAAACTCATCGCTGCTGCCGCGATGATGGGCGAAAGCAGCAAGCCGAAGAACGGATACAGCACTCCTGCCGCGACCGGCACGCCAAACGTGTTGTAGACGAAGGCGAAGAACAGGTTTTGCCTGATGTTGCGCATCGTGGCCTGGCTCAGGTGGCGTGCGCGCACGATGCCGTTCAAATCTCCCCTGATCAATGTCACGCCGGCGCTTTGCATCGCGATATCGGTTCCCGTTCCCATCGCGATGCCGACCTGCGCCTGCGCCAATGCCGGCGCGTCGTTGATGCCGTCGCCGGCCATCGCGACGACGCGCCCTTCGGCTTGCAGTTGCTTGACGATGTCGGCCTTCTGTTCCGGCAATACTTCTGCCACCACGCGCTTGATCCCCAATTGATGCGCGACCACTTCGGCGGTCGCGCGGTTGTCGCCGGTGATCATCACCAGTTCCAGTCCGGCTTCCTGCAAGGCGCGCACCGCTTCCGGCGTGGATTCCTTGATCGGATCGGCCACGCCGATCAGGCCGGCAGGCTGGCCATCGACGGCCACGAATATCACAGTCTGCCCCTCTGCGCGCAATGTATGCACACGCTCGAGCAATGCACCCACGTGGATCTTCAGATCGACGAAAAATCTCTGGTTGCCGATGGCTACTTTGCGTCCGGCCACCAGGCCGGTGATGCCCTTTCCGCTGACCGATTGAAAATCCTTGACCTCCGACAAAGACAGGCCACGGGCCGCGGCTCCCTTGACGATGGCGTCCGCGAGCGGATGTTCGCTGGCGCGTTCCAGGCTCGCGCCCAGTCGCAAGATCTCGCTATCCTCAAATCCCGGCAATGCCACGACCGTGGCCAGCTTCGGCTTGCCATCGGTCAGTGTGCCGGTCTTGTCGGTCACCAGTGTATTCACTTTTTCCATGATCTCCAACGCCTCGGCGTTCTTGATCAGCACGCCTGCAGTCGCGCCGCGCCCTGTGCCGACCATGATCGAGATTGGCGTCGCCAATCCCAGCGCACAAGGACAGGCGATGATCAGCACCGAAACCGCCGCGACGATCGCATGCGCAAATCTGGGTTCGGGCCCCAGGGTCATCCAGACAGCGAAGGCCAGCAGCGCGACAGATACAACGATGGGTACGAAATAACCGGACACCACATCGGCGAGGCGCTGTATCGGTGCGCGCGAACGCTGCGCTTCGCTGACCATCTGGATGATCTGCGCAAGCAAGGTATGCGAACCGACTTTTTCCGCGCGCATCAAAAGGCCGCCGGTGCCGTTCATCGTCGCGCCGATGAGTCGGTCTCCGGCATTTTTTTCGACCGCTATCGCTTCGCCGGTCACCATCGATTCATCGACCGCACTGCTGCCCTCGACGACCTTTCCATCCACCGGGATCTTTTCGCCGGGGCGCACGCGCAGGATGTCGCCGACCTGAACGTGTTCCAGTGGGATGTCTTCTTCGCGGGAGTTTTCAAGGAAATCGCGCAGCGATTTGTTCGCCCCCTCGCCCGCCTGCGGAAGAGGGTTGGGGAGAGGGGAGCGCACGATGCGCGCGGTCTTGGGCGCAAGACCCAGCAACAGTTTGATCGCGGTGTTGGTGCGGCTTCGTGCGCGCAGTTCCAGTACCTGTCCGAGCAGCACCAGCACAGTGATCATCGCCGCGGCCTCGAAATAGACCGGCAGGGTACGGTCCGCACGGCGCAGTGTCGCCGGAAAGATATCCGGCACGAAGGTGCCGATCACGCTGTACGACCAGGCCACGCCGACTCCTAATGCGATCAGCGTGAACATGTTCAGGTGCCGGCTCACCAGCGAAGCCCAACCGCGCTGGAAGAACGGCCAGCCGCACCACAGCACGACCGGCGTCGCAAGCAGGAATTCCGCCATCTGCAAATGCGCGAACGTGATCATCTGCGGGGCAAATCCCTTCCACATGTCTGATGCCATCGCCATCACGAACACCGGCAACGCCAATGCCACGCCGATCCAGAAGCGCCGCGTCATATCGTCCAGTTCGGGATTCTCTTCCTTTGCCGCCACCGTCCTGGGCTCCAGCGCCATGCCGCAGATCGGGCAGTCGCCGGGTTCGCTGCGCACGATTTCCGGATGCATGGGGCATACGTATTCGGTGATGTCCGGCCGAGGCAGCGCATTTTCAGACTCCAAAGCCATGCCACAGACCGGACAACTCCCCGGCTTTGACTCGCGCACTTCCGGATCCATCGGACAGATATATGCTGCACCCGGTATCGCAACCTCAGGCTCCGCCGGATGCAGATACTTCCCGGGGTCGGCAGAAAACTTCGCCTGGCACTTCGAATTGCAGAACAGATAGACCTTGCCTTCGTGTTCGTGGCGCAGCGGCGAGTCCGGCTTCACCGTCATGCCGCATACCGGGTCCTTGATCTCGCCCGTATCCGTCACGCCGCCGAAAAGATACTTTTCTGGAGCGGCCGAAAACTTGGCCAGGCATTTGGGATTGCAGAACAGATAGGTCTTGCCACCGTATTCGTGGCGCGACTGAGAATCCGGTTTCACCGTCATGCCGCACACAGGATCCTGGTATACGACCTCATCTGCAACGGGATCGGCTGTGTCCATGTACTTCTCCTTGCGAAAACGATACCGGCCAATCAGCGCGCGTATGCCTCGGTCGCATAGCGGCGCATCATGCGATGACTGTTGAAGTAGGATGCGTTCTTGCTGATCGCGCCCTTCATCACCCTGATCCATCCGCCGTGGTCATTGTTGTAATACAGCGGCAGCACCACCTGCTCGAGCTTTTCATACAGCGCGCTTGCGTTGCCGTCCGGCATTCCGGACAAATCGCCGATTGCCCAGCCGGTCACCCCCTCGATGCAGCCCTCGATCCACCAGCCGTCCAATACAGAAAGATTCGGCACGCCGTTGAATGCGGCTTTCATGCCGCTGGTGCCGGAAGCCTCGAGCGGAGGCAACGGTGTGTTGAGCCACACGTCCACGCCGGCAGTCAGCGACTGAGCGAGATCCATGTCGTATTCGGGCAGATAAACCACCGTGATCGTGCCGGCAAGGTCGCGTGCATGCTTGCACAGCAATTCGATCAGGTGCTTGCCGTTCTCGTCATGAGGATGCGCCTTGCCGGCAAGCACGATCTGGAACGGCTGCTTGTGCGCGATCGCCTTCAGTCGCTCGAGGTCGGTGAACAGCAGGTCGGGTCGCTTGTAGGCAGTCATGCGCCGCGCAAAACCCAGGACCGGTATATCCGGTTTCAGCGTTATCCCGGTGAGCGTCTGCACCTTTTCGACAAGATGTTGTTTCGCATGAACGTGCGCTTCCCAGACCGCGACATCCGGAATGCAGCAGTCGGCGCGCACCAGCAATTGCGGCTCGTGGCACCAGCCCGGCAGGTAATGATCGTATAGCTGGCGGAAATTCTCTGCCGTCCAGACGAACGGGTGCACGCCGTTCGTGATCGCATGTACCTTGTAGCCGGGATACATCGCATTCGATACTTCGGCATGCTTTTTGGCGACCCCGTTGACATACTCGCTCATGTTCAGCGCAAGCCGTGTCATGTTCAGATTGTCGGCACCCGCCAGGTTCTTGATCGCGTTGATATTGAAGTCGTTGTCGAGCACGCGGTTCACCATGTCGTACGGAAAACGATCGTGACCCGCTTCGATCGGGGTGTGCGTGGTAAAACTGCACAGGTCGCGTACGCGCGGAAGATCGTAAGACGATTCACCCGGGCGCAGCTCTTCCGAAGAATACGTATAGCGCCCCATCAGCTCCGCCGCGAGCAGGGCCGAGTGGCCCTCGTTCATGTGGTAATGCCGTATCGTGAAGCCGACGGCCTGCAAAAGACGTACACCGCCGATACCCAGCACGATCTCCTGTTTGAGCCGGTAGGAGTTGTCCCCGCCATAGAGATAGTGGGTGATCTCGCGATCTTCCTGGCTGTTCTCGCTCAAGTCGGTGTCGAGCAGCAACACCGGTTGGCGGCCGCCCATGCTGCCTTCCAGCACATACAGCCAGGCGCCGATCCAGACCGTGCGGCCGTCGATCGGCATGGCGATCTTCGCAGCGAGCGGTTTAGCCCATTGCGCCGGATCCCAGGTCGCCGGACGTTCCAGTTGCCGGCCGCCGGAATCGATCTCCTGGCGGAAATATCCGGCGCGGCTGACCAGGCTGACACCCACCATCGGCAAATCCAGATCGGTGGCCGAACGCATGGTATCTCCTGCAAGTATGCCCAGGCCACCTGCGTAGGTTGGAATCTCACTGCGCAGCGCGATCTCCATGGAGAAGTAGGCGACGCGCGGCTGATTGAGGAACTCGTAAGGCATGCTCGATATATCGTTTCAGGCCGGGATTGCGCGTGGTTATTTTACCCTTTTCAACCTGCGGGGTCGCATGTCCGTCCAATATGTCCGGATCATAAGGCCGTCTGTTGCCCATTTCGGTTCTAATGACCCCAAGATATTTCTTCCTTGGCCGCTTCGAAAAGGAATCAGAGTCGGCAACGCGAAAATGGTTTATAAGGATGCAGGAGGATGTTCTCAGAACTGCTTTTGCAATTCCGCCCATAACCTGACCTTGCGATCCATGGTGGTCGGTTCGGAGGTCGGCTGACCGCCGCTGCCGCGCGCCGCCAGATCGGCTTTGAACTGCATGCCCGCAAAAAAGGCGTTCAACCCTATTCCCGCACCGGAAAGGAAGCGAGTATTTGAAACCGGAAGATACGGGATGGGATCGCGGTTGATCATGATGGTGCCCGCGTCGTAGAACATCACGCCTTGCAGCATTGGTGAAAAGCTATGGCGCAGTTCTATGGTCGCAATGTGGCCCTGATCCCCGGCGCCTTCGCCCTGCGGGTAGGCTCGCACCCCATAAGCGCCTCCCAGCGAGAATTGTTCCGAAGAGTTGAGATTCTTGCTGGCGAATTGGCCGGAAAGCGCCAGTGAAAGCGAGTAACTGCTGCTCAGGCGCTGCAGGCGGTTGAGGTTGTAATCGATGCGAGTAAATGCACCGTTGGTATTGATCGTCAATTCGTCTATGAACAGCGAGACGGGATCCATGCTCAAGTGGCCGGTCGCAACCGAAACGTTGTACAGCGTAACGCCCGCGCCGCCAAGCGTATCCTGGTGATTACCCGTCACGCCTAGAGTACCGACCTGAACTGTCTTGTCGCTGTACAGGACCAGATTAACATCATTGAGCTGTTTGTATTCCAGCGTGATCGTTCCCGAGAGATTGCTTTTTTGACTGCGAATGAACGGGTAAACCGCAAACAGGCTCGCAATGGTAGCCGTGCCATGCGCATCCAACGAGGCGAACTCCTTGCCCAGGCGATAGCTGGTATCGGAATAGGCCGCGCCCATGCGCAAGCCCCTGCTTCCCACCGGAATCTGGTAGGCGGCATAGGCATAAATGAGATTCTGATCGCTGGTCAATGCGCGGAATGTGATCTGGTCTCCGATCTTGAGCGGGCTGTTAAATCCCAGTTCGGCTCCCAGTCGATACTCTCCGGTAAAGTAGTTGCCATAGTTGTCCGCCTGGATGTTTCCGGCATAAGCTGCGGAAGGCGCCAGCTCGATGACAAGGTCGGTGGCACCCACACTGGCGCCGGGTTGCAGCGAGGCGCGCGCAGATCCCACACCCGGGGTTTCGTTCAATAATAACAGCGCGCGTTCCACGGGTGCTGCCTGCAACACCTCTCCGCTATTGATACCGCCGAAATAACCGGAGGCGCGCTGATCCGACAATCTCGATTGATTATCTATTCGCTGCTCGCCGATATGGCCTTCCTCGACATTGATCGTCACCACGCCATCCTTGATCTCCTGTGGCGGGATATAAGCCCGTGCCACGATATAGCCGCGTTGATGGTAGTAGGCAGTGATACGTGCCGCCCCTTCAGTAAGTTCTGCAAGCGTATGGTCGCTGCCAACCAGGTCGCCCAGCAAAGATTCAAGTTCGGCAGTCGCGATCTTGCTGTTCCCCGAAACATGGATGGCATTCACCATGACGCGCATCGCGGCGTTCGGTTTGGGTTTCGGAGCAGCGGACTCTTCCGGTACAGGCGCGGGTTCTGCAGTCGGTATTGACGTGGGTGTTGCGGCTACGGGTGCCTCTATAGGTTCCTTGCTCTCTTTCTTGGCGACCGAAAAGATTTCCACGCGACGATTTTTTGCCCGGCCCTTTCTGGTCTGGTTATCGGCGATAGGATAGGCGGAACCTGCCCCGCTGATACTTATACGGTGTCCTGCCACGCCTTTGGTAACAAGATAATTCCTCACCGAATCGGCAAGTCCCAACGACAGCGATGGTCTTGCCTTATTGTCTGAATAGCCGGTAATTTCCAGTTTCACATCGGGATGCTTACGCGCATATTTGACGACTGCATCCAGTTCGCTGCCGGCTTCCGGTTTCAACTGGACGGTCCCGGGAAGGAAACTGTTGTATTCGATGGTGACCAGTTTATTCCCCGGAGCAGATTTCCCGGATTCAGATTCAGAAACGGGTTCAGACGCCGGTACTGA
>Ga0335085_10004519_pt1 | contig 22988 bp, 22 predicted proteins | sample Lox_Sample_45_FD_206712 | JGI IMG/M metagenome (GOLD analysis project Ga0335085, IMG submission 206712) | Soil microbial communities from Loxahatchee National Wildlife Refuge, Florida, United States - Lox_Sample_4.5 | ecosystem: Environmental > Terrestrial > Soil > Wetlands | place: USA...
CCGAGGAGCCGCCCACGGTCGCCGAGTTGCAGCTTGCCCCCTTCGATCCTCATGCCGAACGGCTTGCCGCGGATACCTTGCCTGGTGCCCCACCCCAGGCAGAGCGCCGGGAATCGGAACTGCGCGAAAGCGGGCGCCGCCGGGCGCACCATCGCGTCAATGTCGCACGCCGTGAATCCCTGCCCGACGAGAGTGTGCGGCAGGAGGCGCGGAACAGCGCGCGCAATTCGACCGCACCGACGGGGGACGAAGCATCGCCAGGGGCGCCGGTCGCGGCTGCACCCGAGCAGCTGGCGCGAACAGAACCTGTTCAACAGCCGCTGCAGATGGCGCCTGGCACGGTGAATACATCGGTGCCGCCTGCGGCGGCATCGCAATCGCTTTCATCGATTCCCGCCGGACCGGGACCAGGCACGGCGGAACTGGCGCGCGTCGAAGCGCGTCTGAAGGACAGTCTCACGTCCGAGATGATCGAAAATTTCGCGTTGTTTTTGTACGTCAGCAAGGCCGCGAGTGGGCCGTTGGCGCAGCGCATGTATGTGTTCGAGAAGCAGCCCTCGGGCGACCTCGATCTCGCGTACAATTGGCCCGTCTCAACCGGCCGCGAAAGGATCGAGTACAATGCCGCAGGAAGGCTGCTGCCCAGCTTCACGCCGGCGGGTTATTTCGAGCTCGATCCGCATCGCTTCTACCCGCACTACGTCTCCCACCAGTGGCACGAGCCGATGCCGCACGCCATGTTCTTCAACTGGCAGAAGAACGGCCTGCAAACCGGGCTCGCCATTCACAGCGCGACGGGCAACGACATCGGGCTTCTGGGCACGCGGGCAAGCGCCGGCTGCATCAGGCTTGCGCCGGACGCCGCGCGGACCTTGTTCAACCTGATCAAGACGAATTATCGCGGCCTGACGCCGCGCTTTGCCATCGACCGGCGCACCGGCACCATGAGCACCGACGGCATCATGCTGCACGATCCCAACGGAAAAGTTCAGGTCGCCGACGGCTACAAGGTGCTCGTGTTCATCGAAGATTACGGCGGACAGAGCGTCGTCGCGGCAATGTATTAGCCCTCTCATCCGGATCGTTGACGTTGTTGGGATTCATCCCACACGAAGTACACTGAAGAAGCAGGTACGCCTCGCGCGAGGATGCCGACATTCTTCGTGTACTTTGTGTGCTTTGAGTTCTTCGTGTTGAAAGCGCACAGAGCGGCCGCATCGATGAAAAGCGAATTTTGCGAAGCCGCCTTGCTCACGCTTGCATTCCCTCCGGCCGCCGCCGACCGTGTATCAGCCGGATTGCCAGGTATCCAATAAGCGCCAGTGCCGCCGCACCGGCGCTCCATATCAGGAGGCCGCGCTCCGAGACGGCAATGAGCCAAACGCTGAACGCCGCGCCGCAGACGCCGAGAACCCGCGCCGCCGGCCGCCTCGCGCCCGTCAGTGCGCTGCTCAGCGGCAGCAACGCAAGGCTTGCCGCGAGGTAGACCATCACCGAGAGAACAACGGCCACATTGGTGACGATCGTGAACTGCCGCGCAAGCGTGGGGCTTTGCGACGCGAGTACGATCAGGCTCGCGAGCACGCCGGTGAAAAGCAGATTGGCCACTGAGGCTCTGGCAGATGGTTGGTCCGGCGTGGCGCGAACCAGGCCGAGAATCGACTCGCTCTCCGCCGACTCGAGATTGACGAGGATGTTTGCGGCCAGCGTTCCCGACGCTTTGAGCATGGCGCAGAGTGCGACGATGCCCGCCGCTGCGGCGCCGAGGATCGGAGCGGTTGCATCGGCAAAAGGGGCCGACGACTTTGCAAGTTCCGATGCCGGCAGGATCCCCATGATGGCGGCACAGGCCGACATGTAGATTGCGGTAGCGATGGCCAAGCCGCCCAGCGTGCCGATGGGTACGTCACGCGCGGGATTCTTCACTCGCGCGGACAACACGATCGCGGCTTCGATTCCGACAAAAGCCCAGAAAGCCAATACCGTGGCATGCGGCACGGCCGAGAAGATGCTTTCTCCCGTGACGTTCCATGAGTGGGCGAACGTGCTCGCGTGAAAGAACAGCCAGCCGCCGGTCGCCGCCAGGAGCACTGGGGCAAGGCCGAGGATCAGTGTGAAGCTCTGCATGCGTGCAACGAACCGCGGGCCGATCACGTTGGCGCCGATCTGCAGCCACACCATGGCAATCGTTGCGAGTGCGATGCCGGGAGGCTTTGCGGCAAAGGGCAGGAAAAAGCTCAGATATCCCGTCACGGCAAGCCCGATGGAAACGTTGGCGACCATGCACGAGGCCCAGTAGAGCGCGGCGGCCATGAAGCCTGCGCCGTCGCCAAAGGCGTCGCGCACGTAGGAGAAGAGGCCTTGTGTTCCGGGATTGATCACCGCAAGCGCCGCGAACACGCCGGCGATCAGCGCTCCGCCGATGAATGCGGCCACCCAAGCGAGGATCGAGATCGAACCGAAGGCGGCGAGGCTCGCCGGCAGCAGAAAGATGCCGGACCCGATCATCGAGCTTGCAACCACCATGGTCGCCAGGAACGGACCCAGTTTGCGTTCTTCGCTGCCGGTCACGCTTGCTCCTGCGGATGCGGCTCTAACCGCCATGGCGCTCGTACAGCGCAACGGCGGCCGCGTTGGAGACGTTCAGGCTTTCCATGCGCTTTTCGATGGGGATGAACGCCGTCACATCGCAGCGCTCGCGCACCAGCCGGCGCAATCCTTCTCCCTCTGAGCCGAGCACCAGGGCGACTCTCTCTGTCGCGCAAGCCTCCTTCAGCGTCTGCTCGCCGTCCCCCGCCAGTGCGATGCGCCAGTATCCGTGTTTGCCCAAATCTTCGAGGGTGCGGGCAATGTTGACGACGCTGACATAAGGAACGAGATCGAGCGCGCCGGATGCCGCCTTGGCGAGCGTACCCGACTCCGGCGGAGCGTGCCGATCCTGGACGATGACCGCACCCGCGCCGAATGCGGCGGCCGATCTCAGGATGGCTCCCACATTGTGCGGATCGGTGATCTGGTCGAGCACCAGTACGGTTGACTTGCCGGCCGGCGATGCCGCAAGCAGGTCTTCAAGATCCTGCGCCGGCAAGGGATCGCAGAGAAGTGCGGCGCCCTGATGTACGGCCCCGGACGGCAACAGACGTCCGACACCGTCGGTATCGGCAATCTCCCAGCGCACGCGAGATAGCAGCGGGCGTCCGACCTCGTCGACTGCGCGTTCGGTTAACACGGCACGCTTGATGCTTCTGCGTGCATTGCTAAGCGCCGCGCGTGCCGGATGTAGACCATATATCCAAAGGCCGGCCGAGGCGGTGCGGTGAAACGGTTTTTTCCTGCGCGTGTTCAAATCTTTGCGGAGCCTTAACGGGAGAACTAGGATGATTGTGCAGAAAGCGGGGGGCTCACGTGTTGGAGCAAGCTTTCCGATGTTGGCGTCTCAAATCATAACACTTCCGGTCGATGACGTCGTGCGCTGCAGCATATCGGTTCCGCTCAGCCCGTCCGAAACGTTCGAGACCTTCCGTCACGACTTTTTTCGCTGGTGGCCGCACGAGCTTACCCTGTCGGGCCAATCGATCGAAAGTTTATTTTTCGAAGGCCGCCGCGGCGGCATGCTTTGGGAGAGGGGTCCTGAGGGATTTCGCGTCGATTGGGCACGTGTTCTGCGCTGGCTGCCGCCGCAGAAAATGGTCCTGCGCTGGCACATCGGGCCTTCGCATATGCCGCAGCCGAATATCGCGTCCGCGAGCCAGGTAGAGATCCGTTTCACGCCGGAGGATGGGGCGCGCACGCGCATCGATCTGGAGCACAGCGAGATATCGCGTCACGGCAGGGGCGCGGGCGAATATCGAACGCTGCTGGCCTCGAAGAACGGCTGGCCCTACATTCTGGATGCCTTCGCCCGCCATTGCGAGACGCGCGGCGCCGGCTGAAGTGGTCACTCCAGGGATTGCCGGCTTCTCGACATCCCTTCAACACGAAGGACACGAAGAGCACGAAGGATATTTTTCCATCGTGGTGCTCTCGAGCGAGGTACAGAACAATCTATAAATGACTTCACGCGGAGAGGATGAGACGCGGAGGATATTAGGAAACGTCAAGGCCTGACACGGCTCTTTGCGCGCAGCGCTGAAAAATGCCGATCCAGTCTGCGCTTCGCGCGAGTGACTTCGGAGGAAAGTCTGCCTTCGTGCCTTCGTGTTGAAAACAACAGCGCGGCATCTGCCCACTCAAGCCTTCGCCGCCAACCGCTGCGCGACCATGTCGCGAAGCGTCTTGAACTTGATCTTGCCGCTGCCGGTCACGGAGAATTCCTCCTCGCGGAAAAATACGATCTCGCGCGGCAGCTTGAAGCTGGCGAGCTCCTGCTTGAGGTATTCGCGAATGGCAGCGGGATCGAGCGTCTCGCCTTCCTGCGGCACGATGCAGGAGACCACCATTTCGCCCAGCAGCGCGTCGGGCACGCCGACGGTCTGCGTGAGCTTGACCCCGGGAAATTTCGCGATGAAACCGTCGACTTCCACCGGCGAGACATTGGCCCCGCCGGTCTTGATCAATTCGGTCAGCCGGCCTTCCCAGAAGAGATAGCCGTCGTCGTCGACGTAGCCGCCGTCGCCGGTGCGGAAGAATCCCTCCTCGTCGAAAGTGTCCTCGATCGTCTTGCCGAGGTAACCCATCATCAGGGTCGGGCCCTTGATGCAGACCTCGCCGCGCGTGCCGCGCGGCACGATCTCGTCGGTATCGGGATCGATGATCTTCAGGATGTTGCCCGGCAACGGCGCGCCATAGCTGCCCGGGCGTGGAGGAGCGTCGGGCGGAAACGCGGTGTTGATGGTCAGCGTCTCGGTCGTGCCGAATGCCTGCTCCTGCCGCCAATCGCTTTTCACGGAGGGGTGGCTGGAGAGAGCGGTATCCTGCATCACGTAGTGCAGACTGCTCAGGTCGGCGCTCGCCCACGTATCCGTCCCCTGCAGCCGCGCCCATTGATGCGGCCGGCCGACCGGCATGGTGACGCGCTCCGCCTGCATGAGCGCCAGCGCCTCTTCGGCCTGAAACACCGGCTGCAACACGATCGTGCCGCCGGTCGTCAGCGCATTGCCGACCTGCATGGAGATGTTGCCGGACCAGAAGAAGCCGTTGCCAGTCCAGCAGCGCACGGGAATGCGGGCAGGCTCCGTTCTCAGGATGCGCGGCCAGCGCCACCACTGGACGGCCAGCGCACGCTGGGCATGCAAAATGCCTTTCGGCAGGTTCGTCGTGCCCGATGAGAAGAAAATCGCGCCGGTATCCGACGGATGAGCCGTGGCGGCGCGTGCATCGATTTCGCTGACGCTCACCGCGTTGCCCGCAGCAAGAAATTCGTTCCAGGTTTCGACGGCGCTCGCGTCGGGCGCGGCCTCCGCTTCGCCGGTCGCGCTGTCCAGCGCAACGAGGCGTCGGAGGAACGGAAACTTCGTCGAGCGCAATGCGCCCGGCGCCGCGCTCGCAATCTGCGGCTCGAGTTCGGCAAGCATGGCGCCGAAATCCTTTTTCAGCACCTGGCGGTCGTAGAGCAGGATCGATACGCAAGACGCCTTGAGCAGATAGTCGAGCTCGGACGGCGTGGAGAAAGTGCTGAGCGAAACGGTAACCCCGCCCGCCAGCGCGATTCCGAACACGGTGGCGATGTACTCGGGCCGGTTCGTCATCAGGATGCCGATGCGGCTGTCCTTGCCGGCGCCCGCGGCGACGAGGGCTTTTGCGATCTCCACGGAACGATCCCAAAGCTCGGCATAGCTCCAGGCGACGCGACCCATCGGGGTTCGCATGACGAGCGCCTCGTTACCGGCGTGACGTCGGGTGACTTCCCGGGCGTAGCCGCCGATCGTCAGCGGCCCGAGCCCCGGTTCCTCGGCCAGCGGATCGCCGTAGACGAGCGACAGGGGGTGAGATGTCAGCGATGGTCTGGGCATGGCCCTCTCCGTTTGCTGGTGGACCGCGGGGCTTCCGCCCCGCATGCGCGCCTGAAGGCGCACGGTCCGGGCAGCGAATCTTTCGTATGCATCCGTGTTCTAGTGCGGCAACTGCACGTCTGCCGTTGCCTCGACGGAGACGGCGCCGTCCTGCGTGGTCATGCGGACCTTCACGATCACCACCGGCATCCCGTAAGGCGACATGTCGCGCTTCTCGACGATCTCGCCGTCGACATAGGTCGCGTCGCCCTCGAACGCGGGGCCGCGGAATTGCGATTTGGAATGCCAGATGTAACCGTTGTGCCCGGCCCAATACGCGACGTAGTCGAGGAACCACGCATTCATCGATGCGCCGTAGCCGTAGGCGCGGTACATGCCGACTTTCTCGGCCCGGTCTCTGTTGATGTGGCCGCTCGACGGACCGTAATAGAGACCGTCGCGCTTGCGCGGATCGATTTTCACGGCCTGTTCGTCATAGGTCATGCCGGCATCAAATCCGGCATCCTGTGTCGTCCACGGATCCTTGATGCCTTCCGGAATGTTCCAGCGCCAGGTGCCCCAGACGTTCTGGCGGAACGCGCGGCACTCGTTGGCGAAGCTCACCAGCGTGTGCGGTCCGAGCACGCGGCGTGGCAGCTTGTCGCCGATTTTTACCGCGTCGTAGCGGGGTGATTTTCCTGCGCGGTTGGACAGGATCCAGGCGTGGCGGATGCGCGCGATCTCTTCGAGTTCCGCATCCGTCCATTTGTGCGGCGGTTTCGGGTCGTTGTACACGCTGCGCTTGAGGGCTTCGGAGCGCAGATAGCGGATGGTCGTCGATCGCTCCTTGGCGACAAGCGCTCCAAACTGATTGCGGTGCACGGTGTCGCCGCGGGAGAACATCGTCGGTCCGGCGAATTTCGTATCGCTGACTTTGTAGCCGTCGAAACGGCGGTCCTGGAAAAGCTTGTCGCCCGGGCGGATGGGCGTGCCGTAGAACCACCATTCCTCGCCGCCGAAGATCAGGTGGGTGCCTGGAATCCTGCCGACGCAGGCCGGCGGCGCGCCGTGGCCGTAGTCCATGCAGACGGTGAAGGATTGCGGCGCGACGATGCCGCCGAACTGCGACTTGCGGGCAAACTCCTCGTCCCAATGGATCGGGTTGGGATAGTCCATGCCCTGGACCCAGCGGCGGATATCGGTGGCGTTGCACGGGTCCCACATTTCGGCGAACACGACCGGCTGGCCGACCCTGGGGTCGACATCGCTGGTATCGAGTTTGACTTCGTCCGTCGCCGCGGCGCGCATGGAATTCTCCCGGTCATTGGGCCATGACAGGAAGGGTGGGGCGCAGCGCCGCGTCTCGACAATCGGCGCCGAGATTTGGGCAGATTCCTGGCTCCCGTTATTGACAGCCCGAGGCGATTTGGCGATACCGCGCCCCCGCGCCGGCGGGTTCCAAGCTCCCGGCCCTGGGGGAATGTCCCGAGCGGCAAAGGGGGCGGACTGTAAATCCGCTGGCTACGCCTTCGTAGGTTCGAGTCCTACTTCCCCCACCAATCTTCGCTGCGTAGCAGCGAAGATTGCCCTCCGAAGCGCGGAGCGCGAAGGAAGGCTGGTGGAGTGCGTTAACATAACTGCCCGGGATGCCGCCAGATCGGAAGAAATTTGTTGGCGCGAATCTGCTAACTTGAGCCTGTCATCCCGGCCAAGCCGCGCCGCCACGGATGTTGCCGGGCGATCACGGTGAAGGTTGGCGCGGCGCAGAGCCGGGACCCATAATCGTTATCGCTTGGGTTCCGGCTCTGCGCCGCGCGTCGAACCAATTGTGATTGCCTCCAATCCGCCCCCGCAGAGCCTTTGCAAAGAAGCGGCTCTGATGTACCTAACGCCCCTCGTGCGCGGGTGTAGCTCAATGGTAGAGCAACAGCCTTCCAAGCTGATGACGAGGGTTCGATTCCCTTCACCCGCTCCATTCAAAATCTGTCCAGTCCGGAGACATCGGTAACAAAACGTACCGGAGAGATGGGTGGCAACCTCGGGCCGAACAAGGTTGCTGCCATCCATGTCTCAAGACCTTGCAAATCATATCATGACATGATATGAAATCCTGGAATGGATGAAACCGACCACGGCCTGGAGTTTCTCCTGGCCTTTGACGGCCGTGTGCATCTGTTTGAGGAAGGCTATTGGATCAAGTTCGAGATCAAACGCGTGAAGCCGGCCAAAGAGCGGCCGCATGGGCTGTCTTACTCCTTCACGCTGCACGATCCGGACGGCAAACGCCTTTTAGGCTTCGATAACGCGCACGGGATCGACGTCAAGGGTTCGCGCCTCAAGAGGAAACCCGATGCGCATGACCATTGGCACCGTACAGAGGCCGATCCGGGGCGGCCATACCGGTACGTGGACGCGTCGACCTTGCTGGACGACTTCGAGCGTGAGGTCGCGCGTATTTTGCGAGAGCGCGGAGTGTCTATGACCGTTGTCGGTGTGGACGAGAAAGGAGAATCGAATTGAGCAAGGTGCAGGGCTTTCGCTCGCTGATGAACGAGATGCGCGACGTGGCGCGGGGCAAGAAGGCCGCGCCGCGCGATGCGGACCAGCCTAGCTTCGAGTCGGTAGAAGCTCTTGTGCGATTGCTGACGCCGGATAATCGCCGCCTCTTGGCGACCATTCGCGATAGTAAACCTCAATCGATCGCCGCACTATCTAAGCTGACCGGCCGAGCCCAGCCCAATCTCACGCGGACGCTGGCGAAGCTGGAGACCGCGGGGCTCGTCGAGACCAGGATGGAAGGAAACCGCAAGGCGTATCGCGTGCGGGTCCGCAAAGTGCGCGTGGAGATCGACCCATTCTCCGAGCACGACAAGCTCGAGGTTGCTTGAGGGCGGCATTGAGGTCGCGCAGCTTGCGCATGGTGTGTCTCCGGACATGGCGACACGATATAGAATACCAGGCTGGCCAAATTGCGCGCTGCCCGCGCGGCCCAAAGCCGCGCGCGCCAAACTTCCTCAGGGCGAATCGCCGTTCGATGAATAGGTGTTAGGTATCATGTCGCTGAATCTCTGGACCGCAGGGCGGCAATACACCCTCCGCTGCAATTCGCAAAGTCCGGCTCCCTGCGAAATTCAGAATTTTGCACCAAACCTAGGCCGCTGATCCGACTAAGCTTTTCTGGTGCATAAATCTGGTGTGGATTTTGCCCCATGAAATACGGCTATGCGAGGGTATCGACGGACGGGCAGAGCGTGGAAGTGCAGGTACGCCAGATCCGCGCCGCCGGCTGCAAAAAAAATCTACCGGGAGACGGCGAGGCGGCACAGACCAACCGTGCGCAGCTCCGCCGCGCGATCGCCCAGCTCACGGTCAGCGACGTGTTGATGGTAACGCGGTTTGATCGCCTCGCGCTCGACGCTTGGTCTCTTGAACACGCTGGCGGCGATCACCGACAGGCGCGCCGGATTCCGATCCTTGGGCGATGCGTGGGCCAATACGACGACGGCACACGGCCGCCTCATGCTCACCGTGCTAGGCGGCCTAGCCGAGTTCGAGCGCGAGCTGAACCGTGCCCGCATAAGCGATGGCCGCGAGCGCGCCAAGGCGCGCGGCGTGAAGTGGGCCGCAAACGGAAGCTCACCAACATTAGCAACGCGAGGCGCTACGCCGCCGCGAAGGCGGCGAGGCCTTGCGCGAAATCGCGCGCGGCTACAACATCAGCCACAGCACGATTTCGAGGCTTGGCGTGTCCCGCGTATGAATCACACTGCGATTCTCATGATAGGCGCCGCTGGGATCGCCGCAATTGGCTGGATTTCGGGGTCTCTCAATGTTCGGTTCAATAGGATCGAACCCTACGGACCGTGGGGATTTACGGTCACCCAACTCTTTGGCTTGCTGGGCATATTGCTCGTTGGCCTGCTATGGTTTGGCCTCTCGCGGCTTTGGTGAGCGGGAATTGAATACGCAACAGCGTTCACTCTAAGTCGCAGTTTGCATTGCTGGGGAAATGCCATGAATTGGGGAGATTGGAAGGCTCTTCGGGGCCTTCAGCACGTGCTGGCCAATGGCCAGAAACGGTATTTGAACTCCGTGTGGGTTTCTGCTCACAGCCGCATGATTTTTTTGGTGTTATTGATTCTATTCTTCGGTGGACGTTGCGCATTCCAAGTGTGGTCGATTTACGATTCGATACCTGATCTACCGAAGGGTACGCTTCAAATGGTCGGCCTAAGCAATGATGGTGCACGATTTGTCGTATTGAACGACGATCATGATTACGCAAAGGGAGTCAATCGTATCTCAGTTCTTGTAGTTTTCGATGAACCCAAGCACGTAGAACAAGGTACGTTTCGTTTCGAGGCCAAGCGAGAGTTAGTTGATTGCTCGAAGCGACAAATCGCTTTTCTGGGTGCTGGCTTTTATGACGATCAAGGGCATCAAACTATATCAAGAGTCTCTGATGACATCTCTGATCCAAAAACGCATCCATTTGAGGCTATCGAAACCGAGACGACACTTGTTTGTGATCATGAGGACTTCACGCAATCAAGGGTGGTTGGCTATCTCGCTGCGCTTGCCCAGACACAGGCCATGGTAAGCGCGGCGCGGTCTAACCTCCTTCGCTAAGCTGTCGAGGCGACATCCCGAAGTGCGCGCGTGGTGAAATACTGGCATAGCACCTGCCAATCATGTCGGCAGGGACGCCTGTTCGTGGTGCAATCACGTGCATCGAAAACACTTTTTCTGTTATGCGAAGAATGCGAACTCGCTTGGGATGCCCCGAACGGGATCGGCGATCCTGAACGGGTCGTCAAGCTGGGAACAACCGCAGTTGAATTTGCAGACTGGGGATCGATTCAAGATCGGGGCTGGGAGAAAATCGGCTTGCAGCGATCCGAAATTTCAAACTGAACCGGGAGGCCTGCCGCTGTGAAGCACTTCTTTCTTTACGCGATTCTGGCGCCTCTTGCTTTGGCTAGCATCGTCGCAATGTCGTGGCCGATCATCGTCTCCATCTTCCGCCGCGAAGGTGTATGGGGGATCAATGCGTGGCGCACTAAATGCCCCGAATGCGGTCACCCCTTTCCGATAATTCGTTGGCCTGCGAATGAGCGGCAGGCGCTCTGGGGCGGAGGGACATGCGCCCGCTGCGGAACAGAAGCCGACAAATGGGGCAACCGAATTTTAAAGCAACCTGTAGAGGCCGATTCCGAGAGCACATAAGCCGCACCAAATCCAGACAGTGAGCCACCGCCAAAAGGCTCGCGGATTTTCCTTCCGCGTGAACCAAGCGTTCCCAATTTCTCTCGCTGTGCTCATCTGGCCTTCACTCGAAGCGCAAAACTCCGGCTTTGCGACTGTATTCTGACAGGCTCTGGGGTTTTGCCTACCGTGTATCGCGGCACTTATACCAACCTGCATAGCTTGTGACTCGTAGGGGGATTCCCAAAGTGTCGCGAGTCGGATTCAACATGGCAAACGAAGAGGTTTGCCATGACGGCTGCAATTGGGCTTCGGACGGATTTTGATGGAACTTTGCTGCGCCAGCTGGCGCGGCGGGTGAATGACAGCGGCCAGGTGCGTCGGCTTTTGGCGCTGGCGGAGATTTACGACGGAGGCACGCGCGGCGATGCCGCGCGGATCGGCGGGGTGACACTTCAGAGCATTCGCGATTGGGTGCTGCGGTTCAACGCGAATGGGCCTGAGGGGCTGATTGATCTGAAAGCGCCTGGTCCGCAGACGAAGCTCAACGATGTGCAGCGCCTTGCCCTGAAGGAAATTGTCGAAGCCGGTCCGATCCCGGCCGTTCACGGCGTGGTGCGCTGGCGGCTGATCGATCTGGTGCAATGGCTTTACGAAGAGTTCGCCGTCTCGCTCGACGAGACGACCGTGGGACGCGAACTGAAGGCGATGGGCTTCAGAAAACTCTCAGCGCGGCCCCGCCATCACGCTCAGAACGAGTTCGCCGTAGAGGCTTTTAAAAAAACTTCCCTGCCGAACTGGAGGCGATCCGGGCGCAGCTCGATGAGGGCGTGAAGATCGAAATCTGGTTCCAGGACGAAGCGCGGATCGGCCAGAAGAACAAGATTACACGGCGATGGGCCAAGCGTGGCACCCGGCCCAGTGCCCCACATGATTTGCGCACCAAATCGGCCTACATCTTCGGCGCCATCTGCCCGGAAAAAGGTGAAGCTATCGGCTTGGTTTTGCCATGGTGCAACACCGAGGCGATGAACGCCCATGTGGCAGAGATCTGCGCCGCGGTCGATCCCGGCGCACATGCCGTCCTCATCCTCGATCAGGCCGGTTGGCACACCACCAAAAAGCTCCGCCTTCCCGACAACATCACAATCCTGCCTTTGCCGGCCAAGGCGCCGGAATTGAACCCCACCGAAAACATCTGACAGTTCATGCGCGACAACTGGCTCTCCAACCGCGTCTTCGTGTCCTACGAGCAGATCGTCGAGCTTTGCTGCGACGCTTGGAATAAGCTCCGCGACCAGCCCTGGCGCGTCATGTCCATCGGACTTCGCGATTGGGCTCATGCATGACCATCAGCGCAGGTTGGTATTACAATGCAGCTTTGAAATCGTCTCCGGGCGGCGAAAACATATGCACCGAGATGGGGAACGGGCCGAGCCCGTTCCCCAGAATCGCTTCACGGCGCGTAGCGCACGATCGTAGTATGATAATAGACTTGCACGCGCGAGCCGTAGCGGCTCGCGAACTGCATCGCCACCGAATGTTTTCCGGCGCTCACATTCGGGCAGATGTAGTTCATGGCATGGGCTGCCGGATAGCCCGAGGACGGCGAGGCAAAAAGATTATGGTTCGGTGTGCAGACCGTGCTGCCGTCAAGCACAGCTTGCGTCAGCATGATCTCATTGGGCGACGTAAGCGCCTCCGACGAGAACGATACCTCGACGCAACCAGCCGCTCCTTGATTGAACGACACGCCGGTGCCGTTTACGCTCGAGAAGCTTTTCGATGACGTTGCCTGCGACGTCGTTGAGACGCTGTAGGATTCCGTGCCGGTTGTACACATTCCCGTCGTCGTTGCGCCGGTCGACGAAGGCTGAGCAGGATGAAAATCCTGCGACACCGCGAGAGCGGGCAAAGAGGACGAAAGAAACAAGGCGGATGTCAAAACTAGGCCGAAAGTGCCGGTCCTGGCGTGCATGCGTATGTACTCCATACTGACGCAACAGCTCCTATCGGTCCGCATGGCGGAAGTCCGAGGGCTTTGCGTCCGGTCAGGACCCCTCCTGATTGCAATCCTCCACGTTCCGAACAAAAGATCAAGCGCGATGCGCTGCATTTGACATATGACAATGCGCACCGGGCCAAGCGGTCGGGACCTATATCGGCGCAAAAAAAGCGAATGCACGGATTTCGACGCTCTCACGGGGCTCCGCACTCCCAGGCGAAGCAGGATCATCGAAGGAGGTGTGCGCGCTGAACCGGGCGCGTCCATCCGTTGCGGAATCATAGGTCTTGAATACCAGCGCTTCGTCTCGCGACATCCGGGGGAACCAATGCCAGCGATGTGTCGGGTTGAATTCGAGCTGATAGATCTCCCCGATCCGATCCGGAAATCGCCGCTCCACAGCGATGAAGTCTTTTGCATACAGAGAACGCGAATCCGCGATGGCAAGCGGGTCGCGATCGATCGGCCGGTTGATCGCGCGCCATACTTGGATGATGGCAAAGCGCCACTTGAGAAGCGTTTCGGCTTGCTCAGGGAAGAAATCGCGTATGCGCTGCGGCGCCGACCATTCCGTGTAGTCGTTGTGCACCGTCTTGACCGGTTCGCGAATTCGGCGCGCCTCCCGCGTTGCCTCGTCGCCCGAGCGGAGCGTATGATCGAACACATGCACGCGCGTCGCTCCTGAGACCTCCGCGATCAATTTTTCCATCTCCGGGTAGTAGACGGCACGAAGCGCATCGTGATCGAAGAAGTCACGCATTTGGGTCGGCTGATCGAGAAATTCGAAACCGTTTGTGTCGAGATGGAATTCGACGCGGTTCAAACGTCCGTTTCGGATGCGAACCACCTGATCAGAGAAGGTTCCTGTCACCTTCCGCAATGGCCCTCCCGGTCCATAAGTCTCACTGATCGGCTTCTCGCCGGTGCGCACCGTGTAGCGCAGCGCGGCCTCAACCTCGGCAACAGGGGCGCGTTCATTCATCGCAATGATCATGGCATTTCTCCTGAGCGACGAGAATCGGCTAGGAACACCAGGGCCGCCCGGCAAGTCACGGCGCGCCTGCCCTCCGCGCGTGGCCCGCTTCACGTGCCACGCTGGAAAACCAAGCTCAAGACGATTGGCTGGCCAATGCCGCCACACCGTGCGGCAACGCCCGCACATGTCGTGGCGCGCTTTCCGGAATCAGGATCAATGCCACAACGCCCAGAGCCACCGCAGCAGTCCAATACCACGCGGGCGCCATGGCGCTGCCAGTAATGTGGATAAGCCACTTGACCACGAGCTGGGTGCTGCCGCCAAAAATGCCGATGGCCAAGGAATACACCGTACCGAGTCCGCTCACCCGGATCGTTTTGGGCAGGGCTTCGGCGAGTGCAGCCAGGAAAGAGCCAAGGGCAAAATTCAAGCTTAGCCCCAGCAGGCTGGTGCCTACGATCAATGCGTCGGGCGAACGCGTGGATACTATCCAGTAGAAGACCGGCAGAATTAGCGCCAGCAGCACGACCGCGTTGCAGATATTGACGGGCCGGCGGCCGAAGCGGTCGGAGAGCCAACCGCCCAACAGCACCGATGGTATCTGGACGATGGTGCTGCAGGTCTCGGCAATGAACCCGGTATGCGCACTGAAATGCAGCGTGTCCTGCGCATAGGTCACCGTATAGATGGCGATGTAATTGCCAATCGTTCCAGCACCCAAGACGATCACGGCCAGCATCATGAGGCGCCAATTGCGCAGGGCGAGATCGAGGCGGCCGGACGACGTGTGCGTAGGCGGCAGATGCGAACCAGGAGTCGGGTGCTCATGCGCGTGCAATGTCTCCGGCAGGCTCGTGCGCAGCCAGAGGCCGAACGGCACAGTGAGGGCTCCGAGGAGAAAGGCTATGCGCCAGCCATAGGCCTCGAGCGCCGGCCCTGGCAAAAGGTCGGTCAATAGAAGACCGATCAGGCTACCGCAGAGCAGTGCCATGGACTGGCTCGCTACTTGCCAGGAGACTCCGAAGCCCCGACGCTCCGGCGCCACGGCCTCGAGCAGGAACGCTGTGTTGGAACCGATCTCACCTCCCAGCGAGAAGCCCTGCACCATGCGCGCAAGAACAGCCAGAATCGGCGCGGCAATCCCAATGACCGCGAAAGAGGGAATCGACGCCATCGCAAAGATCGACATACCCATGAGCATGAAGCTCAAAAGCATGGCCGGCCGGCGCCCTGCACGATCGGCGTACATGCCAATAACCACGGCGCCGACAGGCCGGGTAGCAAATCCAGCAAAAAACGTCGCCAGGGACAGCATCAGACTCAAATAGCCGTTGCGACTCGGGAAGAACGCGTTCCCGATCTGGATCGCAAAGAACGAATAGGTGAGGAAATCGTAGAATTCGAGGGCATTGCCGAGCGTGACGGCGGCGATGTGGCGGCGCTTGAGCACGAGAGATGTCTTGCCGAATTCCGTGCCTGCCAACGAAAGAGCCTCTTGACCGTTTCGCGAATATCGCCCTGCATAGTCTGAGACCGCAATAGTCCGGGAGGCGGGAATCCGCTTGGGCAGAAAAAATCCCCTCGAAGACGCCGAGATGGTCGCGCTCGAGGCACTGACCTTCTTGGCCGGGTCGGCTACGGATCTCGCCCGATTCGTCGAGAACTCGGGCATCGCGCCGGACGAACTGCGCGCGCGGGCCGAAGAGCCGGCGGTCCTGGCGGCAGTGCTTGCGTTCCTGCTGTCCGACGACGAGCGGCTACTGGCATTTTGCTCGGAGCACGGGCTCGAGCCGAAGCACATCCATATGGCGCAGCACATGTTGGAACGCGGCCGCGGAGACTCCGGATATTGAGAATGGGACGATATTGACCAAGGAACGCGCCTTGAGACTGGGCATCGACCTCGGCGGCACGAAGACCGAGATCATCGCTTTGGGCGATGCCGGCCGCACGCTTTTGCGCGAGCGCGTCTCCACTCCTCGACAAGATTATCATGGCTGTATTGCAGCGATGCGTGATCTCGTGCTCGGCGCCGAAAACAAGCTTGGCCAAAGAGGCAGCGTCGGCGTGGCCATCCCCGGCACGATCAGTACCAAAACCGGCCTGGTAAAAAACGCGAACTCCATCGCGCTGATCGGCCATCCTCTCGACAAGGACCTCGCGGCGGCGCTGGCCCGGCCGGTGCGCGTAGCCAACGATGCCAATTGCTTTGCGCTTTCCGAAGCAACAGACGGCGCGGCTGCGAGGGCACCGGTCGTGTTCGGGATCATTGCGGGAACCGGAGTCGGAGGCGGCGTCTGCGTGGACGGCCGTGTACTTTCTGGCGCGCACGGCATCGCGGGCGAGTGGGGACACAATGCCCTGCCCCGCCCCAAATCGCACGAAGTCGCAGGTCTCCCCTGCTATTGCGGCAAATCGGGCTGCATCGAGAGCTGGTGCAGCGGCCCGGCGATCGCAACCCAATACCAACAACAGACAGGGCGCAGGTCTTCCGCGACCGAGATCGCCTCGCAAGCTTTGGCCGGCGAAACTGCAGCCACTTGCATCATGCAGGCATTCTTCGACCGCTTCGCGCGGGCGATCGCCGAAATCGTCAATATCCTCGATCCTGACACCATCGTTCTAGGCGGCGGGCTGTCGAATATCGAGGCGCTCTATCACGAGCTGCCGCCGCGGGTGGAGGCTTATGCGTTCATGCCGGAAGGGCCTTCGCGCATCGTCAAGAATCGGCATGGCGACTCGAGCGGCGTCCGCGGTGCGGCGTGGCTATGGGGTGAGGACGAGCGCTCACTCGCGCTACCGAGTTAGAATTCCTGGCCGCCATGACCCGCCAGTGCCGGCTTCCCAGGTTGGGCGGGCAAGAATCAGTCGCCGAAGCGAAAGCCGGCAATTTCCGTCGATGCCGCTTCACAACCCTGATGGCCCGCCGCCACGGGCCATGACATTATAGGATTGCGGGCAGGGAATAGTACGTTGAGCGGGTTTTGCAGGGATTGTCTGGCTGAGGCAGCGGAGGGCGTCACGCGCTGCGGTGCTTGCGGCGGTCACCGCGTCCTCGCGCACACCGAGCTCGACACGCTCTTCATCGCACATCTCGACTGCGATGCATTCTATGCGGCGATCGAGAAGCGAGACGATCCATCGCTTGCCGACAAGCCGGTGATCGTCGGCGGCGGCACACGTGGAGTCGTTTCCACCTGTTGCTATATCGCCCGCATTTCCGGCGTGAAGTCGGCGATGCCGATGTTCCAGGCACGGCGGTTGTGCCCGAATGCGGTGATCGTCAAGCCCAACATGGCGAAATATGCAGGTGTCGCCCGCGAGATACGCAATCTCATGCGCGCGCTGACTCCGCTCGTGGAACCGCTGTCCCTCGACGAAGCCTATCTTGACCTTTCGGGTACGCAGCGCCTGCACGGCAAGACGCCGGCACGGACGATGGCCGAGTTTGCCAAACGCATCGAATGCGAAATCGGTATTACCGCTTCGATCGGCCTCAGTTACAATAAATTCCTGGCCAAGCTCGCCTCCGACCTCGACAAGCCGCGCGGCTTTGCCGTGATCGGGCGAGCCGAGGCCATAGGCTTCCTCCGCGACAAGCCGATCGGGTTCATTCGCGGCGCCGGCAAAGCGTTGGAAGCACGCCTTGCCAAGGACGGCATCACGCGTATTGCACAACTGCAGGACGCGAACCCGCGCGCGCTGGCGCGCCGCTATGGCAGCACGGGACTTTGGCTGCATCGTCTTGCCCACGCCGAAGACACGCGCACCGTCGACCCCGCCGGCGAAGTAAAAAGCATCTCGTCGGAGACCACATTTCCCCACGACGTGGCCGCACTCACGGAATTGGAACGAATCCTGTGGCGGCAGGCAGAGCGCGTCTCGGCACGGGCAAAGGTGAGCGGCCTGGGCGGACGTACCGTCGTGCTCAAGCTGAAGACCGCCGCATTCAAGATCCGTACACGCAGCATATCGCTCGAGTCGCCGACTGTGCTGGCCGATCGCATCTTTCAAACCGCGCGCACGGCCTTGCAGCGCGAAGCCGATGGCACCGCCTATCGTCTCCTGGGCGTGGGGCTCAGCAATCTCTGTGCGGCGGCGGAGTGCGATCCGCCCGATCTGGTCGACAGATCGGCTGCGAAGCGTGCGGCGGCCGAACGCGCTCTGGATCGCGTCCGCACCCGTTTTGGGAGCAGCGTCATGGTCAAAGGACGCGGGCTGTGATGATCATCTCTGTTGCGCTGCTTCCGGGCGAGTATCGGAGTCCCGGGACGGAGGACAAGTTGGCGCGAGCGGCTCAAGGCGTGTGAGCGTGGCCTTGAGCGCGTAGCGTGCATAAATCAACGACATACTGCCGCTGATGCCATTGGCGTAGAGGCGGGTGGCGATTTCGTATTCGGGAAGCTCATTGCCGGGCTTGTTGTCGAAATAGCTGACAAGAACCCCCCACGCCGGAACGTTGCGGATAAGGCCGGCCTTATCGACAGCGCGGTCGGCGATGGTCGCCTGCGACGAGGCGAGCCGGCCAATCACGGCCGTCGAGACGTAGACATCGCCTTCGTCGCCACCCTCGAAGACGAGGCGCTTGCTGGTCTGCTGCCCGCGGTCGGCTGCCGCAAGCAAGGCGACAGTCTGAGCCGTTGGAAACACGGTGCCGCCAGGCAGGGCGAATTGACGCCGTTTGGGCGCAAGCAGATTGACCAGCGCATCACCGCCACTGGCGAGCATGGCAGTGCCGCGCTTTTCTTTGTCCAGCTTGCCGCCGCTGGCATTCTTTACGTCGAAGCGCATGCTCTTGCCGTCTTTGCTTTCCCACGCGGTCACGACGTAATCGGAGCGAGCAATTGCGCCATCGGCATCCGTGATATCAAGGATCGTACGCTGCGCGGTGGACCAGCCGTCACATGTGTCGCGAAACTGAATGATCATGCGGCCGCGTGCAGTTACCGCGCCGCCCGGCGACGTGTGTTCCAGCCGAAGATCGTATGTCGCCCGATTGGGGACAAGATGGACCGGCATCGCCGATACACTCGTCATTCCCAGCATCGTCCCTGCAAGGATAATTACCACGGAGTCACGAAAAATACGAAGCGCCTGTGCGAAGCGCAGCAATTTTCTCAGTGCACTCCGTGTCTCCGTGGTGCAGTTCGTTGACGCCGCCGGCGGAAAATCAAACTTACAAATCATCCTTCGCTGCCGTCGAAGCTGCGCAACGCACCGTAAAGATCGGGTCTGCGGTCGCGGAACAGGCCCCATGACGCACGATGTCCTGCGATCTCATCGAGATCGAACTCCGCACACGCAACACCTTCCTCCGCCCGATCGAGCTCGGCAACGATATTGCCCGTTGGACCCGCAATGAACGAGGACCCGTAAAAGGTCATCTCACCGGCAGCGCCCTTTTCCGTTCCTACGCGATTGGACGCGACGAGCGGCAGATAGTTCGCCCCGGCGTGTCCCTGCATGACCCTGCGCCAGTGATCGCGCGAGTCCACCGGCGGCGCCGGCGGCGGCTCAGTCCCGATAGCGGTGGGATAAAGGAGTGCTTCGGCGCCTTTTAGCGCCATTGTACGGGCGGCTTCCGGAAACCACTGGTCCCAACAGATGCCACAACCCAGCTGGCCGAAGCGCGTCTGCCACACCTTGAAGCCGGTGTCTCCCGGCGTGAAATAGAATTTTTCCTGGTAGCCGGGCCCGTCAGGGATGTGTGACTTGCGGTAGCGGCCGAGCACCCGCCCGTCTGCATCCACCATCGCCAGCGAATTGAAATAGGACTTGCCGGCGCACTCGAAGAAACTCACCGGCACAACAACGCCCAGCTTCGCTGCGAGCTCGGCCATTTGCGCAATCAGCGGGTTGCCCTCGAATGGTGCAGCCAGCCGGAAATGCTCGGCAAGCTGATCCTGGCAGAAGTACGGTGTCTCGAACAACTCCTGCAGGAGCACGATCTGTGCCCCCCTGCCGGCGGCCGCGCGCACCATCTCGACGGCCTTCGCAATATTGGCGCGGCGATCCCACGAACACGCGAACTGGGTGGCTGCGAACATGACCTTTCTCATGCCGGCTCCTGCTGCGTAATGCAGTGTATGCCACCACCGCCCTGCACGATGTCGAGGGCATCGATTTGCAGAATGTCGCGGCCCGGAAAACAATCGGCCAGCACGCTGCGCGCATGTTCGTCGTGTGGATCATCGAAGGAGGGCATCACCACTCCGCCGTTGGGCAGGTAGAAATTGATGTAGCTCGTCGCAAGCATCCTGCCGCGCCAATCGGCGCGGTGCGTTCCCGGCTGTACCAATTCTACCACGTCGAGACAGCGGTCATCAGCATCGCGCGCATTCTTCAGCCGGCGGATGGCCTCCTCCACGGGAGCCCAATCGGGATGCGCTCGCGAAGCCGGTACCCCCACGATCACGCGCCCGCCAGCGGCAAAGCAGGCGATATTGTCTACGTGGCCGTCGGTTTCGTCATCGGCAAAGCCTTCGCCCAGCCATAGAATACGCCGCGCGCCGGTGAAGAGCGCCAGACGCTCCTCGACCTGCTGGCGGCTGAGGCCCGGATTGCGGTTCATGTTGAGCAGGCACTGCTCGGTCGTCATGAGCGTGCCTCTTCCGTCCACATGAATGGCGCCGCCTTCGCAGACCAACGGTGCCAAATACGACCGCACGCCGAGAGACGCCAGAAGCCGGCCGGCAAATGCCTCGTCGTCCGCATAGGGGCGATATTTGTTGCCCCATGCGTTGAATCGCCAGGCGACACCCGCGCGCCGGCCCTCATTTCCGACCACAAAGGTTGGTCCTATGTCCCGTGCCCAGGAGTCGTCGAGGGGGACCTCGAAAATTTCCGCCTTGCCGGCGCAGGCCAGCTCGACCTCGGCCGCCTCGTTGGGCCGCACCGCCATGACGACCGGCTCAAACGTCGAGATCGCGCGCGCCACGCGTGCATAGGCCTGCTTGGCCCGCAGCAACCCATCGATGCCGCCGAATGCTTCCGGACGGCACGGCCAGCACATCCAGGTACGCGTATGGTTTTCCCACTCGGCGGGCATTCTATAGCCATCGCGCAGCGGGCACGCATCATCGGCGTCGAGCGTTTTCGCCATGGCGCCTCTATAGCTGTTCGCGTCAGGAATTTCACCACGAAGTCGCAGGGGATATGATAGTGGGCTCTTGGAATTTGCTTTGCTCGGGTCCAAACCCAAGCTGACCGCAGCAACAGACTTCGCGGCTTGAAGGTCACAAAGGAGCCACCAGATGACGTCGCAGATCGAGGCACGACTCAAGGAGCTTGGCATCACCCTGCCAACGCCCCCGGCGCCGATTGCGAGCTATGTTCCTTTTGTCGTGAGCGGGAAACTCGTCTTCGTGTCGGGTCAGGTTACGGCGTCATCCGATGGGCTGAAGTTCGTGGGCTGTGTCGGTCAAGAGCTTTCACTCGAGGAGGGCAAGGCCGCAGCACGGCTTTGCGCGATAAACGTTCTTGCCCAGCTCAAGGCGGCGTGCGGCGATCTCGACCGGGTGAGGCGCTGCGTCAAGCTTACCGTGTTTGTGAACGCCGTTCCGGGCTTTGAGCAGCATCCGGAAGTTGCGAATGGAGCATCGGATCTGATCGTGGACATATTTGCGGACGCAGGCCGGCACGCCCGCGCAGCGGTGGGTGCCGGCTCGCTGCCGCGCAATGTCGCTGTCGAAGTCGAAGCCGTGTTCGAAATCGCGTGACTGCCGACGGCTTCACGGCCAGCCTCAGAGGAGCGGCGGCAGAGGTCGGCGCGGCCGCCTGGAACGCCTGTGCCAATCCTGACTGCAGGCCCGATCCGCACCCGTTCACGCGCTATGACTTCTTTGCCGCGCTCGAGGAGTCGAAATCCGCGACGGCGCGCACCGGCTGGCGGCCCTGCCATCTCGTCGTCGAGAAAAACGACCGCGTCGAGGGACTTCTGCCGCTTTACTTGAAGAACCACTCACAGGGCGAATATGTCTTCGACCATGGCTGGGCGGATGCCTTCGAGCGCGCCGGCGGCAGCTATTATCCAAAATTGCAGGCATCCGTACCATTCACGCCTGTAACAGGCCGCCGATTTCTTGTGGCTGCGGGCGCGGACGAAACGAGGACCCGTGAACGGCTGATGCAGGCTGGAGCTTCGTCGGCCCGCGAATTGAAAGCCTCCTCGCTTCACGTCACCTTCCTCACCGAGGAAGAATGGCGCGCAGCTGGGGAGGCCGGCTATCTCCTGCGCACCGATCAGCAGTTTCACTGGCAAAATCGCGGATACGCGAATTTTGAGGCGTTTCTGAGCGAGCTTTCCTCCTCCAAGCGCAAGAATTTGCGCAAGGAGCGTGCCGCAGTGCGCGAAGCCGGCATCGAATTCGACTGGCTTACCGGAACCGACCTGACCGAAAGCGTGTGGGACCAGTTCTTCGTCTTCTACATGGACACCGGAAGCCGCAAATGGGGGCGGCCCTATCTGACGCGCGATTTCTTTTCGCGCATCGGCCAAACCATGGCCGACCAGGTCCTTCTCATCATGGCGCGGTGCGGCGGGAAAGCAATCGCAGGCGCGTTGAACTTCATTGGCGAAGGCACAGTGTATGGCCGCAATTGGGGCTGTACAGAATATGTGCCGTTCCTGCATTTCGAGGCCTGCTACTACCAGGCGATCGACTTCGCCATCGCACATGGGCTGCACAAGGTGGAGGCCGGCGCGCAGGGCGCCCACAAGCTGCTGCGTGGTTACATGCCTATACCGACGTACAGCGCGCATTACATCGCCCACCCGGGTTTCAGGCGCGCGGTCGCCGAATACTTGGAACGCGAGCGGACAGCGGTCGCCGAACACATCGAAGACCTGGCCGAGCAGGCGCCGTATCGGAAG
>Ga0335085_10004520_pt1 | contig 22982 bp, 15 predicted proteins | sample Lox_Sample_45_FD_206712 | JGI IMG/M metagenome (GOLD analysis project Ga0335085, IMG submission 206712) | Soil microbial communities from Loxahatchee National Wildlife Refuge, Florida, United States - Lox_Sample_4.5 | ecosystem: Environmental > Terrestrial > Soil > Wetlands | place: USA...
GTTGCCATTTGGATTTGCTCTCGTTTAGTTCAGATTTTCGAAGACTCCGGCGGCTCCCATACCACCGCCGACACACATGGTGACGATGCCATGCCGCGCGTTGCGGCGTTTGAGTTCCTGCAGCAGGCTGGCCGTAAGTTTGGCGCCGGTGCAGCCCAGCGGATGTCCCAGGGCGATTGCGCCGCCATTGACGTTCACGCGATCCATGGGAATTCCGAGGGTTTGGATCACGGCGAGCGCCTGGCAGGCGAAGGCTTCATTCAACTCCACCAGGTCAATTCGGTCGAGCGTAAGGTCCGCCAGTTTGAGCGCTTTGGGAATCGCATAAACCGGGCCGACCCCCATCTCTTCGGGGAGACAACCGGCGTAGGCGTAGGAAACCAGGCGGGCGAACGGTTTGATGCCGAGCGCCCGCGCGCGCTCGGCGGACATGACCACGACGGCCGCGGCGCCATCGGAGGTCTGCGAGGAGTTGCCCGCGGTGACGGTGCCCTTGGCGTGGAAGGCGGGTTTCAATTTGGCCAGCGCTTCCATGGAGGTATCGGCACGCGGTCCTTCATCGGCCTGGAACTGCACTTCGGTTTGGCGGATTTTCGATTTTTCATCGGGCACCGCAAACGTGACCGGGACCGGAATCAGTTCGGCCTGAAACTTTCCGGCGGCTTGGGCGGCCAAGGCTTTGGTGTGGCTGGCGAGCGCGAACGCATCGGCCTGCTCGCGTGTGATGCCGTAGTGGCTCGCCACGCGCTCGGCTGTGAGGCCCATGGAGAGGTACGAATCGGGATAGTTCTGCATCAGCCACGGGTTGATGGAGATCTTATTGCCGCCCATGGGGATCATGGACATGGATTCCGTTCCGCCGGCCACGATCACCTCGGCGCCGCCCGAGCGGATGCGCTCGGAGGCGAGGGCGATGGCTTGCAGGCCGGAGGCGCAGTAACGATTGATGGTCATGGCGGCGGATTCGATGGGCAGACCGGCGCGGAGGGCGGCGATGCGCGCCACGTTCATGCCCTGTTCGCCTTCGGGCATGGCGCAGCCGAGAATCACGTCGTCGATCTCCCGGCGGTCGAGTTTGGGAAGCTGATCGAGCGCGGCACGGATGGCCACGGCGGCAAGGTCATCGGGTCGGGTGGCACGTAAAGTGCCTTTGGGCGCTTTGCCCACGGGTGTTCGAACGGCGCTGACGATTACGGCATCTTGCATAATAAGGCTCCTGGAACAGCAATCAGCCAACCGCTCCCTCCGGTCGCGGCTCGGAGCGGGGTCCGGCTGAAAGCTGACGGCTGATAGCTGACTCCATCTAATTCCTCAAGGGTCTCCCCGTTTTCAAAGTGAAGGCCATCCGCTCCTGGGTTTTCTTTTCGCCGCACAGGGAGAGGAATGCCTCGCGCTCCAAGTCGAGTAGGAATTGTTCGCTGACCGGAGTGCCGGGAGTGATGGGACCGCCGGATAGAACTCGGGCGACGCGCTTGGCGACCTTCACATCGTGGTCGGTGATGTACTCGCCCTGGCGCATCGTGTGGATGCCCAGTTCGAGGGTGGCCAGGACGCTCTCGCCCGGGGCCGGAATATCGGTGCGCGGAAGCGGCGCGGAATAGCCACGCGTGGCCAGGTCGCGGGCCACCTGTTTGGCGTCGAGTAAGAGACGCTCGCGATTCATGGTGATGCCATCGGCGGCCGAAAGCAGGCCCAGTTGGCGCGCCTCCACGGCGGAAGTCGAAACCTTGGCCATAGCGATCGTCTCCAGGGTGTGGCGGAGGGCGGCTGGGTCGGACGTGCGGAGCAGCATCTCCTTGCAGCCGCCCCCGCCGGGCAGCAGGCCCACACCGGTCTCCACGAGACCCATGTAGAGTTCGGCGTGAGCCTGCCGGCGGGCGGCGTGAAGGGCGATTTCAGCGCCGCCGCCAAGGCAGAACGAGTACGGTGCCACCACTACGGGGCGGGGGCAGAACTTGATGGATGCGGTCATGCGCTGAAAGGCGCGCACGGCAAAATCGATTTCGTCCCATTCGCCTTCCTGGGCCGCCAGCAGAAGCTGTACCAGGTTCGCTCCCACCGAGAAATGCTCCGCATCGCCCGAGATGACCAAGGCTTCGAAGTTGCGGACAGCGTCGCTGAAGGGACCACAGACGTCGGTGATGAAGCGCACGATGTCTTCGCCCACGGCGTTTTTCTTGGAGTGCAGTTCGATGCAGGCTACGCCGTCGCCGAGGTCGACCAGGGATGCGCCGGGATTGTGTTTGACCACGCCGTTGGCGGCTCGGAAAGTGGCCACGAGGGCGTGGCCCTCGCGGGTCGTGGCGGGCCGTGGCCAGGTGATGTGCCCTTCGGCGAGCAAGCGTTCGACGACGGGACTGACGTAGTCCTTGTCGGCGCGCATCCGGGCGACGGTAGCGGGGACGCCGGCGGCATCCCAAAGCTCGAACGGACCCATCTCCCAGTTGAAGCCGGCGCGCATGGCGCGATCGACACTGGAGGTGTCATCGGCGATTTCAGGGAGGCAATCGGCGGCGTAATTCCACAGGCTGCGGAGAAGCCGCCAGTGGAAGCGGGCAGCTTTATCCTTGCGGACATCGCCGGAGAGCAGCACGGCCAGCCGCTCGGTGAGTTTGTCGGTGTTCTTGGCCATCTCGAGGGCGGGGAGTTTGGGCCGTGCGGCGGGGGCGTATTCCAGGGTCTTCCAATCGAGCGCGAAGCGCACTTCATTGCCCTGGGCGTCCTTTTCCTTGCGGTAGAAGCCTCGCTTGGTTTTATCGCCCAGCCAGCCACGCTCGAGCATGGCCTTGACGAACGGGGGGATGACGCCGGTGCCCTCGAAATTGCCGGCCACGTGAGCGAGGACATCGATTCCGACCATGTCCGCCAGGCGGAAGGTGCCGGATCGCGGCCAGCCGATGGCCGTGCCGGTAAGGGCGTCCACTTCCTCGATCGTGAGGTCCTCTTCCTGCATCAGGCGGACGGCTTCCAACATGATGAAGACGCCGATGCGGTTGGCAATAAAATTCGGAGTGTCGCGGGCGAAGACCACTTCTTTGCCTAGCAGCACATCGGCGAAGTGCGCGATCGCGGCGATGGCGGCCGGGTCGGCTTCCGGTGTCGGAATGATTTCGACCAGCCGCATGTAGCGCGGCGGATTGAAGAAGTGTGCGCCGAAGAACCGACGGCGGACCTCCTGCGGCAGGTGGGCGGCAATCGAGGCGATCGGCAGTCCGCTGGTGTTGGTGGTCAGGATGGCCTCGGGCCTGAGATGAGGCAACACCCTTTCCAGCAGCGATTGTTTAATGGCGAGGTTTTCAGCAACTGCCTCGATGATCCAATCGCAGTCCGCCACGAGCGGCATGTTGTCGTCGAAATTACCGATGATGATGCGGGAAGCGAAAGCGGGATCGTAGAAGGCCGCGGGCTTGCTTTTCTTGAGAGCTTCCAATGCCTGGGCCGCGGGCCCAGAGCGAGGACCTTCCTTTGCTGGAATATCCAACAGAACCACCGGAAGGCCGGCGTTGGCCAGGTGCGCGGCAATCCGCGATCCCATGGTCCCCGCGCCCAGCACAGCGGCTCGGCGGATGACTCTTTGGGCCGGCGCGGGTGTACGCCCCGACTCCCCGGTAGGAACTGGCGCAGTCCCTGCTGCTTCAACACTCATGTGACTTGCTCCTTTTTCCTGGTTGCAACCAGCCCCTGCGTCAAGGTGCGCGCGAATTGGGCGGCAATCTCTTCCGCGGACAATGGGCCGGCGGGTTCGTACCACATACAGATCCAGTTCAACGCCCCGGCGATGGCAAACGCGGCAATCTTGGTATCACAGGGCGCGATCGACCCGTCGCCAATGCCTTCCTGGATGAAGGACCGCAGGCGCCGGTCGATTTTTCTTTTATACGAGCGGACTTCGGAGCGCGCATCGGAAGTCAGATCGCCCTCATCCAGACGCATGACGCAACGTCCGAAGTTCAGGGTCATGACGTTGGCGTACGAGTGAATGAACGCCTCCACCTTCTGTAGTCCATTGCCACAGTGGGCGGCGATTTCGTTGAGAGTTTCTTCAATCAACCCGACACCCAGACGGTAGCACGCGAGGAGAATTTCCTCTTTGTTGTCGAAATAGTGATATAGCGCCGGCTTGGTGATGTTCAACCGGTCGGCGACATCGTTCATGGAAGTGCGGGAGTAGCTTTTTTCGAGGAATAATTCCGCAGCGGTTTTCAGCACCGCCTCCCGCTTGGTCTCGGGATCGCGACGCCGGTTGGCGAATGCCTTACGAGGCGAAGATGTGCGAGCTACATCTCTCGGCATGAGGCGCAGTGCTTCGGCCTATTGACATGAGGCCGAGCACTTGATATCTTACCCATCGGTAAGATAAAAACGCAAGAGGATTTCGCGCGGCGCGCGGCCACCTTGCGGTCCTCCAGACGGCGCATGGGAGCCGCTCCAAACTGTTATGAAAATCATCGTTGCTGTGAAAGAAGTTCCCGCCCGGGATTCGCAAGTGCATCTCTCGCAGGGCGCGAAGTGGATCGATGAACAGGATCTGAGCTTCGAAATCAACGAGCCGGATGCTTACGCCCTGGAGGAAGCGCTTCAACTGAAGGAGAAGCACGGCGGTGAAGTCGTGGTGCTCTGCGCCGGTCCGGAACGGGCTGGACGAGCGATCCGCGAAGCCTTGGCGAAGGGCGCGGATCGCGCCATTCACATCGAGTGCGACGATTTGGTGACTCTGGATACGTTGGCGGTGGCGCGCCGCCTGGCTGCCGCGGCGGCGCCCGAGAAGGCCGACCTGATTCTCACAGGTTTGCAGTCGGATGACTTGGGGCTGGGCCAGACGGGTGTGGTGATGGCCGAAATTCTGGGCGTTCCGCATGCGTCCATTGTGATGCGGGTCGAAGTCTCGGGAGCTGGGGTGCGGGTCAAACGGGAGTTGGAAGACGGCTGGTTTCAGTGGCTCGAAATGCCTCTGCCGGCGCTGTTGACGATCCAATCCGGCATCAGCCCGCTGCGTTACGCCACCCTGATGGGTATCAAGAAAGCCAAAACCAAGGAAGTGCGGCGTGTACCCGCGGCCGATTTGCCGGCCGCCGGGCCTCAAACGGTATCCCTGCAGCGTGTGTATCTTCCACAGCGCAGCAAAGAGACGCGCATGCTTACCGGTTCAGCCGCGGAAACGGCGGCCCAATTGACCGAGATTCTGAGAAGTGAGCTGAGGGTGCTATGAACGGCGTACTGGCGATTCTGGAATACCGCGGCGGTTGGAACCGGATGTCCTGGGAAGCGCTGGCCGCGGCGCAGGAGTTGGCACGGAACCTCGGCGAGCCTTTGTGGGCGGCGGTCACCGGCAGTGATTTTTCCGGCACCAGCGCGGACTTGGCCGGCAAACCGCTGGCCGGCGCGTACCTCGTACGCCATCCACTGCTCGAGAACTACACCCAGGACGGATATGTGGCCGGTTTCGAGCAACTCATCCGCAAACTCGATCCGCGATTTGTGGTGTTTCCGCATACTTACCAGGTGCGCGACTTCGCGCCGCGTCTCGCTGCACGCTTCGGGCAGACGCTGATCGCCGACGTCGTGGCCATCCACATCGAATCGGGAAGCCCGATATTCGTGCGGCAGTTGCTCCAAGGGCGACTGAACGCCGACTACGGCCACAGCGGCGCGGGAGTTTGTTTTGTCTCGGTGCAGGCGGGAGCTTTTCGCGCGGAGAGCCTTGCGGGCGCGGCTTCGGTTGAGGTGCAAGAGTTTTGGCCGCAACTCGAAGAAGCCCAAATTCGCAGCCGGCCAGGCGAGCGCTTCCGGGAAGCGGCGCAGACGGTGGACTTGTCGGCGGCGAGCGTGATTGTGTCGGTCGGCCGGGGCATCAAAGAGCAGGCCAACCTGCCGATCGTGGAAGACCTAGCACAAGCGCTGGGAGCGGAACTGGCCGCATCGCGGCCCATCTGCGACAACGGGTGGCTACCCATGGAGCGCCAGGTCGGCAGTTCCGGGCAGACGGTTTCGCCCAAGGGGTATATCGCGGTAGGGATCTCCGGCGCGATTCAGCACCTGGTGGGCATGAAGGGTTCGAAGGCGGTGATTGCAATTAATAAAGACGAAAATGCGCCGATCTTCGAAGTGGCCGATTACGGAGTCGTGGGCGACCTCTTTGAAGTGGCGCCAGCCCTCACCGCCGCGGTGAAAAAGGCCAAGGGCGCTGCATGAAGCGTGCCCCTTGGCAGGATGGTGGAGAAGCCATCGGGTAACGATCGCTTACGGTCGCGGCTCAGTTAGTACCTGCGTACGTTTAGACGTACTTCTGAACCACGCGCGTCAGCAAGCGGTTTTCGACTTCCCAGCGTCCTGCCGAGGAACGCCGGTGGCGGCGCTCGAAGGAGGAGTGATGTCAGGCGGTTTGAATGCCGACGATCTGCCCCTTGAGCGGATTTTCCGCTGGGAGCGGGAGCGGCCGCAAAGTGTTTTCCTCACGCAGCCGCTGGGCGGCGGAAAGATCCGCGAATGGACTTGGGCGCAAGCCGTGGCCGAGATTCGCCGGATCGCCCACTGGCTGATGTCGCAAGGTTGGGAGCCCGGAAGCCGGGTGGCGATTTTGTCCAAAAATTGCGCCTGGTGGATCCTGGCGGACGCCGCCATCTGGATGGCGGGACATGTCTCCGTCCCGATCTTCCCGTCGCACCGGCCGCAATCGATTCGCAAGATCCTGGAGCACTGCGAAGCGAAGGCCTGCTTTTTGGGCGCCACGGAGGAGATGGATGACGATGATTCCGGTATTCCGCCGAACGTCGTGACGGTCTGCTTGCCTACCGCAGGCTACGCCAGCGGCCCAACCTGGGAAGGGCTGGTGGCCACGTGTCCGCCGGTGGACGGCTGCCCGGTGCGGCCGCCCGACCATCTGTCGACAATCATCTACACCTCCGGCACGACCGGGAATCCGAAAGGCGTTATGCATCGCTTCGCCGGTTGTGCCTACGATGCCAAGGTCCTCTCCCATCGGGTCGGCCTCAACAGCGAGACTCGCGTCCTATCCTATCTGCCGTTGGCCCACATCGTAGAGAGGGTCATGGAAGGCACGGCGTTCTACTGCGGTTTTCACATTTATTTCGCGGAGCGCATCGAAACGTTTCTCTCGGACCTGGAGCGGGCCAAACCCACGGTCTTCCTCTCGGTCCCGCGACTCCTGTTGAAATTTCAACAAGGGGTGTTCGCCAAGATCCGCGAGGACCGGCTGGCACGCCTTCTGCGTATTCCCCTTCTGAACCGGCCGGTGCGAAAAAACATACTGCGCAAGCTCGGATTGCAGAACGTGGTGTCGGCGGCGAGCGGAGCGGCGCCGCTGCCTCCGGAAACGCTGCTGTGGTATCGCAGCCTCGGCCTGAACCTGATGGAGGGATACGGGATGACGGAAACCTGGGTGACCCACCTGCCAGTCCCCGGATCGGTGCGTGCCGGCTTTGTGGGATCCGCCGTCGAGGGAGTAGAGGCCAAATTGGATGAGCACCACGAGCTCCTGATCCGCAGCCCGATGAACATGCTGGGCTACTACAAAGATCCGGAGGCCACGCGGGCGAGCTTTACGGAGGACGGATTCTTCCGGACCGGCGACCTGGCGCGCATCGATATGGATGGACAGCTTCAGATCGTCGGCCGTCTGAAGGAGCAGTTCAAAACCAGCAAGGGCAAGTACGTGGCCCCGGCTCCCATTGAAAGCCAACTGCTGGCCCATCCGGTGGTGGAAGCCTGCTGTTTGATGGGCGCGGGATTGCCACGCCCGTTCGCGGTGGTGTTATTGGCCGAGGAGACTCGCAAAGCGGTCAGGCAAGCGTCCGAGCGGGCGACAGTAGAGCACACCTTGCAGGACCTGTTAAAAAACGTGAATAGCCATCTGGATCCGCATGAACAGTTGGGCTTCGTGGCGGTGGCGGAAGGACCTTGGACGGTGAGTAACGGCTTTGTGACCCCGACGCTCAAGATCAAGCGCAACGTCCTGGAGCACCGCTATCAGCCCTGTGCCGAAGAATGGATGCGGCAGAATCGTGCGGTGGTGTGGGAAGCTACCAGCGGAGGCGCGGCGATGGTTTCCTCCTAAGCGGCAGGGGCAGCTGCCGAGGCGGTCGCGGCGCGCACCGGATACCGGTTCCACCAGTGCATTCCGGCCAGGCTGACCGAGCGGAGGACTTCGTCACGTTCAAACGGGCGGGCCAACACATCGTAAGCGCCCAGATTGAGTGCTTCGGCCCAGAGACGGTCGTCGGCCATGCGAGAACTCACGATCAGGCTGGGTGGTTCGCGAACCGTGGCAAAATGCGCCAGCATCTCCCTCCACGCCTGTGGCATCAGGTCCTGGTCGCAGAGGACCACCGGAATCCGTTCCTGGTGCAAGGCGCGAAGAACTGCGGCGACGTCGGCCTCCGGCTGTACCGCCCACCGGTAATCGGAGGCCATCCGAGATTCGGATTGCTCAAAAAGCTTTCCTAAATCCTTTAGATCCTGTTCGGCGAAACCGACCAACACGACGGTGGCGGTGTGTAGTGAGACCGTTCCGGACTCTGCTTTCGGGGCACAATGCAATACAACCTCCATTGGCTCGACGTAGAGATCCTGCGAGTTTGCCGGGTTGAAAAACCATCCCAGAGTTTCTGAGAAAGAAGATGCTTAAATCGGTGGCTTATCTTGAAATATAGCTTTTCAGATCCGAATTGTCAATAAATTCCTCATGTAGGATTCCCCGCCATTTGGCTGCTCCGATACAGATTTCATTCGTGCATCAGTTGAGTTTCCAACCTGTATCGGAGCTCGTGGATCAGGTGACGATTTCGCCTGGCGCCTCTGCCGCGACGCGCTCGGTGAACTGGACCGCTTCGGTGGATCCTTCCATTGCCCCCGTTGCAGCACGGCCATTGGTGATGGCTGCCTGGACCGCATCGAAATAACCGGTTCCCACGAAGCGTTGATGGCGGACCGCTGTGTAACGCTCGGTGGCGGCCAGGGCAAACTCTTTTTCCTGGAGCTCGGAATAGGCGGTCATGCCGGTGCGCGCATATTGCAGGGCCAGGTCGTACATTCCGTAGTTGAGTGAATGGAAGCCTGCCAGAGTTACGAATTGATACTTATATCCCATGTGCGAGAGGTGCGACTGGAAGTTGGCGATCTGATGCGCGGTCAGTAACTTCCTCCAGTGGAAAGAAGGCGAACAGTTATAAGCCAGGAGCTTTCCGGGATAGCGCGCATGAATGGCATGGGCAAAACGCTGCGCCTGTTCGAAATCGGGTTCGGAAGTCTCGCACCACAGGAGGTCGGCGAAGGGCGCATAGGCCAACCCGCGGGCTATGGCCGCCTCTATGCCGCCCTGGTAGCGGAAGAAGCCCTCTTCGGTTCGTTCGCCGGTAAGGAAGGGCTGGTCGCGCGAATCGACATCGCTCGACAGCAGACGGGCGGAGAGCGCGTCGGTGCGGGCGATCAGAACGGTCGGGACACCCATGACGTCGGCGGCCAGGCGGGCTGCGATGAGCTTCTGCACAGACTCGTGAATGGGCGTCAGCACCTTGCCGCCCAGATGGCCGCATTTCTTGGCCGAGGAAAGCTGGTCCTCGAAGTGGACCGCGGAGGCGCCCGCTTCGATCATGGCTTTCATGAGTTCGAACGCGTTGAGCAGTCCGCCGAACCCGGCCTCGGCGTCCGCGATGATGGGCGCCAGCCAGTGCGTGCCTTCGTCATTCTCCAGGCGCGACACCTGGTCGGCGCGCAGCAGGGCATTGTTGATGGCGCGCACCAGATTGGGAACGCTGTTGGCCGGATAAAGGCTCTGGTCGGGATACATCTGGCCCGCCAGGTTGGCGTCGCCTGCCACCTGCCAACCGCTCACATAAATGGCTTTCAGTCCGGCCCGCACCTGCTGCACGGCCTGGTTGCCGGTCAACGCGCCAAGGCTTTGGATATACCCGTCCGAGTTTAAAAGCTTCCAAAGACGCTCGGCGCCGAGGCGTGCGAGCGTATACTCGATCTGCACCGAAGGCCGCAGACGCTCCACCGTTGCGGCGTCATAAGGCCGTACAATTCCTTCCCATCGATTCGTCATAAAATTCCCTCCACCCGATTTCAGTAAAATGCCACGCGCGGGGATTTGGCAAAGCCGGTGGGACCAATCGGACCGGTGGTCCGATGCGGTCGACTGGGGAAGCGCGCGACAGGCCTGGTGCGCTAGCATCAAGCCACAGGAAGGAAGCTTTCGTGAGTGCCATCCAAACCGACCCGCTATTTGTAACGGGAATCATGTCTGAGTCAGGGGCCCGTATTCTCACCCCGCCAGCGGTACAGTTTGTGCGCCGTCTGGCGGGTATGTTCGAGCCGCGCCGCCGCCGTCTGCTGGAAGATCGCCGGGAGCGCCAGGCGCAGATCGACGCCGGGCTGTGGCCCGATTTCCCCTCTGAAACCGAGGAAATCCGTCGATCGCGCTGGAAGATTGCCGAGGCGCCGGCCGATCTCTTGAATCGCCGCGTGGAGATCACCGGACCCACCGACCGGAAGATGATCATCAATGCCCTGAACTCCGGGGCCAAAGTCTTCATGGCGGATTTCGAAGATTCCAACGCGCCGACCTGGAAGAATATTCTCGAGGGACAGGCGAACCTTTGCGATGCCGTCAGGGGGACCATCACTTATACCAGTCCCGAGGGAAAGAAGTACGAAGTGGGCGAGGCGCCAGCGACGTTGATGGTGCGCCCTCGCGGCTGGCACCTGGTCGAAAAACATTTTCTGGTGGATGGCCAACCGATCTCCGCGTCGCTGTTCGATTTCGGCCTCTTCTTCTTCCATAATGCGCGCGCCCTGATCCAGAAAGGAACCGGGCCTTACTTCTATCTGCCCAAGTTGGAAAGCCGGCACGAAGCGCGGCTTTGGAACGATGTGTTCGTGGCGGCGCAAGACCTGATGGGCATCTCCCGCGGCACCATCCGTGCCACCGTCCTCATCGAAACCATTCTGGCGACGTTCGAAATGGAGGAGATCCTCTGGGAACTGCGGGAACATTCGGCGGGACTGAACTGCGGCCGTTGGGATTACATCTTCAGCTTCATCAAAAAATTCCGCAACTACCAGGACTGCCTGTTGCCCGATCGCTCCAAGGTCACCATGACCACCCCGTTTCTGCGCTCGTACGTGGAGCATCTGGTGGCGGTCTGCCACCGCCGGGGCGCGCATGCCATGGGCGGCATGGCGGCTCAGATCCCGATCCGCAACGACGAGGAGGCGAACCGGGAAGCCATGACCCGCGTGCGAGAGGACAAGCTGCGCGAAGTGTGGGCCGGACATGACGGGACGTGGGTGGCGCATCCGGGGCTGGTGCCGCTGGTGAAAGCCATCTTCGACACCTATATGCCCTTTCCCAACCAGATCGACCGGCGGTTTATCTCCGCGGTTACGGCGCAGGATCTGCTTACTCCGGCGCGCGGCACCGTCACGGAAGCCGGGTTGCAGCGCAACCTCGATGTCGGCTTGCGCTACCTGACGGCGTGGCTGGGTGGCAACGGGTGCGTGCCGATCTACAACCTGATGGAAGATGCCGCCACGGCGGAAATCTGCCGTGCGCAAGTGTGGCAATGGCTGCGGCACGGCGCATGTCTGGAGGATGGCCGCAACATGACGGCGGGCCTGGTGGAGGGCATGATGTCGCGGACGGTCGCTGAACTTCGCAACATTCTGCCGGAGGATCGTCTGATGCTCGCTTCGAAACTCTACAACGAAATGCTCGACCCGGACGGCTTTCCCGAATTCCTCACACTTCGGGCTTACGACTACCTGGATTGATTCTGGACATTGGTCAGCCAACGCCGCATACTGCGGTCATGGGCGCGGAGTTCGACGCGACGGCGTTCGTGGAACGCCTGCGCGACGATCTGGGCCATCGCCGGATCGAAGAGGCAAGACGAACCCTGGAACAGGCGCGGCCTGTGCTGGAGGCGATCGATCCGCAACCCGGTTACGGGGTCTTGTGCGGTTTGATCGCTCAATGGGTGGACGCCGGGGTGGGCGATCCGGCTTTGGTGCGGCGGCTGCTCGACAAGTTTTCCAGGGAATGCCGGTCGGAACTTCCGCTGAGCGATTATCTGCACCTCCGCATGGCGGAGGCAGCCCTGGCAATGGCCAACGAGGATTTCGAGGAAGCCATCCGCCATCTACTCTTAGTGGTCTCCTTCGAAGGCGAAGTCGCGGACACCGAGTTGCTGGCGATCGCCAATTTCTGGGCCGGGCGGTGCCACCGGCGAACGGGTCACTATGCGGAGGCGCTGCGATACACCGAACACGCCGGAGCGCTGGCGCTGGCCTGCGGCTATCCGCCGATGGCCGCAATCATGCAAGTGACCAAAAGCTGGCTGGCTTTTCAGCGGGGCAAACTCAGCGAGGCGGCGGCCCTGCTGCGTGAAGCCGAGGAAGCCCTCAAGCACACCACCGATTTTCTGAATCGCGGAAACATCCAATCGGCCTACGGGCGGATCGCGCGACGCCAGGGAAAATACGAACGCGCCTGGGAGTGTTTCGAGCGGGCGATTTGCGAATACCGCGCCGCCGGCCAAGAGAGCCTGCAACTGGCGCGCACGCTGCTCAACCTGGGATTCGTGAAACGCCTGGTGGCGCTCGAGGCCCAGCGGGATCTGGATCGCGCGGCCGAATCCCGCCGCGGCGCCGATGCCGAATCGGCCGTGACGCGCCCGGTTCGCGAACAAAGGGACCGCATCGAGACCATTCGCCAGGAAGCCGCGGCGCACCTCGAGGAAGCCTGCGCAATTTATACGCGGCGGCAGAATCATCGCGGTATCGCCGGGGTCCATCTGAATCGCGGCTTCCTGTGCCTGGACTCCGGCGATCTGGAACGCGCCGCGGCCGAAGCTGCCGAAGCGTTTGCGCATGGCGTTGAAAAGGCGGACAGCATCGTGATGGCCCGCGCGCGCACCTTGCAGTGCATTGTCGAGAATACCGCCATCGAAGACCAGATAGGCGATGCCGCGCAGCATCGTGAGGCCGCCGAAGGATTCGCACGGGACGCGGTGACGTTTGCGGAGGCCACCGAGAACCGTCGCCTGCTGGCCCGCGCGCTGGTCTGGCAGGGTCTGACCTTCACTGCCGATCCGGCGGACCTGGAGGCCGCCCGCCGCTGTTGCCAGCAAGCCACCACGCTGCTCCAACCGGAAGGCCTCGAAACGCAGTACACCTGGGACGATCTCGAGACGCTCAAAGCCCGCGTCCTGCACGCACACCCGGTCGAATCGGTGTTGCGTGCGTGGAGCGCGGGGATCGCCGAGAACATCACCTTCCAGCAGATGACCGAGGAATTCGCGCGCATTGTCATTCCCAAGGTCTGGGAGCGCGAAGGGCGCAAGATCTCCAAGGTGGCCGCGAAGCTCTCGATCTCCCCTAAGAAGGTAAGGCGCATCCTCCACTCGGCCGGCTTGAACTAGCGCTGTCCGCCGGCTTTTGGATCGGCCGTTCCGGCTCCTTCGAAAATGCCGCGGCTGCCCGCGGTGGGCGCGAGAACACCTTTTCATTCCGCCGGGTGCGGCAGCGCCCCATGGGGGACTCTCCAGCAACCTTTCTGGCAACTCGTGGCGCGCGCACTCGTGCGTGCGGCGTCGACTCGTGCCGACGCACTTCTCGCCCCAGGTTTTCTGGAGCAAGACACCTTCGCGGGTTGGGATCGTCGATGCTCGTCGGGAGCGTTTACAAGAACCTGCAATCTGGTGAGTCATAGTCACCAGAATCGCTTCATAATTACAAACGTTCGACGTCAGTGTGCGCGGCCGTACGACGCAGATGTTTTTTCTGACAAAGTCGTTTGATTCTTTATGGACTTCCGGCCCTTTTGGATTTAAGATAAAATTCTCTTAATTAATGTTACGGCTAGCGCACCACTCACGGAGCGGCAGCGGAGCGGTAAATGGTTGGTACTTCACCCGGAGCGCGCCGATGGGGAGATGGGGATCCCGTTACGAGCGTGCATGGCATATGTTGGCGAGAAGGGAAGGGCGTTGCCTTGGCACGCCCAGGAGCGCGACCGTATGTTCGCTGACGCCATCGAACAGCCTTTCGATTCCATCGAAAGCGCTCACGAATACATGAATATCCTGGCCGATACCACGCTCGAAGTGATGGGCGATCTAAAGCGCGACCGAGATCGCGCAATGCGCGACGGAGAAGTGCGCCGCGCGCAGGCCATTGATCTGGCGATTTTCAAGCTGAAAATGCTCGGCTGCCACATTCACAAAAGCCGCCGCATGTTGAATGACCTGCGGATCCTGCGGCGGTTGATTTTGAACGAGCGTTTATCCGCAGAGAGCGTCATCGCGACGATGTAATCGCCCGCCAATCGCCGGATAGGTGTCTCTCCGGCGGCTAGAAGGATGGGGGATTTACGGGCAAGTGGGAGCAAGCATTGACTCGATCGCGGGAGCCACTTTTTGGCTGCTTCGCGGAAGGGAGTTGTTTCTCTTCCTTCACTTATTGGGACTGGCATGTTTTGCCGTGATCGTCGCGCGAAGGCTGACGCCGCTCCTGCGCGCCCAACGCGACTTCCGCTTTGACCGGCCGCTGATCAGGCTCGGCAGGGTTCTGCAATTCTGGCTGGCGCAATGGCGTCATCCGCGCTACCGGTTTGCCGGCGCCCTGCACATCATGATCTTTGCCGGTTTTCTGCTGCTGGCGGGCCGGGTCTTCACGCTGCTCGCCATGGGTGTTTCGGACCGGTTCATTCCGGTCGATTCCGGCGGCTTTCTCAGCAGCATTCGCAGCTATGCCGCCACCGTAGTCCTGCTCTGCGTGGCAGTGGCGATTGTGCGTCGCTTGGTGTTTCAGCCGCCGCGCTATGGCCGCCCCACCGCGGATCCGATTTTTCTACTCGCCCTGATCGGCCTGCTGATGGCCGCCGACGGTGTCTTCGAGGGCAGCAAGGCGGCGGCAGAAGCGGCCCTTCACTTAAAAGCCACCGGCCGCGCGGTGCTTCTGCCACCCGGATCGCTGTCGTGGATGCTGGCAGCGGCATTCTCGGCGGACGGGATGGGCAGCCTCCGTACGCTGCACCTGGGCGCCTATCTGACCCATGAGGCCGCTTTCTTTTTCCTCCTCTGTTACCGGCCGTTCGGCATTCAGTTCCATGTCGAGACTTCGCTGTTTGCGGTCTACTTCGCCAAACTCGACCGCGGAACGATTAAGCCGGTGCGCTGGGGCGTCCCGGACGACCAATTGGATTCGGTGCCTTCGTTCGGCGTGAAGAAGATCGAGGATTTCACCTGGAAGCACCTCCTCGATTTCTACTCTTGCGCGGACTGTGGGCGATGCGCGGAGCAGTGTCCCGCGAACACAGTGGGCCGGCCGCTCGCTCCGCGCACTTTTTCGATCAAAGCGCGGGATTATCTGTTCCATCACTATCCGGTTCTCGGACCATCCTCGAATGGAACGCCGCTGGTGGGGGATCTGTGTTCCGAAGCGGAGATCTGGTCCTGCACTACCTGCGGCGCCTGTGAGGCGGAATGCCCGCTGTTGATCGAGTACATCGACAAGATCGTCGATCTGCGGCGTGGCCTCATCGACGACGGCAAGGCGCCGCAATCGTTGCATAAGCCGCTCAAATCGCTGGAGACCCGCGGTAATCCCTTTGGAAAGATGGAGAAGAAGCGCGCCGATTGGGTGCAAGGCGCGGTTCCGGTGGTCAACGGAAGCGGAGTGGACACGCTGTACTTCGTGGACAGCATCACTTCGTACGATGACCGCATTCAGGCCATCGGGCGGGCGGTCGGCCGCGTGCTGGGCCGCATCGGTGGAAACTTCGGCATCCTCGGTGCGAAGGAGCGCGACAGCGGGCACGATGTCCGCCGGTTCGGCGAGGAGACGCTCTTCCAGGCGCTGCGCGAGCACAATACCGCCGCCATCCGGGCTTCGGGGGCGATTCGCATCGTCACCGCCGACCCGCACGCCTTCAACGCGCTCCGCCACGATTATCGGGATGTGCCGCCGGTCGAGCATGTGAGCCAGGCGATCGCGCGAGCCGTGCGGGCGGACCAAATCAAGCTCAAGCCGGTCGAGGATGGCGGTACTTACGCTTATCACGATCCTTGCTATCTCGGCCGGCACAACGGAGTCTACGACGACCCGCGCGAGGTGCTGGATGCGATTCCCGGATTGCAGCGCGTCGAGATGAAGCGTTGCCGCGACCGCTCCTTTTGCTGCGGCGGAGGCGGCCTGGCGCTGTTCTATGAAGCCAAAGAGAACGAGCGCATGGGCGTGCAGCGCGTGCGCATGGCGGCCGACGCCGGGGCCACCACGATCGTGACGGCCTGCCCGTTCTGCATGGTGAATCTCGAAGACGCCATCAAAGTGGCGGGACTGGAAGGAAAGATGACCGCCATCGACTTGGCCGAATTGGTCGAACGGCAAATGGTCAGCTAATCGAAGGAGAAAAGGACGATGGAGATTCTGGTCTGCGTCAAGAGAGTGCCGGACACCTCGGAGAACGAAATCCAGCTTGCCCGCGGAGGCGCCGATATCGAGCGCGCCGACCTGGTGTATTCGATCAACGAGCCGGACAACTATGCGGTGGAGGAGGCGTTGCAGATCGTCTCGCGCACTGGCGGCAAGGTCACGGTGGTGACCGTGGGGAACGAGGAGGACGAAGAGGTTCTGCGCCGCGAGATGGCCATGGGTGCCGCCGGCGCCGTGCTGCTTTCGGACCAAGCCTTCGAAGGATCCGATGGCCGGGGGACCGCGGCCATTCTCAAGGCATATGTGCAATCGCGGCATTACGACCTGATCCTGACCGGGGTGCAGGCCGATGACGGTTGCGCCCAGGTGGGAGGCATGCTGGCCGCCCTGCTGGATTACCCGTTCGCCTCCCTGGTGACTTCCATCGAAGTGGAGGGGCAGAGGCTCAAGATCGCGCGCGAGGTGGAGGGCGGCAGCAAGGAGATCAACCGCATCGACCTGCCCTGTGTGCTGTCGATCCAGACCGGCATCAACGAACCGCGCTACGTGGGCATGCGCGGCATCCGGCAGGTGGCCTCGATCCCCATTCCGACGCCCTGCGCGGCGGATCTGGGGGTGGAAGTGGATGAGGTCGGAAAGACTGCGGCTAAGGTTCAGCGCGTGGATTACTTTGTGCCTCCGGCGGGAAAGGGCGCTCAGATTCTGCAGGGCAGCCGCGAGGAAATCGTCGAGAAACTGATGGACCTGCTGAAGGCCAAAGGAGGATTGAACTAATGCCCAGGATCTTTGCCTACATCGTTCACAAGAACGGCGTCCTGGACGACACCGCCGCCGAACTGCCGGTCGCCGCGCGAAAGATTGTCAGTCCGCCCGATGCGGCCGCGGCGGTGACGGCGATCGTGGTGGGATGGGGCGCCGATCTGGATAAGGTTTGCGAAAGCCTCCGTGGCCTGTACGCCGAAACCTGGAAGGTCGCGCAGGAGGGACTGGCCTATCCCAACGCGGAGTTGGTGCGCCAGGCGATTGTGAAGGTCGTGCCGGCAGGCAGCATCGTGCTCGTCCCGCATGGCCATTTCGGAGTCGATCTCTCCCCCGGATTGTCCATCAAAATCAACGCGGCTTATGTGCCGGATGTGGTGGACATCGAGGGTATCGACGGTCAGTGGCTGAAAGTCGTGCGCCAGGAATTCGGCGGACAGGTGAGCGCCCACATGCGTGCGAACCTCTCGACCGGGGCGGTGCTGAACGTTCGCCCCGGCGCTTTCCGGCCTACCGGGACAGCGCCGATGAACGGGCAGGTGGTGGACAAATCGGCCGAAATCGGCGTGCTGACAGCCAGACGGCAATACCTGGAAACCATCGCCGCCGAGATCGGTGATGTGGATATCACCAAGGCGCCTGTGCTGGTGTCGATCGGCCGCGGCATCGGCGAGCAGGAGAACATCGCCATTGCCGATGATTTGGCGGAAGTGATGGGCGCGGCGGTGAGCTGCTCGCGCCCGGTGGTGGATGCCAAGTGGCTGGATAAGTCGCGGCAGGTGGGATCCAGCGGACAGACGGTGCGGCCGAAGGTCTACATGGCGTGTGGCATCAGTGGCTCGTTCCAACACCTCGCCGGGCTTAAAGGCAGCCCGTTCATCGTGGCGCTGAACAAAAATCCTAAGGCGCCCATCTTCCGTGTGGCGGATGTGGGAATCGTTGACGACATGCTCGCATTTATGCCCGCGCTGGCGGCGCGCGTTCGCGAGGAAAGCTGTGTACCGGGCAAAGGGAGGCGCTCATGATTCCGAACAAGACTCTCAAGCTCAGCTTGAAATCCCTCCGCGAGTTCGCCAAGAAAAAGCTGCCGGACGCGGAACTGATCGCGCTGGATGAGCGCGACGAGTGTCCGCTTGAAATCGTGCGGCACATGTGCAGTCCGGACAAGCTCGGCATTCAACTTCTGTTCGTCCCCGAAGAATACGGCGGCATGGGTGGCGGCGCATTCGACGTGTACTGCATCTGCGAAGAGATGGCGCGCATCGATCTCGGAATTGCCACCGCGGTGCTGGCGACTTTTCTGGGCAGCGACCCGATCTTCGTGGGCGCCACCCCTGAGCAGAAGAAAGTGTGGCTTACGCGTATTGCCGAAGAGGGGCTGCTGTTCGCCTACGGCGCCACCGAACCGGACGCGGGCAGCGATCTCGGGGCACTGCAAACCACGGCCGACCGGGTGGAGGAAGACGGGAAGATTGTCGGCTATCGCATCAACGGGGCCAAGCAGTGGATCAGCAACGGCGGCATCGCGGGCGCTTACAGTGTGCTGGCGAATACGCCGTCCGGTCCGAGTTGGTTCATCGTGGAACGCGGCGCCAAAGGATTTTCCCAAGGCAAGCCGGAGAACAAACACGGCATCCGCACCAGCAACACCGCGCCACTTTCCTTCACCGACGTTTACGTCGATGCCGGCCGCCTCGTCGGCGGTGTCGAAGGACAGGGACTGCTACAGGCGCAGGCGGTATTTGGGTACACGCGCCTGATGGTGGCGGCATTCGGGTTGGGCGCCGGATGGGCTGCGCTCGATCGCGCCATTCCCTATTCCACAAAACGCATCCAGGCGGGCGCGCCGCTCTCCGAAAAGCAGGGCTACACCCACAAGTTGATCGTCCCCAATGTGGCGCGCCTGGAGGCTGGCCGCGCCTCGATTGAGGAGACTGCCGAGCGGATCGATGCCGGCGAAGGCAACCTGAACACCGAAGGCGCCATCGCCAAGTACATGTCCACCGAAGCCGGGAATGCCGCGGCCGAGGCCAGTATTCAAGCGCTCGGCGGCTACGGCTACACCCACGAATACATGGTGGAGAAGATCAAGCGCGACGTGCGCATCACCACCATTTACGAAGGCACTTCCGAGATCATGGAAATGACCATCAGCCGCGACCGCTGGCAGTTGCATTTGAAGACCCGCGGTGAGTACTACCACGACCGGGCGCGCCAATGTGAAGCGATCGCCGCAAAGCATCCCGCGGTGGGCGCGGGCGCCGCGGCACTGGCTCTGCACGCTTTGGCCGAGACGATGGAGCGGGCCCGCATCGGGCGCCTGACCCGCTTTCAGCACATTCTTTTGCGCATCGGCGAATGGATCGCCTGGGCGGAGTCCGCCGCTAGCCTGGCGCGCCGCGCGGCCCTGCTGGCCGAAGGGAAGCTCAATGAAAAAGCCAGCCAGCGGTTCGGCGCCGAGGCTCTGGCGGCCATCTCGCGGATCTTCGCGCGCGAGGCGGCCCTCAAGGTGGCGCAGGACGGGTTCCGATGGATTGTGGGCGCGCAGGCGATGCCGGAGGTGGACGTGGCCGCTTTCGAAACGGCTTTGAATCTCTCTGCCATCCGCCGCGCGCAGGCGGGTTTGGTCTCCGATATGGATTTTGTCGCCGACGTGATCTACGGCCGGGCCGCCAAGCCCGTCGCCCACGTCGCTTGATACGAGGCTCGCCTGCCCTACCGGGTATGGGGCCTGTGGGCAGGTGAAAGCGCCTGCCCCATGAGGTTACTGAGCCGCGACCGGCAAGGGCGCGGTGTTTGGGAGAATTGCCATGCAGGACACTTCTTATCGCGCGATTGCGATTGTTGGCCTTGGCGCAGTGATGCCCGATGCGGCCAATGCGTCGGCGTTTTGGAAAAACATCCGGGAAGGCCGCTATTCAATCAGTGAGGTCACGCCGGATCGCTGGGACTCCGCGCTGTACTACAATGCCGATCACCATGCGCCGGATAAGACGTATTCCAAAATCGGCGGGTGGGTCCGCGAGTATCCCTGGGATCCGCTGAAGTGGCATCTCGCGATTCCGCCGCGCGTGGCCGATGCCATGGATATCGCACAACGCTGGGGAATCGCCTGCACGCGCGAGGCATTAGCGGACTGCGGTTATCCGGAGCGGCCGCTCAACACCGATCGCGTGGCAGTGATTCTCGGCAACGCCATGGGCGGCGAGAGACACTATTTTACGGCCATGCGGGCGCACTTTCCGGAATACGCGCGCGAACTGGATGAAAGCGCCAGTTTCGCCGCGCTGCCTGCCGCCGTGCGCCGCGAGATCGAGCGCGAATGGCACGCCCGCCTGGGCAGTTTCCTGCCTCCCATCACCGAGGACAGCATGCCGGGCGAACTCGCGAACTGCCTGGCCGGCAGAATCGCCAACCTGTTCAACTTTCACGGCCCCAATTACACCTGCGATGCGGCCTGCGCTTCGGCCATGGCGGCCATCCACGCCGTATCCGAAGGGCTGATCGCGCATGAATTCGATGTGGCCATCACGGGTGCCATCGATCGCAATATGGGCGCTTCCACGTTCGTGAAGTTCTGCAAGATCGGCGCCCTTTCGGCCACCGGATCTCGGCCCTACGCCGAAGGCGCGGACGGTTTCGTGATGGGCGAAGGCGCGGCCGTGTTCGTCATGAAGCGCCTGGCCGATGCCGAGCGCGATGGCGACAAAATCTATGCCGTGCTGCGCGGAATCGGCGGATCGAGCGACGGAAAGGGGAAGGGCATTACGGCGCCCAATCCCATCGGGCAGAAGTTGGCGATCGAGCGCGCCTGGGAGAATGCCGGCCTCTCGCCCGCCAGCGCCACTATGATCGAAGGCCACGGGACCTCCACCAGCGTGGGCGATGCGGTGGAGTTCGAAAGCATGAACGAGGTGTTCCGGAACGGCAACGGGCATACGATCGCCCTCGGGTCGGTCAAATCCAACATCGGCCATTTGAAGGGAGCGGCGGGAGCGGCGGGAATCTTCAAAACCGTTATGGCGCTGCACCACAAGGTGCTGCCGCCCAGCCTGGGCTGCGAGCATCCCAATTCACAGATCGACTTCGCGCATTCGCCGCTGCGCGTCAACACCGAACTGCAGCCCTGGACCGAAACTGTCGAAGGGGTCCGGCGCGCGGGCGCCAGCGCCTTCGGATTCGGCGGCACCAACTTCCACGTTGTACTGGAGGAGTACATCCCACAACGGCTGACCGGAGACGGCAAGCGGTCGGTTGCGGTTGGGCAGGGGCTTTCGCCTGCCAGGCAGGCTGAAAGCTTGCCTCCCCAAGCTCTCAAATCACCCTTACGCGGGCTGCTGGTGACCGGCGCCGCTTCGGTGAGCGATCTGGCAACGCGTCTTCACACGGCCCAGGTCGCCGCCGAGGCGGGCCGGACGCCGGCTCGTCTAGGCCCGTCCCACGCCGATCTTGGCGCCCCGGAACGCATCGCCATTGACTACGGCGATGCCGCCGAACTGGCTGACAAATGCGCCAAGGCGATCAGCGCGCTCGCCGCCAACCAACCCGCAGTGTGGAAGGCTTTGCGGCCGCAAGGCATCTTCCGCGGCCATGGACCCGCGCCGAAAGTCGCGTTCCTCTACACAGGTCAGGGGTCGCAGTATGTCAACATGCTGCGCACGCTGCGCGCGGTCGAGCCGATTATCGCCGCGACCTTCGAGGAAGCCGATCGCGTGATGACGCCCATTCTCGGCAAGCCGCTCAGCGCCTATATCTTCGTCGATCCCTCGAACCCCGCCGCGGTAGCACGCGCGGAAGAGGATCTGCAGCAAACCGCCATTACGCAACCTGCCGTCCTGGCCGCCGATCTCGGACTGACGCGCCTGCTGGCAGCCTACGGCATCCGGCCCGATATGACGATGGGGCACAGTCTGGGCGAGTACGGCGCTCTGGTAGCCTCCGGCGCCTTACCGTTCGACGATGCCCTGGAGGCCGTCGCCGCGCGTGGTCGCGAAATGACCCGCGTGGCGATGGCCGATAACGGCAGGATGGCGGCGGTGATGGCGCCTCCGGCCGAAATCGAACGCATTCTGAAGACCATCGATGGCTACGTCGTCCTGGCCAACATCAATAGCGGCAAACAGGCGGTGATGGGCGGAGCGAGCCGCGCGGTAGAGCTGGCTGCGGAAGCGTGCCTCAAGGCCGGATACAACGTGGTGATGTTGCCGGTGAGCCACGCCTTCCACACAGCCATTGTGGCGCCGGCCAGCGAGCCCTTGCGTCAGGTACTGGAGCGCTTACGGGTCGCGCCTCCCAAGCTGCCGATCGTCACCAACGTGAACGGCGAATTCTATCCGGCGGGACCCGATGCCCGCCCCGCCATGATCGATCTTCTGGCGCGGCAGATCGCTTCACCGGTGCAGTTCCTCAAAGGCCTGCACACCCTGTACGATGCCGGCGCGCGTGTGTTTGTGGAAGTCGGACCGAAGAAAGCACTACAGGGCTTTGCAGAAGACGTCCTCGGCGCCGATGCGGATGTGTTCGCGCTGTTCACGAATCATCCCAAGTTTGATGACGCGGTTGCCTTTAACCAGGCGCTCGCCGGAATGTACGCGGCCGGCCTCGGCGCGTCTCGCGCCGAAAGCACCATCGCTGCTCGCGTCGATGGCACGGCCGCCTTACGGGCTACCACGGGAGACGAGACGGGCGCCGGGGCCGCCCCCCATCCGGCTCCCCGTCCGCTCGCTTCTCCCGTGGTGATTACCGGCGCTTCCTTGGGACTGCCCGGCCCC
>Ga0335085_10004521_pt1 | contig 22981 bp, 20 predicted proteins | sample Lox_Sample_45_FD_206712 | JGI IMG/M metagenome (GOLD analysis project Ga0335085, IMG submission 206712) | Soil microbial communities from Loxahatchee National Wildlife Refuge, Florida, United States - Lox_Sample_4.5 | ecosystem: Environmental > Terrestrial > Soil > Wetlands | place: USA...
CTGGGAGCTGGACGATCGAGCGCGGCGGGCGTTGAAACGCATCCGGCGTCGCCCGCGCATCCTCACGGCATGCTGGCAACAATCCTGCCTACCGCTTGGCCGAACTATATTATGCGAACGTCAATAAGATATCTAGCGCTCAGAATTTCAGCCCCGCGCTGATCCATAAGTGTGAGGCTGTTCTTGTCACGGCGCTGAAGTATACCGAGGAAGGAGTTTACAACAGACGAGTTTTTGTCAATTTCCGCAATTATTGTTCCGTCTGATTTACGCATGTCAACTGCAATGAGAATTGACCCGTCTGGGCTCTTTTCCAAATTGATGGTTAGATTACGTCGGTGGACAGCCGTAAATGGGAAAGTATTAGTAGTGAATCCCAATTCATTGCCTATCATCACAAGAAATTCGTTCTCATGAAGCGGGTCGCATATTGTCGGTATTGGGTCGTATCCTGGTAGGAGTTTTCCAGCGGCAAATTCGTACAGTTCCTCTTGGTGCTGGAGCATGGCTTTCTGCTGATCAATGACTGACTCGAATTGATCAGCCTCTTCCTTTCTAGCTTTACTGGCCTGCGCGACGATAGAGCGGAAGTCAGAACGCTGCTCCTTCACTATCTGCTTCATGTTACTGTCTTCGTGATCGATCAGCCTCGTGAATAAGTCGGAAAACGATTGTTTCTCAGAGCTCAGTAGATTCTGAAAGCGCTGCGCCTCTTCTTGCCTGTCCTGCTTTTGTTGTCGGGCGGTATCATTTCTGTCCTTTCCTATTGCCCTAATTTCCACGACGAAAAGGGAGACTAGTAGGAAAATCAGTACAGCTTTTTCGGTGTGACCCATCTCCCGCGTAGTCATGATGGCCGCCAATAGCGCTATCGCAAGCACTCCCTCGCCAGTTGGCGGAACGTGACACATCCAATGGACAACGAGGTAAATAAAAACCGCGATAATGAGCCGTCCTGTCCATCCGTTCTGCCATATGTGTTTCGCTTTGTCCTCGACAATAGACACGGTAGACTGGGCCTCGATTGACCACTGGCGGAGACGCATATAGGCTGTTCTAGGAACGGATGGTGGCCCTGGCAATGGGCTACCCATGCACACCTCGATTCTGGAGATGGCGACCCGACAACATCATCGCCCGAATCCGTAGGTGAGTCAAGTAATCTGTTGCCCTATTTTAGGTAGGTGCGCAGCACCTGGATCAATTGGTCAGCGGCGCGCGCCCGGTCGGAGCCAGGCCTGGCGTTCGGGCTGAGGACGTGGTCGCGCACTTCTCCCTCCATGAGCTCGCCCATCAAGCCGTTGATGGCGCCCCGGCAGGCGGCGATCTGCTGCAGGATCGAAGCGCAGTCCTCCTCTTCCTCCAGCGACCTTTCGATGGCCTCGATCTGCCCGCGAATCCGGCGGGTTCGCGCCAGCAGATTCTCTTTGTCCTTCTTGGTGTGTAACAACGCAGTCTCTCTCCGCCTCATGCTGTGAGAATATCACGCCCAATCCCTTCAACCTGAAGCGGGCCCAGCGCGCGTTCGCTGATCGCCTTTGGCCACATGGACCCTTCGACAGGCTCAGGGCAGGGCTTTCGCGGGGGTGGCGCGGCGTTCGCGGGGTTGACACGTCTGCAATCCGGGGCGCTTCGACTCGATGGTCATTCCCGCGCAAGCGTGAATCCAGCCCACTATTGATTCGACTCTTTGAAAGAATTTGTGGTTGACAAACAAGCGCGGCCATAGTCTACTGTCCTGGGTACTGGTACCCAGTATAAGGGCGACGCCTCGAATTAATCGGAGGATAACACAGTGGATCGTTGACAAGGCGGGGCGCCTGGTAAGGGTTTGGAACTCCTGTGAAGCCCGTACTGCGCCGGAGTATCTCAACCAGCAGCCGGCGCCCGGGAGGTCCGTGGTGGCGCGCAGCGCAGCTGGTATGATTTTTAGAATGCGGAGCACGGACTCACAGAACCGGTCCGCACCCGGCCTGGATTCCCGCCCACGCGGGAATGACCATCGAGTCGAAGGGCCGCAGATTTCAAGCTGCGTCAACCCCGCGAACGCCGCGTCACCCCCGCGAAAGGCCTGCCCTGAGCCTGTCGAAGGGCGGGGTTCCATTTCCTCGCCTCGCCCCTCGATACGGATAGGTCCGAGCTAACAACAAGAAGGAACACCATCGGATTACCCGCGACTGGCCAACTCTTGACCCACATTTGACTTGATCACCCGGCGGCGGCCGCCGCATGATCGGGTGTCCGATCGGGCCCGCCAGGGCCGGCCTCGCACCGTCGGAAGAACCCGCGGCGGAGTACGGCGCAGGCTCCCGGAATCGGTTGGGAACAAAGCCACGATGTTGCGTAAAATCAGCAGATGCGAAAATTACGCGGCCAGTCGATGAGAATGGGATGGGCTCTGCTGGCCCTGCTGACCGGCCTGTGGCTGGCGGCCGCCTGGGCGGCCGATCGCCCTTACGACGAGCCCTTCCGTCCCCAGTTCCATTTCACCCCCGCTCGCAACTGGATGAACGATCCCAACGGGCTGGTCTACTACCAGGGTGAGTACCACCTCTTCTACCAGTACAACCCCTTCGGGAACGAGTGGGGACACATGAGCTGGGGACACGCCGTCAGCCGCGACCTGGTGCACTGGGAGCACCTGCCCGTCGCCATTCCCGAACAGAACGGCGTCATGATCTTTTCCGGAAGCGCGGCAGTGGACTGGAAGAACTCCGGCGGGTTCTGCAAGAGTCCGGATGCCAAAAGCGACCCGTGCCTGGTGGCCGTTTACACCGGGTACACCGGCAAGGAGCAGAATCAGAACATCGCCTTCAGCCAGGACCGCGGGCGCACCTGGACCCCGTACGCCGGCAACCCGGTGATCGATCTTCATCTGGCCGACTTTCGTGATCCCAAGCTGTTCTGGGACGAGCCCCGCCGCCGCTGGGTGATGGTGACCGTGCTGCCCACCGAGCACAAGGTCCGCTTCTTCGGTTCGACGGACCTGAAGCACTGGACCGCCCTCAGCGACTTCGGGCCGGCCGGGGCGGTGGGTGGCGTCTGGGAGTGCCCCGACCTGTTCGAATTGCCGGTGGAGAACGAGCCCGGAGAGTCGCGCTGGGTCCTGAGTGTCAACCTGAATCCGGGCGGCGTTGCCGGGGGTTCGGGCGATCAGTATTTCGTGGGCCAGTTCGACGGCACGACCTTCACCAATGAGAATCCGGACGGGCCGGCGCTCTGGTCCGACTACGGCAAGGATTTCTATGCCTCGACCTCGTTCTCAGACCTCCCGCGGTCGGACGGCCGCCGCATCTGGATGGGCTGGCTCGACAATTGGGAGTATGCCGCTCGCGTGCCCACCAGCCCGTGGCGCGGCCAGCAGTCGATCCCGCGCCTGCTTGCGCTGCGGCGCCTGGCGGAGGGGATCCGGCTGGTGCAACAGCCGGTGCGCCAACTGCAGGGCTTGAGGGGGCGCCACGTTGTCGTCGACAGTGAGAGCGTCGAAGCTGCCAATCGCGCTTTGCAGTCGCAAGGAGTCAAGGGCGACACGCTGGAGATCGCGGCCCAAATCGATCCGGGAGGCGCCAGCGAATTCGGTCTGAAAGTGCGGAAGGGCGCCGCGGAAGAGACCGTCATCGGCTTCGATCCGGCGCGATCGCGGTGGTTTGTCGATCGCACCCGCTCCGGCGACACCAGTTTCGACCCCAAGTTTCCAGGCCGCCAAACCGCCCCCTTGATACTGGCCGGCAGGAAACTGGTCACGCTGCATGTTTTCGTCGATCGGTGTTCGGTGGAGGCTTTTGCCGAGGACTGGGAAACGGTGATCTCGGATCTGATCTTCCCCTCGCCGGCCAGCCAGGGCATCGAGCTGTACTCTAAGGGCGGGAAGGCGAGGATCGTCAGGTTGAATGTCTGGAATCTGGAGCCCGCAGCCACAGACTAGCCCGAGCCGGCCCGGCTCGATTATCATGAATTCGGCCCCTGGGCCGGTCCAACCGGCGGCCCGGGGGCGAGTCCCGGGGAGGCAAGAGCGGTGCCGGACTTCCGCGTCCTCGAGCACACGGCCGACGTGGGTTTTGAGGCCTTCGGCGCGACCCGCGAGGAAGTGTTCCGCAACGCCGGCCGCGCCCTGCTCAGCCTTATCGTAGATCTCGAATCGGTGCGGCCCCGCCAGCGCGTGGTCCTCGACAGCCAGGCCGCGGAGCCCGCGGGCTTGCTGGTGAACTGGCTGAGCGAGATCCTCTACCGGCAGGACACGGAGGGCTGGTTGTTCGGCGACTTCGAGGTGGAGAGCCTTTCGGACCGCGCCATTCGCGGCTTCGGCTGCGGCGAGCCGTTCGAGCGCGGCCGCCACCAGATCAAGCTGCTGGTCAAGGCGATTACGTATCACCAGTTGGCCCTGGAGACTGATCCCCAAGGGCGCTGGCGCGCGCAAGTGTATGTTGATATCTGATTCTTCGCGTTCGGGCTGGAATTTCAACCTTTCGCGGCTTCCACGGGCCGCAGTGTGGGCTTCAATCGCTCTGGCGGGCTGCCTGATCCCAGCGCTGGCGCCGGCGGTGGGCCGGCTCTACCAGGTCCGCGAAGTGAAGCCGCACGTCTTCGTCTGGGTTCCCGAGGACATCATCGAGCCGGACGCCGACCCGCAGTACGGGCGCGCCGGCAACGCCGGCTTTGTGGTCACCAGCGAGGGCGTGGTAGTGGTGGACGCCACCAACAGCCCGTACCACGCGCGCGAGGTGCTCTATGAGATCCGCGAGAAAACCGACCAGCCGGTGCGCTACCTGATCGACACCGGTGCGGCCGGCGACGAAGTGCTGGGCAACGAAGTCTTCGCCGACCTGGAAGCGCAGATTGTCTCCACGCCGGCGATTCAGGGTCAGATGCGCAGCCGCGCTGAGGCGCTGGCCGAGACCCCGGGCGGCTCGGCGGCATCGAACCACCGCCTGCGAGGGATCCACATCACGCCCCCCAATCAGACCTTTCAAGGTGAAGAGGAGTTCTCGCTGGGCGGGCAGACGGTCCGGCTCGTCGCCTTCGATCCCAGCCTGCACGCCGTCGCCGTCAGGCTGCCGGTCGCGAGGGTGGTGTTTCTGGGCGACCTCTTCCAGAACCAGTACTTTCCGCGCCTGGAGTCCCGCGACGTGCGCCGCTGGATCGACGCCCTGCGCCAGGCGGAGTCGTGGAACGCCGAGGTCTACGTGCCGGGACACGGCGACCCCGGTGGCGTCAAGGAAGTGGCGGAGTTCCGCCATTTTCTCGAATGGGTGACGAACGAAGTTCAAACTCGCCTGGCGGAAGGGAAGTCACTCGAGCAGATCAAACAGGAACTAGCCTTCGACAACTACCCCTGGCACGCGCACGAGCTGGCGGCCCACCTGGTGGAAGGGATCTACGAGCAGCTCGGAGGCGGCGCGGGCAAACCTAAAGCGCAGAATCCGGGTCAATGAAGCGCGGGCGCTGCTCCTCACTGCTGATGTGGGTTTGAAGCCGGTCTATTTGTGATTCTCCACCAATTGGCGCGCGCGTTCCCCGGCGCGCACCACCGCCTTGATGAGGGTCACCCGCAGGCCGCCGTCCTCAAGTTCCAGCAACCCATCGATGGTGCAGCCCGCCGGCGTGGTGACCACGTCCTTGAGCTTGGCCGGATGCTCTCCGGTCTCGAGGACCATCGCCGAGGCCCCCAGCAGCGTCTGCGCCGAAAGCAGCGTGGAAAGGTCGCGCGGCAACCCCAGCTTGACCCCGCCCTCGGCCAGCGACTCGATCATCATGTAGACGTAAGCGGGCCCGGAGCCGGAGAGTCCGGTAATGGCGTCCATATGCTTCTCGTCGGCCACCGCCGTCCGGCCCATGGAGCGGAAGAGCTCCTGCGCCAGCTGCACGTCATCATCGGTGGCGTGGGTTCCCCGCGCGATGGCGGTCATGCCTTGACGGATCAGACAGGGGGTGTTGGGCATGGCGCGCACGATCCGGGCAGCGTGGCCCAGTTCGCCCTCGATCAGGCCGGTGGTCACGCTGGCGGCTACCGAGATCAGCAGGGCGTCGCGGCGCAGGCTCTTCTTGACCTCCTGCAAAAACCCCTTGACCTGCTGCGGCTTCAGGCAGATCAGCACCAGGCTGGCGCCCGCCACCGCGGCGGAGTTGTCCGTCCCCGTCCAGACGCCGTATTTCTGCGCGAGGTAGTCGGCGCGCGGCTGATGAGCCACCGTGGCCCATACCCGGTCCGCCGGGATCAGTTGCGAGGCCAGCAGGCTGGAGAGTAGCCCCTCCCCCAGCTTGCCGGCGCCGATGAGCGCAAGTTTCTTGATCTCCGCGCTTCTTCCGCTGTCGTGCAGCACAAGGCCCTTCTCGGTCTTCGTCTTCATCCGATCTTTCTCCGTCGGCCCCCGGACATTCCTCCGCGCCCGCTGGAAGCGCCTCGGGACAACCTCGGTGGGACGTTGGCTAGCATAACACGGGAGACGGGCCTGTAGTCCTTGGCCGACGATCTTGCACGCGCCGGCGATGCGGTATATCTTAATTACCAGTCGTAACACACTGCGGGCCGCGCGATGAGATTCTTCGACAAGCTGGACCCCACCGATCTCGACCGGCGGGAGTGGCATCTCTGGCTCCTGGCCTTCACGGTGGTTGCGATCCTGTCGGTCGGCATCGCTCTCCTGATGTATCCCTCCACGCTGGCCGGACCCGTGATCCTGGCGGGCAACGTGCGCCGCACCGCCTTCTTTGGCTTCTGCGCCCTGGCCCTGCTTCTGCTCGGGTATTTGGTGGACCGGCAGATCATGATTCGCCATCTGCGCAGGCAGGTCGAGGAAGAGCGGAGATTAAACGTGCGCGTCCGGCAGACGGCCAGCACCGATCTCTTGCAGGGCTTGCCGGGCCCCGGACACTTCCACGACCGGCTGACCATGGAGCACCGCCGCGCCGTTTCGACGGGCCAGCCGCTGTCCCTGGTACTGGTGAAGCTCACGGCCGCACCGGGCCTTGACGCTGCTGAGGTCTCGATTGCTTTTGGGGACGCGGCCAAGGCGCTGCTCGGCAAGCTGCGAGGAGACGATTCGGTGTTTCTGGTGAGCCCTGGAACGTTCTGCGTGCTGCTTCCGGGCGTGCAGCAGGGGAATGCAGACCGGGTCGCGGAACGCCTGCGCGAAGGCTTGCAGGATGCTGCCGGTGTCAGCGGCCGCTTCGCGTTCAGTCTGCAGGCGCTCAGCTATCCCGACGACGTGCAGTCCGCGCGCGAGATGGAGGAGGTGATCAGCCCCTTCGTTCGTGACGCACACGCGCCGCCCCGCCTGGCCCCTGGCGGAAGCCCGCCGGTCAATAATCTAGGCTAGACACCTGGCACTGGAGCCTGGGAATCAGTCGGCTCAGATACTCTTGCTGGCGTTTTGCCTCGCGGCCAGCTTGACGGCCACGTCGAGCAGCAGTTGCCGGTTCGACTGAGCCATCCGTCCTACCAGCTTTCTGATCTGCAGAAGGAACCGGGCTTCTCTCCCCGCGCTTCCGTCTTCCTCGGGCAACTCTTCGAGGGGGCTGCGCGGCGTCAGGTGGGGAGTCGGCAGGCTTCCGCCTTGGTCGTAAAAAAGCTGGTGTAGCGGCACGCCGAGAGCTTGGGCGAACTTCTCGAGCGTTTCCAATGACGGAACCGTATGGCCCTGCTCAATGCGCGAGATGTAGCACTGCAACAGGCCGGTGCGGGACCCCAGGTCGGCCTGGGAAAGATCCCTTTCAACTCGTAGATTGCGCAATCGGGTTCCAATGACCATGAAGGGCTCCTCTCAGTAATGGTGTGCTCGGGCCACGGCGTAGCATGCTGGTTGCCACAACATTGCCTGAGACGTTATGTGTCAGAAAGAGAGGCTCTCGTTTCTCGTCTGGGCCGGGCGCTACCAGTGAAAATTTACTCGATCACGTAAAAATTCACCATCTAGCGCTTCGCGGCGGGCTCTGCAGTCCCGTTATTGTCCCCCCTGCAACAGGACAACTTCGAAAAGCCCCGCCCGGCTATTATCATAGCAGTTCTCTTCCTTCGGACAAACGGAGAATTCGATAGAGCTATGCGGCTCGCAAGAGACGACGCCCGGAGCTCCAGGTCGTTTGCCTCGCCTCCGCGCAATCTAGCATCCTTTCGACTGTCGTTTGCGCATCGATGCTATACTTATAGGTTACTAACATCATAGTATTGGCCGGTGTGCCCTTGTCCTCGTGCCGATCGGCTTGTCTCGCTCTCGAATCCCTGGCCGCCCGGCGCGCCAACGCTCTCCACATTCCACCGGACCTCGCACTCCGAGCGGCAGGGCTTGCGTGTCCTTCACCCGGCTGCGGGAGCGGTGGATGTGGGGCCAGCTTCGAGGGTGGGGAAGAGCTCGCAACGCCCGGCAGGACGCCGGCCAGCCGGCTCCGAGCCCGTCGGTCCTTCGTGACAACAAGCTGCAATCTCTCACAAAACAAAGGGCCTCTCAATACCGGCTCCCTCCCGGTCAATGGGAATCGTCCGCCATTGGTCGACCGTTGGTTGCCTCAAGGTCTCCGGATAGTCAACAAAGTGGGTCGGGGGCGGAATTGGCTGAGGGGTCTAGGTCGCCTCGGGCGCAAGAGTGCTTCCTGCCGCCGCAGCCAGAGAACCAGGGGGCCGTCGCCAGCACATTCGGGCGGCACGGTCGCTTCCCATTTCGCGAGTTCGCCGGCTGGGCTGGCCCTTTGTGTTGCCGACCGAGGCTATGATGGAAGCTTGGCCCTAAACTGTGATGGGGAGGTGCGTCGATGAGCAGCAACCCGGCAGGTCCGCGAGATGCTTTCGGCTGGCCCGGGATTCCGCCTCGCTGGACGCACGGTGGCAAGGACGGGGTGGGGACCTCCTATTCCACCTCGAGCCGGATCTGGTTTACCGCCTGGAATGGGGTTCTCACCGAGGTCTACTACCCGACCGTCGACCGTCCTCAGCTGCGCGACTTGCAGTTCCTGATCACCGACGGGCGCACCTTCTTTCATGAAGAGAAGCGCCATCTCCGTTCGCGCTTCGCCCGCATTTCCGCGCACACCTTGGGCTACCAGGCGGTCAACTCCGACCCCGATGGTCACTATGAGATCGTGAAGGAAATGATCGCCGACCCGCACGAGGCCTGCATCCTGCAGCACGTCGGGCTCCGCGGCGACGAGGCTTTCCTGTCGCGTCTCCAGCTCTACATCATCTGCGCGCCCCATCTGGAGGTGGGGGGATGGGCCAACAATGGCTACGTCGAGGAGGCAGGAGGGCGGTGCCTTCTGGTGGCAGAGAAACAAGGCACTTGGCTGGCGCTGGCGGCCACCGTGCCGTTTTCGCAGCTCTCCTGCGGATACGTGGGGTCAAGCGACGGCTGGACCGATCTCCACGAGGATCTGCGCATGGATTGGGAATTTGACCGCGCCCTGGACGGCAACATCGCCTTGACCGGCCAGCTCGATCTGGGCGGGCTGCGCGAATTCACGGTTGGAATCGCCTTCGGCAACAGCTTGCACAACGCCACCAGCACGTTGCTGCAATCGCTGGCGCTTCCTTTTGACGAGCACCTGGAGCGCTACGTCCGGCAGTGGGACCGCGCTTGCGGCAGCCGCCTGCTGCCGCTCAGCTCAGTCTCGGGCGACGCCGGCCGGCTTTACAACGGAAGCTTCAGTCTGCTGCTGGCTCACGAGGACAAGTCTTATCCCGGCGCCTTCATCGCCTCCATGTCCATTCCCTGGGGCGAATCGAAAGGAGACGAGGATATGGGCGGCTATCACCTGGTGTGGACGCGCGACATGGTGAATAGCGCTTCCGGCACGCTGGCGGCGGGCGATAAAGATACGCCCCTGCGAGCCCTCATCTACCTGGCCGTTTGCCAGCAGAAGGACGGCGGCTTCCCCCAGAATTTCTGGATTGACGGCAACCCTTACTGGCGCGGCACCCAGCTCGACGAGGTCGCCTTTCCGGTGATCCTGGCCTGGATGCTGCACGACGCCAAGGCGCTCAAGGAGTTCGATCCCTATCCCATGGTGCTGCGGGCGGCGGGCTTCCTGGTGCAGTACGGTCCCGTGACCCAGCAGGAACGCTGGGAGGAGGCGAGCGGCTACTCGCCCTCGACCCTGGCGGCGAACATCGCCGGCTTGGTGTCGGCGGCGGCCTTCGCCCGCACCCGTGGGGACGCCGACGCCGCCCGCTTTCTGGAAGAGTACGCCGACTTTCTCGAGTGCCACCTCGAGGATTGGACGGTCACCACCCAGGGCACGCTGGTTCCCGGAATCCCGCGCCATTACATCCGGATTCTTCCCTCCGACGTGAATGACCCGATGCCGGTCGAAGATCCCAACAACAGCGTGCTGCGGCTGACCAACCAGCCGCCGGGCGTACGCTCCGAGTATCCGGCGCGTGAGATCGTGGACGCCGGCTTTCTCGACCTGGTGCGCTTCGGCATCCGCCAGCCCGACAGTGCTCTGATGAGGGACTCGCTGGCCGTCGTCGATCACGTTCTCAAGGTCGAGACGCCCTTCGGCCCCTGCTGGCGCCGCTACAACCACGACGGATTCGGTCAGCAGGACAACGGAGACCCTTATATCGGCTGGGGAAAAGGGCGCGCCTGGCCGCTGCTCACGGGTGAGCGCGGCCATTACGAGCTGGCTGCCGGACGCGATCCGCGCCCCTACATCCGGGCGATGGAAGGCTTCGCTTCCGAGACCGGCCTGCTGCCCGAGCAGGTTTGGGACGGCCCCGACCTGCCCGAAGCCCACATGTTTCTCGGACGGCCCACGGGCGCGGCCATGCCGCTGATGTGGGCCCACGCCGAGTACATCAAGTTGTTACGCTCGGCCTTTGACGCCGAGCCGTTTTCCAGGATTCGCGAGGTGGCCGATCGCTACCTGGGCGATCGGCGCGCCGTGCGCGAGATCGAAGTCTGGAAATTCGGCCGGCAGGTGCGCACCATGCGCCCCGGCCGTCCCCTGCGCGTAATTGCCGGGGCGCCTTTCCATCTGCGCTGGACCCTGGACGGGTGGCAGGAGAGCCGTCAGACGCCATCCCAGCCGACCGCTTTGGGTTTGGAGTGGGTTGACATTCCGGTATCGACGGAGCAGCAGGCGCCGGTCGAATTCACTTTCTACTGGCCGGAAGGCGATCGCTGGGAGGAGCGCGACTTCCAGGTGACGGTAGCGCCCTAGGTGGCCGCTTTGCTGGAACTCACGGGCGCGTCATTCCGGGGAAGGAAAAGGACAGCATGAAAATTGCCGTCACGGGATCGAGCGGCCTTGTCGGCTCCGCCTTGCTTCCGTTCCTCGCCGCCGAAGGCCATCGGGTCACGCCAATCGTCCGGCCGCGAACGCGGCCCGGCCCCGGCCAGATCGTCTGGGACCCGGATGCCGGCCGTCTCGACCCTGCCGCCCTCGAGGGCGTTGACGGCGTGATCCATCTGGCCGGGGAAAACATCGCCGGCGCACGCTGGACTCCGGAGCGAAAGATGCTGCTCCGGGAGAGCCGGGTGAAGAGCACCCGGCTGCTGGCCGAGACGCTGGCCAAGCTCGAGGAGCCGCCGCGCGTCCTGATTTCGGCATCGGCCACCGGCTACTACGGCGATCGCGGCGACGAGTTGCTTACCGAAGAGAGCGCCTCCGGCTCGGGATTTGCCCCCCAGCTCTGCCGCGAGTGGGAGGATGCCGCCGATGCCGCAGCGGCCAGTGGCATCCGCATCGTCAAGCTCCGCTTTGGCATCGTGCTTTCGCCTTCCGGTGGGGCGCTCGCCCGCATGCTGCCTCCTTTCCGCGCGGGCCTCGGAGGCCCGTTGGGGGGCGGGCGCCACTACATGAGCTGGATCGCACTCGACGACGTGACCGCCGTGATCCGCCATGCGCTGTTGAACGAGGGGCTCCGCGGAGCGGTAAATTCGGTCGCCCCCCAAGCCGTCACGAATCGTGACTTTACCCGTACGCTCGCCCGCGTGCTCGGACGCCCGGCATTCCTCGCCGTGCCGCCCTTCGTCCTGCGGCTGGCCTTCGGCGAGTTGGCGGACGCCCTGCTGCTGGCCAGCGTCCGCGCGGCTCCCGCCAGGCTCGAAGCTTCGGGCTATCGATTTCTTTACCCGGCGCTGGACCCTGCGCTGCGGCACCTGCTCGGCAGGAGCCGCTGATATCGGGCAGCCTCGCATCCTTGGCGGCGCCGGCCAATCCAATAGAGTGCAGGGTCTCGTGGCCGGCGATTCGTGGGGGAGGAGTGAGGCGGAGTGGCGGATCGGCACCAGGTCGTGATTCTGGGCGGCGGGTTCGCGGGGCTGCGGGCCGCGCACGCTTTGAGACGCGCGCCGGTTGAGGTCACGCTGATCGACCGGCGCAATTTCCATCTCTTTCAGCCTCTGCTCTATCAGGTGGCGACCGGGGGCCTGTCGCCCGCCAATATCTCTGCGCCCTTGCGCCGGGCGCTCCGGAACCAAAAGAACACCCGGGTCCTGCTGGGCGAGGCCGTCGACATCGATGTCGCTGGGCGCCGCGTCATCCTCAAAGACGGTGAGGTCGCCTATGACACGCTCATCGTGGCCACCGGGGCCCGCCACCACTACTTTGGGCATGCCGATTGGGAACCTTTTGCGCCCGGGCTGAAGACCATCGAGCAAGCGACCGAGATGCGCCGCCGGATCCTGCTGGCCTTTGAGGCGGCGGAGCGCGAAACCGACCCGGACCAGGAGCGCGCCTGGCTCACCTTTGTGATCGTGGGCGCAGGGCCCACGGGGGTCGAGTTGGCCGGGGCGCTGAGCGAGATCGCTCACGACACCCTCCGGCAGGACTTCCGCCGCATCGACCCGTCTCAGGCTCGAATCCTGTTGGTGGAGGCTTCCGGCCGCGTGCTCCCCACCTATCCAACCGACCTTTCGGCGCGCGCCGAGGCCGAGCTGCGACGGCTTGAGGTGACGGTCAGAACGGGCACGACCGTGACCGGGGTGGGAGAGGATTCGGTCAGCTTGCAGGATTCCGCCGGGCGCGAATGTATACCCGCGCGCACCGTGCTCTGGGCCGCTGGAGTCCAGGCATCTAGGCTAGGCCAGGTGCTGGCGGCGGCCACGGGCGTGGAGGTCGACCGGTCGGGCAGGCCGCTGGTCCAGGCCGATCTCACCTTGCCCGGCCACCCCGAGGTCTTTGTCGTCGGCGACCTGGCGAACTTCTCTCATCCGACGGGCAAACCGCTTCCAGGCGTGGCTCAGGTCGCATTGCAGCAAGGGCGCTACGCCGGCGAAGCGATCCGTGCCCGCTTGAAGGGCCAGACCCTTCCTCCCTTTCGCTATCGCGACAAGGGCAACATGGCCACGATCGGTCGCGCGGCGGCGGTGGTGGAACTGCCCTGGCTTCACTTTTCCGGCTACCCGGCCTGGCTGGCCTGGCTCTTCATTCACTTGCTCTACATCGTGGAATTCCAGAACCGGTTGCTGGTGGCGGTGCAGTGGGCGTGGAACTACTTCAGCTTTAACCGCTCGGCGCGGCTGATTACCGGCAAGAATCCGTTTCCGCTGGCCCTGTCCTCCGAGCCCGGGCCGGCTGAGGCCGTTGGCCTCGAAACCAGCTTGAAGGGGCGCGGCTGATTCTTGCTCTGAGATTGCGGGGAGCCGCAGCCATTCCGCCGTTGCGCTGAGGTTGGCGGCGGCTGTCAGTTTTGCACCACCCACAAGCTGCTTAGAATGTCGGAAGCCCGAGCAACTGAAGCGCGAGGGGCAGCATGCCTTGCCGGATGAAGGCTGGCGTCGAAAGCGAACCGATGTGCGCGGCCAACAGGCGAGCGAAGAGGTCAGGATTGGCCGAGAGCGCGCCCAGCACGCGCCCGCGCCACGCCGGCCTCCTGTCCAGGGAGAGTAAGAGCCTCGTCATCAGCATCGGCCGCCTGAGCGCTCCCCGATGGGCGCGCTGATAGGCCGATAGATCGCCGGCCGTCATCGCGGTGGCGAGCGCCTGCGCCTGTTGAAAGGAGATGCTCAGTCCTTCCCCGGTGACGGCGTCCACCCCGCCGGAGGCGTCCCCTACCAGAGCGACGCGGCCCCGATAAACGCGTTTCAACCTGAAGGAGGCCGAGACCGCACCGCGCTCCGCCGTGGTCGCTTCGGCGTTTCGAAGCCGCGACTCCAGTCGAGGAAAATCTCGCAGCGCCTCCTCCAGTCGCAGCTTCTCGCTCCGCGAGATCAGAACCACGCAGACTTCTTCCGAGCCCACGGGCGTGACATAGATCTGACAGCCGCGGCGGCCCCAGTACACCTCTACGCAATCGGTCCAAGGAAGAATCCGAAAATGCCGGCGGAAACCAAAGCGCATCGAATGGAGGCGGCCTTGATCGAGCCCTGCCCAGCGCCGAAGCAGCGAGCTGCTACCATCAGCTCCTACCACCCAGCGCGCCCGCACGAGGCGCGGGCCCAGCCACACCCCTTCCGAATGGAGCCCGGTGACCGGCGTTCTCCAGAGAAAGGTCACGCGCGCGTCGGCCGCACGGTCGAGGAGCAACTGATGCAGCCCGATCCGCCGCAAGCCTAGACCCCAGCCGCCGGGAAAGCCGGCCTCCACCTGGGTCTCATGGTCCAGAAAGCGAATTCCCCGGAACCGGAAACCGCCGGCCCCTTCGATCCGAACCCCGAGCACGCGGAGGGCATCGACCCCGTCCGGCATCAAGCCCTCCCCGCACGCTTTGTCGATCGGAGGCTCGGCGCCGTCAACCACGCTGACCCGAAAGCCCCGCTGACGCGCCGCCAGGGCGGCCGCCAGGCCAGCCGGGCCTGCGCCCACCACCACGACGTCCGTATCGTCTTGCCCCAAGCCCATGCCTTACCACCTCAAGAGAACAAGTTCCGAGCAGAATCCCGGGCCCATGGCGGCGAGCAAGCCGTAGGTTCCGGGGGCGGGGCGGCGGCGCATGAAAGCTTCGAGCACCAGCAACACCGAGACCGACGAAAGATTTCCCACCCGGCGCAGCACATCCCAGGAGACGTCGAGCGCTTCTCTCGGCAGCTTCAGGGCATTGGCGGTTGCCTCCAGGATCCGGGGCCCGCCGTTGTGCAGAACCCAGCAGCCGATATCGCTCTGCGAGAGCCCGTGGTCCCCGAGGAAAGACTCCACGTCCGCGCCGAAATGCTCTTCAATCAGGGCTGGCAGATTCGGCGAGAGGACGATTTGAAATCCTTTCGCCGTGATGTCCCAGCCCATGATGTGCTCGGTGTCGGGATAGAAGACCGAGCGCGTGGCCAGGATCTGCGGACCGGAGTCCAGCCGGTCGCCTCCCGCCACGATCACCGCGGCGGCGCCATCGCCGAACAGGCCGGCCGAGATCAGATTCGCCATCGAGATGTCGTCTTTCTGCAAGGTCAGGGTGCAGAGCTCGACGGCCAGCAGCGCGGCGATGTGACCGGGATACGCCTTCACGTAGTCGCCGGCCCGCGCCAAACCGGCTGCCCCCGCCACGCAACCCAGGCCAAAGATTGGGATGCGTTTGATGTTCGCGGAGAAGCCCAGACGGTTCGCGAGGCGCGCGTCCAGCGAGGGACTGGCGATGCCGGTGACCGAGATCATGAAGATGGCGTCGATGTCGGCCGGGCCGAGGCCGGCGCCGGCCAGGGCGCGACAGAGCGCCTGCTCGCCCACCTCCAGGGCGCACTTGATCCAGGCGTCGTTCGCCTCCCCGAAGTTGTTGACCTGATAGTAGGCCTCGGGGGTCAGCGCCAGGTGCCGGCCGTCGACGGCGCAGTTCTTGTAAAGCCTGTCGAGCAACTGCGGGCTGTTGAGCCGGCCGCTCCAATGGGCTTTAAGCTTGGCAGTGATCGCTTCCTGCGAATAATAATGCTTTGGAAATGCGCTCCCCACACTCGCGATTCTCATGGCTTGGCTCGAAGTTGGTGTTCGGCCTCCCCCTCATTGAATTCGGGCGAACTCTTTCTGATAAAGATTGTTCTGGGGAAACTCGCGAGCCAGCCCCCCCAGCAGTTCACGCGCCCGCCCCCGATCTTGGTCCCGCAGGGCGGCGACGGCCAGCAGCAGGCGGGCGAAAGGCAGCAGGTAATGACCCTTGGTGGCTGTCAACTGCAGCTTCTCGATCCCCAGTTCCTTGTTGGTCTGAGCCCCATAGAGCCTTAACACCCAGCGGACCGGCGCGGTGCTCAGCCCCAACAGGTAGTTCTCGACGCCCACGGCCAGATAGGCATCGTAACACTGCGGGTCCACGGCCAGCAGGTGTTCTGCCAGGGCGCCCGCCCTCTTCATGTAATTGAGCGAAGCCAGATCCCGCTTCTGGATCAACGCCAGATAATCACTTCTCAGGCCCAGCGCCAGGACTTGGGCGAACAGAGCGTGGCTGTCCTGGGGCGAACTTTGCAAGGCCGCCTCCGCCAGTTGATCGCTTTGGGCGAGGGCCTCCTCGAATTTCCTTTTGACCGCCGGGTCGGGGCTCACCGTCTTGCGTCGCTTAAAATTCCCGTCGTCCACAAAGAGATCCGACTGCAGCACGCCCATGCGGTCAAATTCTTGAAACAGGTAGGCGGCCGCGTCTGAAGTATACGCGAAGGGGTCCCGAGGATGATCTTTCTGCCACGCCTGGAAGGTGCGGTGAGCGTCCTCGAATTGGAGGTTATACATCTGCCGGTAGCCCACGTCAAGCGGCTCCGAACTCGACAGAACCTGGCTTATAGAGACCCAGCTCTCGGGCTGCAGGACGAGGATGAGATGGAGAAACAAGAAACCCATAGTGAAACATGATGCCCAATTTGCCGGCAGCCTGCCCGAAAAACGGCTGATACCGGTTATCTTGGGTGAGACAAGAACGAAGCTTGTCACCGGCTTGTAAATTCTGCATAACCGGGACCCACCAGCCCGCAGGCGCCATCCCGGGACGCCTAGATTGCCTTATTGTGGGCGGCGTCACAAGTCCGAACTGCCAAGACGGCCTGCGATTCCGAGCGAAGCCAAGAGTACCCGGGCCTATCTTGGAGCCCAACCGGAAACGGTGAGATGCTGCGCGGCCGCGAGACCGTTCTGGAATCGGGCGATTTTAGCGCGTCGTGCCGATCGAGAGTTAGATGTTCGTCACCCGGGCGGCCAACCCCAGAGCCTCGCTCCAGAACGCGGCGGAGGTGTGCATGAGCCGCACCTCCTCCTCAACCTTGAATACGAATTCGTCCAGATGACAGTCCTCCGCCACCAGCGGCGGAGCCACTTTCAGCGCGCTGAAGTTGTTTCCGCAGATCTGAGTCAGGATGCCCCGCCTGAACATTCTCATCACCAGCACTTGCCCAAACATGCCAGGATGGATCTTCGAAAACGCTTCGAAAGGAATCCGGATTCGAAGCTGCTTGGGGGCCTGGAATTCAATCCCCAGGAGCAACCCGCGTCCCCGAATTTCCTTCACCATCTCGTAAGGCCCAAGAGCCTTGCTCAATTTATTCCGAAGATTTTCACCGGCGCCGGCGGCCCGATCGCCGAGGCGCTCCTCCTCCAGCACGTTAAGCGTCTCAAGCCCCGCCCGCATCGCCAGGCCGTTCTCGCTGTAAGTGGAGGTGTGAACGATGGCGCGCCGCAGAGAGCTGTAGACCGAGTCGTAGACGGCGTCCGAGATTAACGTGGCTCCCACCGGAACCAGACCCCCGCTCAGCGCCTTGGCCAGTACCACCAGGTCGGGGTCGAGACCGAAATGCTGGAAGGCGAGGAACGGGCCGGTGCGGTACATCCCGGTCTGGACTTCATCGAGAACAAACAGCGCGCCATGAAGGCGGCAGAGCGCCTGCGCCGTCCCAAGATACTCAGCCGGGGGCACCCGGATGCCGGCCTCCGCCTGAATGGGTTCTAGAATGAAGGCCGCGAATTTGCGAGTACGCAGCTTCCACTCCAGCTGCTCGAGGCTGCCGAAGGGCACCGACTCGGCGCCGGGCAGGAGCGGACCGAAGCCCTCGCGCCAGAAGGAATCCGACATGAGGGAGAGCGAGCCGCAGGTGAGCCCGTGAAAGGCGCTTTCGGCGTAAAGAAGCCCGTTTCGACCCGTGTGGGCGCGCGCAAACTTGATGGCCGCCTCCACGCCCTCGCTCCCCGAACTCGAGAAGAACACCTTTCGCAGCCGCCCGCCGGCCCGCGCGCAGAGGCGCGCCGCCAGTTCTCCGGCCAGCTCGGAAACACAGCTCTGCAACATGCAGGGGCCTTGGCGATCCAATTCCGCCTTCAGCGCCGCCACGATGCGGGGGTGATTGTGACCGGCGTTATAAACGCAGTACCCCGAAAGAAAATCGAGGATTCGCCGCCCGTCGCTGGTGAAGAGCTCCGCTCCGCTGCAGCGCTCGTAGCGGACATTCATCTGCAGAAGATTCAGCAACCGCACCCACTGCGGGTTGACATGCTCCGCGTAGGCCTGTTCCACGTCTGGACGAGCGACCGCGCTACCCACTCGGACTCCTCCGGCCAACCAACGCGCTGACTTAAGCTTTAGCACGCCCGGCTCTGCCCGGCGTCAGCGATATGATGCCCGCGAGGGGATGGAAGGATGGCCGAGATGGCCGCGGCCCCGAGCGGTGAGGCGGGGCTGGCGCAGATCGAAGATCTGGCGCCGGCCTGGACAGCTCAATGGGACTGGATCGGATTCTCAGCAACGACAGGAGGCGGAATGGCCCGATGAAACGCCCCACCTCTGGAGCGTCACTACTACTTGGCGGCTATGTGACTGGAGGCCTCAAAGGACGACGGCGTCATACATAAGATAAGACCCTGTCCGGGTTCGCCCCTCAACTTAGCACCATCCAGCTTGGCGATCAGCCCGGAAGTGGAGAGTCGAGATTAAGTTCTGAGTGACAGGGGGCAGTTTACGAACCCAGGGTGGGTGCATTTCTGGGATTGATTCTGTCGCCCTCAGCCCGATGGGAGCTGGTTCCTTTTGGCATGGAACGACAACACGCCGAGGGACTCGCCTCGCGTAGTTCATCCAAGGAGGAAAGATGCGCGTCAAGGTGATTGCTCTGAGCTGTATTTTGGTCTCCGTGGCGTGCAGCCGCACGCCCGCTCCCAGCCCTCCTGAGCTCAGCAAACAGGAGGCCACAGACATCATAAGCACATCGAATGCGTTTACGAGTGTAGGCGACAACCGCCCGGCGGGGGTTCGGGAACCGCGCGCACATTTGCCTATGCAAGCCGTATACGCGCTAGGAGCCAAGGGGTACCTGGAGTGCACGAGCGACGGATGGTTGATTCCCACGGAGGCAGGTACGGCCTTGATATACTGGCCTACGGGCGCCCACTCTGCCGGAACGTGCACCCCGGCCGCCAAGTTTGGTTTCTCAGATGTAACGTTCTCGCTCAACCCTTGCCCCCGCAAGCTTATTGAGGTCACCAACGTATCTGCGCAACCCGGAGTCGAACGCACCGTTGGCTTCACTTGGACGTGGGATGTCAGCGCGTTTCCGTCAGACGCGAGGACCATCATGTTCGGCGCTTCCGGCGAGTACCCGTCACGCACGGCGAAAGTCAAGTTCAAGCTCGACGGCAACACCTGGAGCGCAGAGTTCGGGCAGAATTGGGAGCAATGACGCGCTGCATCACGGCGACCAGAGCCCGATGTGAGAGCCCGAACCGAGCGCAGGAAGAACTAGCTAGAGCAGTACAGGTTCCACGGCTGGAGTGTAGCGCCCGAGCATCACCGTCCACGGCGCAGATCGAAGATCTGCGATCATGGTCGTGTCAAAGCCGCGCCGCTCTGCTGTGCGCCAGCCAGCCTCCCCCAGCGCGCGGCCCCCGGCTGACGAAAGCGCCTGGGCGGCGGGCCACTCCTCTGCCTCGTTCAGGACAGGCTCTCCACCCCTTGGAGACGGTTTGACCACTCGTGGATTCCCGCCTACGCGGGAATGACAGCCGGGATAATTCGTTCTTTCCCCTACGCTGTCACCCCCGCGAAGGCGGGGGTCCAGACTGCGAAACGAGTTGTCACGCAGACACCCCTTGGAGCCGGGTAGCGATACCAGCCCGCGTTTGACGGGATTGTGATGCATGAAGCGGGTAGCCACGGTCAGTGCCGTTCTGACCGTGGGCTTTTTCATCCTCGATAACCCTCCGGCAGCGTCACGGAGTCGATCCGAATCGGACAGGCCGCGACGACCGACTTGTCCAAAGCAAAACTGTTGTAGCTCGACCAGCGCCAGTCAGGTGGGTGCTTCACCAATCCTTTCCGTACCGGATTCATGTGCATGTATTCCAGCCGCTGTTTGAACTCCCTCTGGTGCCGCACAAAGCGATCCCAGAACTGGTGCTGCCAGAACGGTCCCTCGCTGCCCCGCAGCGCATGGAACCTCCTGGCCGAGACTTTCTTGATGTCGTGAAGAACGCGAGAGATCAGCAACGGATAGCTTGGCCAGATCAGCGCGTGCCAGTGATCGGGCATCAAGACATAGCCGCAAAGCAGAAACTTCAGTCGCCGGCGAGAGGCCTCCAGCTCGTCGATCATCAGCGGGTAGTCGGAGTCCGCGAAGGGTCGGACCCATGGCCGCAGCTCGACATTGACGAAAAAGATTCGATCAGTAAGGCGGAGGCGACGGAGGTGGGACACGGCCTAGCCTAGCATGACGTCCGAAGAACTCAAGAGCCCACGGTCAGAAAGGCGCTGACCGTGGCTAGCCGCTACCGGCTCCCGCAGGTCTGGCGGGGGCTGGCGCATCTATAATGGCGTCGGCTCCTAAGGACCGGTAATCTTGGGTTGTCCTTGACCAAGGCTGCGCCAGCCTGACCTTACTGCTGGCGTCCTGGCTGCCGCCCGATCTCTGGCCTGACACTATCGGGCCGTGACGTCCCTGGCCGAGCTGCTACGCCGGCCCGCGGAGGGGACACCAAACGCCTCCAACAGATCGCTCAGGGTTATCACGCCCTCGAGCTTGTTCATGTCAGCGCGGCTCACTACGGGCAGAAGTTCGAGGTCGGTAGCGCCCATGCGCTCAAGCACCAAGTCAAGAGCTTGGTCCGCATGGACGTGAGGGAAACTGCGTGCATCTACGAGATCAGCCAATCGCACGCCTGCGGCGCCTTCTCCCCACGCTCGCTCAAGCCTTGCCACACTGACAACGCCTATGACGCCTCGTCGATCGGTCACCGGCCAAGCTCGGAAGGTGCTCGAGGCAACCCGCTCTAAGGCAGCGCCAACCGTTACCTGTGCCGGCAGAACCTCGGTGGGGGCGCGCACGATGCCGGCGAATGCCGCACCCATGCCCACCAGAGCGTAGGCCCCAGGCGTCGCGGTATAGGTTGGTAACAAATGATGTGCAACGCTTCCTACGGTGCCTCCCAGCATGGCGCCGATGAAAAGGCTAGGGCCGAAGATCCCACCGGCGTTCCCAGAGGCATAGCTCGTGCAAGCACCCAGGAGTTTCAGGACCACCAGCAGGGCCATCAGCTTGAGCGCCATTCTGCCGTTCAGAGCGTCGCCGACATACCCGTAGCCAACGCCAAGGACCTGGGGCACAAGCCAGCCTATCAGACCGACCAACAGCCCACCCACCACTGGTTGGAACCACACAGTCTTCTTTGGGAACCGCAGGAAGCGCTCCCGCATGCCCAGAAGAAGTTTGGTAAACGCTACCGACACCAGACCGCCGACGACGCCGAGCACCGCATAGACCGCGAATTCCAAAGGATGAAATAGTTGATATTGCGGCACGCGAAAGAGAGGGTTATTACCGAGAAGTAGTCGTAGCACAGCCCAGGATGTCGCCGAAGCCAACACCACCGATCCCAGCACCGGCGCATGAAGGTCGCCCATGACTTCTTCGAGCGCAAACAGCACTGCCGCCAACGGCGTATTAAATGCAGCTGCAATTGCTGCAGACGCCCCCGCCGGCAGGAGCGCCTTGACCTTCTCAGGTGGCAGTCCCAACCGGCGCCCAACACCGAGGCAATGCCACCACCAACCTGTACCGAAGGCCCTTCCCGCCCAAGCGGGATTCCGGAGGCGAGTGTGGCCGCGGTGCAAAAGAACTTTCCCAGGACCGTGCCGATAGTAATCAGACCTTCGCGAGCGAAAAGCGCAGCCTTGGTTTGCGGCACGCCGCTGCCCCGGGCGTCCGGAAAATAACGGTAAAGCAGATACCCGATGCCCAGCGAGCCCCCGATCGGAATCAGCATCCGCCGCCACGCTGCGCTGCCCACCGGATAGAGCCGCATTCCCAGTCGTTCCGTCAGCAAGATGAAAGAGACAACTGCCAGGCCGGTCAAGCCACCGATCGCCAGGGTTAGAGCGAGCAATAGCTGATCTTCGCCTTGCTTTGAGGTGGCGATGCGTCGTAACAGGGGGGCTGTTGTCGAACTCTCTTCGGACCGCTTGTCTTTTGGCGGCTTGCCGGGGTCATTCGTCCTGGCAAGTTTCACGGCCATGGCAAACCTCGCACAAACCCTCCGCAGAAAAAATCAGTCTCGGACCGTCAAGACGGGGCACCGTGCATGCCCGAGGACTTGGTGAGGCGTCACCCACGGCAGATGCGCGGACAACCAAACGTGAGAAGTATGGTGCGGGCCCATCACGATCAAGTCCGCTGCCTGGTCTCTGGCTAGTTTCAGGATGTGATCCGCCGCTTCACCGATCTCCACGATAAATTCTGATTCCACCCAAGACGGCGTCTCGGGCGGAATCAGTTGCTCCAACTTCCTCATTGCGAAGTCTCTCTCGGCCTCTAGCTGTTTCTGCGAAGCATCCGTGCGCAGCTTGAGAACATGAAGCAACGTCAGGTGGGCGTGCTGGCTCTCCGCCAGCCACAAGGCATGCTCAAGCGCTCTCGCCGATCCCGGCAGTAGGTCGGTCGCATACAGAATTCGGCGCAGCGAGCGGTCCGACGCCGATTTCGGGGAGACGTGGGGCCCCACCGTCAACACCGCACAGGGCGCGGAGTTAACAATTGTGGCTCTACGGCAGAATTTGTGGGTAAATCTCCTCCTGTGGCAATGAAACAAGGAAAGTGACGACGACGAAAACGAGCACAGGAGGGCGCGCAAAAGATGCGGCTGAGAAAAAACTGGTCTCCAGCGC
>Ga0335085_10004522_pt1 | contig 22977 bp, 12 predicted proteins | sample Lox_Sample_45_FD_206712 | JGI IMG/M metagenome (GOLD analysis project Ga0335085, IMG submission 206712) | Soil microbial communities from Loxahatchee National Wildlife Refuge, Florida, United States - Lox_Sample_4.5 | ecosystem: Environmental > Terrestrial > Soil > Wetlands | place: USA...
ACAATTTTCGGAACTGCGATTACCGTGCCGAATTCGATTACACCTGCCAGTGGCTGACCAAGACGCTTTCGCTGTCCACTCTGCGCGGCATGGATTTGGCAGTCACCTACTGGGGATCGCCTTATATCGCCCACCCCATCGTGAGCTTTCAGTTTGGCGACGACTATGTAGCTGCGTCGATCGAGACCCGCAAGGAAGTTGGCGAGGGTTATTCGGCAATCAAGGGATTCTTCCGGCAGTACGAGCTGATCTACATCTTCGCCGACGAGCGGGACCTGATCCGGTTACGCGCCAATTTTCGGCAGCATGAGGATGTCTACCTGTTTCACACCACGGCCAGCCCCGAGTGGTCGCGTCAGGTTTTTCTGGAATATCTGAGCAGCGCCAATCAGCTTCATCAGAAGCCCGAGTGGTACAACGCGCTCACCAGTAATTGCACCACCAACATCTTCCGCGAAATGGCGCTCACCGGTCGCCTACCGGCAGGCAGCACCCTGCATGACTGGCGCATTCTACTCAACGGGCGCGCCGATGAGATGCTTTACGATGGAGGAAACCTGGCGGGAAATTTACCGTTTGTGGAGTTGAAAAAAGACGCGTTGATCAATCCGGCCGCGCGCGCGGCTGACAACTCTCCTGACTTTTCTGGGCTCATCCGCGAAGGGCGTCCGGGCTTCGAATTCCTGAAGTCTCCCTAGCTCGCTCTCACGGCTTCCCGTTCCCCCACCTGCTGCCGCCACATGGCGTAATACAGGCCTTTTTGCGCCAACAGCTCTTCATGCCGGCCTGATTCGACAATACGTCCCCGCTCGAGGACATAAATCCGGTCGGCGTGCATCACCGTCGAGAGCCGATGCGCAATCAGAATCGTGATGGCCTCCTGGTTTGACGCCACCTCGCGAATGGTGCGGCTGATCTCCTCTTCCGTAAGCGAGTCCAGCGACGAAGTGGCTTCGTCAAATACCAGGAGCTGCGGATGGCGAAGCAGAGCGCGAGCGATGGAAAGCCGCTGCTTCTCGCCCCCTGAGACTTTCACACCGCCTTCGCCAATCAGCGTATCGAGTCCGCGATCGGCTCGCGCAAGCAGGCTTTGTGTCGCGGCCTGACGCAAAACCTCCATGCACTCCTGGTCGGTAGCGTCCGGGTTCACGAACAGCAGGTTCTCGCGGATCGAGCCCGAAAACAGCTGGGTGTCTTGAGTGACAAAGCCAATCTTTTCGCGCAGCAAATCCAGATCCACCCGGTCGGAAGGAATGCCGTTGTAAAGAATCTGCCCCGACTTGGGTGAATAAAGCCCAACCAGCAGTTTCACCAGCGTGGATTTCCCCGCGCCGGATGGGCCGACGAAGGCAATGGTGTCTCCCCGCGCCGCCGCGAAGGTAATCCTGTCCAGCGCCAATGCCGTAGAACTCTGATGCTGGAAGCTGACGCTCTCGAAATTCAACGTCATCAACTCGTCGAGGGGTTCGGGATCGACCGGCTTAGGGTCACGCGGCATATCGAGGATCCGCTGAAAATTCTGCAACGACGCTTCCGTTTCCCGATAGGTATTGATGACGTTGCCCAGCTCTTGCAGTGGCGTAAATATGTAGAAGGAATACAACATCAGCGAGAAGAACTGCCCGATGGTAATCTCCTGCCGGAAGATCAGGTAGAGCATCATGAACAGAATGCTGGTACGCAGCGCGTTCACCGAGGTTCCCTGGATGAAGCTCAAACTGCGGATGTATTTCACCTTCTTGAGCTCAAGCTTCAGGATCTTGTCGGTGATGCCGTTGAGCCGCTCCACCTCCTGCTGCGCCAGGCCCAGGCTCTTGACCAGTTCGATATTGCGCAGGGATTCGGTGGTTGATCCAGCAAGCGCGGTGGTCTCGGCCACAATCGTCTTCTGTAATTTCTTGATCCGGCGGCTCAGCGTAAAGCTGATGACCCCCAGCAGCGGCACCGTGATCAGAAACGCCGGAGCAATCGACCAGTGCACCCGGAAGGCATAAACCATGACAAAAATGATTCCGACGGTGGAAATGAAAATGACATTGATGGCCGAAGTGATGAACTTTTCGATATCGCTCCGGGCCTTCTGCAAAATGCCCAGTGTCTCTCCGCTGCGCTGATCTTCGAACACCTGGTAGGGCAGTTCCAGTGAATGCTTGAGGCCGTCGGAATACATGGTGGCGCCCAAGCGCTGAACGATCACGTTGGTGTAGTAATCCTGGAAGTTCTTGGCGACCCGCGAGACGAAGGCCACCCCCACGGCGGCCAGCAAAAGCAGGCCCGCTCCCCGGATGAATTGCCCCTGCGAATACTGGTGATACTTGGTGGCGTAATTGTCGATGACGTGGCGGAAAATCAGGGGGTCGAGCAAAGAAAAAATCTGGTTGATGGCTGCCAGCAATAATGCCAGCAGTACCAGAGACCAGTAGCGCTTGGAGTAACGGTAGAGCAGCTTCATAGCCGCCAGCTTGTCGCCGGCTTGTGCTTTAGATTCTGCCCGAACCCCGGCCGATTCAGGAACAACTTTCGTCGCGAAACTGCCATCTGTTTACCCGAAAGACTCCGGGTCGACCTTCTTGAAACCCTAACGAGGTTGACCTTGCAGGCCATAGATGTGACACTCGTTGCCGGTCCCTTTATCGCGGAATGAGATACGGATTCGTCATTGATAACCGCAAATGCATTGGGTGCCACGCTTGTACCGTGGCTTGCAAGACCGAAAATCACGTTCCCCTGACCGTCAATCGCACCTGGGTCAAGTACGTAGAAAAAGGTCAGTTCCCCAATACCCGCCGGGTTTTTCAAGTCACCCGCTGCAATCACTGCGAAAAGCCCCCTTGCGTCACTATCTGCCCCGTGACGGCGATGTATCAGCGCAAAGACGGAATTGTTGATTTCAGCAGCGATCGCTGCATCGGGTGCAAGGCCTGTATGCAGGCCTGCCCTTACGACTCCATCTACATTGATCCCGACGAAGGCACGGCCGCCAAGTGCCACTTCTGCGCCCATCGCACCGAAGTTGGCCTGGAGCCCTCCTGCGTCATCGTCTGTCCCGAGCACGCCATCATTGCGGGAGACTTGAGCGATCCCTCCAGCGAGGCGGCGCAACTCGTAGCCCGCGAGACCGTTCGCGTGCGCAAGCCGGAGCAAGGCACGCAGCCGAAGCTTTACTACATCGACGCCGACGAAGGAGCGATCGTGCCCACCGCCGCCAGGCACGAGGTTTTCTACATGGCATCCACCCGCAATCAGGACTTGCACGGCGGAGCCGCGCTTTACCCACCCGACAGCCCGCTCTTGCAGCGGAATACGGTTGCCGCTTATGACGTCTCGCATGCCCGTCCCTGGGGTTGGCAGGTGCCGACTTATTGCTGGACAAAGTCCATCGGGTCGGGCGTTTTAGCGGTTCCGGCCATCGCCATGGCGCTAGGGCTTCTCGGCAGCGATCGCATGCGCGATCTGGTGCTCTCGACCGTCGCTTTGCTCTTCACCGCCCTGACCACACTGCTTCTGGTCTGGGACTTGGATCAGAAGAAACGTTTCCTCCGGGTGGTGTTCACGCCACAGAGCAAATCCTGGCTCGCCCGCGGCGCGTTCATTTTGATCGCTTATAGCGGCCTGGCTGGGCTTTTCTGGATTGCCGCCCTCACCGGCTACTCCACGCGCGTGCCCATCTTGCTTTGGTGTACGGTGCTGGCGGGCTTTTTTGCTGCTTGTTACACAGCATTTCTCTTCGGCCAGTGTGAAGGACGGGATTTGTGGCAAACTCCGCTGTTGCCGGCCCACCTGATCGTTCAAGCTTTACTTTGCGGATGCTCCGTGCTGGTGCTGCTTCCCTGGTCTTTGGGCGGCTCCCCAGAGGCGCTTTCCATCGCGGTCAAGGGATTGGTCATCTGCCTGTCGCTGCATCTGGTGATGGTGCTGGGTGAAGTGGCGATCCCGCACACCACCGACAATGCTCGCTACGCAGCGCACCTGATCACGCACGGCCCGTTCCGCAACATGTTTTGGGGAGGTGCGGTCGCCCTCGGCAGCGTCTTGCCAGCTCTTCTCTTGCTGACGGCGGCTTCAAGTCCGCTGGCAACCGCACTCGCGAGCCTGCTGGCCCTTGCCGGCCTTTTGGCCTTCGAGTGGTGTTTCGTGATGGCCGGACAAAGCGTGCCAAACAGCTAATGGGGACCTTGGAGATTTCACAATGACCGATTTCAAGCGCGATGGCAGCCATCTTTCGTTCTGTCCCCCGGTGGAGAAGTGGGACGATTGGGTGGAATACGATTCCACCGCGTGGCCTAAGCGGGTTGAGAAGCACTTTCAATTGGTCCCGACCATCTGCTTCAACTGTGAGTCCGCATGCGGCCTGCTCGCTTACGTAAATAAAGAGACCGGCCAGATCGAAAAGTTCGAAGGAAATCCCAAGCATCCCGCCAGCCGCGGACGTCTGTGCCCCAAAGGCCCGGCCACCATCAACCAGATTCATGACCCCGATCGCATTCTTTATCCCATGAAGCGCGTCGGTCCCCGCGGCGGCGGAAAGTGGGAGCGGGTCTCCTGGGAAGAGGTGCTTGAAACATTCGGCTCGCGTATGCGCAAGGCATTTCAGGAAGGCCGCGGCGAAGAGGTCATGTATCACGTGGGCCGCCCCGGGCACGACTTCATCATGGAGCGCACCCTCCAGGCCTGGGGCATTGACGGACATAACTCCCACACCAACGTCTGCTCTTCCTCGGCGCGCCTGGGATATCTGCTCTGGCACTACGCCGATCGGCCGTCACCCGACCATGCCAACGCGCGCTTCATTCTGCTGCTCTCTGCCCACCTGGAGTCCGGCCACTATTTCAACCCCCACGCGCAACGCATTATTGACGGCAAGATGGCCGGAGCAAAGCTGGCAGTGATGGATCCGCGCCTCTCAAACACCGCCAGCATGGCTGATTACTGGCTGCCAACCTATCCCGGGACTGAAGCTGCCGTGCTTCTGGCAATGGCCAAGGTCATCCTTGATGAAAATCGCTTTGATGCGAAGTTTGTCAAGACCTGGACGAACTGGGAGGATCTGAACATCGATGGCTTCTCCGCCAAGGATCAGCCTTTCGCAGCCACCATCGAAGCGCTGAAGCGCCACTATGCGAGCTTCACCCCGCAATTTGCGGAGAAGGAAAGTGGCATCAAATCGGAAACCATCGTCAAACTCGCCCGTGAGATTGCCACCGCCGGCAGCCGCTTTGCTTCGCACCTGTGGCGTGGCAGTGCCTCGGGCAATCTCGGCGGATGGCAATCCGCCCGGGCCCTCATGCTGCTGCATGTTCTGACCGGGTCCGTCGGCACCGAGGGCGGGCACAATCTCAGCGCCTGGAACAAGTTTGTCCCCAAGCCCTTCAAGGTTCCTCCGCCACAGGAGAAGTGGAACGAACTTCTCTACCCCCGCGAATGGCCCTTGTGCACACATGAGATGTCATTTTTATTGCCGCACTTCCTGAAAGAAGGCCGAGGGCGCATCGACGCTTACTTCACGCGGGTCTTCAATCCAGTCTGGACCTACCCCGACGGCTTCTCGTGGATTGAAATGCTGCGCGACGAAGAGAAAATTGGACTGCACGCCGCTCTGACTCCTACCTGGAGCGAGACCGCATGGTTTGCCGATTACGTCCTGCCTATGGGTTTCAGCCCGGAGCGTCACGACCTGATGAGCCAGGAGACGCACGCCGGCAAGTGGATCGGCTTCCGCCAGCCCGTTCATCGCGTTCTCGAAGAGCGCGCCGGCAAGAAATTCGATTACACCTACCAGGCCAACCCGGGCGAGGTTTGGGAGGAAGATGAGTTCTGGATCAACCTTTCCTGGGCGATTGATCCTGACGGCTCCATGGGCATCCGGCAATGGTTCGAATCGCCCTATGAGCCCGGCAAGAAGCTCACCGTCAACGAGTATTACCGCTGGATTTTTGAGAATTCCGTTCCGGGCTTGCCCGAAACGGCGAAAAAAGAAGGCCTCGCTCCGCTGGAGTATATGCGCAAGTATGGCGCCTTCCAGGTGACCACCGACGTTTATAAGCAAAATGAAAAGCCGCTAAGCACCGCCGACCTGGATGGCGCGCAGACGCAAGCCGGTGGCGTGATCACCAAGTCCGGCAAAGCGATTGGCGTCATGGTAGATGACCAGGCGGTCGTCGGATACAACACGCCCTCGCGCAAGCTCGAGCTTTTCGCAAAAACCATGGCCGATTGGAAGTGGCCCGAATTCGCTTTGCCCGAGTACTATCGCAGCCACATCCACCGTTCTGCGCAGTCAGCTTCTGTCGGTCAGCCGGGTGAAGGCTTCGACCCGCGGTACATTCCCACAGTGGAGTGGCCCAAGGGCTCCGCGGGCGAGGTTTACACCTTGCTGCCTATTTTCCGCCTGCCCAACCTGATCCACTCGCGTTCGGGCAATGCCAAGTATCTCTACGAGATCTCGCACAAGAATCCATTGTGGGTGAATCCGGTGGACGCCGCGAAACTCGGCGATCTCCGCACTGGCGATCTCGTCAAGGTGCATACCGAGATCGGATACTTCGTTCTGCACGCCTGGATCACCGAGGGCTTGGCTCCCGCCGTGGTCGCCTGTTCGCATCACCTCGGACGCTGGCGCGTCAACAAAGACGACCGCATCGAACGCATGACCAGCGCCTGGGTCGACTTGCAGGAAGTCGGCCAGGGACAATGGAAGATGCGCCAGATCGAAGGCGTCGAAGACTACGATAGCGCCGACCCTGAAACCAAGCGCGTGTGGTGGAGCGATGCCGGCGTGCATCAGGACATCACCTTCCCGGTGCACCCCGATCCCGTCAGCGGCATGCACTGCTGGCATCAGATGGTTCGGGTGGAGCGAGCCGCGGCCGGGGACCGTTACGGCGACATCTTTGTGGACACCAACCTGGCCCACGAGGTCTATCAACGATGGAAAGCACTCGCCCGCCCTGCTCCCGGCCCCGGTGGCTTGCGCCGTCCACTCTGGATGCCGCGTGTTGTGCGGCCCCAGGAATCCGCCTTCTACATTAAGCCGTAGAGAAAGCAAACACCCGCGAAGCCTGCTATCCTGAATGCTCTGACCTGTTTTTATGCCCAATCCCACTGAACCAGACACCCAGCCCACTGAATCCTTCGATCAAGCGCTCGCGCAATACGAGCGCAGCCAAGCGGCTGCACATGCCACTGGCCAGGCTCAGATCGAGGGCACCGTGATCAAAATCACAGCCGATTCCGTCCTCGTTGACATCGGGCGCAAGAGTGAAGGAATTCTTCCCCTCGCCGCCTTCCCTGCTAACCAGCTTCCGAAGCCAGGCGATAGGTTTCCAGTCTCGGTGAAGGGCCGTGACCCCGACGGTTACTACGAACTCTCGCGCGGCAAAGTGACCCGCCCGGCTGATTGGCCGGCGCTGGAAAAGGCGTTCCAGGAAAAGTCCGCGATCATTGGCACCGTGACCGGAGTCGTGAAAGGCGGAGTAAGCGTAGACGTCGGTGTGCGCGCGTTCATGCCTGCCTCCCGCAGCGGCACCCGCGAAGCCGGCGATCTCGAAAAACTGGTGGGTCAGGAAATTCGCTGCCGCATCATTAAACTCGATACCACAGAAGAAGACGTCGTCGTCGATCGCCGCGCCTTACTTGAAGAAGAAGAACTCGCGTCCAAGGAGAAACGCTACTCCGAAATCAAGGAGGGCGACACCGTGCAAGGCGCAGTGCGCAGCCTGACCGATTACGGCGCATTCGTCGACATTGGCGGAATGGATGGTCTGCTGCACGTCTCCGACATCTCCTGGCAACGCATCAACAAGCCCTCAGACGTGCTCTCGCTGGGTCAACCGGTGGAAGTCCGGGTCCTGAAGGTAGACCGCGAGAAGCAGCGTATTTCGCTTGGAATGAAGCAACTGCAACCGCACCCCTGGGAAGCCGTACCGGGCAGATACGCGGCGGGCGAGAAAGTTCGTGGCACGGTGACTCGCATCGCCGAATTCGGCGCCTTCGTCGAGCTCGAACCCGGCATTGAAGGCCTGATTCACCTTTCCGAAATGTCATGGTCCAAAAAGCTCAAGCGAGCCAGTGATGTCGTCAAGCCAGGAGAGGCTGTTGAGGTCGTGGTGCTGGGCGTGAATGCGGCGGAACATCGGCTCTCGCTGGGACTCAAGCAGACCCTGGGCGATCCCTGGGCGGAAGCGCCCCAGAAGTACTCCCCGGGCAGCGTGGTCGAGGGGCCCGTCAGCAGCATCACCAAGTTCGGAGCCTTTGTCCAGCTGGCGGAAGGCGTGGAAGGCATGATCCATGTCAGCGAGATCAGCGCCGACAAACGAATCAATCACCCGCAGGATGTCCTGAAGCTCGGACAGATCGTCCAGGCCCAGGTTCTGGCAATCGATCCTCAGAAGCGCCAGTTGCGGTTGAGCATGAAACAGCTCGTACCCACAGGACTTGACGAGTTTATTGCCGAGCACAAAGCCGGCGACGTGGTGAGTGGACGAATCATGGAAGTCGGGTCAGGAACGGCTCGGGCGGAACTCGGTGAAGGCATTCATGCGACTTGCGTCCTTAAGTCCGCCTCGAAGTCAGAGACCACCGGTACGCAAGGCAAAGCCGACTTGGCTTCGCTCACTTCGATGCTGCAGTCGCGTTGGAAGAGCGGAGGTGGCCCAGCCGCCTCGAAGGAAGCCGAGATTCGCGCCGGCCAGGTTCGCAGCTTCCGGATCACCGCCCTTGACCCGGCGGCGAAGAAGATTGCGGTCGAGTTAGCAGACAATTAGCTGGCCCCAGCTTGCGCTTCCACAAACTGCCTGGGAGCGGCAGCCTGATCCCGGGCCTCGCGACTCGCTTCCTGTGTGACATCTCGCATGCCGAACTGCACCCCGATTTTTTTCAGGAAATCATTGGGCGGGCTGCCGCCGGCAAAAATCCAAACAAAGTCGTTCGGCACCTCGCGCCGCGTCCCCCCCACATCGAGAATGACACTTCCGGTGGTAAACTCTACCGGATTCGAATTAAACAGCGCCTTCACTTTGCCCGATTTAATGCAGTCATCCAGCCGCTTCACGTTGCGTTCTTTAATCCGGCTGAAGCGCTCCTGGCGATAGGAAAGAGTGACCTCGTTGCCCACCTGGTGTGCCAGTCCCATAGCGGCTTCTACCGCGCTGTCGCCGCCGCCCACGACCAGAATCTTTTTATGAACATAGTGATCCGCCTCGATGAGGCGGTACATCACCTTGGGCAATTCCTCGCCTTTGACGCCCAGTTTTCGAGGTTCTCCCGCCCGTCCCAACGCCAGAATGACGTTGCGGGCACGGTATTGATTGTTCGCGGAGGACACCGTAAACCCGCCATCGTCGCCTTTGCGGATGTCTTCCACTTTTTCTCCCGTGACGACGTTGAAATCCGCGCGGTTCAGAATCATGTCCCAGAAGGCTAAGAGGTTTTCTTTTGAGAGTTGCATCTTCTTGAACTTCCCGTACATGGGAAATTCCACTGGGCTGGTCATCACCAGCTTCTGCCGCGGGTACTTGGCCACCGTGCCCCCGACTTCGTCTCGTTCCAGCGTCACGTAGTGCAACTTGTGTTGGATAGCGCGCAGCGATGCGCTGATTCCCGCCGGACCAGCTCCCACGATCAGAACGTCATACACATCCTTCGTTCGCGGACTCGGCTTCGTCTGCATTCGGCTCAGGATGGTGTCCACGCAGTCGCGGCCCTGGTTGACTGCATTCTTGATCAGCGCCAGTCCACCCAACTCCCCGACGATGAACAGATTGGGAATGCTGGTTTCAAACTCCGGCGTCAGATACGGCATGTCAGCGCTCATGCCCGGGGTAGCCATGACCATCGTGATCGCGCCCACCGGACATGCCTCGGCGCACAAGCCGTGGCCGATACACTTGTAGCCATTCACGATCACGGCTTTGCCGCCAAGCATCGCCAAGACATCGCCCTCGGGACAGACGCTGGTACAGGTCTGGCAGCCGATGCAATAAGTCGTGTCAATATGCGGGTGCTGCGCCTTCGGGCCGCCGGAAAACAGCTTCCCTTTCTCTGCCGATTCACGCGCCTTTTCTTCCCGTTTTCTCAGGCCTTTCAGGTAGCTAAACAAGAAGAAACTGCCGATGACTGCCGCAACCATGAGCGCTACAAGCGTATCCATAAGCCGATCCTAGAAATACCCCATCATCATGACCACTGCGATGTGAATGATAGCCAGCAGTGCAAAGGTATAACTGAACGGTTTGTGCACCACGTGCCAAAGGTGAAATACCTGTTGCGTGCGTTTGAGGAAAAGAACGCGTTTGGCCGTAGCTGCCTCCTCACGCGCCATCGCGATTGCTTTCTCCAGATCGCGATTGCCGGTCTTCAGAAAGCCCCCCAGAGTCGACAGTTGCCCGCCAACGCTCAAGGCATGGCGCCGCAGTTTCGCGATGCGGAACGCCCGGGCCGCGTCCAGCGCCATCATGTAGACGAGCGAGATGGGTGCGAACATCCGATCAACCTGTTCCTGGCCGGGTAGCTTGAGCAGCGTACGCAGGTCGGTCGGCGGCACCAGCTTCTGCCGGCTCAGCTGTTCTGCCAGCTTTTCCTGCAGCTCCTGTAACTCGCGCATGGAAAGTTCGGCGGCATTCAAGCTCCGCGGAATCTGCGCATAAAGATAGCGGCCAATCACGCCGCTTAGCGAGACAGCTACCATGATCCAGAAGGCGATGCCGGCAAAGCCACGGAACTTAAAGGATGAGTGGAAGGCAATGATGAACGGCGCGCTAATTCCCAATAACACGTGAATGTCGAGCCAGTGCCGGGCGCTTCCCTGCTGTCCCAGCCATGGCCAGACTCTGCGCAGAGGATAGAGAAAAATGCCAAGGAAGATCGCGAAACCGAGAAACCCAAGCTTCAGCCCGATCGTTCCGCTCGGCCGCAATAAAACGTGCTTCGGAGAAAACGGGCGGTCGGCTGAACTTAAGGTGTAATAACTGAAGCCATAGATCGACAGGTAAACCACCAGGCCGATCGCGGCCGCATAGCCGATCATCAAACGGATGCGATGCCCACGTTCGCTGTTCCGCGCGGCGACCACCGCCGCGGTTGCCACTGCCACATTAGCGCTCATTGTTTTGCCACCTGCTCTTCAGTGCTGACTGAGAACTGCTTGTAGTCGGTGAAACGATGCACATTCCGCCAGTGCTGCCGCGGCGTCTCCACTTCCACCCTGGCCTCGGCGGGAAACCACAACGTCTCTTTCACCCCTTTGAATGTCACCGGCGCGTATTGGATCTCGGAACGCAGCAGGTTGAGGCCAACATCGTCCATGGTGTCGCCGATCCCGGCCTCGATGCGCGTGATCGCACCGGTGACAGGATCAATGACAGCGGTCCCGGATAATTCAAGCGGATATTCCTTACCCCGCAGTGATAATGCCGCAGGTGTGCGGGAACCGTGAATATGCCGGAAGGACACCTTGCTAAAGCGCCGTCCGTCAATGACTTCGTCCTCCAACTGGGCGAATTGAAAGCCCCCGCTGTAGTAAGGATGAAAAATCAGAAACAACGTGGCAAAACCGTTGCTGATGAGCATGGCCCGGTTCTTCTTTTCGGCCTTGGCCGGCTTGACTTCGAGCCGTGATTCATCGAGCGTGACCTCCCCGCCCGCGTTGGTGAGAATGACGAGATAGTCGTAGGTGGACTCTTGCTTCACCTCGATTTTCCCGTCCTTGTTGAGCTTCTCCTGCTCCACGTGTTCTGAGCATTTCACCTGCGAGAATTGATCCAGGAACTCGGTCACCTGCTTGCTGGTACGCGCCAATAAGTCGTCGAGGCTATCGGCTGAAGCGGGCGCGGCAAGAAAGGCAAGACAGCCGATCACGACCCATGTTTTTGCCACTATGGTTTTCATTTCCCGTTTGTCTTGGTGTCGAACCGGTATCCCAGCGTGAAGTGCCACTGGTCATAACTTAGATCCCCGCGGTTGAAGCCCAGACCTCCCTGTATGAAGTAATGCTTGCCGATCGGAGCCTCAAGGTTGCCGTTAATGAAGCGGCTTCTGCCCACGCTGGTCAGCGTGCTGGTGAAATTCTGCTGGCCCATCAGAAGCTCGAGTTGCAGGCTTTCGCTCAGGTTGCGCACGACCGAAACCGACTCGTAAGAGCCGCTGCCAAATGAGCTGCTGAATTTCGAATAATGCAAGTCGGTGCGCACTCCGACCTTTGGGAGTTTGTTGATGGTCAGCCCATACGCCTGGTTCAGCGAATTCTGCGCATCGCCGCTCCGCCCGCTGCTGCCTAGTGTGCTGTAAACGAAAATCCCTTTCACGACTTCCAGGCGTCCGCCGGCGCTGAATCCCTGGAACAGGTACTTGTCGAGCAGCCCGGTTCCAATCAAAGTCGGATCGAAGGTAGGAATGTCGCGAAAGTAGTTCTCGTTGAAATCGAGTTCCAGGCGAGGGTGAGGTTGAACGCGAATGGTCAGGAAATTCCTGCCAATCCCTGCCCCCGGTGACAGCGTCGCCGGGTTTCCTACAGGATTATCGGCTTGCAGAGAATCGTAGATCGAGAAGAACCGTTTGTAGAAAATGCCATTCTCAAAAAAGAGGAAAGGATTTTGCACCGCGAAGTTCAGCGCGCTTAAACCAATGCCCGAGGTGCTCGAGTATTTCCACGCATCGTAACTGCCGCCTTCGAAGTTGAGAAACGTCCCCGCGATCTCCTGATTCGGGTTGTAGCTGTAGGAAGTTGGATCGGGGGTAGACCCGCCAAAGACTCCCATGGTGGCGCCATGTCCCAGGCGATAGCCGACGTAGCCTCCGTCAATGGTGTCGAGGCTGGGTGCGTAGGGCAGGTAGAGGCGTCCGAATCCCGCCACCCACGAGGAGTTCGGATTGTCATAGGTCATGCTCAGGTGGTATGTGCGGTTGATCAGGCTCTGCAGTGTCTGGGGCTGCGAGGCATTGGTCGCTGTGAAACTGCCCCGCCAGTAGCCGCTGATGTTCCAGTACGTGCCATTCAAACGCGTGATGTCGGTCCGCACCACCATCCCGAGATCTGAACTGGTAATCGCCGAACTGCCGTGGCTTACGGTGCTGAAGTAGTCCAGGCCAATTCGTCCGCGAGCGCGGTTGACCGAAGGAGGCGGCGGTTTGGGCACTTCCGCGCGCGCTTCTTCTTCCAGCGGGTCCCCCTCGGTAAACGTGACTACTGCAGGATACTTTCGCGTGGCGCTCAGGGTCTGTTGCGCAATCAGGTTCTGTGCGTCTCCCATGGACAGATACGCGAGATCTCCCGGCTTCACCGGCCGTTTTGGAGAGTGAACATCGGTGACCGCCGAGGTATCGGCAATCGCATTGACCTCCAGTTCCGCCACTACCCGGGGATCGGCAGGATCTACGACCTCGCCCGGTCGCGGCGCTTGATCGCCGTCTTTGATCTCGAGCTTCATACCCTCGACCAGCCCGTCGCTTCGGCCGCCATCCAGATAGGCCACGCCATCGGCGACGTACTTCACCTTGAACACCGTGCGCAGATTCGGATTCGCCGCCCGCAGCGCTTCCATCTGCAGGTCTGCCGCGCTGGGCTCAGCAACTTCCTTCTCGATCGGGACTGGCTTCAGATCGGCAACCGCCGCGTCGTAGTTGGCCACGGTCTGCCCCGCAGGCTTAGGAGGAGTGGGTGGAGGCTGCGGAGCAGAGACCGTGGTGACGGGTAGTGGCGAACTGATAGGTGCCGCCCCGGCAGATCCGACCGCGGGCGGAGCGATCTTTGGGTCGAGCGCCTTTTCGACCGCAGCCTCTTCCGCCGAACCAAGGGGATGGAGGTGGGAAGGGCTCGGTGGAAGGGGCGCTGCGGTGCTTCCCCGCTGGCTCTCGGCAACCGAGCGGGAAGGACTCTGGGGTAGAGCCGGAGACGCTGCTGGCTTCGGGGCGGAGACCGAGGCGGTGGGAAAACCTGCGCCCTCCGCTGACGGCGCTTTGCCGGCGGCCTGCGCGGCAGTGGCGGAAGCAAACGTCGCTGCCGTCCCACTCACCACGGGCGGCACATCTCCTGCGCCTGGCGTTCCACTGCCCGGAAATACGGTCCCCTGCTGCAGGCTGCCTAAATTCGGATGGGAAGCCGAGGGACGAGAATTGGCAGCGCTGGCAGAGTTCGGGCCACCTCCCTCATTCGCTGGGAATCTCAATGGAGCCCCCGATGGCGGTGCGGCGGGGATCTGCGCGTTCTCGTCCTCTCTCGTAGTTCCTGGCAACGACTCCTGTTTGCGCCGGAAGACTCCGATAAACCCGCCCGAAGCCGCCGCTGCCGGTGCACCGCGATGCTCCCCAGCCCGCGCGCTCAGTTGCGGACTGACGGTCAGAACAACGTGACTTCCGTCGGTAGTGAGTGAATATGGCTGTGCCTGGTCTAACTCGACCACCAGCCGGGTCGCCGCCGGCGCCGACTGGTGGAGTCCGAAGCGAACCATGCGCACACCGTCGAAATACACCGGAATACGCTGCTGCTTCGCGCTGGAGGTGGTCTTAGGCAGTTCCAGAATCAGGCGGTCCGGATGAACCGCGGTACTCACCGACGCCTTCACCACGGCATTCAATGTAACTTCGATGCGCACGTCCTTCCCCGAGCGTGACACCTTCACGTCCTGCAAGCTGACTACTCCTGCGGTCTGTGCCCCCGCCAGTGACCCCCATAGCAGGAGAGTTCCGACTTGTTTCTGTACCACCTTCATCTTTCCTGTTCACTCGCTGGCGCTCCGCGTCACGCCCGTTTCGGTCGCTGCTGTTCACAACCCTTCACCCGCCGCTGTCAGAAGCTATCCGCCGCCCTGCCCGTTGCGATGGCACTGGTAGCAATTCACGCTGTTGTAGACGTATCCGCTGATCCCCTGGTGTTCCTGGTTCGTCTGGTTCTGAGCGTGGCAGTTCGTGCACTGAAAAACTGAATAGTCGTTCGAATTGATGTGGCAGGTCGAGCACACACCATTAGCGTTGCCGTGATTGGTCGGGAACTGCGTGTACTGGGTGTGGTTGAAGGTCGCATTCAACCAACTCGTGGTCGTGTGGCAGGTCTGGCACGTGGTGGGGAAAAACTGTGGCTGGGCCGCGTGTCCGGGGTTCGTGGTGTTGTTGTAATCGGTCTGATGACAGCCGACACAGGTCGTCGGCAGGGTGGTGTAGTTGTTGTTGACGTGGCAATCTGCGCAGACCCGGGGCGGTACGGTGTGCATACCCGTCAGGGGGAATGGCGTGTTGTTGTGGTTGAACGTGCCGTCGGTCCATACCACCGTGTCGTGGCAAAGCTCGCAGGTCGTGGGGAAGCCTGCGGAAATGTGGTTCACCGGCGTTAGCGCGTTGTTGTAATCGTTCTGATGGCAGCTTACGCACGCCGTGTTCGTAATGTTGTAGTTGCCATTGATGTGGCAATCCGCGCACTGCCGCGGCGGCACCGTGTGCGACCCCGTTAACGCGAATCCCGTCGTCGCGTGATTGAACACCGCATCGGTCCACTGCACCGTGTCGTGACACTGCTCGCACGTCTGTGGGAATCCCGCCTGCACGTGGTTGGGATTCGTCGCTCCCTGGTAATCCTTCAAGTGACAGCTAACGCAGGCCGAAGTCGTAATGTTGTAGTTGCCGTTGATGTGACAATCCGCGCACTGCCGCGGCGGCACCGTGTGCGACCCCGTTAACGCGAATCCCGTCGTCGCGTGATTGAACACCGCATCGGTCCACTGCACCGTGTCGTGACACTGCTCGCACGTCTGCGGGAAGCCCGCTTGCACGTGGTTGGGATTCGTCGCTCCCTGATAGTCCTTCAGGTGACATGACACGCAAGCGGCCGTCGTCAGGTTGTAGTTGTTGTTCACGTGGCAGTCGGTGCACTGCCGCGGGGGTACCGTATGCATCCCCGTCAGGGTGAATCCCGTCGTCGCGTGGTTGAATGTCGCATTCAACCATGAGGTGGTGTTGTGGCACTGCTCGCAGGTTTGCGGAAAGTTCGAGGTCACGTGGTTGGGATTCGTCGTCCCCTGGTAATCCTTCAGGTGACACGATACGCAGGCCGTGTTGGTGATGTTGTAGTTGTTGTTGATGTGGCAATCGGTACACTGCCGCGGCGGCACGGTGTGCATACCGGTAAGGGGGAAGGCTGATTTCGAGTGATCAAACGTAGCCGGCTGCCAGGCCGTGGTCGTATGGCAGACATCGCAGGTCTGCGCGATCCCGGCTTGGGCATGGTTCGGGTTGGTGGTGCCCTGGTAGTCCTTTAAATGGCACGAGACGCACGCGGTTGTCGTCAGGTTGTAATTATTGTTGACATGACAATCGGTGCACTGCCGCGGCGGCACCGTGTGCATTCCGGTAAGCGTAAAGTTCACCAGCGAATGGTCGAACGTCGCCGGTTGCCAGGCCACCGTTGTATGACACTGCTCGCAGGTCTGCGGGAAATTCGCAGAAACGTGATTCGGATTTGTAGTCCCCTGGAAATCCTTCTGGTGACAGGTAATGCAGGCTGTCGAGGCGAGGTTGTAGTTGTTATTCACATGGCAATCGGCACACTGCCGCGGCGGCACCGCGTGGGCGCCGCTCAGAGGGAATCCCACCGCGTTGTGATCAAACTTGGCATTCAGCCAGTTGTCCACTCCATGGCAGGTCTCGCAGGTGGTGGAAAACTTGCTGGCGGCATGATTGGGGTTCGTCGTCTGCTGGTAGTCCTTGCTGTGACAGGAGTAGCACTGCGTCGACAGCCCCTGGAACTGCCCGGTTGCCGCTCCGGTGTGGCAGGCGTCGCACTCCAGCGCGGCGTGGGCCCCCAGCAGTGGAAAGCGGTTCTGGTGCTGATTGATCTGGCGGACGGAAACTGTCCAGCCCTTCACCGTGTGGCATTGTTCGCAGTTGGCCCCGAACTGCCGCTTGTGGATATCTGCATGACAGTCCGCGCAGCGTTGTCCAACGTTGGTAAATACCGGCTTGATGTGGCACTGCGCGCAAGCTACGTTCTGGTGCATTCCCCGCAGCGGAAACTTTGTCTGGCTATGGTCGAACTCAGGGATCGCGCGGATCGGCTTCCAGCCGGCGGCGGTGTGGCAATTCTGGCAGGGGAGATTCAAAGCGCCGTGCGGGCTGTGAGTAGTCGCAGGATTCTGCGCCTGCCCGGGGCCGCTCCATGGCAGAAATAGAACCGCCAACACCAGTTTCAGAGTGATCGTCGAAACCACCGCGCCCCGTCCTCACCCGAGGATTCGACTCATGAGTCCCAATAGTTGCTTAACTTCGCAATATGACAAGAAGGAATCTATGAAACCGATTAAGCAATCCGACGCCCAGTCAGACTAGATGGTCGCCTGGACGTAACAAAGTTACGCAAGTCTCGGTTCGAAGGGCCAATGCAGGTTACCGTTCAGAATTCCGTCGTGAGAGGATGCACTTCTGAGTTGATGTAACTTCTGCGGGGCGGCTGAAGAATTTACAGAACTTGCCGGGGCTCGGCGAACTCGTACAAAAAACTGACTGGTTACGGCCGGTTACTGCGCGAGCCCGCATCGCCCTTCCCGCGGCCCGGGACGTGGTCTAGCTCTTCTTGCTTTTGGTGGTGATCTCTGGACCGTGACAGGCTGCGCAATCTTTCGGCGTCGGCTTGTAGTACAGCACACTCTTCCCTTCCACCACTCTCACTTCCTTGTGGCAGGCCTCACATTGCACTCGTTCGTGCGCGCCACGCAGCGAGAATTGTGTCCGGTGTTCATGGTCGAAAAGCGAGGGCTTCCACTTCGCGGTGTTGTGGCAGTCGGCACACGCGGTGGCGCCGTTTGCCAGGAATTGCTTCCCGTGAGGATCCTCGTGGCACTCCTCGCATTTTGTGGGTGCTGCCTTGAAATCCACATTGATCAATCGGGTTTCCAAATTCGGCGGCTTGTGGCAGTCCATACACGCCGTTGCGCGATGCGCGCCAGTCAGCGGGAACGGGGTTTTTGCGTGGTCGAAACCAGCCAGTTCCCGCCATGTTTTGCTGGTGTGACATGCCTCGCAGCCCGCCGCCTTGCCGTCGGCACGCAACTGCGCCATGCGTTCCTTGAATTGCCCCTTGTGGGGATCGTTGTGGCAACTCGTGCACGAGAGATTGTCCCAGTGGTATGCCACGGGAGTCTTCGAGTCCCCTTCCGGAGCGTCCTTATGGCAATCCCCACAGGGCACGGCAAGATGTCCGCCGGTGAGGGCAAACCGCGTTTGCTTATGCCGCGCCAGCGAGAAGGTCGACGGCCGATACCCCTGCAGGTTGTGGCAGCGGTCGCACGCGTTGAAGTAGGGCGCGGCCGCAAACTGCCCATTGTGCCGGTCGCGGTGGCAGTCGGTGCACTGCTGAAACTTCACCTTGAACACCGTATCCCGCCCTTTGGGAAGGTGGCACTGTTCGCATTTCAATTCCGCATGCTTCCCTTGCAACGGATAGGCGGTCGCAGTGTGTTCCTTCACGCCGAAGGTGGACGGCTTGAATCCCTCGACGTTGTGGCATGAAGCACATTCCCCTCCGTCCGGTCGCTTGGCGAATTGCCCCTTGTGCGGATCGCTATGGCAATCCATGCATTTCTGGAATTGCAGTGGCTTCTTGAAATCCCCGCCCTTGTGGCACGCCACGCACTCCACCGTCTGATGCTTCCCCTCCAGCGGATACTTCGTCTTCGAGTGATCAAACCGCTCGTTCACCGCCTCGGTAGAGACCTTCTTCCAACCCGAGGTGTTGTGGCAACTCTGGCAGGTCTGCGCGAAGCTGCCATGATGGGGATCGCTATGGCAGTCCGAACACTTGCCAAACGGAATCCCCGTGTAGCGTGGTTTGCTGTCCGGACCCGGCGTATGACATTTGGCGCACGCCACCTGCGCATGCAGTCCGCTCAGCGGATACTTGGTCTTGGAGTGATCGAACTGGCCCACATTCACCGTCTTCCAGTCGTTGTAGGTGTGACATTGCAGGCAGTTCGCCCCAAGTCTTCCCTGATGCTGGTCCTGATGGCAGGTGGCGCACGCAGCAGGAATACCCAGAAATGTCTTGCTCAAATCCTTGACCTTGATCGTTGCCCGCTCGCTTGACGCAAGATGTTCCGGCGTATGGCACTTGTTGCAGGCCAATCCGGCGTGCTTGCCTTCGAGTGCATAGCCGGTCTGCTTGTGATCGAACGTCTTTGGATCCCATTTCACTAGTGGGAAGTCCACCCCGTTGTGCTCCGAGTGGCAGCGCGCGCATTCCTGGCTTGATCCCGGCTCGATGTGGTAGGTGGCGTGGAGTCCTTGGTGCGAGGCGATACGCGAAGCGATCTCGCCATGACAGTCCAGGCACCTGAGCGTGGCGGCGGCTCCCAGTTTGTGGCAACTGGTGCAGTTCGTTGGACCGTTCAACGATTCATGGGCCCGCGAAAGTGGACCCGGCGAGATCTGGCCGTATAGCGGAACCGCCAGGACCGCACACAAAAACACGGCGGCCACCACCCCGACCCGAATTTCGGACCGGAGTTCCACTCGCTGTTTCTGAACCGCAGATAAGTTCCTGGCTTCTCCGCGATGCAAAATCCCTGGCCCCCTGAAATCAGCGTTCGGAAAGAAAAACGATGCCCGATTCTAGGACAGAATCCTGGATTCGCCCCGACCGAAGGTACACGCCTCACTCGTCCTTTCGCCCAATTGCGAGCCCATGCGTGGCATGGGTACAGCAACTTGGCAACCATTCCGCGAACAAGTTACATCACCAGCAGTAGCGATTGTCCTGCCGTTCCCATGGCTGCCAGGTTTGGAATAGACTTCTAAAAATCGGGTTTCCGCGCCCCGTCTCGGCGCGAGAGGGTCATGCGTGCTCCAACAGCTCTACCCTGATTCATCTCTGTTCGGGTCGGACCTGGCCGCGTTCAAACGCCAGGAATCCATCTTCGTCATCATCAACCTGATCCTGCTTGCAGGTTTGCTGATCCTTCACGCCTTCTTCTCTTCTTACTGGGGGCCGCCCACGCGCTTGCAAGTGGTGATCCTGGCGTGCGGCTTTGCCCTGAAGTCCGGAGAATGGTTTTGGCTCCGCAAGCTGAAGAAGAAACCCTCGCCCACAGCCTTGGTATTACTCACCTGGGCCTCCATCCTGTTGAACCTGACTCTGGCGGTCTTGCTCGCGGGGCTCACCGATCACGAAGACAGCCCTTATTTCATCCTCACCGTCGTTCCCATCCTTGAAGCGGCCTTCCGCTTCCACCTGGTCACCGTCATTGGGGTCGTATCCCTCGCCATTTTCTACAACCTCATCTGCGTCTGGCTGTTCTTCCACCGCCATCCTCCGGCAGACGTTGGCGAATACTTCGAAACCGGCATGACCGGCATGATTTTTCTCATCGTGGGCGTTCTGGTCTGGAGGCTGGTCAACGACCTGCGCGACAAAGAGCGGCGCCTTTCTCAGAACCTTGCGGAACTCGAAGCGGCCAAAGAAAAACTGCTGCAGGAGGAGAAGTTGGCTGCCGTCGGGCGCCTCTCCAGTGCGATCGCCCACGAAATCCGCAACCCCGTCGCCATGATCTCCAGTTCCCTCGCTACCGCCAAAAGGTTGTCAGGTCCGGAACGAGAAGAGATGTTTGCCATCGCCAGCGACGAATCGAACCGGCTCGTCACCCTCACCACGGAATTTCTGGCCTACGCCCGTCCCCGTCCGCCAAGACTGACCGCCACCTCGGTGGCCGACACCATTGCCTATGTGGCCGACGCTTCCCGGGCCCATGCCCGTCAGAAAGGCATTCATTTCGAAATCGAAACTGCAACTGTTACCGCCGAACTGGATTCCGGCCAGGTGCATCAAGCCCTGCTCAACCTCATCATGAATGCGGTCGACGCGGCACCATCGGGCAGCACCGTTTTCCTTCGCTCCCAGGTACACGATCACTCCATCTCGATCGACGTCGAGAATCGTGGCCCTCAGATTCCCGAAACCGAACTCGCCAGAATCTTCGAGCCCTTTTTCACCACCAAACCGCAAGGCAGCGGACTTGGCCTCCCAATTGCACGTAATATCGCACGCGCTCACGGCGGTGACTTGGTGGTTCGGGCCAATCGTCCCGATCAGGTCTGCTTCACCTTCACCGTTCCTGTGGCCAACGGTCATTCTCGCGGGCAAGAGGGGTAGGAACAAGTCATGGCACGAGTTCTGATTGTGGACGACGAGCCGCATATGCGGCGCATCCTGGCTTCCAACCTCCGCCAGGACAAACATGAAATCTGGGAAGCGGGCGGCGTGCAGGAAGCCCGTCGCGCCTTCACGGAGAATGATTTTGACGTGCTGTTCACTGATCAGAAGATGCCTGACGGTGAGGGTCTGGCGCTTCTTTCCGCCGCCCACGAAGCCGATCCCGCCATGTCGGTGATCTTCCTCACCGCCGTGGCCAGCATCGAACTGGCCGTCGAAAGCATGCGTCACGGCGCCTTCGACTTTCTGACCAAGCCGTTCGAGCCCGAAGTGGTTCGTGCCACCGTACAGCGCGCCTCCGAGCGTACCCGCCTGCTGCGCGAAAATGAACTGCTGAAAGATGCCGTGGTCCGCCTGGAAGGCACCAACGAAATCTATGGGGAAAGCCCGGCCATCGGCGAGGTCCGCGAGAAAATCGCACGGGTGGCGCCAACCAATGCGACGGTTCTTATCACCGGTGAAACCGGAACCGGAAAGGAATTAGTCGCCCGCGCCATCCACCGCAACAGCCCGCGAAACGCCAAGCCTTTCGTCGCGGTGAACTGTGCGGCATTCACCGAGACTTTGCTCGAAAGCGAGCTTTTCGGCCACGAAAAAGGCTCCTTCACGGGCGCCGACCGCGCCCGCCAGGGACTCTTCGAAGCCGCTCACGAAGGCACGCTTTTCCTCGACGAGGCCGGCGAAATGTCGCTCGCCGCCCAAGCCAAACTCCTGCGCGTCCTCACCGATGGCCAACTCCTGCGCATCGGCTCCACTCGTCCTCGCGCTGTGGATGTGCGCGTCCTCGTCGCCACTCACCGTAATCTCCCGCAACGCGTTCGCGATGGACAATTCCGCGAGGACCTTTACTACCGCCTCGCTGTGGTGCCCATCGCCCTTCCGCCGTTGCGCGAGCGCCGCGAAGACATTCCCGGCCTATGTGAGCTATTCTCCCGCGAAGTGTCGAAGGAACTGAAACTGCCGTTGCGCAAGATCAGCCCGGCGGCCGTCCAGAGTCTTCTGCTTTACCGTTTTCCCGGAAACCTGCGCGAGCTTAAAAACCTGATGGAACGCGCTTACATCCTGGCTCGCCAGGAGGAAATTCGCATCGAAGATTTCCCCATTCCGCAGGAGGGCGCGCCTGTCTCCACTGGCAACGGCCACGGCACCCTCCCGGAAGCCGTCGTGCGCTCGGTTGGAGATGCCTTCGACCTCACCGCGCTTCTGGAACGCACCGAGAAGCAGTTGATCGTGAAAACTCTAACCGCTACCCAGGGCGCACAGGCCGAGGCCGCCAGGCGCATGGGACTTTCCCGCAGCGCCCTCGCCTATAAACTCAACAAGTACGGCATCCGTGCTTCCGAATAGATTTGTACAAATGTCGCGACACAAAATCTGAACGGCGTTCAGAGTTTTGTACAGTCAGTCGCTCGCGTTCGCCAAGCCGCCCAATTCCGATCCCCGTTCCATCCCCCAGAGGTACATCGCAGCATAGGTCCGCCATGGCCGCCACGCTTCTGCCCGCCTTTCCAACTCGTCCCACGTTCCAGGCTCCGTGGGAAAAGCATCCGTATCCCCCAGGGCCCGCATGGCGATGTAGCTCAGCGTGGATCGCCGCATGCCCGGCAGCTCCCCAAGTCGCGCCATGAGCAAGTCGGCATCTGCCATTCCCTCGAATCGGATTTCCTCGCTCGCCACCGCCTGAGCGAGCAGGCCAACCGCCTTCGCCTGCACCCGCGTTGCCCCGATCGCCGTCAAGTCACATTTCGCCAACACGGCCGCAGTGGGAAACAGACGGCTCACTCCCCCGCAGGGCG
>Ga0335085_10004523_pt1 | contig 22977 bp, 19 predicted proteins | sample Lox_Sample_45_FD_206712 | JGI IMG/M metagenome (GOLD analysis project Ga0335085, IMG submission 206712) | Soil microbial communities from Loxahatchee National Wildlife Refuge, Florida, United States - Lox_Sample_4.5 | ecosystem: Environmental > Terrestrial > Soil > Wetlands | place: USA...
CACTGGAACTGGCCGGGGCGCGAGGGCCAGATCATCCCGGTGCTGGCCTACACCAACTGCAACAGCGTGGAGCTGTTCCTCAACGGAAGGTCGTTAGGCGAAAAGGCGCTGGAGTTCCCGGCCCAGGGCACGTCGGGCGGGTGGAACAGCTATGCGCTGCCGGTGGTGCGCGCGACGACCAACGACCTGCACCTGAGCTGGGACGTCGCGTACCAGCCGGGCGTGCTGCGCGCGGTGGGCAGGCATCGCGACGGCAGCGCGTGCGCCGTCGCGGAGGTGCGGACCGCGGGCGCGCCGGCGGCCATCCGGCTCGTGCCCGACCGCGACACCGTGACCGACGCGCCGGGTGACGTGGCGCAGGTGAGCTTCGAAATCGTCGACTCGGCCGGAACCGTGGTGCCGACGGCGGACGACGTGGTGACGTTCGCGGTGAGTGGCGGCAGCCTGGTCGCGCTCGACAACGGCGACCTCAGGGATCACGACCCGTATCGCTCCGACCATCGCCACGCCTTCAACGGGCGCGGCCTGGCCATCGCGCGGGCCACTGCGCCGGGTCGGCTGACGGTGACGGCGACCGCCGACGGCCTGCGCTCCGCGACGGTGAGCGTCACGATCGTGCACGGGCCCGCGCCCGCGGTGATTCCGCCGGCTCGGTGATCCGCGGTTCGCTCGACACGGAAGGGGCCCGCTGCCGCTCAGGCGCCGGACCCCTTCGGCTGCGAGGCGTTTGAGCGCGCTAGCGCGTGGTCGTCGCGGGCTCCAGTACCATCGCGCGGTAGGCGGGAAGGCTCACCGTGTCGCCCCGCTGAACGCTGTGCGACAGCACGTCGCGCCACGACTGGGCGCCCAGGCCGCTCACCGCGACCCGGAGCGCACGGTCGCGCGCGTTGACCAGCACGACGGCCGCGCCGCGCCGGTAAGCGATCACGTCCACCGAGTCGTCGGTGGTCATCGCCGAGAACGATCCCGACACGAATGAGGAGTCGGTGGTCGCCAGGTGCACGATCCGCGTGTAGAACGCGCGCGCCTCGGCGGCGTGCGGCTGATTCCAGTCCACCGGCTGACGCTCGAACAGCCCGAGAACCTGCGGGCTCTCCACTTCCTGCCCGTTGTAGAGCAACGGCCGGCCCGGCAGCAGCGCCATGGCCACGTAGGCCGCGCGCGCGCCGTCCGCCCCGTGGAACAGCGTCACCGGCGGGTCGCCGTTGGCCGTCTCGTCGTGGTTGGTGGTGAAGCGCATGCGCTCGCCGGTCGGCGGCATCGTCTGGAGATCGGTCAGTTCGCTGCGCACGAAGCCGTCGGCCGGGGCGCCGCGCCACACCGCCTTGAGACGCCCGTACGAGGACCACGGGTACGTCAGGTCGAAGCCCAGGCGGTTCCACTCGATGTCGCCCCACTCGGCGAGCAGCAGGATCGGCCGGCGGACGGCCGTGCGCACCGCGGGCACCGCCTCGCGCCAGAAATCGGGCGTCACGAATCCGGCGGCGTCCACCCGGAAGCCGTCGATGTCGTACTCGCGCAGCCAATACGACATCGCGTCGATCATCGCCGCGCGCAGAGCCGGGTTGTGGTAGTCGAGCTGGACGACGTCGCTCCAGTTGGTCGGGTGGCCCTGCGGATCGATGGGCACGGTCAGGTTGCCGTGCGCGTCGCGGACGTAGTAGTCGGGGTGCTGCGTGACCCACACGTTGTCCCACGACGTGTGGTCGGGCACCCAGTCGATGATGATCTTCATCCCGCGCTCGTGCACCGCGCGCACCAGCGCGCGGAAGTCGGCCGGCGTGCCGAACGCTGAATCGATCGCGAGGTAGTCGCGGATGGCGTAGGGCGAGCCGAGCGTGCCCTTGTGGTTCAGAACGCCGAGCGGCTGAATCGGCATCAACCAGATCACGTTGGCGCCGAGCGCCTGGATGCGGCCCAGGCCGCGGATCAGGCCCTGAAAATCGCCGCTGGGCGAGAAGTCGGTGACGAAGACTTCGTAGATCGCGCAGTGGTGCACCCAGGCGGTGTCGGCGCTCGCGGTGTGCGCCGGCGCCGGCGCGAGATCGCGGTGCGCGAACGAGGTGGGCGCGGCGAGCAGTGGGACGCAGGCCAGAAACCCTGCCAGGCGGGTCGTCATTGGAATGCCGGCTCCTGTGCGGCGGTGTGATGACAAGGTAGCGACGGCGGACGGTGCGGACGAGGCCGCTTCGGCCGGTGGCCGCGCGCCCTTGACCCGGCGGTCATATATAACTATATAGTCATATAGTTGACTGGAGGGCGTCGGTGAGCGAGGAACGCAGGCGACGGCAGGCTGAGCGGCGCGCGGAGGCGGCAGGGGAATCGCCGCGCCGGGCGGGATTCAGGGCCGCGGAGGCCGTGCTCTGGCTCGCGGTGGTGGCGCTGATGGGCTGGCGGTTCGCGCCTGAGGCCCGCGCCGCACTGGGCTGGGACAGCGGGGCCGTGAGCGCGCCGAGCGTCACCTTCGACATGCTGGGCGGCGGCCAGTTGCCGCTCCAGCAGCTCAAGGGCCAGGTCGTGCTGGTGAACTTCTGGGCGACGTGGTGCCCGCCGTGCCGCGCCGAGATGCCCGGGTTCCAGCAGCTCTACGAGGCGAAGCACGGCGACGGGTTCACCGTGGTCGGCGTCGCGATGGACGAGGCGCCACCCTCCACCGTCGCGTCGTTCGTGGCCGACCATGCCATCACCTATCCCGTGGCGCTCGCCACGCAGGGCTCGGTCGCGCCGTTCGGCGACATCGAGAGCTTCCCCACGTCCTACCTCATCGACCGGTACGGCCGGATTCGCTACACGGTCCAGGGCATCTTCGCGGGCGTCGCGTTGCGCGCCGCGGTGGACCGCCTGCTCGCGGAGCACAGCTGATGCCGCGCGTACCGGTGAGCGAGCTGCCGCGCCTCGGCGCGCCGCTGCTGTTCGCGGCCGCTATTCTCGTGTCGTTCGGGCTTCGCACGGCGCCGCCCTCGGTGGCGCCCGTGGTCCTGGCGCCCGGCGAGCCGCCGGCGCCTTCGGCCGCGGCGGTGCGCGAGTATTTCGCGAGCGCGCTGGCGCGCGGTGCGCCCGGCGTGGACCTCGGGCCCACCAACGCGCCGGTCACCGTGCTCGAGTTCTCGGACTTCGGCTGCCCGTACAGCGGGCGGTTCGCCACGCAGACCTATCCGTCGCTGGCCCGCGAGTTCGTCCGGACCGGCAAGGTGCGCTGGAAGTACGTCCCCTTCGCGATGGGCATGTTCACCAACGGTGCCGCCGCCGCGCGCGCGGGAACCTGCGCCGCGGAGCAGGGGACGGCGGCGTTCAGCGCGATGCACGACGCGCTGTTCGGGAGTCAGCGCGCCTGGGAAGCGGCCGCCGATCCGGCGGCGCTGTTCCGGTCGTATGCCACCGCGGCCGGCCTCGACGGCCGGCGCTTCGCGGCGTGCTTCGCGGCGGACTCGACGGGCGGGCGCATTCGCGCGGCCAACGAGCTGGCCGATCATCTCGGCGTGGCCGCCACGCCCACGTTCTTCGTCAACGGCACCCGTGTCGAAGGCGCGCTGCCCCTCGCGGAGTTTCGCGCGGTGCTCCAGGACGCGCTGCACCGGGCCGCCGCTCAGCCGGAGATTCGAGGAGGGAGCGAGCTATGAAGCACCGTTTGCCGGCGGCGTTGCTCGATGAGCTTGCGGACCGGTTCAAGGCGCTGGCCGAGCCGAGCCGCCTGTCCATTCTCTCGGTACTGCACGCCGGAGAGCAGAGTGTCGGCGAGCTGGTTCGCCAGACCGGCCTGGGGCAGGCCAACGTGTCCAAGCATCTGGACGTGCTGCGCCGTTACGCGTTCGTCGAGCGCCGCCGGGACGGTTTGAACGTGTACTACCGCATGGCCGACAAGGACGTGTTCCGGATCTGCGACATCATGTGCGGCCGCGCGGGGCGCGGCGGCACCGAGACGTTCACAAGGGCCCAGGGCCCGCTGCGGGGGGAAGTCCATGTCCGATCACGGTAGTCGAGCGCCGCTGGTAGTCACGCACGCGGGCGGCCTCAAGTTCGCGGCGCAGATTCGCGAGCACCGGCTGGTGGTGGATCAACCCGCCGGCGCCGGCGGCGAAGACGCGGGGCCGATGCCGCTCGAACTGTTAGGCGCTTCGCTCGGCACCTGCATCGCGCTGTACGTGCAGCAGTTCTGCCACGCGCGCAACCTCAGGTACGAAGGGATGCGGGTCGAGGTGGACCCGTGGGGCGCGCACGGCCGCATCGGCACGTTCGAGGTGCGCGTGATCCTGCCCGAGCCGCTGCCGCCGCAGTACGCGCAGCTGCTGGAGCGCGTGGCGAGAAGCTGCCCGGCACACAACACCCTGACGCACGGAGCGGAAGTCGAGGTAGCGATCGAGGTGCCGGCAGCGGTTTGAGGCGCCGGGGGCGCGCCCCTAGATTTGCCGGATGCACGCCACCCTGCGCTTCGCGCTCGCCCTTCCCATCGCGTGTTGCGCCCTCGCACCCCAGGCCCGGGCCCAGCGGCCGCACCCTCGCCACACGACGGCGCCCGCCGCTCCCACGCCCGCCGCGCGCGGCGTCTACCTCGACAGCAGCGGCGTGATCCGCTGGCGCGCCGACGGGCGTGAGGTCACGCTGTTCGGCGCGAATTACGTCCTGCCCACCGCGTCGGATTACCGGGCCGCCGGTTACCTGCATCTGGACCGGAAGCGGATGATCGACGAGGACATGGCGCAGTTCGCGCGCATGGGCTGGGACGGCATCCGGCTGACGTTCTGGGGCGACTGGGAGGCGTCGGACAGCGCCGGCAACCTCATCGAGAACGACAACCTCGATCTGCTCGACTATCTCATCGCCCGCGCCCGCGAGCGCGGGATTTACATGCTGTTCAGCCCCATCCAGCTGTACGGGTCGAACTGGCCCGACGCGCTCCAGGACACCACCGAACCGGGCTTCGGGCGGCACTTCAGCCGGGGTCGCATGGGCACCGATTCCGTGGCGATCGCCGCGCAGGTCAACTACCTGCGCCAGATCCTGAACCACGTGAACCCGTACACGGGCGTCGCGCTCAAGGATGAGCCCAACATCCTGTTCATCGAGCTGGTGAACGAGCCGTGGCATCACCCGGACGACCTGGACGGCTCGGTCCGCTACATCAACGCGCTCACCGACGCGGTGCGTTCCACGGGCTGCGACAAGCTGATCTTCTACAACGTGAGCCAGGATTTTCGGATCGGCGAAGCGATCCGGCGTTCCCGCGCGCAGGGCGTCACGTTCGGCTGGTATCCCTCGGGGCTCAACTCCGGGCACGAGCTCCAGGGCAACTTCCTGCGCGCGGTCGACGACTACCCCGACATGCGGCGGCCGGAGCTGGCGCGCCTGCCGCGGATCGTGTACGAGTTCGACACGCCCGACCTCCGGACGGGCACGCTGTATCCCGCCATGGCGCGCACCTACCGCTCGGTGGGCGCGCAGTTCGCGTCCATGTTCGCGTATGACATGCTTCAGACCGCCAGCCGCAACCTCGCCTGGCAGACGCACTACCTGAACCTCGTCTACACGCCGCGCAAGGCGATGAGCGCGATCATCGCGGCCGAAGCGATGCGCCGCCTGCCGCGCAACCAGTCGTACGGCGCGTATCCGGGAAACACGACGTTCGGCGATTTCCACGTCTCGGCCGACAGCAACCTGGGTGAGCTGCTGGCCCGCGACGCGTTCCTCTACACCGGCACCACGGGCTCGGCGCCGCCCGATCCCGCCGCCCTCACGCGCGTCGCGGGCGTGGGGTCCTCGCCGGTCGTGACGTACGACGGCCTGGGCATCTATTTCCTGGACAAGGTGCGGCCGGGCCTGTGGCGCCTGGAGGTCTACCCCGACGCGGTGCCGGTGCACGATCCGTTCGAGGCGCCCAACCCGGCGAAGGTCGTGACCCGCGCCATCAGCCGCGCCTGGCCGATGACCGTCACGCTGCCGGACCTGGGCGGCGCGTTCAGCGTGCAGCCGCTCACCGCGGCCGGTGTGGCAAGCGCGCGCGCGGAAGCGGGCAGGTTCGTGGTACAGCCGGGCGTGTACGTGCTGAGCGCGACCGGCCCGGTAGCCGCGACGTCGCTGCCGGACTCCATCGGCCACCTGGGCTTCGCGGAGTACCACGCGCCTCCGCCGGACTCGTTAGGCGATGACGTGGTGTCGCTCGCGGCGCCGTCGTACGTGGCCGGGGAGGCGGCCGAGGTCGCGGTGCGCGTCGCGAGCCGTACGCCACCCGACTCGGCCGTCCTGTTCGTGAAGCCGGCGGCCGGCGGGTTCTTTCGCCCGTTCCGCATGAGCGTGACGGGCGCCTACCGGTACGCGGCGTCGCTGCCGGCGAGCGCGCTGCGCTCGGGGCCGTACGAGTTCGTCGTCACGCTGTTCCGCGGCGATGCTTCCGTCACGTTCCCGAGCGAAGCGCGCGAGCTGCCGTGGGCATGGGACTACGACGGCCAGGCCGCGTGGTCGTTCGACGTGGTCGACGCACGGGCGCCGCTCGTGCTGTTCGACGCCGCGATGGACGCGGACCGGCTGGCGTTCAGCCGGGTCGGCGACGCGGGGCGGCGCGGCCTGTTCCACGTGGGCATGTCCGACGCGACCGGGCGGCCGATCGTCGAGCTCACGCTGCCCGTGGGGCCGGACGGCGTCGTGCTGCCCGACTACACGGCGTCGCTGGCGATCGGCGCGCGGGTGGCCGCGCGCGGCGCGGCGCTGGCCGGAGCGGACGAGGTGCGGGTGCGGCTGCGCGGCACCGGAGCGCCCGGCGTGCTGCACGTGACGCTGGTGGAGGATGACGGGACGTCGTGGACCGCGGCGGTCCCGGCGGACAGCGTCTGGGCCGAACGCGCCATTCCTCTGTCCGCGTTCACGGTCGGCCGGGGCGTGCTGCTGCCCGAGGGCTTCCCGGGCGAGTGGAACTACTGGGTGGGGCCGGCGGAGGGTCGGGGCGGCCCTGGCGACGCGCTGAGGCCAACCCACGTGCAGCGCGTGCAGCTCTCACTGCGGGCCGAGCCCGGCCGGGTGGCGCCGCCACCCGGCGCCGGCGTGGACGTCGAATGGGTCACGTTGGGCCCTGCCGACTCACATGCGCACGGTGGCCCGGGTGTCGACTAGGCTCAAGGTGATGTCGAAGTCCACGACGTCGCCGGGCGAGAGGTCGAGTTCGCCGGAGCGGGCGACGGGACCGATCCCGGTCGGTCGGGCGAGGAGCGTGACCCGCCCGCCGCTGCTCACGAGCGCCTGCGGCAGCACGAAGGTGCGCGTGGTGCCCGGGTCCACGAGCCCCAGCCGCTGGTTGATGCCGGCGCTGGTGGCGTAGACCTCCATGGAGAGGCTGTAATGGTTGACCACGACGACGCGTACCGCCTGACCGTCGAAGTCGCGAAGAGCGTGCGAGCGATGCACGCACGCCGACGCAGCCACGACCATCACGATCGCCACCCACCGACGGCGCTCCATCACGCGCTCCCTTCATCCGAGGCGAAACCCCTCCGAATCATGCCGGTCGCGCGGCGCACGCGCCAGTTCGCGGCGGTCGCCGTGGCGGCACTGCTCGTGGCGGGTTGCGGGCACAAGGACGCCGCGACGGCGCCGGACCTGCGCAGCATCGGGAGCATGTATGTCGGCGGCGACATCTCGGCGCTTCACGCCATCGAACAGGCGGGCGGTGTCTACAAGGACGGCGGCCAGGCGGGCGACGCCATCGCCATTCTGCGGGCGCACGGAAGCAACACGTTCCGCCTGCGGGTGTTCGTGAATCCCAACGGCCAGGACGTCGTGGTCAACGACCTCGCGTACACCGTCCAGCTGGCCACCCGGGTGAAAGCGTCCGGCGCCAAGCTGCTGCTCGATTTCCACTACTCCGATACCTGGGCCGACCCGGGCCATCAGACCACGCCGGCCGCCTGGGCGTCGCTCGGACTCGACAGCCTCCTCGTGCAGGTCGAGACGTACACCGGAACCGTCATCGCGGCGCTGGCGCGCGCCAACGCGGTTCCCGACGTCGTGCAGATCGGCAACGAGATCGACGGTGGCATCCTGTGGCCGATCGGGCAACTGGTGTATTCGGGCGCCGACACGTCCGGCTCGTGGGACCGGTTCACGCAGCTGCTCAAGGCCGGCATTCGCGGGGTGCACGATTCGCTCCCACCCGGCGACTCGGTCAAGATCATGCTGCACTACTCCCAGGGCGGCAGCGTCTCCGGCACGCAGTGGTTCTTCGACCACATCAACGCGTACGGCGTGCCCTACGACCTCATCGGCCTGAGCTACTACCCGTATTGGCACGGCACGCTGGACGCCCTCGAGGCGAACCTCAACGCGACGGCGGAGCGCTACGGGCGTGACGTCGTGGTCGTGGAGACGGCGTATCCGTGGCGCGCCGGCGGGTGGGAAGGGATGGGGTCGGACCCCTCGGCCATGACCTGGTCCGCCTCACTGAGCGGACAGCGGCAGTTCCTGTCCGACGTGCTCACCGCCGTGCGGTCGGTGCCGAACAACCACGGCGCGGGCGTGCTGTGGTGGTACCCGGAGTCCATCGTGGTGTCCGGGATCGGGGCGTGGGCCGACGGCTCGCTGGCGCTGTTCGACGACTCCGGCAACGTGCTGCCGGCGGCGTCGGTGTTCGCCGCCGGCCAGTAACAGCCTACCGCTACCGCGGCTCGCCGAGCAGGACCAGGTCGAAGGGCGTGGTAAGGGTCACGGCGCCGCCTTGCACGGTCGCCGTGGCGCCCGAATACCCGTCCACCAGTGTCGTGCCGTCCGCGAACACACCGTAGACCGGGATCGTCTTGGCGCCGGCAGGCTGGTCGAGCGCCACGACCACGCGGTCGTGCACGCCGCCGGCGTCGAGGATCCGGCTGAACACGAGCGGCTGTGCGCGGAGCGTGTGGTGCTCGCCCGCGCCGACCGCCGGGTGCTCGTGCCGGAACCGGCCGAGCTTGCGCCAGTGTTCGAGAATCCGGGCGGTGGAATCGCGAGTGACGTCGCTCCAGTTCATGTCCGAGCGCAGGGTCGCGTCGCCCTGGGTGCCCGGGATGGTGAGCGAGCGCGCAAGCTCGTCGCCGTAGTAGATCTGCGCGCCGCCGGGCGCGAGCAGCAGGCGTGTGCCGGCGCCGTACGGGTCCTGGCGGCGGAGGTCGTACGGGCTCATGTCGTCGTGCGAGCTCATGTAGTTGAGAATCGCCACGCCGCGCAGCGCGCCCTCGTGCAGAGCGTCCGAGTAGCTGGTGTACAGCGTGTCCAGGTTGCCGTGCGCCACGGCCTTGAAGGCGAAGTTGATCAGCGCGGTATAGCCGTTTGCGAAGAAGTCCACCGAGCTGTCGCCGTAGCCGAACCGGCGGCCCTGGCTCGGGTCCCAGCCGTACACTTCGCCGACCATGTAGAAGGGCAGGCTGTCGAGGACCTGCGCCGGGTGGGCCCGCTTCCAGTCGGCAAAGGCGATGTCGGCCTCGTGGCGCAGCTCCGCGCTGACCGGCGCGCCGAAGTGCTTGGCCGTGTCGATGCGATAGCCGTCGAACCCGAACTCCCGCACCCAATCGGTCAGCCATTTGATGATGTAATAGCGTGGGGCGCGCGGGTAGCCGGTGCGCCGGAAGAACGCGTCGAGCGAAGCGCGCTCGCTCGCCAGCCGCCCCTCCTGCCGCCACTTGTCGGTCAGCCACGCGGGCAAAGCGACCGGCGCGTCGCTTTCGGTGCGCACGTCGGGCAGCGTGGGCACCAGGTTGCAGTACACGGTCGTCGTGTAGCTGCGGTACGTGCAATTCGGTCCGGAGCGGACCCAGTCCGGCCCCCACGTCGGGTCGAGCGGCGTGACCGGGCCGGTATGGTTGATCACGGCGTCCATCAGGACGCGGATGTGATGGCGGTGCGCCGCATTCACCAGCGCGTGCAGGTCGGCTTTGGTGCCTAACGCCGGGTCGATGGCGGTCCAGTCGCGGGTCCAGTAGCCGTGGTAGCCGTAGGTCGTGCCGGTGCCTTCGTCCACGCTGCCGTGGACCTGCTCGACGAACGGGGTCAGCCAGATGGCGTCCACGCCCAGGCTGTCGAAGTAGCCCGCCTCGATCTTCCGGGTGACGCCCTGGAGGTCGCCGCCCTCGTAGCTGCGGAGCACCGCGCCGTCGTGCCGGCGGCCCAGGGCGTGGTCGTTGGACGTGTCGGCGTCGAGGAAGCGATCGGTGAGCAGGAAGTAGATGGTCGCCGCGTTCCAGTAGGTCGCTGGGTCCAGCCGTGTCGAGGCTGTGGCGGTCGCTGTCGCCGTGGCGGTCGCGCCGGCGGGAGGTGCCGCGGGCGCCGGGCCGGGTGCGCGGTTCGCGCAGCCGGCCAGCAGCAGCGCGGCCGCGATCGTGACCGTCCTGCGCCGCGCCGTCACGAGGTTGCCTGATCGCGGTCGTCCACGCGCAGCATCAGCGCGGCGGCGAGCAGGAGCGAGAGCCCGCCGATGAGCAGCGCGTCGATAGCCTGGCCGCCGAAGAAGTGCTTGACGAAGTAGCCGAGGACGGCCGCGGCGACGATCTGGGGAATCACGATGAAGAAGTTGAAGACGCCCATGTAGTAGCCGAGCTTGGAAGGCGGCAGGCATCCCGTCAGGATGGCGTACGGCATGGCCAGGATGCTCGCCCACGCGATGCCGACACCGATCATCGAGCCCAGGAGGTACGTCGGATCCGAAATGAAGTAGATGGATGCGAGGCCCAGCGCGCCGCACACCAGGCAGATGATGTGCGCGACCTTGGGACTCGACCAGCGCGCCAGCGGCGGGATCGCGAACGCCACGATCGCCGCGACGCCGTTGTACGTCGCGAAGCCGACGCCGACCCAGTTCGCGCCCTCGTTGTACAGCGCGGAGGCCGTGTCGGTCGCGTGATAGATGTGACTGGTTACGCCGGCGGTCGTGTAGATCCACATGGCGAACAGCGCGAACCAGGAGAAGAACTGCGCCCAGGCGAGCTGTCGCATCGTCTTGGGCATGTCCACCAGGTCGTTGAGAATGATGACGAAGCCGTTGTCGCGGCGCCCGGCCCGCTGCAGCAGGGCGCTGACGATCAGCAGGGCCCCGACCACGCCGACGCCGGCGGTCAGAATCATCACGCCCAGCAGGTCGTTGCGCGGCCCACTGGTCTGCTGGATCACGCGGGTCAGGAGCGCGCTGAGGATCACGCCGACCACGAGAAACCCCGCGCCCAGGCGCACCTGGCGCCGGCTGTTGGCGGCGTACTCCTCCGGCGTCCGCTGCCGTTCGACCTGCCCCTCGCGGGCCTGGTTCTCGGTGAAGGCGGCCATTTCCTCGGGCGGGTACTCGTGGGAGCGCAACACGGTCCACAGGACCGCCCCGAAGAACACCGCGGCGCCGAGGTAGAACGACACGCGCACCGAGGCCGGGATCATGTGCTCGGGCGCCTGGTTGCTCACGCCGAACTTGGTGAGAATCCAGGGCAGCGCGGACGCGGCGACCGCGCCGGTGCCGATCAGGAAGCTCTGCATCGCGAAGCCCGTCGTCCGCTGCGCCGCCGCGAGGTTGTCGCCGACGAACGCGCGGAACGGCTCCATGGAGATGTTGATGGACGCGTCCATGATCCACAGCATCCCGGCCGCCACCCACAGGGCGGGCGAGTTGGGCATCGCGAGCAGCGCAAGCGAAGCGAGAATCGCGCCGGTGAGGAAGTACGGTCGCCGCCGCCCGAGCCGGTTCCAGGTGCGATCGCTGAGGTAGCCGATGATGGGCTGCACCACCAGGCCGGTCACCGGGGCGGCGATCCACAGCAGCGGGATGTCGTCCACCTTGGCGCCGAGCGTCTCGAAGATCCGGCTCACGTTCGAGTTCTGGAGCGCGAATCCCACCTGGATGCCGAGGAACCCGAAGCTCATGTTCCAGATCTGCCAGAACGTGAGCGTCGGCTTGGTTCGGGTGGCGCCGGCGTGTTTCACGGGAGATGCCATAGTGGTCCTGGAGGTTCGGGGGTAACGGCGGGCGCCGTCACGCGCCGCGCCGGGCGCGCTGGAGACCATCGAGCAGCTGGGCAACCTCGGCGTCGGTGAAGATGTCGTCGAGCAGCCGGCCCATCGGCCGCTGCCAATTCGCTCGGTCGGACGAGCGCGTCCCGGGGAGATTCACCCCGCCTTCCTCGAGCCACAGATCTTCGAACCACGGCACCACGAGCGGGCTTTCCGAGCGGCCGAGCCACTCGAGCAGCGCCGCCAGAAACGCGCGTGGGTGCTTCGGGTCCTGCCCGAGGCGCTCCGCGAGACCCTCCACGGCGGCGCTCCGCTCCGTCGCGACACCCGGCGCCGCCGCTTCGGCGAGGAGACGGTACCGCACCCGCTCGGCGATGTCCATGCCGCCGATCCATCCGGCGAACGTCGGCGTGTCGTGGGTCCCGATGAGCGCCATGTCGGTGGCCTTGGGCGGCTCGATGCGCGGGCCCTTGGGCGCCTCGAACTGAGCGAGGTACATACCCCAGATCCGGTGGCGCGGCAGCGCCTCGTCGATCTCGCGGGGCACCGTGCCGAGGTTCTCGCCCACCACCTCGCAGCGGTTGCGGACCGAAGCGAGGACCAGGATCGCAAACAACTCCTCCGCGGGATACGAAACGTACGTGCCCTCGTGCAGGCCGAACCCATGCGGGATCCAGTACAACCGGGTCCACGCCATGATGTGATCCACGCGCAGCACGCCGGCCAAGCCGGTCTGGAGCGCGATGGCCGCCGACAGGTAGCGGTGGCCTTCGAGGCGCGAAGCCGCCGGCAGCACGGGGGAGAATCCCCAGTCCTGGCCGCTCGGAAATCCGAAATCCGGCGGGGCGCCCACCGACATGCCGTCGGCGAACAGCGCTTGCTGCGACCACGGGTCGTAGCCGTCCGGGTGCGAGCCGACGGCGAGGTCGAGGCCGAGGCGGATGCCGTGCTCGTCGAGCCGGTGCCTGAGGCCGCCCAGCTGGGCGCGCAGCTCGGTCTGGGCCACGAGGTGGAAGCGCTCTTCGTCCGGGTCCACGATGTCCGGCGTCAGCGTCCCGGCTCGGGCGGCGGCCGGCCAGGCGCGCCAGTTTCTGCCTAACCGAACCTGCGCGCCGCGGAACCGCGCGTACCGCGCCAGCTCGGGGTCCACCGACCCGGGATCGGGCGCCGGCCGGTGCGCCAATGCCGCGCGCACCTCCGCGTCGGCGCGCGACACGTCGAGCGTGCCGGGCGGCGCCGTCGGCTGGTGCGCGCCGCCCAGGTCGAGGATGAGTTCGGACCAGAACAGCCGGCTCACCGACGAGTAGGGGCTCGGCTCGGCGGGCGCCGTGTTGAAGGTCGGCAGCAGGGGCAGCACGGTCACCAGGTCGCCGCCGCGCTCGCCCACCCACCGGCACACCGCTTCGAGATCCCGCAGGTCGCCCAGCGAGCGGCTGCGCCGCGAACGCAGCGCCGCCAGCTCGGTCCCCACGCCCCAGCTGCGCGCGGCGCCGGAGCGGCGGTAGGCCTGGACCGGCGCGGCAATGACGGTGCAGGTGGTGACGGCGCCGCCGGTGTCGGCCGTTAGGCGGTGGAGGCCGGGCGGCAGCGGCTGCGCGGACCGGATCGTGCCGCCCGCCCGCTCGAGCGGCGCATCCTCGCCGGTCTCGAGCCGCAATTCGGCGGCCGCGCTCCCCGCCAGGCGGGTAGCGGGCAGCACGCCGTCCCAGGCGACGAGCACGGGCGGTGGGGCGGTCGCGCGGCGGGCGCGCACCGCGCGCAGCGCCTCCGCCGCGTCGCCGGGGCCGGTGACCGGCGCGCCGACGGCGGCGCACACCCGCACCAGCGTCTCCGGAGCGACGCTGATCGGTCGGCCGAGGCCGTCGGTATAGCGGGTGTGAACGCCGAGCGCTCGGGCGAGCGCGCGGAGGGCCTTCAGCTCATCGGGTGGCCGGGGCGGCCGGGCACCGGTCACTGGGCCGGTGGGCTGTCCGGAGGCGCGGCCTCCCGCTCGTGATGGCGGCGCCCGACGGCCCGGATGGCGAACCAGAGCATGAGGGCGCCGAAGACGATCAGCACCAGGCCCCACCACAGGTTCACGTCGATGCCGAGCGAGCGGGTGTAGATCGCGCGGTCGGACAGCAGGCCGTACCCGGTCAGGATCACGCCGAACAGACCGAACATCAGGCCGATGGGCCATCGGAGGTCGAGGTTCATCGCGGGCTCACCAGAAGATCAGGTTCAGGGCCAGCGTCAGCCCCAGGACCACCACGCCGAGCGCGGCCGGCCGCTTGTACCAGGGGAGGTGCGTGTCGGTGATGCGCGGCGTCAGGGCGTAGACGAGGCCCGTGAGGTCGTCGTCGGACTTGGTGCGGCTGGTCGCGAGCGAGATCGCGATCGTCAGCACGAAGCAGGCGGTCCACGCGAAGATGGCGGTCCAGAAGTTCTGCGCCATCTCGCTCGGATAGGTGTGCAGCACCATGCCGAGGAAGCCGCCTTTGATGCCGGCCACGTCGCCGTGCGGCAGCGTGAGGCCGTGGTGAATGGCCGCGGCGGCGGTGCCCAGGAGCAGGCCCCAGAATGCGCCGTGACCGGTGGTGCGGCGCCAGAACATCCCCAGCAGGAAGGTCGCGAACAGCGGCGCGTTGACGAACGCGAACACCAGCTGGAGCATGTCCATGATGTTGTTGAAGCGCGTCGTCGCGTACGCGGCCGCGACGCTGAGCAGAATGCCGAACACCGTCGCCGCGTGGCCCATCCTGAGGTAATGGGTGTCCGACTTCCCCGGCCGGATGTACGACTGGTAAATGTCGTAGGTCCACACGGTGTTGAACGCGGTCACGTTTCCCGCCATGCCGGACATGAACGAGGCCATCAGCGCCGTCAGGCCGAGGCCGAGCAGGCCGGAGGGCAGGTAGTGGGCCAGCATTTCGGGCACGGCGAGGTTGTAGTTCGGGGTGCCGTCGGCGCCGACCGGGAGCAGGCCACCGTGCGAGGTCTGCACGGCGATGGCGATCATGCCCGGCAGGATCACGAGGAACGGGAAGAGCATCTTCGGGAAGGCGGCCACCAGCGGCGTGCGGCGCGCGGCGGTCATCGAGTTGGCGGCCATGGCGCGCTGGATCACGAGGAAGTCCGTGCACCAGTAGCCGAACGACAGCACGAATCCCAGGCCCATGATCATCCCGAACCACTCGACACCCATCGGGTTCGCGTTCGCCGAGCCCAGATGCTTCCAGGAGTCCGACCACGCGCCGGACGCGTAGCCCGCGTTGGTCGCCACGACGGCGAGCTTGGCCTTGAGGCCGGTCCATCCGCCCACATCCCTGAGGCCCAGCAGCACCAGCGGCAGGAATCCAGCCACGATGAGGAAGAACTGGAGCACCTCGTTGTAGATGGCCGAAGTCAGGCCGCCCAGGAAGATGTAGACCAGGACGATGATCGCCGAGAGCACGACGCTGGTGTTGAAGTTCCAGCCGAGGATCAGCTCGAGCAGCTTGGCGAGCGCGTACATCGAGATGCCCGAGGAGAACACGGTCATCACGGCGAACGTCATGGCGTTGAAGCCGCGCGTCTTCTCGTCGAAGCGCAGCTTCAGGTATTCGGGGACCGAGCGCGCGCGCGAGCCGTAGTAGAAGGGCATCATGAAGATGCCGACGAACACCATCGCAGGGATGGCGCCGACCCAGTAGAAGTGGCTCGTCATCATCCCGTACTTGGCGCCCGAGGCCCCCATCCCGATGACTTCCTGGGCGCCCAGGTTGGCCGAGATGAACGCGAGGCCGGCGATCCACGAGGGAATCGACCGGCCCGAGAGAAAGAAGTCGTCGCTGCTCTTGACGAATCGGCGCAGCACCCAGCCGATGCCGAGCACGAACGCGAAATAGACCACCAGAATGGTGTAGTCGATCGCGCCGAGATGGATATGCTCCACAGGCGGTGCTCTCGGAAACGGGATGAAGAAGGAGCGCTTCTTGTACGGCCCGCAAACCACAGCGCCTGAGACTTTTACACGTTTTGCAGCGGGAAAGCAAGCTGCGAGGCTCCTTACGATCGGCGGCGCGCGGGGGCGCACGGGAACGGGTCGGAGAAGCGGGCGTCGCGCAAAAAACTCGAGTCCGTCAGGGCCGTCAGGAAGGCGACCAAAGCCTCTTGTTGCCGCTGGCTCAAGTGGAGTCGGCGCGGTGTGCCGTCCGTTGCCAGGAGCCGCAGATCGAGGCTTGGGCTTGCGCGTACCCCGTGATCATAGAAAGCCACTACGTCGCGCAGCGTCGCAAAACGGCCGTCGTGCATGAAGGGAGGCCGGACCGCGACGTTCCGCAGCGAGGCCGGTTTGAACCTGCCCTGGCCGGCGCCGGAATCGGCAGGGACGGAATCCAGGCCGATGTTGGATGATTTGTCCGCGAAGTAGGCGATCGTCCGATGACAGTTGTGGCAGCCGACGGCGTCGAAGAGCGCGAAACCCTCGAGAACCTGGGGCGACACGCGGCGTGGATCGGGCGCGCCGCCGGTGGCGAACATGCTGTCGAAGCTGGATCGCGAAGACACCAGCGAACGGACGAACTGTGCGAGCGCCTCGGCGACACGGTCGCGGGTAATCGCTGGTGAGCCGAAGGCGGCGGTGAACAGCGCCGGGTAGTAGCGGGTCCGCGACAACTTCGCTTCCAGCAGCGGCAGCGGCAGGTCCATCTCGTTCCGGTCCGCGATGGGCAGCAGCACCTGCGCCTCGAGCGACGCGGCGGATTCGTCCCACCGATAGCGTCCGTAGGCGTTGAACCGGGCGTTCGCCAGCGCGAGCGTCCGGCGTCGCGGCAGCCGCCCGTGGATGCCCGGGCTGCGGGCGAGTGTGTCGCCGAAGCCTAACGCCTGGAGATGGCACGAGGCGCAGGCCACCCGGTCGTCCGCCGACAGCCGCACGTCATAGAACAGCACGCGGCCCAGCGTGGCGCCCCAGTTCGTCGTCGCGCGGTCGCGCGGCGTCCGATCCGAAAACGCGACGGTGCCCTCCGACGTTCCGAGGAAGTGCGCCGGGAGCGGCGCATCCTGGTCGGAGTACCCCGCCGGGATGGATGGAAGAGCCGGAGCGCAGAGCCGGGCCGCGTCGCGCTGTGCGCACCCGGCCAGCGCCGCCAGGACCGCGACGAACCGGAAGGCTCGCAACCGCTCAGGGATCCGGAAACGCCAGCACGCTCATGGTCGCGCGGCTGTCGCCGACGAGCACGTACGTCGCGGAGTGGCCCGGAGGGACGGTGATCGGGATCCTCACGCTGTCAATCGGCACGGACGGGATCTTCGTCTCCAGCACGATGTCGTAGCCACCCGCGGGAAGGGTGAAGTAGTCGCTGCTCGCCGCGGGGTCGGTGTAACACAGCTGCGCGATCCCGTCGGCCGGAGCTCCGGAGGGTCGAAGGAAGATGACCGGAAAGGTGCCGACGCCCTGGACCACGCGGATCCGCCCCGAATCCGCGGGCAGCGTCCTGCTCGCCCCCCAGGTGAGGCCGACCAACTCCTCGACATCGTTACCGACGACGTAGATACTCAGATGGTCGCCGGCCTGCAGCGTGGCCGCTCTGTCCGCGGGGTAACCGAGCGCCACGGAATCGTGAGGGACTAGTCGGGCGAAGAACGATCCGGGCGGAACGGACCGCACGACCGAGTCGCCGAACGCCAATCGCACGGTGTCGCCGTCGTTCAGCGCGAGCACCGCCTGGCCGGGGCCCGGGATGGCGCTGGCGAATCGCACCGGAATCCCGCCGGCGCCGCTCCACACCACGTGCACGGCGAGTGTCGCGGGACCGCCGTCGGCGACCGCCGTGATCGCCGCGTCGCCGTAGAACCGCGCCGTGACTACGCCGCTCGCCGCCACCGTGGCGGCGCTGGTGTCCGAGGACGCCCAGGATGCGCTGGGCCGCTCGTCGATCGGCACCCCGTTGACGTCGACGTAGACCGGCTCGAGCCGCACCGAATCGGCGGTGCTCAGTACCCAGTGGTCGGTGATATCGGCACCGGCGATGCGGATCTTCAGCCGAGCCCACACGCGCACGACGACCGAGTCCCGCGCCCGACCGGCGCTGGCAACGATGACCGCCGTTCCGCGTTGCCGGGCAATGACGGCGCCCGATTCCACGGTCGCCACGGTCGTATCGCTCGAAGCCCAGGACAGCGTCACGGCCGAATCCAGCCGTACGCCGTCGCGGAGGATGACGGCATTGCACAGCGACGCCTCGTGCACTTGCAACGCGGATGGGCCGTACAGCCTGATCTCGAAGTTGGGAGGCGGCGTCGCGTCGGTCGGGGCCGTGGCATCGCCGGTGCAGGCGGCGAGCGCGACGGCGGCGGCGCACGCGAGGTCGAGCGGGGCGAGGTTCTTCACAAGTCGGCTCGGGGTAGGGCGAATCTACCGCTCGGGCATTGCCCCTGCCAGAGGCGTGCGCGCAGGGCGCCTGGACCGACGGGTGCGAGGAACGACGAAGTTCGTGGAGGACTGCGAGTCGGGGTGGGCGGATTTGAACCGCCGACCTCCTGGTCCCGAACCAGGCGCGCTAACCGGGCTACGCTACACCCCGAGGTCTATAACCTACCAATGCGCCCAGGAGGAGTCGAACCCCCAACCTTCTGATCCGTAGTCAGACGCTCTATCCAGTTGAGCTATGGGCGCAATGGGCGGTACAAGATTCGAACTTGTGACCTCTACGATGTCAACGTAGCGCTCTAACCAGCTGAGCTAACCGCCCGGGCGGGGTGTGCGACGCTGCGGAACCCCCACGCATCTTGTTTCATTAAGCGACTCAGGAGCGGGAAACGGGACTCGAACCCGCGACCCCAACCTTGGCAAGGTTGTGCTCTACCAACTGAGCTATTCCCGCGTGGTGGAGGCGAGGGGAATCGAACCCCTGACCTCTTGAATGCCATTCAAGCGCTCTCCCAACTGAGCTACGCCCCCACGGAGCCGTCCGGGGGCCCCGGAGGCCGGGGTCTTACCGTTCGGAGCCCGGAAACGTATTTTGGGTCCCGCCGGGAGTCAACGTGGGAACCGCGCTGAACGTTAGTGCATTGCGGGTGTAGGATGCCACGACCGGGACGCAAGCCGCTACGGGCGCTGTTGGCGCCCCTTTTATAGGGATTGAGATGACCGAGCCGACCACCCGCAAGCGCCGCCGCCCGAGCAAGCCCCTGTTGCCGCTCGGTCCCGGCGAGGCGGATCGCGACATTCTGGACCAGTACCTCTACGAGGTGTCGGTCACCCCGCTGCTCAAGCCGCACGAGGAAATCGCGCTGGCCAAGCGTGTGCGCGCCGGGGACCAGGACGCCATGCAGGAGTTGGTTCGTCGCAACCTGCGGTTCGTGATTTCCGTCGCCAAAAAGTATCAGAACCGCGGCCTGCCGCTCACCGACCTGATCGGCGAGGGCAACGTGGGCCTGATGACGGCGGCGCGGAAGTTCGATCCGGATCAGGGCGTCAAGTTCATTTCGTACGCGGTGTGGTGGATTCGCCAGGCCATCCTCGCCTCGCTCGCCCGGCAGGGCCGCACCGTCCGGGTGCCGCTCAACCGCACGGCCGATCTCTCCAAGATCGTCCGCACGGCGGAGGCGCTGCGCCAGGAGCTGCGCCGGGAGCCCACGCCCGAGGAGATCAGCAAGGCCACGGGGCTCTCGCTCGAGGTCGTGCAGTCGCTGGCCGCGCTCAACAGCGGCGAAGTGCGCCTCGACGCGCCCCTCGATCCCGACGGCGACCGGTCGCTCATCGAGCGGTTCGTGGCCGACGAGGGCCCGAGCACCGAGGATCAGGCCATGGACCGGTTCCTGGCCCAGGAAATCGAGAGCGCGCTGGCCACGCTGCCGCCGCGCGACGCGAAGGTGCTGCGCCTGTATTTCGGCCTCGACGGCGGCCGCGAGCACACGCTCGAGGAGATCGGCGGCATGCTCGGCGTCACGCGCGAGCGCATCCGCCAGCTCCGCGACCGCGCCCTCAAGCGCCTGCGCGAAGGGCACGTCGGCAAGGCCCTCGCTTCGTTCGCAGCCTAATCACATTCTTTACCTCCGCTCGCACGGGGCGTAACTTCGCCCCGTGCTAGCGGCTATCGGTCGCTGGGCCGCCACCGTGCTGCGGGGGTTGGGCCGGCTCGGGCTGTTCCTGGTCGACACGGCGCGGGGCCTGGCGGACTACCGGACCTGGACGCGCCTGCTGCCTCAGCAGATGCGGCGGATCGGCGTGGATTCCCTGCCGATCTCGCTGTTCATCGCGGCCTTCACCGGCATCGTGCTGGCGCTGCTGGCGTCGTACGTGATCACCGGCGCCGTGCCGCTGTACCTGGTCGGCACGCTGGTCGGCAAGACGATGATGATGGAGCTGGGCCCGGTCCTGACCGCGCTGGCGCTGGCCGGGCGGGTGGGCGCCAACATCGCCGCGGAGCTCGGGACGATGCAGGTGACCGAGCAGGTGGACGCGCTGGAAACGCTGGCCTATGATCCCTATTCGTACCTCGTGGTGCCGCGCATGCTGGCGGGGACGATCATGTTTCCGATCATCGTCGCGTTCGCCATGGGAACCGGCGTGCTCACCGGCTACCTCGCCGCGACCACGCTGCTGCCGGTGACCAGCGACCAGTTCCTGCACGGCCTGCGGCTGTTCTTCGAGCCGTTCGACATCCAGTACGGCTTGATCAAGGCGGCGTCGTTCGGCTTCACGATCACGCTGATCGGCTCGTTCCTCGGCCTCTCCACGCGGGGCGGGGCGGAGGGCGTGGGGTCGGCCACGACCCGCACCGTGGTGTATAGCGCGGGAATGATCCTGGTGCTCGACGCCTACTGGGCGGTCACGCTGCTGAGGCATGGATGATCGAGTTCCGCGACCTGTACAAGGCGTTCGGACCCAAGCACGTGCTGAACGGCTTCTCGCTCGACGTCGCCGACGGCGAGACGATGGTGATCATCGGCTTCTCGGGGACCGGCAAGAGCGTGGCGATCAAGCACGTCGTGGGCCTGCTGGAGCCCGACGCCGGCGCGGTCGCGGTCGACGGGCAGGTGGTGGCCGACCTCACGCGCGAGGCGCTCGCCGCGCTGCGCTCGCGCATCGGGTTCGTGTTCCAGTTCGCGGCGCTGTTCGATTCGATGAACATTTACGAGAACGTGGCCTTCGGGCTGCGGCGCCGCCGCGAGCTGGCGGAGCACGACATCGCCGAACGCGTGGAGGATGCCCTGGCGCTGGTGGATCTTCCCGGCACGCAGTTGCGGATGCCGTCGGAACTCTCCGGCGGGATGCGCAAGCGCGTCGGCCTGGCGCGGGCGATCGCGATTCAGCCCAAGTACATGCTGTACGACGAGCCGACGACCGGCCTCGACCCGGTGACCTCGGCGGTGATCGACGATCTCATGGTGCGGACCCGCGAGAAGCTCGGCGTGACCAGCATCGTGATCACGCACGACATGCGCTCGGCGTTCAAGGTCGGCGATCGCGTGGCGATGCTGTACGAGGGCCGGGTGCGCTGGAGCGGCACCACCGCCGAGATCCAGGCGGCGGACGACCCCGTAGTGCGCGGATTCATCGAGGGCCGCGCGGACGCACGCGCCGAAGGCGGCGCGGCGGATGACGGCGTGCCGGCGGAGGCGGGGGAGGCGTGAAGCGCGCGAACGAAACCCTGGTCGGCGCCGCGGTGGTCGGCGCGGTCGTGCTCGCCGTGGTGGGCTCGATGTGGCTCTCCGGCCGCACCGGCGGGCGCAACGACCACTACGTCACGGCGCGGTTCCGCACCATCGGCGGCCTCAAGGGCGGTGACCCCGTCCTGCTTCAGGGCGTGCCCGTCGGACGGGTGGAGCGCGTCGAGCTCGACACGCTCTCGCGCGGCTGGGTGGATGTCGTGCTCCGGGTGCACGCCGGCACGCGCGAGCCCGACAGTGCCGTCGCGATCATCGCCTCGCGCACGCTGTTCGGCGATTGGGCCGTCCAGCTGCTCGGGCAGCGCGAGCTGTCGCCCGGGCAGACCGACCCCGACGTGCTGCGCCAGGTCAGCGAGGCGCGGGCCGCCGGCGGCGGCGCGTGGCCGGGGGCCACGCTGCCCGACGTGGGCCAGATCACGGCGCAAGCCAGCCGCATCGCCGGCGACATCGCGAAGCTCTCGAGCCGGGTGGACAGCACCTTCGACTCCACGTCGGTGCGGCGGCTGCAGAACTCGCTGCGCGACTTCTCGATTCTCTCGCGCAGCCTCGCGACCATCGCGCGGGAGCAGGAGAGCTCGCTGGTGCGGATCGGGGCGCACCTCGACACCGGATCGGCCCAGCTGGCGCATGGCGCCAGCGCGATGGCCCGCGCGGCCGCGCGCGCCGACTCGGCCACCAACCGCGAGCAGCTCGAGCGCATCCTCAACAACGCCGATTCCGCCTCGAACGCGCTGCGCAGCATCGCGACCGACGTGCGGGGCCTCTCGGGCGCGGCCGCGTCGCAGCAGGTGGCGCTCGCGCGGCTCATCGCCAACACCGACTCGATCATCGGCCGCATCCAGGCCGGGCAGGGCACGCTCGGGCTGCTCACCCGGGACACCAGCCTGTACCATGAATCGGTGGAGGCGGTGCGCGACTTCCGGCACGTGCTCGCCGACATGCAGCGCAATCCGCGCAAGTACTTCTCGTTCTCGGTGTTCTAGTGGCGGCGCGGCGGGCGAGCGAGGAGACCTCCGCGGGCGGCGTGATCATCCGTCGCACGGCCGAGGGTCTCAAGGTCCTCTTGATCCGGGACTCCTACCGGAACTGGGGCTTCCCCAAGGGGCACGTCGAGCCCGGCGAGCGGGAAAGCGAGGCCGCGGTCCGCGAGGTGCGCGAGGAGACCGGGCTGGACGGCCTCGACCTGCTGGGGCCGGTGCGCGCCATCGACTGGTTCTTCCGCTTCCGCGGCAAGCTCATCCACAAGACTTGCCACTTCTTCCTGTTCGAGAGCCGCGAGGGCGAGGCGGTGCCGCAGCGCGACGAAGGCATCTCGGCGGTGCGCTGGCTCGGGCTCGACGACGCCATGCGCACCGTCTCGTACGCCAACGCGCGCGACGTGCTGCGCGACGCCGGCGACTT
>Ga0335085_10004524_pt1 | contig 22974 bp, 26 predicted proteins | sample Lox_Sample_45_FD_206712 | JGI IMG/M metagenome (GOLD analysis project Ga0335085, IMG submission 206712) | Soil microbial communities from Loxahatchee National Wildlife Refuge, Florida, United States - Lox_Sample_4.5 | ecosystem: Environmental > Terrestrial > Soil > Wetlands | place: USA...
GCGGCGGAAATCAGGCCTGCATGCTGCGCGTCCATCGAACGATTCCACTGGTATCCATCGCCCCGGCTTGTCGCGCGATTTCGCGACCACCCGCGAACAGCGCAAGGGTGGGGATACTGCGGATGTTGTAGCGCGAAGCGAGCTCCTGAGCCTCTTCGGTGTTCAGCTTGGCCAGCCGCATGCCGGGCTCGAGTTGTTCTGCTGCCTGCGCAAACGAGGGGGCCATCATCCGGCACGGACCGCACCACGGCGCCCAGAAATCCACCAGAACGGGAATGTCGCTGCGGCTGATATGCTGGTTGAAATTATTGCCGCCCAGTTCCACGGGATGTGCATCGAACAAGGCCTGCTTGCACTTGCCGCATATGGACCGCTCATGCTGCCTGGCAGCAGGAATGCGATTCACACTATCGCAATGCGGGCAGACGACGTGAACTGTGCTTTTCATGATGATCCCCGTGAAAGTTTGCAGAACCCATAAGATAGGGACGCGACAAGATAGTTCAAGTCCCGCACAGCCGGTCGATCAAACCGGGTTCAATGCAGCGCTGGGTAATGTATCTGCCATCATTGATTATCTGCAAGGCGCCAGGCGTTGAGTGTTCATATCTTGAATCGCATGGACAAGTCGATGGCCTGCACATCTTTGGTCAAACTGCCGATCGAGATGCGATCAACCCCGGTCAGCGCAATGTCACGCAGCTTTTCGATCGTGATCCCGCCGGACGCTTCCAGTTCGGCTCGTTTTCCGGCGTGCCGCACCGCAGCGCGCAAATCTTCCAGATCGAAGTTGTCGAGCAGTATCAGCTTGGCTCCTGCGTCCAATGCCTCATCCAGTTGTGCAAGGTTTTCCACTTCGATCTGCACCGCGATGCCGGGTTTGGCCAAACGGAATGCCCGTTCCAGCACGGGTTTGATGCCGCCTGCCGCGGCAATATGGTTTTCCTTGATCAATATCCCGTCGAACAGGCCGGCTCGTTGATTATGCCCGCCGCCGGTGCGCACCGCATATTTTTGCGCCTGCCTCAATCCGGGCAAGGTCTTGCGCGTATCCATGATCTTGACGTCGATACCGGCCACCGTATCCACGTAGAGGCGGGTGCGGGTGGCGGTTCCGGACAGGGTCTGAAGAAAATTCAATGCGTTGCGTTCGGCACTCAGCAGTGCGCGGGCGCGGCCTCGAATCTCGCACAGCATTTGCCCCGCACTGATTCGATCGCCATCCCTGGCCAGCCAATTTACAACAAACTCGGGATCGAGCATGCGGAAGCATTCTTCAAACCACTGTGCCCCGCACAGCACTCCTTGTTGCCTTGAGATGACCTGCGCGCTTGATATCAGAGTTTCGGGCAGCAACTGGGCGCTCAAGTCTCCTGTGTGAACGTCTTCTTCAAGCGAGTTGGCTACGTTGCGGCGGATATAAGAGGCCAGCTCGGATTCAGCCATGGATATTCCCCGGGGCGGTTTGAAAAGACGCAGATTAACTCAGGCTGAAAATTTGTGACAGGCTGATATTGCATCAAACCTTGAACTTGCGTTGCGGAGCGGCCTTTCAGAATCCGTAATAAACCTGGCCGCCCAGGATGTTGTTCGGGTTGCCGTTGGAATAGCCCCTCTGCACATAGCCCCGCGCCTTGAAATTCTTGTCGAGCTTGTAATTCACATAAGCGCTGACTTCTTGCTGTGTGATTCCCGAAGCAGCAGGATCTTGGGACAAGCTCATATCGACACCCGTGCTGGTTTGCTCAGTCAGCTGATAGATACCCCCGAAGGAACCATAGAGCACCGGGCTCAGAATGATTCCGGTCGGGCTTCCCTGCACCTTGGAGCCCAGAGTGCCTTTTGCGGTGAATTTGCTCAGGTTTTGATAAACATCCATCTGGGCCGAATAGTCGTTGTGCGTCAAGCTGAAAACGTTGCTATTGCCAGACATGTTGACTCGAACTTTGCCGGTCAAATTGACCTCGGGGCTGGATGCGCCGCCCGCATAGATATTATAGGAGGCCGCTGCTTCGGTTTCGCCCAAACCGAATCGCGAATTGTTCGATTCTCCGATGTCGCCGAACCCCCCGATCTTGGGAACCGCTCTGGCTGGGCCCGGAATACCGGATGGGTCGGTCAATTTGAACGCCCAAGGGCCGGTCTCGTATTGATCGGAACCATTGTCAAATGTCCCATTGTCGAATGTTGAGGAGAGGCTGAACATTTGATCGCCGGCCCGTGCGATCTGGGCGGCAAATGCCATCGTGACACCCAGAATACCGGTAGCCAAAGCTAAAGATATATTGTTTTTCATGGCGTTTCCACTATCTTGCAGCCGCAAAATTACTCGTGTGGCTCAAACAATTCACGTTTCGGGAACATTCAACCCACGCAGCAGACATGTGCTGCTTCAAACCTCAACGGTTCCAAACGTTGAACAAGGTCCATTCAGATAGATACATTATACGATAGACGGACCGATTTGGGCCAAGGCCTTTCGCATCTGGCAATTTTTCTTCGACCACTTGAAATTCACGGCAACTCCCTCCATTACATCTGCAATTGCCAACAAATCAGGAGTAACCCATGCGATTCGACAAACTTACCACCAAGTTTCAGCAGGCATTGTCCGATGCCCAGAGTCTTGCGGTGGGTAGTGACAATCAGTTCATCGAGCCCCAGCACCTGTTGCTGGCTCTGCTCAACGATGCGGACAGCGGTGCGGCTTCCTTGCTGTCGCGCGCCGGGGGCAATGTCGCGCCATTAAAGGCCGCGCTCAAGGATGCGGTCGAGCGCTTGCCCAAGGTCGAAGGCCACAGCGGCGAAATACAGGTGGGGCGCGATTTGTCGAATTTGCTGAACTTAACGGACAAAGCAGCACAAAAGCGCGGAGATGAGTTCATCGCAACGGAGATGTTCCTGCTTGCGGCGTGTGACGACAAGGGCGAGGCCGGGCGGCTGCTCAAGCAACATGGCGTGAAACGGGCGCCGCTGGAGCAGGCGATCGATGCGGTGCGCGGTGGCGAGTCGGTCGGTTCGCAGGAAGCTGAAGGCCAGCGCGAAGCACTGAAGAAATACACCATAGACCTGACCGAGCGCGCCCGGCAGGGTAAGCTCGACCCGGTGATCGGGCGCGACGACGAAATCCGCCGAGCGATCCAGGTATTGCAGCGGCGCACCAAGAACAACCCGGTGCTGATCGGCGAACCCGGTGTCGGCAAGACCGCGATCGTCGAGGGGCTGGCGCAGCGCATCGTCAACGGAGAAGTGCCCGAATCGCTGAAGAACAAGAAGGTGCTGAGCCTGGACATGGCCATGTTGATCGCCGGCGCCAAGTACCGTGGCGAATTCGAGGAGCGCCTGAAAGCGGTGCTCAAGGAACTGGCGCAGGACGAAGGCCAGACCATCGTGTTCATCGACGAACTGCACACCATGGTCGGCGCTGGCAAGGCCGAGGGCGCGATGGATGCGGGCAATATGTTGAAGCCCGCGCTTGCGCGCGGCGAGTTGCATTGCGTCGGCGCAACCACGCTGGACGAATACCGCAAATACATCGAGAAGGACGCCGCGCTGGAACGCCGCTTCCAGAAGGTGTTTGTCGAAGAGCCGAGCGTCGAATCTACCATAGCGATCCTGCGCGGCCTGCAGGAGAGATACGAACTGCACCACGGCGTGGACATCACCGACCCGGCCATCGTTGCCGCGGCAGAGCTTTCCCACCGCTACATCACCGACCGTTTCCTGCCGGACAAGGCCATCGATCTGATCGACGAGGCTGCCGCGCGCGTCAAGATGGAGATCGACTCCAAGCCCGAGGTGATGGACAAGCTCGACCGCCGCCTGATCCAGCTCAAGATCGAACGCGAAGCGATGAAGAAGGAAAAGGATGAGGCTTCACGGAAACGTCTCGCTTTGATCGAGGATGAGATCCAGAAACTGCAGCGAGAATATGCCGACCTGGAAGAGATCTGGAAAGCGGAGAAGGGAGCGGCCCAGGGTACCGCCAACCTCAAGGAAGAGATCGACCACATCAAGGCAGAGATCGTCAAATTGCAGCGCGAAGGCAAGCTGGAAAGGGTTGCTGAGCTGCAATACGGCAAGTTGCCGCAGCTCGAAGCCAAATTGAAAGAAGCCGCGCAGCGCGAAGCCGAAGGCGACGGCAAGAAGAACAAATTGTTGCGCACCCAGGTCGGTGCCGAAGAGATCGCCGAAGTGGTCAGCCGGTCTACCGGCATCCCGGTCTCCAAGATGATGCAGGGAGAACGCGACAAACTGCTGCACATGGAAGACAAATTGCACGAGCGCGTGGTCGGTCAGGACGAGGCGGTGAAACTGGTGTCCGATGCGATCCGCCGTTCGCGTTCCGGCTTGAGCGATCCGAATCGTCCCTATGGCTCCTTCCTGTTCCTCGGTCCCACCGGCGTGGGCAAGACCGAGCTGTGCAAGGCGTTGGCCGGATTCCTGTTCGATTCCGAAGACCACCTGATCCGCATCGACATGAGCGAATACATGGAGAAGCACTCGGTCGCGCGCCTGATCGGCGCGCCGCCCGGTTATGTCGGCTATGAAGAAGGCGGCGGACTCACCGAAGCCGTGCGCCGCAAGCCTTATAGTGTCATCCTGCTCGATGAAGTGGAAAAGGCGCACCCCGACGTGTTCAACGTGCTGCTGCAGGCGCTGGACGACGGCCGCATGACCGATGGACAGGGCCGCACAGTGGACTTCAAGAATACGGTTATCGTGATGACATCCAACCTCGGCAGCCAGATGATCCAGCAGATGTCGGGCGACGATTACCAGGTCATCAAGCTGGCGGTGATGGGCGAAGTGAAATCCTATTTCCGTCCCGAGTTCATCAACCGCATCGACGAGGTTGTGGTGTTCCACGCGCTCGACGAGAAGAACATCAAGTCCATCGCGAAGATACAGTTGCAGTATCTGGAAAAGCGCCTTGTTGCAATGGAGATGAAACTGCAGGTCAGCGACGCCGCGCTCGGCGAGATCGCCAATGCCGGATTCGACCCGGTGTATGGCGCAAGGCCGCTCAAGCGCGCGATCCAGTCACAACTGGAGAACCCGCTCGCCAAGTTGATCCTGGAAGGCAGGTTCGCCGCGAAGGATATGATCAAGGTGGACTGCCAGAACGGCGTGATGAAGTTCGAAAAGTGATATTGAGAAGCTGCGGCAAGGAGAAAGCTTGGCGATCGCGGCTACCACCACAGATAAATAGGCGACCGCTTGGGTCGCCTTTAACATTTGCCAATTCCGAGCGGACTTAGTCGCCTATCTTGCCCGATTTAACGGCGGCAAAAAGTGCTTTTGCCGCTTCGTCTTCGTGGCCCTTGATCAAGGTGTTGTACTGTCCTGTCATGACGGCCGCTTGTTTCTTGAATTTTTCTTCTGAGCTTGCTATTTTTCGATCTTCTACCTTAAAGCCAGACTTGAAAACTGCTGCCAGAGCTCCCTCACTGCCATATTTTTCTGCAACCCTTTTCCAGGCGGGACCTACAACATCTTTGTCGATTGCATGGCAAGCTTTACAAGGTTTGGTCGAGAAGGCGCCAGCCGTTGCAGAAATTGCCATTAATCCAGCGGCAACCATGATCAGTTTCAAAGATTCTTTCATCGTGCTTTCCTCCCTTTATAAATCCGAATCAAAAAATGGGTAATTGAGAAATTAATTACTCTGAAGGCCGCGAACGACTGGAGAGACGTATGATATCTACCGCATTTCTAGTATATAGCAATAGTTGATGGAATCTCCTTTATTAACATTCCCTTACAATTCTCTAGCCCGAATAGAATCGCCCTGTGCACGTCGTGAATTGCCGCCTTGTATCTGTTGTTACCGTTCGATAATGTCTGGTTTAGAGAAGGGGATCAGAGAAACGTAATGGCCGATGGGCCATGTTCAGCGAAAAAGGGATGGAGCCCAATCTGATTTTCATTTCCATACCTACTCCCGCATCAACTGCAGAATCTGTTTTTCCACTTCAGGATGATCGAACTCGCGCCCGCCAATCGCACGAAAACGCATATTGCCCTTTTTGTCGATGAGGTAGGTGGTGGGCAGGCCCATCACCCCATAGGCGCGGGACACGCTGCTGTCCTTGTCAAACAGGATGGGGAACGTCAGGTCCACGCCAAGGTCGCCGGTGAAAGCGAATACCTGGTCGCCATCTTCCATCTGGTTCAGCGCCAATACGACAAAATCCTTGCCCTTTAATTTTTGGTGCAGGCGTTCCATCGAGGGCATTTCCCTGCGGCAAGGAGGGCACCATGTGGCCCAGAAGTTCAGCATGACCACCTTACCGCGATAGTCCTTCAGGCTGAATTGCTTGTTATCCATATCTTTGAGGGTGAAGTCAGGCGCGGGCAGGGGTTCTGACAGGGCAGTCAAGTGGTGACCCAGTTTGGGTTGTTGCGGTTCGGCAGCCTGTGCCGAGAACACCAGCAGGCAATACAAGAATACCGATACGGATTTGCATGGCATTTCAGTTCACTCCCGTGTACTCGGGCTGGTTAAGGGGCGGCGGGTGCGCAACTCATGTCCTCGATTTTCCCCTCGTGCTTTTTCCCGTCAAGTGCCCAGGTGTAGATGAAATCGAATTTTTCATCGCGGTCTATTTTTATCGTGGTGAAACCCTGCTGCCAGTCACCGATGCCGAAGTCGCCGCTTTCGGGCAGCAAGGTCCAGGCGAAGGTGATGCCCGCCTTGCGCCATTCTGCCAGCCACTGGGCCTTGGTCTTGACCGGATAGGACTTGCCGTGCTTGTCGACATATCGCCAGTCGGCAACCCGGTAGCTCAACTGCTGCTGCGAGGTGTTCTGAATGATACTGCCAAACACACAGTAGCCGGCGATCCGCTCGACCTCTTCGGCAGGGAAGTCGCGTTTGCCGTATACGGCACGCACGAAGTCGGGATTCAGCTGGATGAGTTCGATGCTGAAGCCGTCGTCCTTTGCGGCCCAGGTCGATAGGCCGCTGGCTTCGTTCCTGTGGAGGGTGACTTCTGCCGCCTGAATCGGTGCATGCAGCAGGCATAGAATGATGATCTTCAATAGCCGGGGGATCGTCTTTTTCGGCATGGTTGATTGTCGGTTAAACAGGACAAATTCGGTTTGATTTTAGAACATGCCTTATTTTAACCTCTGCGTCAGGCGAAGCGAAAATGTAGACATGAGTTGAACGCGACCGCAACGGCCATCGCTCGCGAATATGTCATGTATCTTCATTTGGTTTTTTTGTATCTGTAACCTTTAGGAGCTTTTTCATCGATGGCTCGGGCATCCCAACCCAGCTTGAAGCTCGATCGAACGATCTGGCGTTCCCGGTCCGTCAGGTTATCGCCGATGATCGCCGTTGCGATAGGCAGCCAGAGGTCGAAAGCTTCTCGTTTCCGCAAGTTGGTGCGTTTGTATTTCATCGAACCACCGTTAACGAGTGCAGAACGACTGTCGTAAGCACACAAAATCTCCGTTTACCTGATACGCCGGATGGATGTCGGCGTTAAACCCTGTCCTTGCCTGTGGCAAGCATCGTTACGGCAATTGCCCTTTGGAATGCGGCCAGCGTGCGGTTGACTGCGAAAATGCGGTGACTGATGTCCTGTGGCGACGAGATAACCGTTGCGTCCCCTTCACACCACCTGTCCTGCATCATAAGATGTCCTGCGCTTCGGGAGCAATCCGAATTCTACACTTGATGGGGCAGGCGTTCATATCCTGCTTGCCGCATGCATCAGGATTGCCAAGATCATTATCCCATCGATATTCCGGAAAGTGACTCGCCATAAGCGGCGCGGTCCGGAATGCATGGCGGTCGTTGACATACGTCACTTGCTACTGCAAATTCTGCAGGTCCAGTTTGCGCAGCTTGGGGGCAAAATATGCTGTTGTCGCGACGACCGCCAGTGTCATGACACCGCCGAATATCACGGATGGAATCAACCCCATCAGTCTTGCCGCCACCCCGGATTCAAATGCGCCCAGTTCATTGGATGAACCGATAAAGATCCCGTTGATTGCGGAAACGCGCCCCCGCATGGCGTCAGGCGTCGCCAGCTGCATGATGGTGGTGCGCATCACGATGGATACCCCGTCGAAGATCCCGGACAACATCAGCAGCAGCGCGGCAATCCAGAAGTGAGTGCTGAGCGCGAAGGCGATGATGCACACGCCGAAACCGGCAACTGCCGCCAGCAACATGCGTCCCGCATGCTTGGCTAGCGGATGTCTTGCGAGCGCGATACCGATCAGGATCGCGCCGATTGCAGGGGCGGCTCGCAGGATACCCAATCCTTGCGGCCCGTAATGAAAGATGTCCTGCACGAATGCAGGCAACATGGCGACCGCACCGCCGAACAGCACCGCGAACATGTCCAGTGCCTGCGCACCGAGGATGAGCTGGTTGCCGTAAACGAATCGCAAACCGTGTGCAATGCTGGCCAGCACGGGCGAGGGTTTGGCGGGTGGCGGCTCGGCGACGCGCAACGACAGCAAGGTGAATGCCGCGCCGGTCGCGAGGGCAGCGGACACCGAATAGGCGACAGTCATGCTGGCCCATCCCACCAGCGCGCCGCCCAGTGCGGGTCCCGTCACCAGCCCGAACTGGAACACCGAACTGCCGATCCCGGCCGCGCGGGCATAATGATTGCGCGGCAATACCAGCGCGAACAGGGCGTTGTAAGAAGGTCCGATAAAGGCGCGAGCCAATCCTGTGGAAGCAATGATTGCGTAGATCCACAGCGACTGATCGTCCGGCGCTACGACGGTTGTCACGGCCACCAGCATCAAGGCGTTCAAACCGGCTACGACCGTTGCCCACACGCCAAACATGCGCCGGGAATGATGATCCACCGCATAACCCGCGAACAGTGCGCTGCAAAAATACGGGATGGCTTCCGCCAGTCCGATCAATCCGAGCGCAAGCGTGTCATGCGTCAACTCGTAGATGTGCCATCCGACCACGACCATCATGATCTGGTAGGCAAGAACGGCCTGTATCCTGAAGGCGAGCAGTTTGAGAAAACCGCGATCGCGCAACGGGGCTGTCGATGGGATCAAGGGCGATAGTTGCATGGGTGGGTGCACGTCTAATCCGAACGGGGGGATGATTGCGTAGGATTCCGGGAAAGATGGATCAAAAGCACCGGATATCGGTCTCCATTGTTTCGCCGACAGATCAATATCCCAGCGCTCTGGCTCCCTGGTAGAACGCAAAGCTCACCAGCCATGCCAACCCCAGCGACCAGCCCAGCGACAGCGCGGTGAACCTGAATTGCTTGGATTCGCTCTGGAGTGTGGCGACGGTGGCGAGGCAAGGGGTGTAGAGCAGCGTGAACAGCATGAAACTGTAGGCTTGCACCCAGTCCAGTTGATGCCCGATCGCGCCGCTCAACGCATCGCCGCTCAGGCTGTAGATCACCGCCAGCGCCCCGATCACGATCTCCTTGGCGATGAAGCCGAAGATCAGCGCAATGGTCAGTTGTTCGTTGATGCCGATGGGTGCGAACAGCGGGTGCATCGCGCCGCCGATCATGCCCGCGAACGTGTCGGCGCTGGCGGGTACGGCGGACGGCGGAAGATTGGTCAGCAGCCACACCATCACCACGCCGGCGACGATGAACTTGGTGGCGCGGCGCAGGAAATGGCGCACTTCGACCCAGCCGCGCAATGCCATCTGGCGCACGGTCGGGAAGCGGTACGGCGGCAGTTCGAGCACGAACGGTTCGGTGTTCCTGAAGCGGTTCTTGAAGATCAGCGCGGTGACGATCGCGGCGGCGAAGCTGAACATGTACAGGCTGAACAGCACCACGGGCGCCGCCTCGTGCGAGAACAGCGCGGCGGTGAAGAAGATAAACACCTGCAGGCGCGCCGAGCACAGCGACAGCGGGATCACCAGCATCGTGAGCAGCCGCATCGCGCGGGAGCGCATCACGCGCGTGCCCATCAGCGCGGGCACGTTGCAGCCGAAGCCCATCAGCAGCATCACGAAGCCGCGCCCGTCCAGACCCAGGCGCGCCATCAATGCGTCCATCAGGAACGCGGCGCGCGACAGGTAGCCGCTGTCTTCGACGATCGCCATGAACAAAAAGAACAGCACGATGACCGGGACGAATGCCGCGACGGTCGCGACGCCGTTATAGACACCGTCCAGCAGAAAGCCCTGCATCACCTGCGGCAGGCCGCCCAGCAGCGGCCCCAGTGCGGTCTCGCGCAGCCAGCTGAACGCCGCGGCGATGCCGCTCTGGATCGGCTGGCCGAAGATGAAGATGCCCTGGAACAGCAGGTACATCACGCCGAAGAAGATCGGCAGGCCCAGCACGGGGTGCAGCATCACGCTGTCCAGTTTTTCGGTAAGTCTGTCCGACAGTTGCGCCGGAACCTGCACGGTGTGCTTCAACACGCGCGCCATCTCCGCTTCGATATGCCCGTCCTGTTCCAACTGGCTGCGCAGATGTTCCGCCATGCCGGGCGTGGGGTAGCGCAGCGCCTTGGTGACCGCCTGCAGCGCTTCCGGATAGCCGGTGCCGTATTTCGCGCTGAGCAGGAAGATCGGCAATTCCAGCAGCGCGGACATCTTTGCCGCGTCGACGCTGATGCCGAATTTCCTGGCCTCGTCGGCCATGTTCAGCATCACCACCAGATTGATGTCGAGCCGCTTGAGTTGCAGCAACAGGCTCATCTGGCGCTCGATCTGCGTGGTGTTGAGGATGACCAGCGCGAGGTCGGGGACGTTGTCGTGCAAAAAGTGGCGCACCACCTGCTCGTCGTCGGAGAATCCGTGCAAATCGTAGATCCCCGGCAGGTCGATGATCTCAACCATGTCGCCACCCAGCAGGATCCTGCCGCTGAGCAGCTCGACCGTGATGCCCGGCCAGTTGCCTACGCGCGCCGTGCCGCCGGTCATGCGGTTGAACAGCGTGGACTTGCCGGTGTTGGGCATGCCCAGCAGCGCGATCCGCTTCATATGATTTGCACTTTGATCTTCGCCGCTTCTGCCCGGCGCAGCATCACATCGGTCGTGCCGACGCGCACCTGCAGCGGGCCCGAAAAGCTGGCCATGCGGATCAACTTGACCCGCTTTCCGTTGCGGAAACCCAGCGCAAGCAGGCGCAGATGCAGCGCTTCTTCGGCATGGATCGAGACGATGGTAGCGGTGTCTCCGGCGCGCAATGTGGCGAGGGTTGTTGCAGACATGAAGATGCTTGAGTTCAAAAGTGCGGACATTATTCCATTTCGCGTGTCTTTTGTCGCGCAGCCCTTTGGGACGCGGTCCCAATTACGGTAGAATACGGCCTTTATTTTTTCCGTAAACCCAGAACAATGATCAAAGGAAGTCTTGTTGCGATCGTCACTCCGATGCACGAAGGCGGCGGTCTGGACCTGAATGCGTTCCGTGCGTTGATCGATTTTCATGTCGAACAGGGCACGGACGGCATCGTGGTGGTCGGCACGACCGGCGAATCGCCGACCGTGAACGTCGAAGAGCACGAGTTGCTGATCGCCGAGGCGGTCAAGCATGCCGCGGGGCGCATCCCGATCCTCGCGGGAACCGGCGCGAATTCCACCACCGAAGCGATCGAACTGGCCGCCTTTTCGAAAAGGGCCGGCGCGGATGCCTCGCTGTCGGTCGTACCCTATTACAACAAGCCCACCCAGGAAGGCCTGTATCAGCATTTCAAGGCCATCGCCGAGGCGGTGGACATGCCGCACATCCTGTACAACGTGCCGGGTCGCACCGTTGCCGATCTGAACAACGACACGATACTGCGCCTTGCAAAGATACCCAACATCGTCGGGATCAAGGACGCGACCGGCAATATCGAGCGCGGCAGCGACCTGTTGCAGCGCGCGCCGAAAGACTTTGCGATCTACAGCGGCGACGATGCCAGCACATTGGCGCTGATATTGCTGGGCGCGCACGGTTCGATTTCGGTGACAGCGAATGTCGCGCCCAAACTGATGAGCGAAATGTGCGACGCGGCGTTGAATGGCGAAGTTGCCAGGGCGCGTGCGCTTAATTTCCGCCTGCTTGGCCTGCACCGCAACCTGTTCGTCGAAGCCAACCCGATTCCGGTGAAGTGGGCGGTGGCGCGCCTGGGCATGATGGAAAATGCGTTGCGCCTGCCGCTCACCCCGTTGTCGCCGACCCTGTACCCCGTGGTAGAGGCGGCGATGCGCCAGGCGGGTGTGCTCGAATGACTATGATGCATAGGCGGGAAGGATCGATGAAAATTTTGCGGATCATGATTTCCGGCGCGGTGCTGGCGTCGCTGGCGGGTTGCAGCACGCTTGCTGCCGATGGCAAGCGCATCGATTACGGCGCCGCCGCAGTCAAGGTGCCGTCGCTGGAAGTGCCGCCGGATCTGACCGCTCCCGCCGGAGACGACCGCTACAAGGTGCCGGAGGGAACGACGGAGACCGCGACTTACTCCGACTACAGCAAGGGAGGCAGCCAGAACAGCTCCGGGGTGTTGCCGCAGATACAGGGTGTGCATATCGAGCATAACAATGCCGAGCGTTGGCTGGTGGTCGACCAAAAGGCGGAAAACGTCTGGCCCATCGTCAAGGCGTTCTGGCAGGATCTCGGGTTGACCATCAGCAGCGAAGACCAGGCCGCGGGCGTGATGGAAACAGCCTGGGCAGAAAACCGCGCCAAGAATCCGACTGGCGGCTCTCCCGTAACCGTCAACGAAGAGTTAAACAATGCATATGAAATCAGCGAGCGCGACCAATATCTTACACGGCTGGAACGCAGCAAGGACGGCGCGAGCACCGAGGTGTATATCACCCATCGCGGACTCAAGGAGGTGAAATCGCCAACCGCGCAGAAAACACAGTGGGTGGCGCGCGCGCGCGATCCCGAGTTGGAGGCGATCATGCTGCAACGCCTGATGGTGCGCTTCGGGGTCAATGAATCGAATGCGGCTAGGGAAGTGGCAGCGGCCGCTTCGGTGCCGGCCGCCGGCGCGGTTGCCGCTGTCAGCCCGGAGGCCGCGGCCGAACCGGCGGGCCAGGCCAGTTTGCGCGAAAATTCCGCTGGCAATACCATCATCGTCGTGAACGATCCATTCGACAGATCTTGGCGCAGAGTGGGATTGGCGATCGAAGGCGCAGGGTTGGGGGTCGAGGACAAGGATCGCGAAAAGGGCATCTACTATTTGCGTCCGGTCAAGCTCGACAGAAGCTGGCTGGATGCGCTGGAATTCTGGAAGAGCAGCGTGGACACCACCAGTCATTACCGCGTGCTGGTGAAGGATGGCGGGGCATCGTGCGAAGTGTCCCTCGTCGATCAGGAAGGCGCAAGCAACAAGGTCAGCAAACAGATGCTTGATGCGATCTACAAGAATATCAACAAGCAGTGACCGGGCGGCGGATACCCATGCGTTTCTCGTCTTTGGGCAGCGGCAGTGAAGGCAACGCGCTTCTGGTCGAGGTCGGCCGGACACGAGTCCTCATGGACTGCGGTTTCGGATTGCAGGATACCCTGTTGCGTCTGGAACGGCTCGGCGTGTCGCCCGGCGGCCTGAGCGGGATCGTCGTTACCCATGAGCACGGTGACCATATCGGCGGCGTGGCCCGGCTGGCGCGCAAATACGATCTGCCGGTATGGCTCACCCATGGCACGTTGCGCACCCAGGCAAATGCGTTTGACGGCATTTCGGGGATCAGCGAGATCGATCCCCATCTTGCGTTCGCGATCGGCGACATCGAGATCATTCCCTATTCGGTCCCGCACGATGCTGCCGAGCCGGTGCAATTCGTTTTCAGCGATGGCATGAGGAGCCTGGGGGTATTGACCGATACCGGATGCGGCACGGCGCATATTGAACAGACGCTGAGCGGATGTCATGCTCTGGTGCTGGAATGCAATCACGATACCGAGATGCTGATGAAAAGCGATTATCCGTACAGCCTGAAGCAGCGTGTGGGCGGCCGGTTCGGCCACCTGAACAATCAGGAAGCAGCCGGAATTCTTTCCAGGCTGGATGTGAGCCGGTTGCAGCACCTGATCGCGGCGCATCTCAGCCGCAAGAACAACACGCCACAACTGGCGGTAAGGGCATTGAGCGCCGCGATCATGTGCGAAGAAAGCTGGGTGGGGGTGGCAACGCAGGAAGAGGGATTCGCCTGGCGCGAAATCACCTGAAGCAACCTCTATACATTCTTTTTGCGGGCAAATCGCATTGTCGCGTGCTCGCTTGCTCCTCGCCTATCTTCCTGATATGTCTCGTTGATCGCTGCGCGGCTCCTTGCGCATCCTCCCGCAAAAAGAATTTCTGGAGGTTCCCTGAAAATCTGAATGGTGGAAATCGATTTTCTGGCACACGCAGGTATCTTTACAGTCCCAGTGTAGTGGCAGAAACAGCGGGGTGTGAAGATGCCCACATCTCCATAAAGCGGGATTTCAGCGCGCGGGCCTGTTCCGGATCGTGTTGCGCGAGGATGCCGCGCAGGTCATCGAAGTGGAAGCGGCGCACATAATTCGACTCGTCCGCAACGGAGAATGGCTCGGAGATATGCTGCAGGTTCTTCGGCGTCTGGAAGATGAACATGCTGGCGCCGAATTGCTTCAGCAGCAACATCATCCGCGGGCATCGCGTGGATAGATAGTGGACGTCGTGGGCCAGCACGTAAATCCGGTGGACGGGGCTGGTGAGCAAGAAATTGCGCAACGCCGTATAGCGCGCCTCGGAGTTGTAGCCCAGACCGTCGAAATCCTTTTCGAACAGGCACAGTTCGCGCTGCGCCAGTTTGCACAGCGTGTCGAGCGCGGAGATGTATTCGGCGATGCCGTTCAGTTGGGTGTGCTGCAATTCTTCGCCGCTCATGATCCGCCCCTGTAGTCAGTCGATGGAAATATAGCCTTCCAGATACCATTGGTAAAGCAGGCCGGCAACCGCGGCCGAACAACCGCTCATGCCGGTTGATTCACGCCGGTCCGCCATGCCGCGCAACGATTGATAGTCATGTTCATTCACCCGATGTTCCACACCGTTCATATAGATCCGGCCGGAATGGCACAGCATCTGGCTTTTCAAGTCGAGCTTTGCGCCATGCCTTTGTATCGCCTGCCTGAATTTCGCCCTGCCCAGCGGCCGTTCTGGCGCTTCAAAGAAGATATGCGGCTTGGGTTCGCTCAAATAGCAGCCTAGAAAACTGGCGATGTCATTCTTGTCCCAGCGCACCTGCCGGATGACCTGCTGCACCTGATGCAGCATCTCCGCGCTGATCTCGGAAGGATGTCTCTGCGTCTTCAGATCGGGGTCTGCGTACATGCCGTCCATTTTCATCCTGTCCTGCAGATACACCAGGAATTGTTCGGCCAGCTCCTGGTAGGAGGGAGTGCGAAAGCCGATGGAATACGTCATGCAGTCATCCTCGGCGATGCCGTTGTGCGCATAGTGCGGCGGCAGATACAGCATGTCGCCCGCTTCAAGCACCCATTCCTGCTCGACCCTGAAATCGCGCAGGATGCGCAGCGGAGCGCCCGCGATCAGACTGCGGTCCGCCTGCGAGGAGATCTGCCAGCGGCGGTGTCCGGGGCCTTGCAATAAAAAAACATCGTAGGAATCGAAATGCGGGCCCACCCCCCCGCCCTTCGGGGCAAAGCTGACCATCAGGTCATCCAGCCGGGCGTGGGGAATGAAAGCGAATTGTTTCAGCAGTTCGGCGGCTTCGGGAAGATAATGATTTACTCCCTGCACCAGCACGGTCCACTTGGACTTGCCGAGGCGATTCAGGTCTTCCGGTTCAAATGGCGATTGATACAATTCGAACCTGCCGCGTCTTTGTGTCACCAGCCGCGCCTGCACCTCTGCCGTGCAGGCCAGTGCAACCAGCTTCTGCGGATCGATCAAGCCGTTGAATCCCGGGAAAGATTGGCGGATCAGCAAGGGCTTTTTCTGCCAGTAACCGCGCAGGAATTCGTCGACGGTCAGGCCGCCGAGCAAGGAAGGTTTGCTTTTCATCGCGCGGATTATAGCCGCGCGATGCCCGGTCTGGACATGACGGAAAAATTTTTATAACGCGGCTAAAATGTGTTTAAAATGTGGCACGGGGGAAAACATCAATGTCAATGCAACTTGTAACAGGAATAGAGGCGCCGCACTTCGAGTTGCCGGATTCCGATATGCAGACTTTCAGTCTCGTTGCGCAACAGGGAAAGAAGAATGTCGTGCTGTATTTCTATCCGAAGGACGACACCCCCGGCTGTACCCTTGAGGCAAACGAATTCAGCGCGCTGGAGGATGAGTTCGGCAAACTGGACAGCATCGTGGTCGGCATCAGCCGCGACGATTGCCTGAGCCACGCGTCCTTTCGCGACAAGTACGGCCTGTCGGTCTTGCTGCTCTCCGATCCCGATGCCCGCATCTGCAAACGCTATGGAGTGATGTACGAAAAGGAAGTCGACGGGCAAAAGAAATTGTCGATCAAGCGCTCCACGTTTGTGATCGACCGGAGCGGCAAACTGCGCCACGTCATGTATGGCGTGCAGGCGCACGGACATGCGCAGGAAATTCTCAATTTGATAAAGGACATGAAATGAAGATCGCCAAGGACACGGTCGTTTCGCTGAACTATGAATTGTTCGACTCGACCGGAGAACTGCTGGAAAGGGTCGACGAGCAGATCAGCTATCTCCACGGCGGCTACGATGGAATCTTCCCTCTGGTGGAAGAGGCGCTGCAAGGCAAGGATGTTGGAGAAAGATGCAGCATTACCATGCAGCCGGACGATGCATTCGGTGAATACGACCACAGCCTGATCGAAGTGGAGCCGCGCAGCTCCTTCCCCAAGGACGTTGCAGTCGGCATGCAATTCGAAGGCGCGCCCGAGGCTGCGGACGATGATGACTTCATGCTCTTCACCGTGGTGGAAGTGACCGACGACGAAGTGACGGTGGACGGGAATCATCCTCTGGCCGGCAAGACGCTGACTTTCAACTGTACCGTGACCGGGGTGCGCAAGGCGACGGAAGATGAGATGGCGCACGGGCATGTGCATGATGAAGAGAATGGCCACGTCCACTAAAAATTCCCTGTAAAACTGATGCGCTTGGCAGGGCGTTGTTGCGAAAGATTTCGAAATGCTCATGTACCACTGAGTACATTCTGCTTCCTCAACCTTTCGCGCCTGGCTCTGCCATCCCTCGCGAAATTTTCCAGGGGATTTTGATCCTGGATCGTAGATTCCAGCTTCGCTCGCGACGTTGTGCAGGAATCTTTGTGTAGGGAACGCACACCGAACTACAAATCAAGTTTTTCGGCCAGCCATTCCGCCACCTGTTCTGCACCTTTCGGAACGGCCGGCTCGGGCCGCGGCGAATTCCATATCTCTTCCAGCACCTCCGCAATATTTCCACGCTCCATGGCGTCGCGCGAGACCTCGCGGCACAGGCCGTTTTGCTGCAGCCATGAGATCAGGAAGGGTGATTCCGGCCAGTCGGCCCGGTTGACATAGAGCACCGGCACACCGCAGCCGGCGGCCTCGACAAAACTCCCATAGCCCGGTTTGCAGATCAGCGCGTCGCTGCTGGCGAGCAGGTCGCCGAAACTCATCTGCACTGTTTCGAGGATGACGGCATCGGGATGTTCCACATGCCAGTTATCCTGCACCAGCCAGCGCACTCCTGCCAGACGCGGCCAGCGTTCCATGGGCAGGCGGCTGGCGATGCCGCCGAGGCTGACCAGCACCAGCTTTTCGTCCGTGGAAAGATCAAGGCGCCGGTTCAGTTCGGCGCGCCGGTCTGTGCCGACCGCCGCAATCGGCGCGACGGGAATGAGGTTGGGCAGACCAGTCATGGTCATTCCCGGCGTTGTGCGCAGGAAAGCATCCGCGTTTGCGTAACATCCGTATATTTGCGCGGCGATGGCATCCTCCCCGAAATAATGGCGATAGATGTCCGCCCAGTTAAGGGAACACAACGCAGCATTCGGAATACCCGCGCGCTGCGCACCCGCCAGCGGCAGATATCCGACGTTGGAAAATACAAAGTCCGCCCCGAGTTCGCGCAGCAGGCGCGCCTCATCAGCGACGCGCTTGTCCCAATCCGCATGGAAGGCGCGATAGGCCGCGCTGCTTTCCTTGGCCAGAACGTCCAGCGCCGACGACATCACCATGCCGATATCGCCTTCGCTGGATAAATGGACGAACGGGGCATGAATGCGGGAGCGAAGATGGGAATGCGGCACGGCGGAGCGCACCGTAATCCGCAACCCCGGCAGCTTTGGCAACGTGTTCAGGACCGGCGCGGTCTGGGCGACATGTCCGAAACCATGGCCGGAGATGGATACGACGAGGTGGGGCATCTTGGTTAACCTGTCAAATAACCAGTGGAAGCCTGGCTGCTTCAGCGATGCCAAGCCGGATGAGAACATACAACACCGGAATAAACCATAACATAAAGCAATGATGCCACAGCAAACCATACCGCTGGCGGTGCCGGCCGCAGCCGCCAGACCGGCCATTTTCATGATCCCTGTTGTATCCCGGCGATTACTTGTTATCATGTAGCCGTCGAGTTGCAATATTCCAAGGAGCGGATAGATGGGGCACGAGATCAGCCAATTCGATATTCCTGACCGTCAAATGATGATTAGCAGCGCGCAGGCCAGAATGTGGTCAGACATCGGCGAGGCGAAAATCACTCGTACGATCTTCGGCAGGGCCAAGGTTCGCGTGATCCGCGAAAAGGACAAGGTCATGCGCAGGTGGCTGCTGGCGGTGCTGGCGGTGACCGTGCTGGCTATCGCTGCCTGGCAGGGCTGGGTTGTCTTGCAGCAAAGCAAATTGCTTGCAGCCACTCCGCCGTTGAGTGAACGGATCAGTGTGAGCGCGCCGGTCTTCCATCCTGAAATCCTTCCTCCCGCTACCGCCAGGTCTTCCAGCGGGGGAAAATCGGAATCCTTGATACAAACCGAAATCGACAGCCTCGTGGCCAGTCCGAATGTGCGGCCGCAGCGACCTTCCAGTTTGACCGCCCCGGAGCCGGTCCCTGCCAAACCGGCAGCGGCCCAGCCTTTGGCCGCAAGCAAGACTCAGGCTTCGTCACCATCGGCAACCGGCGGCCCCTTGCTGAATCAGACGAACCTGCAACCGCATACAAGATCGCCAACCCCGACACCGGCCGCAACGCCTGCCCGGACTGCCGCCCCGGCCTTTGCCTCGCCCTCGTCCCAGCCCGCAGCAAACAAACCTGCACCGGTTGCAGCGCCTGCCGAGCCAACGAGCAAGAAAGACGCGCCGGTACCGTCGTCCACAGCCGGCAAGCAAACGGCCGATCCGGCCAACGCGCAAGCCGAGGTCAATGCGAGAGGCACACCGATCATATACGTGCAACCGGACGATACAAAACCTGGGCAATGAGGGAGATTGGCCGGGGTCCGACGCTGATGCACTTGCCCGGCATGCTATATTTTTTCATGAATGCGGCCTGGTATTGCGTGCCGCGAGCGTTCCCTGAGCTGTTCCAAGACGACAGAGGTTCGTAATGTCAAACGCAGATAAGACGACGATCAAGCTTCCCGCCCATCCCGGCAAGGAAGCAGCCCTGGACAATCTCACAGAGGACCAGAACAACGCGCTGGAACTGGCAAAGAGGAATGCGCAGCTTCAGGAAGAAAAGAACAAGTCACTCGAAATGCAGATGATCATCGAGCAGCTGCAGGAAAGCCTCAAAGAGGAACAGGAAAAATCTGTCGAGATCGCGGAGAAGGCGGTCATGCTCGAAGCCAGGGTCAAGGAATTGACGGAGCAGGGAGCCAGTACCAAAAAGGTTGCAGAGCTGGAAGGCCGGGTAAAGGAATTGACCGAACTGCTCGGCAAGATATCGGGTATCGCCTCCGCGGGCAAGCCGATCTAGCCCGGCCCATCTCCGTTCCGGCTAATAGCGCAGCTCCAGTGCTTCGCACAGAAAGCGCATGAATGGCCCCGCCTGCTTGAACCGTTCCACCACCAGCGCGCGAAAATTCGCCGAGGTCACGCCCGTCCAGCCCAGCGCGGCGAGGCCGATGAAGTCCTTGCGTTTCAAGTCCTCGACCAGCGGATGATCCTTTGCGTAACCGCGCGGCGCATTGGTCAGCGCGTCGCCTTCCAGCGAGAAATGTTTGCTGAAAGCCTTGCTGTCGCGCGCAGCGATCCACTTGTCTCCGTTCCTCAACAGGCCTTCGCGTATCTTGAACAACACATCCGGCTCGGGATGCCACAGGCCGACGCCGACGAAACACTCGTCCGGAGCGATGTGCACATAGAATCCGGGAGCATGGATGTCCTTGCCTGACTCGTGGCGGAACTGGATGCCGATGTTGGTCTTGTACGGCGTCTTGTCGCGGCTGAAACGCAGGTTGCGCTGCACGCGCATCAGCGAGCCGCCCACCTTCTTCGGCAGCGCGCGGAAATGTTTCGAGATCGCCGGCATCTCGATCGCCATGTCGGCGATGAAATCCAGTGCTGGCGAGCGCACGAAATCCTCGTAATCCTGCTTGTGTTCCTCGAACCACTCGCGGGTGTTGTTCTCGGCAAGGGAAGAGAGGAAGGCGAAGGTCTGTCGGGTGAAGTAGCGATCGGTCATGGCGCCTCCTGATAGGGGATGACGGATGGTGACGGATTATAGCGTGCGGAAATTCATGAGTCGAAGATACGAATGGCAGCGTGCCGAGTGGGGGCGAATTCGTTCGGTCGATGAAGTTATGCGCGACGAGCTCGTGTATCATCGCGCCTTCGTTTTTTGCTTCCATGGCAGGATGTCCACCGCTTCTTCAAGAAAAAATTGGCAGTTGCCGCTGGCCCTGTTGGTCCTGTCGTTAACCTGGGGCTATACCTGGGTCATCGCCAAGCAGGCGCTGAGCTACGCGCCGCCGTTCGCATTCGCGGCCGAACGCTGCGTCGGCGCGGCGCTGGCGCTGATGCTGGTGGTGAAGTTAACCGGCCGGTCGTTCAGGCTGGCCGCGCCCGGGCAGACACTGGCGATCGCGTTATCGCAAGGCGCCGCCTTCATGGCATTCCAGACCTGGGCGCTGGTCGAGGGCGGCGCGGGCAAGACCGCGGTGCTGATCTTCACCATGCCGATCTGGACATTGCTGATGGCCTGGCCCATCCTGGGCGAGCGCGTGCGCGGCAAGCAGTGGCTTGCGGCATCCAGCACGCTGATCGGACTGGTGCTGATCATCGAACCATGGGCGATGCATGCCAGCCTGTTCAGCAAGTTCCTCGGTGTGATGGCGGCGGTGTGCTGGTCCGTCGGCACGATACTGGTCAAGCGGCTGCGTGCGAAGGAGAAGGTCGACCTGCTGTCGCTGACGATGTGGCAATCGATCATCGGCGCGGTGCCGCTGGTGCTGCTGATGTGGATCGTGCCCGAGCGCGCCACCGACTGGAATGCCACCTATGTCGCCATTCTCGTATTCATGTCGGTGATCAGCACCGCGCTGTGCTGGTGGCTGTGGATCTACATCCTCGACAACGCGCCGGCCTGGGAGGCCAGCCTGTCGGTGCTGGGCACGCCGGTGATCGCGCTGGTCTCTTCGCGCCTCGTGCTCGATGAAGGTTTCAAGCCGGCCGAGATCATGGGGATATTGCTGATCGGAGGCGGGCTGGCGATGTTGTCGTTGTTCGGGTGGCTGGCGAGCCGGCGTCGAAGCTGATCCTTTAACTCACAGCCCGACCATCGTGGCGACCGGGTCGATCCCGCGCACCATCTGCAATATCTCCATGCCATTCAATGCATCGGGGTCATATTTCACCATGAGCTCATGGGAGTGCGGGCGGTGGCTGAATTGTGCGCAGTCGATTCCGACATGGCCTTCCAGGTTTCTTTCCAGGTCTGTTTTTTCCTGCATACCCAGCTCCGGGTGTACGTGGATCAACATATCTGCTGTATTCATGATCGTCTCCTTCATACAGGGAAAAAGGAAAGGGCGGGCACGATATGCCACATCCTTGCGGACTATTGTATGCCTGTCGCGCGACGATAAAAATAGATGAGGAGAGTAGGGGTGTTGATGCGTTTCGGGTGATTAGCGAGTAGTCAGAAGTTTTAGTCAAAAAGCAAAATCGACTTCGCCGGGGGTTGCCCGGCAGCAAGTTACTTCTTCTTGCGTCGCAAGAAGAAGTAACCAAGAAGAAGGCGACCCCGGTTTGCCGCCCTTCGGGTTCCCTCGATCAGTCGCAAGCAAGCGGGGCTGCGCAACTCGACCTGGCGGGGCGCACACCCCGCGCCCCACTGCGGGACTCGAACAGTGCTCGCCTGAACCTCCGCTTGCTTGCGCCAGATCTTCGGCGGCGCTCAGGGGAAGGAAAGCAAAAATCAAAACCTTAAAATCGTAGAGTGGGCACGTGGTGCCCACTCAACTTGGTTTTAATTGGTTTCTTTGATTTTGCGTTCATGCCAAAAGGATGTAATCGCTTCGCACACGCAGCGTGCCTTGAAAACGACACCAAGATCGATCATTTGATCAATGGTCGGCACTGGTACTTTAGTTGTGGGGGCAGGTTGCCATGAGATACGACCATCGGTTGCCTGTGTATATACAGCTGAAATGATGCCGATAAATTTGAGTGATGGAGTTCCTCCAATAAGGCTGTCGCCGACGGTGAATACAGGACTTCCACTTGATCCGGGAAAGACTGAAGCGTCGATTAGGAAGATAGGTTCACCGTTGAAGTCTAAGTCCGGAGACGTTGCGACGTATCCGCGTCGAACGATTGGCATGTAGTGCATTTCGTCGAACATGCCATTGGGGAAGCCAACAAATAGCACTGGGGCGCTGACATCTAGATTTTGAATAATGTTCATATCTGCAACGTCATGCAGCGTTACTGGGCGGAGGTGAGCAGATTGACCGCCTTTCTCGAGCATGTCGAGCTGCCATGAAAGCGGCATGACTGCAACATCAACATTCTTATCAGGGTGGCCGTGCCACTGCGATGAGAACATGTCGTTCTGAATGAAGAAAGGCTTACCTAATTGTGGTTCACCATCAGACT
>Ga0335085_10004527_pt1 | contig 22964 bp, 16 predicted proteins | sample Lox_Sample_45_FD_206712 | JGI IMG/M metagenome (GOLD analysis project Ga0335085, IMG submission 206712) | Soil microbial communities from Loxahatchee National Wildlife Refuge, Florida, United States - Lox_Sample_4.5 | ecosystem: Environmental > Terrestrial > Soil > Wetlands | place: USA...
GCCAAGTGCAATGCATGGCGATCGCTTCCCTGCGCAATCTGCTCGCGGCAACTGAAGCCGTCGGCAATGATCAGTGTCTCCGGCGACGCCTTGCGGACGGCGGGCAGAAGTTCCAGTTCGCCCACGTCCATCGAAACGTCATACTTGCCCGCCTCGAACCCGAACGCTCCGGCCATGCCGCAGCAACCCGGCGAGGGAGCTTCGAAATCTATCCCCAGCCGACGCAGCACGCTTTCTTCATCGGCCATTTTCATCACAGATTTGTGATGGCAGTGGCCATGGATGAGAGCCTTACGCGGCAGCCTGGGAAGTTCGAAATCGCGCGCGAACTTCTCCAGGAATTCGCTGAGCAGAAAAGTTTGCCGGGAAAGCCTCTGCGCGCGCTCGTCTTGCGGAAATAAGTTAATCAGCTCATCCCGAAAGACAGCAGCACAACTCGGCTCCAGCACCACCAGCGGAATGCCGCTCTCGATCTCCGCCGCGAGCGCATCGAGGATTTCGAGCAGCAGGCGCTTGGCGCGGTCAAGCATCCCCCAGTCATACAGCGGACGCCCGCAGCACAAATCCCCCAGGGGCAACCAGACCTCAAAGCCCGCGGCCTCCAGCACATCGACCGCAGCCTTGGAAGTGTCGGGCAGAAAGTAATTGTTGAACGTGTCGGCCCACAGCAGCACTGGCATAGCGCCCACATTGCGCGGCCGACGACGGCCAAACCACGAACGAAACGTCTGCGGCGCAAACGGCGGAATACGGCGTGCGGCAGGCATCCCCGCTGCCAACTTGGCGAGCTCGCGCACGAGGGGTAATTGCGTAAAGAGGTTCGCCAGCCCGGGAACTCTCGAGGCCAATCGCGCCCAGATATCGATGTTCGCGAAAGCGTAGGCGCTGCGCGGACGAAGGCGTCCTTCGTAATAATGTGAGAGAAATTCTGCCTTGTAGGTGGCAACGTCGACGCTGACCGGGCAGTCGCTTTTGCAGCCCTTGCAGGCGAGGCAAAGATCCATGGAATCTTTGACCCGCTCGTCCTGCCAGCCTCCGGTGATAACGTCGCCCTTGACCATCTCCCACAAAAGATGAGCGCGGCCACGGGTGGAGTGCTCTTCTTCGCGAGTGACGCGGAAGCTGGGACACATCACACCGCCTTCGTAATGGCGGCACTTCCCCACGCCAACACAGCGCAACATGGCGTGAGCCATGCTTCCGTGATCATCCACGTATTGAAAATGCGTAGGCGGATCCCACGGCTTATATCCCGCGCCCAATCGCAAGTTCTCATCAAGCTTGTAAGGCTCGACGATTTTTCCGGGATTCATTCGCCACAACGGATCCCAGAGCGCCTTGAATTCGCGGAACGCCTCGATGAGTTCCGGCCCGTACATCTTGGGAAGCAGTTCGGCACGCGACTGTCCGTCGCCGTGCTCGCCCGAGAGTGATCCGCCGTAGCTCACGACAAGATCGGCGGCCTCTTCAACAAACTTGCGGTACCTGGCAATGCCCTCGGCCGTTTCCATATCGAAGTTGGTGCGGTTGTGCACGCAGGCGTGGCCGAAGTGTCCATAGAGCGTGCCGCGATAGCCGTAGCCGTTCATCAGCTTGCGCAAGTCGCGCAGGTAGCGGCCGAGGTTTTCCGGGGCCACCGCCGAGTCTTCCCATCCCTCCCAACTCAACGGCTCGCCGGGAACGTGAGAAATCGCACCAAGGCTCGACTCGCGCACTTCCCAGACGCGCTTGATCTGGTACTTGTCGGTAAACAGGTGAAGATTCGGAGGCGAGGCACTCTTACCAAGTTCGGCCATCAATCGCCGCGCCTGCGCTTCGGCTTCGGCAGCGGTGTGACCGCCAAACTCAGCCAGCAGCCATCCGCCGCCCTGCGGCAAAAGCGCCAGGCCTTCGGAATTAATTCCCTTCCGCCGCGTGTACTCGACCAGAAATTCGTCAATGCCCTCAAGCCCGATGGGCCTGTGCGCCATGATCTCAGGCACATGATCGGCGCATTGATAGATGTCAGGCCAGGCAATCACTAACAACACGCGTTCGGGAGGGCTTTCCACTAGGCGGCAGGTCGCTTCCAGCACTGTGACGCAGGTGCCTTCCGTGCCCACCAGGGCGCGCGCGACGTGAAAGCCGTTCTCGGGGAGCAGGAAATTCAGGTTGTATCCGGAGACGCGGCGTGGAATGTTGGGATAGCGCTGGCGCACCAGATCGCCAAAGCGATCGGCCAGCGACTTCAACCCGGAGTAAATCTCGCCGCGCCGTCCGCCCTCGCGCACGATGCGGTCAAACTCTTCCGAGTTCGTCAGAGCGGCCTTCAACCTCAACCCGTCATAAGTCAGGACGTCGAGCGCCTCGATGTTGTCATCGGTCTTGCCGGCCATGACCGAGTGCACGCCGCAGGAGTTGTTACCGATCATTCCGCCGAGCGTGCAACGGTCATGAGTTGCGGGATCGGGGCCGAAAGTAAGGTGATGCCGTTCGGCCGCGGCGCGCAGGTGGTCGAGAATTACTCCTGGCTGCACACGCGCGATCCGCCGCTCGGGATCAATCTCGAGAATATTTGCCATATACTTCGAAAAATCGAGGACCACGGCGATGTTGCAGCACTGTCCGGCGAGCGAAGTGCCACCGCCGCGGCAGAGGATGGGTGCTCCGAATTCGCGGGCAAGAGAAACTGTAGCGATGACGTCATCAACGTCGCGGGGGATCACTACTCCGATCGGAACCTGACGGTAGCTTGAGCCGTCGGTGGCGTAGAGAGCACGGCTGCCGTCGTCGAAGCGCACCTCGCCGCTCAGATTGCGGCTCAGGGCGGCGGCCAGGCCACGGATATCTACAACGGCCGCCTTAGCAGCCTGGGCGAGCTGGACGAAGTTGCCGGTCGGGTTCGTAACTAATCCTTGTCGCCGCCATCGATCACGACACCACTGCCCCTGACGCTCGCGATGTGGATCATGGTCTTGTCGCCCTGGGGATCGATGTTAATGGTGATCAAATTCTTATCCTGCGTGGCAACGATGCTGTAGTTCTTGCCGTCAGAGGCGGAGACTTTGGCGTTGGGAAACTTCGAGCGATAAAAATCGGCGACTTTCTCGGGAGGATCGCCAGTTTCGAAGTTAGCAGCGACGGTGCGCGCGCCTCCGATGTTGACGGCGGCGGCTCCATCCTGCAAAGCATGCGCGCCGGGGTAGACGTCAATTCCCAGCTCTTTCGCGGCTTCCGCCGGGTCTTTGGTGGTCTCAACGGTGCCCAGGGGGCTCTGCACGCGCACCTTGCCGTCGCTGGTTTCGATCCGCGTTCTGCGCGCAAGATGCACGCCGATCAGGGTCGCCGCCACGGTTCCGAAAATGCCCAATAGCACCAACGCGCCCACTACGATGAGGGCGATTTTAACCGCGCTACTGCTCTGCGGGGTCGCCGCTGGAGTGGAAACTGGATAAGATGGCGCTACTGGGCCTCCGGCAATCACCGTTCCACACTTTGCGCAGAATTTGGCGCCGGACTCGAGAGTTGTTCCGCAGGAATTGCAGAATGCCATATGCACCTCGCGGAGGACGCGAACCCCCGACGCCGGAGTATATCGCAAGGAGGAAGATGCTGTCGGTGAATCCAGCGGGATGCCTCAGGCGTCAAGTTGCAAAGCTCCCGCAGAGCTTACGAGAAGTGCCGCGTGCCGTAGTCCACCATGCTGAGCGCGAGTAGGATCACCAGCCAAAATAACGCCGACACAATGACCACTTTCGTCATCTTCTCGCTGGTGTACTTCACGTGCATGAAGAACAGCACCACGATCAGCGCCTTGCTCGAAGCAATCACCAACGCCACCACCGTGTTCAGCGGCCCGAGATCAATGGTCGCGACCCAGGCGGTCAAGCCGGTGAGGATGAGCAGAAGCACCCAGATGGTGTAGTAGGTCTTAGCGGGAATAATGTGCTCAGACATGGCAGCTCACTTTAGCGGTTTACGATCGATCAAATAGAGCAACGGGAACAGATAAATCCACACGATGTCGACGAAGTGCCAATACAGTCCGCCGATCTCAATGGGCGCGTGATACTCGGGGCCGTAGCGTCCTTTCCATGCCATCACGGTCAACCAGGTAAAGATTCCCAGGCCGATGATCATGTGCAGAGCGTGCAATCCGGTCATCGCGAAATAGAGCGAGAAGAAGATTTGCTCGTGCGATTCATCAATCGGAATCTGCGGATATTCTCGTGCAATATCGCTGGCGTCGAACGAAGCGCCGGGGACGTGATGCTCTTTGTACTTGTCGTACCACTCTTTGCCCTTGATCCCCAGGAAAGCCAAGCCGAACAGCATGGTGAGGATCAGCAATCCCACCAAGAGCATGCGCTTGCCCATCTGGGCGGCACGCACAGATAAGGCCACGGTCAAGCTGCTGCAGATGAGAACGGCGGTGTTGACAGTGCCCAGAATCAGATCAATTGACCGGCTGCCGGCGGCGAATTCGTTGGGATACCAGTTGCGATAAATCAGATAGGCGCAGAACATGCCGCCGAAAAACATGATTTCGGTAGCCAGGAACAGCCACATGCCCAGCGTGACCGCGTCCTTCTGCTGCTCCATGTTCGCGAAGTGGTGCTGCAATCCAGGAGTCGGATGATCAAGCGTGGAGTGACTATCGCTCAACGGCAACCTCCGCTGGATCAGGAATCTCGTGGTAATTGTAGGCTTCCCAGGTCACCACCGGCTCTTCCTCAAAGTTGTAGGTCGGCGGCGGCGAAGTGGTCTTCCACTCCAGGCCTGCGGCGCCCCATGGATTATCGTCCGCCAGCTTGCCATAACGCATCGACCAGAGGAAGTACACCATGGGCAGCAGGTAGCCCACCGCCAGAATGGTAGCTCCCGCGGTCGAGAGCACGTTGAGCACCTGGAACTCGGGCGAATACTGCCAGTAGCGGCGGGGCATGCCGAGATAGCCGAGCACGAATTGCGGGAAGAAGGTCAGGTTAAAGCCGATGAAGACGATCAGAGCCGCCAGGCGTCCCCACGCCTCGGGATACATTCGTCCTGATATCTTCGGCCACCAGAAATGCATCCCCGCCATGTAACCCATGACCGCACCACCGACCATGATGTAGTGGAAGTGGGCAACCACGAAGTAGGTGTCGGTCACGTGAACATCAATGCCCAGTGCGGCGAGGAACAATCCGGTTAATCCGCCCATGGTGAACAGCCCGATGAAGCCGAAGGCATACAGCATGGGCGTGGTAAATGAGATCGAGCCCTTGTACAGGGTTGCTGTCCAGTTGAAGACCTTGATCGCCGAGGGTACAGCCACCATATAGCTGAGGATGGAGAACACCAGCGCCGAATACAGCGAGATGCCGGCGACGAACATGTGGTGCGCCCACACGAGGAATCCCAGCACCGCAATGCCAATGCTTGACATGGCGATGAAGCTATACCCGAAGACACGCTTGCGCGCGAAGCAGGCGATCACCTCGGTCACCACGCCCATCGAAGGCAGAATCATGATGTAGACGGCGGGGTGCGAGTAAAACCAGAAAAGGTGCTGAAACAAAAGTGGGTCACCGCCGCGGGAGGGGTCGAAGATCCCCATGTGGAAGGCGCGCTCCAGAACGACCAGCACCAGAGTGATGGCCAGAACTGGCGTTCCCAGCAACTGAATAATGCTGGTCGCATAATGCGCCCAGATAAACAGCGGCAGGCGCGACCAGGTCAACCCGGGCGCGCGCATACGGTGAATCGTGACGACGAAGTTCAATCCTGTAAGGATCGAGGAGAATCCCGCAACAAAGATCGCCAATCCAACTTCAACGACTTTGGTATTGCTGAATGCAGTGCTGAACGGTGTGTAGAAGGTCCAGCCGGTATCCACGCCGCCGGTGACGATGGCGTGCAGCATCATAATGCCGGCGATGATGTAGAGGTACCAGCTCAGCAGGTTGATGCGGGGGAAGGCCAGGTCCTTGGCGCCGATCATCAGCGGCACCAGGAAGTTGCCGAGGACGGCGGGAATCGACGGAATCAGGAAGAAGAAGATCATCACCTGCCCGTGCATGGTGAAGAGCTTGTTGTAGGTGTCGGCCTGCACCAGGTCGCCCGCCGGCGTCAGCAGCTCCAGCCGGATGAGGAGCGCGAAGAGTCCGCCGATGAAGAAGAAGAACGTGATCGAAATCAGGTAGAGCAGGGCGATGCGCTTGTGGTCTACGGTGAGCAGCCACGAGCGGATGCCATACTCTTTGTTCAAATAATGTTCGCGTTCGACCGGTATTGCTGCGGTTGCCATTGCGATTACACCCTTATTTCTGCGGTTCTGCAGCTGCTTTGGGAGCTCCCGCGGCTCCCGCTGGCGGCTGGCTGAGCGACTTGACGTAGGCCACCAGCGCATTCACTTGTTCTTCACTCACAATTCCCTGGAACGTCGGCATGATCGGCTTGAATCCGGCCACCACTTTGGCTGCCGGAGACAGAATCGACTCACGCACATAGTTCTCGTCGGCAAGCACAGTCCGCCCGTCTTCAAGTTGGACAGGCTTACCAAAGACCCCGACCAGATTCGGTCCGCGCCCTTGCGTGTCGGAGCGGTGGCAGGTCGAACAGCCCAATTGCTGGAAAATCTCCTGACCGTTTTCCGCCAGGGTTCCGGTGGCCGGACCCCCGCTGAGCCAGGCCTGATATTGTGCCGGTTCCATCACCACCACCTGCCCGATCATTCCCGAGTGCTGGGTGCCGCAATATTCAGCACAAAACAAGTGGTAGGTGCCGGGCTTGGTGGCGTGGAACCACGCGGTGGTGTAGCGTCCGGGCAAAACGTCCTGCTTGATGCGAAACGCCGGAACATAGAAACTGTGGATCACGTCCTGGGAGGTCATGATCAGCTTCACGTCGCGTCCCACCGGGATGTGCAACTGGTTGATCTCGCGCTGCCCCTCCTGGTGCTGCAGCTTCCACATCCATTGCTTCGCCACGACATACACTTCGGTTGCGCCCTGGGGAGGGGTTCGTTCCTGGAAATAGATCACCGCGCCCCAGACAAAGATCATCATGAAGATGCCGAGCGGCACGACCGACCAGGTAATTTCCAGCGGAGTCGAACCTTCAATCTGCTCGGCCTGAACGCCGGGGCGCTTGCGAAAGCGGATGGCGAACACCAGGATCATGGTGAAGATGGCCACGCTCATCAGCGTCGACAGCACCACCAGAAACACAAAGAGCGCATCGACGTTGCCCGCCATCGTCGAGGCCTTCGCCGGCCAAAGTGGAAAAGTATCAAACATAGCTAAGTCGTTCTATGCGCTCCCTGGAACTTTGGAGATGCCGGTCCCCGGCGGAACAGAATCAGCAGCAGTAAACCGAGAATCAGAATGGTTGCCGCGCCTGAAATCTGCAGAATCCTTGAAATCACGGCGCCATACTTTCCGGTCGAAGGATCGTAGTGATAGCAGTAGAGCAGGACTTCATCCACCACCGTGCCAATCTTGCCAGACGAGGCCTGCACCAGTCCCAACCGCAAATCCCGCGGAGAATATTCGACGCCAAAGTAGTATTGGGCAATTTTGCCCGCGGGCGTAAGCACCATGATGGCGGTGGTATGCGCGAACTGCCCGGTCTTAGGGTCATACTGATACTGAAAGCCCGCGGCTTGGGTCAGGGCGTCGATTGACTGCTGCGGTCCGGTAAGAAAATGCCAGCCATTTTCAGCCCCCGGACGCTTGTAGCGCTTCAGGTACTCCGCCTTGGCTGCGGCTGCAAGTTCCGGCGTCTCCCGCGGATCAAAGCTGATGGTCAGCACGTCGAAATCCTTACCGGCATCAAGCTTCATGACCTTCATGGCGCTTACCAGCCCGCTCATCACTTCGCTGCACAGCATCGGGCACTTGTAGTAGACCAGGTTTAGAATCATCGGCCTCTGGCCGAAGTAATCGCCCAGCCGAACGCTCTTCCCGGTCTCATCCCGGAAAGTGAGGTCGGGAGGAATCTGATCTTCCAGGTGCTGCGCGATGCCAACATTCTTCAGCCCCGGAGGACGCACGTTGGCCGGCGGCGACAGGATGCCCTTGGTCATGCCTTGTCCCCAGGAAGAAGTCGTCAATGCCAGCGTGAGCATCAGGCCGAACAACCACATCGAATTGTGATTCACACTTCTCACTGCTTATCCCTACTTCTTATTCGCGGAAGCCGCGGCCTTCTTTGTCATATTGACGGTGGAGGGCGGCACGGTTCCGGCCTGGGGAGTGGTCGGCAGCCCACGCTGCGCGATCAACTCCATGGCGCGGTCAATCGGAATGCGGACAATGCCGGCGTTCTGATCAACCCAGCCGTAACTGTGTAGCTTCTGCTCTTCCTGCAAGCGGAAGTTGTAGATCTCATTGCGTTCGTCAGTCTCGAGCCGCGGTTCCGGAAAGCTGCGCACGTCCGTCTGGGTCACCACGCGGGTGTTGGGGTTCGCCGAAGTCACCAGCGGGTTCAGCGCTGGCTGGTGCTTGCGCATGTAGGCATCCATCACTGTGTACACGCCGTCGACGGCGAAGTACGCGACCACGCACAGCACTACCAATCCGACCAGGAAGAGGTAGATCCCCTTGGGACTCAAGTCCTCGCGTTCGAACTCCTCGTGATTCAGGCCGCGCTCAATAGCATCGTTACTCATGTTCCAAGACTTCCTTCGCGTACACGTCGTAAGCCGGCAACAGTGGCATGGAGTTCAGGTTGCGGAAGAAATACGCCATCCACAGCCCGCCCATCGCGACGGGAACCACAACATCAGCCCAGGTGATGGTGAAGGTGGAGGAGAATTGCGGCTCGATGTGCCACAGAATATCGAGCCAGCGCATCACCAGCAGCCACACCGCCAGCCAGACCAGCCGGGTGACATCCCGCTTGAACGGGCGCGACAACAAAAACACAAAGGGAACGGCGAAATGAAAAACGGCGACGAAGACGCCCACTGCGCCCCAACCGCCATGGATTCGCTTCAGGTACCAACTGATTTCCTCCGGCAGGTTGCCGGCCCAGATGATGAGCCACTGCGAAAACGAGAAATAGGCCCACACCATGGTGAATGCCAGAATCAGCTTGCCGTGATCATGCACGAAATCGGGCTTCAGCAACTCCGACATCGGCTTGTAACGGACCAGGATTCTCTCGATGACGACCGCAAAACACATGGCCGCCAGCCCCTGTCCAGCCAGAAAAATGAGGCCGTAGATTGTCGAGATCCAGCTGGGATCAATCGACATCACCCAGTCAACCGCAGCGAAAGAGATCGTGAAGCCGTAGAGAATGAGTCCCGGGCCGGCCAGCACTTTGAACTTGGCGCTGGTGTCGCGCACCGGCGGCTGGTCCTGTTCTTTCGACCACTTGGTCAGGAAGAAAATCAGGAAACCCCAGATCGCGAAGTAAATCGCGGCGCGAATCCAAAAGCCGGTGGGGTTGAGGTAGCTTTTCGTAATCTGCTCAAGGTGCTCACGCAGATGCTGATCGTGAATGGTGTCGAGCGGCCGCGCCCAGAGGTAGAGCCGGGGCATCATCAAGCCGATGGGCAGGAATAATGGAATCATCAGCCAGATGCAGCGCATGGCCGCACCCATAATGCGACGGATGACCATACCCCAACCGCCGCCCGTCATATGACGCAGCATCAGGATAGCCATGCAGCCGAGGGTAATGCCCAGCCAACCCATGTAGCTGACCAGGTATCCGCGGATGAAGACGTCGGGCTGCAGGAAGGCGCCAATGATGGTGCCCACGGAGAACACCAGACCGATGATCAGCGACCGCTGTCCAATGGTCTTTGCGACCGGCGGCGCCATTAAGTCGAGATGATGGGACGCCGTGCTCATTTCGGTTGCTCTCCTTCACCCGGCTGCGGATTCGTTACTACCACCGGCTCGGTCGCGCCGGAACTCTGGATGCCGCGAAACTCCGGAAGCTCGGACGGCACTTTTTGTCCTGCGGGAACATCCGCGCTGGTGGCGTGCTGGCTTAACTGCAGGGCGCGAATGTAAGCCGCAATGCACCAGCGGTCCCGTTCGGGAATCTGCGCGGCGTACGAGGGCATTGCACCGAAGCCGTTGCTCATCACATCAAAGAAATATCCTAGAGGCGCTTTTTCGAGCCGCTCGATGTGATAGGACGGCGGCTGCTTAAAGCCGCGCTGCACAATCATTCCATTACCGTCGCCCAGCCGCGAATGGCAGGGAGCGCAGTAGATATTGAAGCGCTGCTCGCCGCGCGCCATGACGTCCCTGGTCACCGGAAAGGGCATGTAGTTGCCCGGTTCGTTGCCGATTTTGCCGGTGTAGAAATAGGTGTCTTCGTGCAACTGGCCGCGCGCCACCGTTCCTTCCACAGGCGGGCGGGCGGAGCGCAGGTCGGTATAGAAATCGCTCATCGCCAGCGGCTTGAAGCGCGGCTGATCATGCATGTCCTGGCGGCAGCCCGCGAGGGCCAGAACTCCCAGCAGTCCGAGCGACGAAAGTTTTCGGAGCCTGGCCATGACTAGCTCGGCACCTCCGTGACGAACCGTCCGCCCTGGCTCTCCAGGAATTGCCGTGTTCCTGCCGGATCATATTTGGGATCAGAGGAGAAGATAATCAGGAAGAACCGGTCCTTCGAGGCTGACGAAAAGCGGGGCACGTTGAACACCGGGTGGTACGGCATGGGCAATCCATTCAGGGCCAGCATGCCAAAAACCGCCGACAATCCGGCGAACAGAATGGTCATTTCAAAAGTCACCACGATGAAGGCCGGCCAGGAGTGGTAGGGCTTGCCGCCGACATTGATCGGATAGCTGACGGCTGAAATCCAGTACTGCATCAGATATCCCGACAGGCCTCCGACCAATCCGCCGATCAGCACCACCAGGGGCACGCGGTTCTTGGTAAAGCCAATCGCCTCGGCCAGACCCTCAACCGGGAAGGGGCTGTAGGCGTCGATCTTCTGATATCCCGCCGCATGGGTGTGATGAGCGGCATCCACCAGGTGCTGTGCGGTATCAAACTCGGCCATCAGGCCGTAACTGGGGGTGCGCTTCACTCCTTCACCTCCGCTTCAGGCAAGAGCGTGCGCATTTCGAAGATGGAGATCATCGGCAAAATCCGCACGAACAGGAACATGGCGGCCAGAAACATGCCGATGGTCCCGATGAACGTCATCCAGTCCCAACGGGTGGGGTAGTACATGCCCCAGGAGGAGTTCAGGAAGTCGCGAGACAAACTGACCACGACGATGATGAAGCGCTCCAGCCACATGCCTACCAGGATGACGCCCGAGAGCAGGAACAGGGCCACCGGACTGGTGCGCAGCTTGCGAATCCACAGCAACTGCGGGATGACCAGGTTGCAGGTCAGCAGCATGTAGTAATAGAAGGCGTAGGGCCCATGCAGGCGGTTCCACATGGTGAACGCGTCATAGCGGTTGCCGCTGTACCAGCCCATGAACGCTTCCATGATGTAGCCGTAGCCCACGATCAAGCCGGTGGCGAGCATGACCTTGGCGGAATTCTGCAGGTGACGCTCGGTAATGAAGTCTTCCAGTCCGTAAAACTTGCGGATAGGAATGGCCAGCATCAGTACCATGGCAAATCCGGAGTAGATAGCGCCGGCCACGAAATAGGGCGGGAAGATCGTGGTGTGCCATCCCGGGATAATGCCGATCGCGAAGTCGAAGCTGACGACCGTGTGCACCGAGAGCACCAGGGGAGTAGCCAGTCCGGCCAACAAAAGATAAGCCGTCTCGTAGCGGTGCCAGTGGCGCGCCGATCCGCGCCAGCCGAGCGCCAGCATTCCATAGATAATTTTGGCCCAGCGATTTTCCGAACGGTCGCGTAGAGTCGCGAGATCGGGCACCAGACCAATAAACCAGAACACCAGAGAAATGGTCGCGTAGGTCGAGACTGCGAAGACGTCCCACACCAGGGGGCTGCGGAATTGCGGCCAGTAATTCATGGTGTTGGGATAGGGAAAGAGCCAGTACGCCAGCCATGGGCGGCCGACGTGTAGCAACGGGAACAAGCCGGCGCAAGAGACGGCAAACAGCGTCATGGCTTCGGCGAAACGGTTGATCGAATTACGCCACGACTGACGCAACAGAAGCAGGATGGCGGAAATCAGCGTACCGGCGTGACCAATTCCGATCCACCAGACAAAGTTAACGATGGCAAACCCCCAGCCGATGGGAATGGTTACGCCCCAAATCCCGACCCCTTTGAGAAACAGGTAGCCGATGGCGTAGAGCATCATCATGGTCAGCATGAAGGCGACGCCAAAGCCGAGCAGCCAGGCGTTGGAGGTCGGCCGATTGAGCACGATCGAGCTGATCTGGTCGGTAACGGTGGCAAAGGTGTGCCCCGGCTCGATGACAGGCGCGCGATTACGGGTTGCCAGTTGTTCGTCGCTCATCTCTGCTTACGCTTCCAACTCCGGATTCGGGTTGCGAATCTCGGCCAAATAAGTAGTCCTGGGCCGGGTATTCAAATCGGCCAGCAGGCTGTAGTTGCGGTGTCCGGCTTTCAGCTTGGAAACCCGGCTTTCGGGATCGTTGATGTTGCCGAAGACGATGGCATCGGCTGGACACGATTGCTGACAAGCCGTCTGCAACTCGCCATCTTTGATTCGGGTGTCGGCGCGCTCGGCGTCGATGCGATGCCAGTTGATACGCTGCACGCAGTAGGTGCACTTCTCCATCACACCGCGGCTGCGGATGGTCACGTCGGGATTGCGCATCATCTTGTACTGTGGCGTCTCCCAGTCCTGGAAGAGCAGAAAGTTGAAGCGCCGCACTTTATAAGGACAGTTGTTCGAGCAGTAGCGGGTGCCCACGCAGCGGTTATAGACCATGTCGTTCAGGCCTTCAGTGCTGTGCACGGTCGCGCCGACCGGACAAACCACTTCGCAGGGAGCGTTTTCGCACTGCTGGCAAGGCACGGGCTGGAAGTGCGCCGCGGGATTCTCGCGATCGCCTTCATAATAGGCATCGACTCGAATCCAATGCATGTGGCGTCCAATGCCCACCTGTTCCTTACCCACCACTGCGATATTGTTTTCTGACTGGCATGCGATGATGCAGTTGTTGCACCCGACGCACTTGTTCAGATCAATCGCCATGCCCCACGCGTAAGGCTCCGACTTGTAGGGATAGTCGGGATAGAGCGTGTCATCGTGCGCCGGCTCTTCTTCCTTGGCAAAGTCGGGCTCTTTGGCGTACTCATCCATCGTGGCCACGCGAACCAGGGGACGGGCTCCTGCCGGCGTATCCATGGTCTGCTCGCCTTGTGTGCAGGCCAGCATGTAGGTCTCGCCGGTTGGCCGAATCTGTACCCCATTGGCCGTCCACAGAGCTGCGCTATAGCGGAAGGGGTAGAAGTCAAAACCCGCGCCGGTACCCGCACGCCCGGCCCGCGTGCGTCCCGAGCCGAGATACACCGTAATCGAGTTGTCGGGAAGACCGGCCTGAATCCAGACCGCGGCTTTCGTCTTTTTCCCGTTGAATTCGAATTCGACCACATCTTTCGAAGCCAGGTGCAGCCGCTCGGCCATTGCCGGTCCGATCAGAACGGGGTTGTCCCAAGTCATCTTGCTCATGGGACGCGGCAATTCCTGCAGCCATCCGTTGTTGGCAAAGCGGCCGTCCCACAGCGAGGGATCGCGGCGGAAGTTAAGCTCGATGCCGCTCGCGGGAGCTGTCGCGGCCGGAAGATTTGCCGCTTTCGCACTTACCTGCTTGGACTGATAGGCAGTGCCATCAATCCAGCCGTTGTTGAGCGAGCGCCGCCAGAACATGTCGAAGTCCGCGCCGGCGTGTTGCTTTTGCCAATAGGCCTGAACGATGGAATGAGCATTGGGATCCGGCTGGCCCGCCAACACCGCAGCAAGCTCGATCTGGCTCTTTCCGCCGTAGAGCGGCGCAATCAGCGGTTGAATAATACTGACGGTCCCGTCATAAGCACGCACATCACCCCACGTCTCGAGATAGTGGGCCTCATTCACGTGCCACTGGCAAAGTTGCGCGGTCTCGTCGTCATAAAGACCGATGTGCACTCGCAGTGGAATGCCGGAATTCTTCAGCGCCTCAGCAAAACCGAAGTCGCCGGGCGCATCGTAAGCCGGGTTTGCGCCCATGATCACCAGCAGATCCACTTTGCCGCCGCGCATGTCGGCGACCAGATCCTTCAGCGACTCGGTTTGATTGATGGGGTTCGCATCCACTGTCTCGGTGTAGACGACGGTTTTGCCGACATTGCTAAGCACCTGGTTCATCAAGTGCGCCAGCGCATGGACGGCGGGTGGCTGATGATCTCCCACGATCACCGCACTCGAACCCGCATGAGCTTTCAGGTCGGCAGCAACTGAGCTGGCAAATTTGGACGGATCGCCGCCCGAGCCAACTCCGAGAGCCGCCCCCACAGCGCGCGCAAATCCTTCCACCTCCGTCGCGCGCAGCGCAAGTCGATGATCCGCCCTGCCTCCGGTCGAGGTCATATTGCTCTCAACGACGTAGAGGCGGTTCATCTTCCCGGCATCAGGATTGCGCTTAGCCGCGAAATCTCGAATGTATCGAGTCGAGCCCGGAAATCCCGCGTACAGGAAATCGGCATCGAGCGAGAGAATCACATCGGCTTTTTCGAGGTCATATCGGGTTTCGACCGGCTGCCCAAACGCCAGCTTGGCGCCTTCCAGGGCGTTGTCGCGATTGACCGGCTCATACACATGCCATTTCGCCTGTGGATAAGTCTTCAACACGGCGCGCAACTGCTCGGCCAGGGTGGGCGAAGAAACCGTCCGGGTCAGAATGCGAAGGCCTGAGCCGCCCAATCCCTTCTGCACATTCAGGGGACCGTGCAGGGCATCCATGAACGCGCCCCAAGTCCGGACCTCGCCCAAATAGTTGATCGTCTGCGAGCGGTCGGGATCGTACATCCCCAGAATCGAGGCCTGAGCAAACACATCGGTACCGCCCAGGCTGGCGGGATGCTGATCGTTGCCCTCAATCTTGATCGGCCGGAACATCTGGCTCTCGACCAGCACCGGGCTACCGTATCCACCCAATTCGGATGCGGTGGCATAGAACATTGGCCGTCCGGGCACCAGATCTTCGGGCTGACGAACATAGGGCACGATGGGTTCGAGCGGTTGCTTGGTGCAGGCGGTCATGCCCGCCATGGCCAGGGACGCTCCCATCAACTTCAGGAAGCCGCGCCGCGAAACCGAATCCACCCACTCCGAGGCGCCCTTGGGGAACTCGCGATGCAACTTCGCCTGGAACTCCGGGTCACCCGCCAATTCCTCCAGGCTGCGCCAGTACTGCGGGGCGTTCTTTTCTTCAATCTCCGCGCGGACGCTCGCCAAATCCAACTGCACGAGTTTGTCCTTGCTGCCCGGGCAAACTTCTTCGCGGTGCTGCTTTCCGTTCTCTTCTGGCATCTTCATCAAAATCTCTAGCGGTGACAGGTGGAGCAACTGGTAATGTCAGCCACCGTTCGCAACTTGTATCTCTTCACCAGATCTGTGCCCAGCGACAACTGGTCGGTATAGGGAGTGCCGTCAACAATCACCGGACTCGCGCTTGTCGGCGTCTTGTATTCCATGTTGAAAACCTGGTCGCGGGGCCGCAGGTACTTCTGCGGAGCCCGATGGCAATCGAGGCACCACTCCATCTGCAAAGAGGCGTAGTTGTACATCAGCGGCATGCGGTCCACCGGACCGTGGCAGGTGTTGCACCCCACGCCTTTATTGATATGAATGCTGTGATTGAAGTAGACAAAGTCCGGAAGATCGTTGACCCGTGTCCACACCAGCGATTTGCCGGTTTTGAAGCTCTCGCGCACCGGTTCAAGCAGCGGCGCGTTGGTCCAGATCTGGCGGTGGCAGTTCATGCAGGTGGCAGTGGGTGGAATGCCGGCGAAGTTCGAGACCTCGACCGAGGTGTGGCAATAACGGCAGTCGATTCCTAGTCCTGCCACGTGATGCTGGTGGCTGAAGGGCACGGGCTGCGGGCGCGCCACCTTGGCGTAGGTCACATAAGGGGAGCGCTGCACTTCCATCGCAACCCAGAACAACGCAGCGACTACAAACAGAGCGCCAAAAATCGTCGCCCGGGAAATTGTGTTCGTACTGCGATGAAAAATCTGCATCGAATGAAGACTTTCCGTGCGGAAACCGTTCCTGATTCCCTACCGTTGCAGCCTTGCCTGGTTCTCTGGTTATGAAGTCACAGTGAGATGTGATCCTGGTTACGAAAACTTGTGATTATAACAGCACGCCGCGGATTGGTGCACAACCCGCGAAGAAAATTCGCAAAAAAATATTGGCACGAAACTTCCGTTGTGAAATTTAACAATGGAAATGAATCCGGGACCCCACTACCGCAAATTCATCACCAGCAACCTGGGCTCGGTCATCTCTTCTATGGCGTAGCGCAAGCCCTCGCGGCCCAACCCTGAATCTTTCACTCCGCCGTAAGGCATGTGATCAATGCGGAACGAAGGAATGTCTCCACCCACCAAGGCACCCACTTCGAGCTCCTCGTAAGCGTTGAACAGCAGTTTGGCGTCGCGTGTGAAAATGCCCGCCTGCAGACCATAAGCCGAATTGTTGATCTGGCGCACCGCTTCGTTGAAGTCGTCGTAGGGTTCGATCGTCACCACCGGAGCGAAGATCTCCTGGCAATTCACTTTCATGTCCGATCGCGTGTTGGTCAGCACCGTCGGTTCCATCAGCGAGCCTTTGCGCTGACCGCCGCAAAGCAGACGCGCTCCGCCGCGCACTGCTTCCTGCACCCAGTCGGCGGCGCGAATCGCATCGCTCTCCCGGATAAGCGGGCCCACGTCCGTGGTCTCTTCCATAGGATCGCCCATCTTCAGCTTTTTCACGCCCGCCACCAGCAACTCGGTGAATTTTCCGCACACCGAGCGTTCCACGAGGATGCGCTGCACCGAGATGCAGGTTTGTCCGGCATATCCGAAGCCGCCGGCCACGCAGCGATCGGCGGCATAGGCCACGTCGGCATCGCTGTGCACGATCACGCCGGCATTGCCACCCAGTTCAAGGATGACTTTCTTCTTGCCCGAGCGCCGCTTAATGTCCCAGCCCACGGCCGCGCTTCCCGTAAAGCTCACCAGCTTCAGACGGTCATCGGTCACCAGCACGCTGGCGTCTTCGTTCGAGAGCGGAAGCACGTTCAACGCACCGTCGGGCCAGCCCGCCTGCTGAATGGTTTCTGCCAGGAGCAAAGCGCTCAACGGAGTCTGGGGCGCGGGTTTCAGCACCATGGTGCAGCCGCTGGCGATGGCAGGAGCAACTTTGTGTGCCACCAGGTTCAGTGGAAAATTGAATGGAGTTATGCCGGACATGGCTCCCAGCGGAAAGCGCCGCACGATGCCCCAACGCCCGGCGGTAAACTCCTGCCAATCGAGCGGCAGATATTCGCCGTAAATGCGGGTACTCTCTTCCGCCGCCACCTGGAAGGTGAACACTGCGCGCTCCACTTCGGTGCGCGCTGCCTTAATCGGTTTGCCGGCTTCCTGCGCCAGTGTTCGGGAAAATTCGTCTTTGCGTTGGGCGATGGCCTCTGACACCCGGCGCAGCACGCGCTGGCGCTCAAAGGCCGGCAGGCGTCGCGTTGTCCCGAAAGCTTTGACAGCCGCGACAATGGCGGCCTCTGCGTGCTCCCGCCTCGCCTGAAATACCCGGCCGATTACACTGCCGTCGTAAGGAGCGCGGACTTCGACCACCTCTCCTTCTTCCATCCATTTACCATCTAACAGGAAACCTTGGGTGCCGACGGGAGTTGCAGTCAGGGCCATGGTGCCGACCTCCGGGAAACGAGCCTCAGTGATTATAGGCTGAGCACCCAGGGCTGGTTATGAATCTTTAGAAGATTTCTGAGCCGGTCAAGACGAGGAAAACTTTGCCGATCTCCATTCGCGAACTGAGCCAGCAACTGCGCTCCCGCAACATTTCCCCGGTCGAAGCAACCGTCGCCTGCCTGGATCGCATTTCCAAGTTCAATTCCCTTTTGAATGCATTCATTACCGTGACTGCGGAAACCGCCATGGAGCAGGCCCGCCGCGCCGAGAGCGAGATCCGGCGAGGAGACTGGCGAGGGCCGCTGCACGGTGTCCCGATTGGACTCAAAGACCTGATAGACGTGAAGGGCGTCACTACCACGGCTGCCAGCAACCATCTTAAAGATCGCATCGCGATAGAAGATGCCTTCGTGACCCGCCGCCTGAAAGATGGTGGAGCGGTTCTGCTAGGCAAACAGAACTTGCACGAGTTCGCCTATGGAGGCAGTTCCGTCATCAGTGCCTATGGCCCGGTGCGTAATCCCTGGAACCCGGCCCACATCACGGGAGGATCGTCCGGAGGATCGGCGGCAGCGGTTGCGGTAGGCATGGGACTTGCCGCAATCGGGACGGATACGGCTGGTTCGGTTCGTGAGCCGGCGGCGCTGTGTGGCCTGGTCGGGCTGAAGGCTACTTACGGGCGCGTCAGTGCCCAGGGAGTAATTCCGCTTTCCCTCTCGCTCGATCACGTCGGGCCCCTGACCACTTGCGTGGCCGACGCGGCACTGATGCTGCAGGCGATTGAAAATCCGAATGCCCCGGCGATAGGCGGAGAGGCTCCCCCGCCTTATGAGGACTATTTGCGGATGCTTGAAGGTCCCGCGAAGACTCTGCGGGTTGGAGTGCCACGAGCGTTTTTCTTTGATGATCTTGATGCAGAAGTGGCTGGAGCGGTGGAAGAAGCGCTGAGGGTGCTACGGACAATGACGGCAAACCCTAAAGAGATCGCCCTTGAGGTGAACACCGATCGCACGTTGCAAAGCGCCGAGTCTTACGCCTATCACCGCGGGTGGGCGAAAACCTCGCCGGAGCTCTATCAGCCCGAGACGCTGCGGCGCATTCGGGCGGGAGAAGCGTGGAGAGCAGCGGATGTTGAGCGTGCGCGAAACGAGTTGGAGCAGTCCCGCCATTCGATCAAGAATGTTTTTCGTGACGTCGACGTTCTAATAACTCCGACGACACCCATCGCCGCTCCCGCGCTTGCCGAGATGCAGGAGCATCCTGAGTTGCTGCGTCCGCGCGAACTGATGCTGCTCCGCAACACCCGGCCGGTAAATGTCTGGGGATTGCCCGCGATCTCGGTTCCCTGCGGATTCACGAAAGCAGGCTTGCCAATCGGCCTGCAGATCATTGGGCCCCATTGGGGCGAAGCGCGAGTGCTGCAGCTGGCGCATGCCTACGAGCAGGCGACGGAGTGGCATAAGCGCGAACCAATGCTATAGCATCGGCACTCGGCAGGATGGTTCCTTGTAGTGGAGCCTCAACACTTCATCGACGCGCACAAGGCCTGGCTCGGGGTTCTCCTGCCCCTATGTTTTGTCGGCTTTTGGTGTCTTATCACCGGCCTCGTCAGCTTCCTGGGCGGATGGCATACCCTCTCCGAACGCTTCGTCGCAACGACTCCGTTCCCGGGAATCACAGAGGGCCTGCAAAGCGGTCAAATGCGCTGGGGTGTGAACTATAGAGGATGCTTAAGACTGGGGGCAAACCAGGAGGGTCTATCGCTCTCGGTTCTTTTTCTATTTCGGTTTATGCACCCACCACTCTTTATTCCGTGGCATGAAATCAGAGTAAGCAGAAGAAAGCGCTTACTGTTCGGCGACTACGTCACACTGTCAATCGAGCGAGAACAGGAAATTCCATTGCGCATCGCCGGCGCCACCGCGCAGATGTTAAGTGATTCGGCCGGCACGGCATGGCCCGTCGAAGAAGTCTAAGAACAAGCCGGCGCAGATTGATCTCTCGGACCCTACTCCACCGACCGCACATCGTCCGGCGGAACTAGCACGAACTGACACTCTCCACCCGGGGCGCACGACAGTGTTCCCCGGCGCAACGCCTTGGTCGCCGTATCGTCGGGAAAACTCAAATCGTAATGTGCGTTTTGCAAAGCGGTCACAAAGCTCTTCAGCTTCTCATCACCGCTGACGAATTTCGCACCTTCGGGAACGGCGCGTGACTTCTCCGAATCGAGCAGCACGAAGAAATCGGCACTGCCGGCTTGCGTCGCTTTGCCCAGCTTGATGGTGCGCTGCTGGGCCAATTCATCTTTATATTTCGCGATCGTGCTGTCGACTTTGTCTTTACCTACGAGTGCCGCCAAACGGTCGCGCGTCTCCGGATCAGGCCGCGTGCAATTCAACGCCAGCGCGTACATCCGGATCGCATCTTCTTTTTTCTTCTCTTTCACGTAAATCTGCCCGAGATGGTCACCGATGTCGGCATGCTGGCCGAGGTTCCAGGCCGAGGAAACATATTTCTCGGCCATCGCGTAATCACCCTTGGCGAAGTGCACCCAGCCCAGCGTGTCCCAATAAGCGGCGAGGGACGAGACCAGCCCCAGATCGCGCTCGCTTAACTGATCAAGGGTGGTGTTGCGCAGCGCCGCAGCTGTCGCGGCGACCGCGGATTCGGCGTATTGTTGCGCCCGATCAAGATGCGAACCCTTCAGCGAGAGCTGATAGGCAATGTTGTTCCAAACCACCGGCGTTGCAGAAATCTCAATGGCACGGTCGAACGCCGCCAGCGCCTTGTCATCTTGTCCAAGATTCAAATATGCATCGCCCAGGTTCACCTGCAGCAAAGCGTTATCCGGTTTCAAAGACGCCGCCTTCTCCAACTCCGGTGCGGCTTTGTCGTACTGATGAATTTCGGCATACATGCCGCCCAACGCCGCGTGCGCATAGTCGCTCAGCGGGTTGATCTCCAGCGCCTTCTGATATGCGGCCGCCGCCTGGTCATACTTTCGCTGGGTGGTGTAAGCCCATCCCAAGCTGTCATAGCCGTATTCGTCGTAGGGGTTGATCTGGGTTTGCTGCTTGAAGGCCTCAACTGCCTGGTCGTACTCGCGGAGTCCCATGTAGGCGCGGCCCAGGTTGATCCAAGCGGTTTTGTGCTTGGGTTCGGCCGCGACCACCTGCTTCAGCAGGTCAGCCGCTGCCTGGTAATTTCCCCGGTCCATTGCGGCGCGCGCCGCATCGTTCAGATCATCACCCTTCAAGCCTTTCGGCGCCACGGGGGTTCCTGCCGCGGTGCTGTCAATTGCCACCCGCTGATCAAGATCGGCTCCCACTGCGCGACGGAACGCCACGTAATCATCCACGCGGGCTGCCGCAAGTTCGCGCGCGTTGGTCACCAGCTTGCGCTCCGATGTGAAGACGTTGCCCTCCACTTTATAAGTGGCTTCGTACTGCGCGTAGTCGCGCTTCATCTGGAAGGGCAGCGGCGCCCGCATCACGTACTTCGCGGGAAATTCCAACGTCCAGTGGAAGTCGTATTCCGACGGAGATCCGAACTCGATCGCATCGCCGTTAGGGTCGGTGTTGTCGGCGTCGGCATCCACCAGATTGATTTGCGACATCGGCAGGGTGATCTCGGATTTCTTCTTCGTCCAATCGAGGAAGTTCGGCACCGCAATCTGATAGTCCACCACAAACGGCTCGCGCGTGGCCGTAGGATCAGTGACCTTGGGATCGCTGACGTCGCCATCCATACCGGAGAGCACGCTCATGCGCTTCAGCAGGTTGGTCCACTCGGAGCGGGGAATCCTGCGGAACAGTATCCGCATGTAGAGTTCGGAGTCGCCGCGCAGGGTGAGCTTTATGCGGGCATTCAGCTTGCCCAGTTCGCTGATCGTCCCGTCGATGTCTTGCCGCTGGACGTCGGGCATCGGCGGATCGGCCGGCGTCTCCTCCAGATGAGGAGTTCCATTGACTGGAATCACCAGGGCCTGCTTCTTACGGATACTCGCCGCCAACATGCGGAAGGGCGCCACTTCGGTAGTGGTGTCCATCCAGATTTCCTGCTTGCCCAGGGGCAGCAGCGTGATCACGTGATCGAACTGAGCCGGCGAAGGCACGTCTGGGTCAAGTTTCACCGTGCTATTGATCAGCACCGACGACGCGTGATACCCCTCGGCATCGAGCAGCGAAGCCAGCAGCGTGTGCTTGTCTTTACAGTCGCCGTACTGGTTGTGCAGCACATCGGCCGCCGAGTGCGGCTGGTATCGTCCCACACCGAACGACAAGCTGATATACCGGAAATTCGTCGCCACATAGTCGTAAAGCGCCTCGATTTTGTCGAGGTCGTCGGCCTTGCCTTTGGTCAGCTCGGCAGCTTTGGCGCGAATCTCCGGGGTGGGCTCGCGGCGGTCTTTTTCCAGTTCGGCATACCAGCGCCCCAGTTGGTCCCAACTCGAGAAGGTCGTCATCTGCACCGCGGGCGGCTCAGGCTTGGTCGACTTTTTCTTCTTCTTTTTGCCTTGGTCTTTATCGTCGTCGTCGCGTTGCAGGTGCGAACTGGTCCAGCGATAAATCTTCCGCCCGTCCTTTTCGCTAACCTGGGGATCGGCTCCCGGCTTGGTTTTTAGCGTTACAGCACGATCCTTCGGGACATCGACCTGCAACTGCTCGTCGAGCACAATCTGATTCTTGATGAAGTCGTGCTCCATCCAAAACTGGTTGGCGGCCAGCGGCTTAAACGTCACCGTGACCACGTCGTACTCCAACGTTTCCCCCGGCCGCAACCCCGGAACAGTCACGTGCTTTTGCCGATAGTCGGTGTACACCGGCGCGTCTTTCTCCAGCGGGATGCTCAGGTCCTGGATGGCATCCGGCTGCGCTGCCACGGTGCTTCCATCGGCTTTGATGACCCGCACGTACGGAATTTCCAGCCGCTCATTGGCCGAGTTGTAGCCGAGCACGACCTCTCCCCACTGCTCGACCCCGGCTTCGCTTTGCACCCGTATGCGCGCATAAAGCTCGCGCGTTCCCGTGCCGTCGTTTTCGAAGCGATATTTGGTGTAGAACTTCTCGATGACATAGCCTTCCTGCGAATAGTCAGGAGACTTGTCGGCCGCCTTTTGCGCTGGTTTTTCGGGCGGAGGTGGCGCCGTCTGCGCAGCAGCTAGTAGCGAAAA
>Ga0335085_10004528_pt1 | contig 22963 bp, 24 predicted proteins | sample Lox_Sample_45_FD_206712 | JGI IMG/M metagenome (GOLD analysis project Ga0335085, IMG submission 206712) | Soil microbial communities from Loxahatchee National Wildlife Refuge, Florida, United States - Lox_Sample_4.5 | ecosystem: Environmental > Terrestrial > Soil > Wetlands | place: USA...
CGCGGGCACCAAGGGCATCCATCAACCCCACCGGGATCGCACCCATCGCATACAGGTCATTGACGTTGACGAGCACCGAACACCAGCCGGCCCACTCGGGATCGCGCTCCACCATGGACGGGAGGACGGCGTCGGTGGCGGCGATGACGTCGGTCCCGGGAACGGGCGCACCGTCGTCGCCGCGCCAGGCGTCCCGGCTGACCAGGTCGCCGACCAGCGGGCCGAGTGCTGCCTTGGTGGCCGCGGCGAGCTGCCGGAAACGGGCAACCGGCCAGTCCACGATGACATGCGGCGTTCCGTGCAGGTCGAGACGCTCGCGCGGCACCCAGCCGAGACGCCGGAAAAGCGCTTCGTGCCGGGCCTGCACGGAGGCGTCGAAGCGGAGCGCGCCGCGTGACTCGGCCTCCGCGCAGGCGGCACGGATGAGCGCCGCGCCGATACCGTGGACGAGCCGGAAGTCTTGGGCGACGGCGAGCCGGCTCCCACGCCACCAGCCGAGATCCGGCGCGGACCGCCCGTCACCGGTCATCGGGTGCAGCCGGACGCCGCCGAGCAGTTCGCCGCCGCCCTCCGGCCCTCCGGCCCTGCGGGCGAGCAGGACGACGGTGCGCGGGTCGTCATCGTGCTCGTCCCTGTCGGTGCCGGCGAAGAGCCCCTGCTCGGTGACGAAGATGTCATGCCTGAGCCGGCGGTAGGCAGACAGGCCCGCCGAGTCACTCACCCGCGTGATCTGGAACTTGTCCGGCGGCGGTACCCGGGTCGCGCCGGTGAGGATAATGTCGTCGAGGACGCTGGTCATGAGGCTGCCTCCAGCGAACGGGCCTCCTCGGCGCAAGCGCCGAGGGCGGAGCATGCGCCGCAGGCGGCGCAGCCGGCCGCCTGCCCGGCACCGAGCATGCCGGCCATCAGCAGTGCCGCGGCGACACGCCGGGTGACGTCGTAGACGACGGAATGCGGCGGGCCGGGCACCTGGTCGACATCCCTGGCAAGCGTGCCGGCGAGCGGGCGGTAGGGCACGACAAAGGGGTACACGCCCATGGCGATGAGTTCCTCGCAGCCGGCGACGAGCTCATCCGGATCTTCACCCAGGCCCACGAGGATGTAGGTGGAGACCTGGTTCCAGCCGAAGATGCGGACGGCCTCCGCCCAGGCGGCACGGTACACGCTCATCGGCACCGCCCCCTTGCCCGGCATCCACCGCAGCCGGGCCGCGTCGTCGAGCGACTCGACGTGGATCCCGATCGAGCGCGCCCCCGCGTCGTATAGTTCCCTTATCGAGGCGAGGTCACCCGGTGGTTCAAGCTGCACCTGAACGGGCAGGCCGGGGACGGCCTCCCGCACGGCGCGCACGCAGCGGGCAAGGTGGGTGGCGCCCTTGTCGCGACCGGCAGAGGTGCCGGTGGTCATCACCATCTGGGTGACGCCGTCGAGTTCGACCGCAGCCCGTGCGACCTCGGCGAGCATCTCAGGCGTTTTCACGGCGATTGTCGCGCCGGCGGCAAGCGATGCCTCGATGGCGCAGAACCGGCACCGGGTATCCGCACCGTAACGAGAACAGGTCTGCACGACAGTGGTGGCAAGGACGTTCGCGGAGTGCAGGCGGGCGATCTTCTCGTAGGAAATCCCGTCCGCCGTGGTCAGGTCGTAGAAGCGGGGCCTTGCCACGGCCTCGACGCCCATGCCGGTGTCGGCGCCGTCGAGCAGCAGCTTGCCGCCGCTGACCGTGTAGGGCGAGCGGGGATTGAGCGGGACGGCCGCGCCGACCCCGCCGAGCAGGACGTGGCCGTCGTCGCTCGGGCCTGCGCCGGCCCGGCGCGACACGGGCGCGTCAAGCAGCCGGATGCCCTGGATGGCCACGTCGACGCGCGTGGACAGGCGGGCGGGCGGCGGGTCAGCGGATGCGGAGCCCGGGGTCGGTGCGGTCGTCATCGAGCCATCACCTCACAGGTTGTAGGTGGAGTTGATGATGGCGCCCTTGCGGGCGTAGTGGATGAGGGCGTCCTGCACGTCGAGCGGGTGCGACGGGATGACCCCCGCGATGAGGTCCTCCTCGCGCAGGCCATGCAGCGCCATACCGAAGCGGCAGCAGAACACGGTGCCGCCCTCCTTGATGAAGGTCTCGATCGAGCCGTTCGTGTTCTGCTCGCCAGGGAAGCCGGAGTCACCAGTGGCCGGGAACCCGCGGGTCGCCATGCACGCCAGCGTGCCCGGGCCGTAGAAGTAGATCGCCGACTCAAAGCCCTTGCGCAGTGCGCGCGTCGCCTGGAGGATCGCCACGAAGCTGACTGACGACTCATGCGGGATGCCGTGGACGAGCGTCAGGTAGGACTCTCCGTCGTTGGCCCGGTAGTCGGGGAAGATCTTGGTGGAACCGTAGATGCTGGTGCCCGCGGCCTGCGAGGGGTGCGGTATCTCGTTCAGCGACTTCTCGATGTTGGCCTGGATCTGGGCCTCGATGTCGCTGACGTCGGCGGTGGACTCGGTCATGAACTCTCCCGTTGCTGTGTGGCTGGACCGTAGAAAGAGATGACTGAACAGACCGGGTGGCACGTCAAAATCGCGTGGACCCGGGTTAATCGCGGTCTTGAGTAGGGTCGTTGTGGGCGCTTGCTGGCGTCGTCGGCGCTGACGAGCGGGTCCGCGTCGTTGCGGTATCAGTTCTCAGCCGTAAAGGGCCGAGAAGTTCCCTGCGAAGAAGCCGTCGGCGAGGTCGCCGTCGCCGGCTGCGGCACGCAGCCTGGCGTACTCGCCCTCGAAATCGCCCCACGGCGCGTCGGTGGCGAACAGGATCCGGTCGTGGCCGATGCCGCGCCGCTCAATCTCCGCCACCAGCCAGGCCGGCGCGAAGCCGATCGTCCAGCTGGTATCCGTGTAGACCTTGAAACCCCGCTCGATCCAGTCGAAGAGGCGGCCGCCGATCAGCTTCATGTGGCCGCTCATCCCGCCCCCGAGGTGCACCAGGTGCAGGGGGACGCCGTCCGGACCTGCGTACTCCTCCACGAGCGCACCGACCTGGTCGATGTCGGAGGCGGCACCCGGACTGGTGTGAACGTGGACCACCAGCCCGTACTCGCGGGCCGTGGCGAAGATCTGGTTGAGCTGGGGCCTGCACGCGGGATCGGCGGGGTGCCCGCCGAGCAGGAAGCTGGTCTTCAGGACCGCCACGCCCTGCTCGCCAGCCAGGGCGAGCGCCTTGGCGTTGCGGTCGGCGTCCGAGGGCTTCGGCGAGACCCACAGCCCGCAGCGAATTCGGTCGTCGCGCTGTGCCGCGTCGATGGCTAGACCATTGAGGTCGAAGGCGACGTCCGGATCGGGAACACCGTAATTCGGAAGAACCAGCGCACGCTCGATGCCAGCCGCGTCAAGGTCCGCGATCAGCTCGTCGACGGTGCCCCTGGCGGTTACGTCGGCGGCGATCGCCGGGCCGCCGTAGAAGGGGTAAGCCGGCATCCGCCCGATATGTCGATGAGCGTCCCGAAGTGGCTTGACCATGACTCAAGCCTGCAAGGCATTTTTTTCCGAATGGTTACGTCAGGAATACCTTGCAGGTTCCGGTATGTAAGTTCGGTGTTACGGAAAGTCCACCGCTTCCCGGCCTCCGACACCCGGTGACAAGGAAGACGACGACAGCGTGCGGGCATCCTGAAATGGCAGCTCAGCGTCCTAGTAGCCAGGCGGGCGGTACCTGCGCGCTCATCCGCTTCTGCTTCCGCGCGGCCACCACGTCTCCTATCCTTGACCTCGGGTAATGACAGGCGGGCTGCCCCGGGACCAGGTCAGCAGGCTCTAGCAAGCCGAAGTCTGACCAGCGCGCTCACGGCAGCAGAAAGCACCCTCAAAGGTCAGGTCCCGGCGCCAAGCCGGCACGACAGATGCTGCCCCGGCGGTGGGGTCCGCCGCTGTGGCGCACGCGCAGAACGCGGCCTCCTTGCCACCCGTCACCCCCACCGAAGTCAAAACGGCACAGGCCATGCTGCCAGCGTGCAGCTGCCCTCCGAACGCGGGCGAGGTCGAGTACGCCCTGAAGGAACTCGGCGTCAAGTCGCTCAGCCTCAAGCTGCTGATCAAGCGCCTGGGCAAGCAGGCGGGGAACGACGCGCTCGCCGCGCTCGCCGCGAGCCTGACCAAGAAGGCCGCCACGGTCAAGAAAAGGGTTCCGTTCCCTGACTACAAGTCCAAGACGGCAGCCGCGTACGCGAAGTCCCCGTACCGGGTCTACGAGATCTACGGCACCAGCCTGGGGCCAGGGTTCTACCACTGGACGTGGAAATACGGCATAACCCGCCAGCTGATCCCAGCACAACGGCCCAACGGCCAGCTGCCAACCTGCACCAAGTTCTACGGGCCGCGGCACCTCCTTGGCGGCGCCTGCACCTACCAGTGGCTCTGGATCGGCGTCGGCTGGCTCCAGGCGCGCACGATAGAGGCAAGCTATACACTCCTCTATGCCATCACGCACCAAGGCAAGTGCCCGCCAGGCATGCCAGCATGCATCTGACATGAGGCAGGAGGACGGATGAGCCAGCCCGGACCCGACCCCGGCGCCACCAGGAATCCACCGTCCTGGCTCACCTTCGAGGACGACGACCCTTGGCTGATGCTCGGGGCCGGGTTCGAACTGTCGGACATCTCTCGCAACCACCAGCTGGGCGAGAGGAGGTGGACTCCGCGGACGAACGACATCGTGAACGACAGGCAGCTCGAGCAGCGGTACAAGGCCGCGGGGATCGAGCACTTGTTCTTCGTATTCGTGGTCACCGACCCCGGCGAGCGGCAGTGGAGCCGGATCACCCGCTACGGAGTCCGGGCTTTCGGCAAGGGAGCGTTCCCCGACTCGCCGGAAAGGCCACTCGGGGATGAGTTCGACGCCTGGCTGGCAGCGCGTGTCAGGGCCGTGCTTGAGGGTTACCGGAGGTTGCCGCCACCAAGCCAGGCATGAGTGGAAAACACCCCCGGCGCGCCAGTGCGCGCCGGGGGTGCATGACTGCCTGGAGGGCTACTTCTCCCTGGCCGCGCCCTTGCGGTCGGTGACCGGCGCTGCCAGCCGCTCCTCATCGACCAGGACCTGCATCCTGGCGATCGTCTCCTCAAGACCGTCACCGATCCGCGGTCCGGGGGTGAAGGTGGCGGGCAGGTGCTTCATGCCCTGGATGATGCCGATCGTCTGGTAGTGCTCCGCGCCCGCGGGATCGCAGGTGTAATCGGGCATCCGGTCGAGCACCGCGATGACCATCCGCTTGAACACCATGCGGGCCACGTTGGACCCGATGCAGCGGTGGATGCCGAGGCCGAAGCTGTGGTGCCGGTTACCGGTACGGTCCAGCTCAACCTCGTTGGGGTTGGGGAAGACCTCGGGGTCGCGGTTGGACATCGCCCACGACAGCCAGATCCGCTCGCCCTCCTTGAACTCCTGCCCGGCGATGACGCAGTCGGCGGAGATGGTGCGGCCGTCGCCGGGAGCCGGGGTGAAGTAGCGCAGGAACTCCTCGGTCGCCGAGTCGAGCAGGGTGTCCCGCTGGGCCGACAACTGCTCGCGTCGCGCCGGGTGCTCCGACAGCCACTCCAGTGACCGCGCCGTCAGCGCGGTGGTGGTGTCGAAACCGCCGCCCATGAGCAGCGCGATTATCCCGAGCAGCTCGAAGTCCGGCGGTACGGTGCCGTTGATCTCCGCCCGGGCGAGCGCGTCGATGAGGCCTGGCCTCGGGTTCGCCCTGATCTCCGCCAGCTGGGCCATCATGTCGTCGCGCATGGCGAGCCTGCTCGCCGCGATGCGCGCCTGGTCCGGCGAGTTCGGCGAGGTGTAGACGGAGGCGTGGATCGGCTCGACGTAGATGTCCCAGTTCTTCAGCGGGATCCCGAGCATCGCCAGGGTGAGCACCGCGGGCACGATGTTGGCCAGGTCGTCGACGAAGTCGATCTGGCCGGTCTCGATCCTCTCGTTCAGGCTGGCGCGGACCACCTCGTCCACCAGCGGTGTCCACCGGGCGACCGCGGCAGGCGACAGGTAGGGGTTGAGCAGCTGCCGGTAGTGCCGCTGCTCCGGCGGGTCCATCTCCAGGAACCCGCCGCGGAACCCCACCTCGGGGGAGGGGATCGAGATGCCCTTGTAGCCCCGCCGCTCGTTCTGCGGGTCATGGTCGTTGGACAGGTACTCGGCCGACCGAGCCAGCTCGAAAACCTCGGAATGCCCGGCGGCGACCCAGTGGCCGCCGTAGGTGTCGCTCCACGCGACCGGGCACTTGTCCAGCATCTCCTCGGTGACCTCGGTGAACTTCTCCCGGTAGTCTGGCGTGTGCCGGTCGAAGTGGTAGCGGTTCTTCTTCCGCCCTGTGTCGTCCTGCTCAGGGTCGTCGTCCGTGACGGGCTGTGTGGTCATGCGCGTGCCTCCTGCCCGGCTAGGGGATGACCGAGATGGCTTGTTCGGGACACGAGCGGATCGCCTCTGCCGCCTTGGACTCCAGCTCGGCCGGGACCTCGCCGTCGATGGCGGTGGAGTGGCCGTCCTCGTCGTCCAGGGTGAACAGGGTGGGAGCGATCATGGAGCAGATCGTGTGCCCCTGGCACCGATCCGGGTCGACGCGCACCTTCACGTCGGGTTTCCCTTCTTTTAGGTCCGAACGGGTTCGGCTGACCGTAGTGCCGCCCGCTTTTCCGTCAGGCGTGGTAGTCGTACCACTTGAGGTACCCGCCGGCATCCACTCGCAGCTGCACGCCGGTCACGTAGCGGGCCTCGTCCGAGGCGAGGTACAGCACCGCGTTGCTGATGTCCACCGGGTCGACCCATGGGATCGGCATGGCCTGCTGCACGTGGTAGGCCGGCAGCGCGTCCTCCAGGGTCGGGTGCTCCAGGTCGGGCCGGAAGGACCGGAACATGGGCTCGACGTTCATCATCGGGGTGTTCACGTTCGTGGGGTGGACAACGTTGGCACGGATCTGCCGCGGTGCCAGCTCGCGGGCCAGGTCGTGCATGAAGCTCGACACCATCCGCTTGGCCACCATGTAGGCGATGCCGCCGGAGTCGGTGCCGACCTCCCGCATCGGCAGCGTGTTCATGAACGCGGCGGTGGAACCGGTCGCGATGATCGAGGCGCCCGCCTGCAGGTGCGGCAGCGCCGCGTGGACGGCGTTGATGATGCCGATCCCGTTGGTGTCGAACACGTCGGCCCACGCCTGCAGCGGCTGCTGGCTCTTCTGGCCGATGACGCCAGCCTGGGCCACCACGATGTCCAGCTTGCCAAGCTCCGCGATTCCGCGCTCGACCGCCTCGACCATCTGCGCGCGCTCGCGCACGTCGGCCTGCACCGCGACCACCCGGCGGTCCAGGGCCTCGATCAGGCGGGCGGTCTCCTTCAGGTCGTCCGGGCTTGCCAGGTGGTAGGGGAGACTGTCGACGTCATGGCAGATGTCGACGGCGATGATGTCCGCGCCCTCCTCCGCCAGCCGCACCGCGTGGCTGCGGCCCTGCCCGCGGCCCGCACCGGTGATGAAGGCCACTTTGCCCTGGACGCGTCCCATCCTTGCCCCTTCCTCGGCAGCATGATCAGATCATTATTTAAGAACGAATAGTTCTCTGATTATACTTTTGCAGAAGTTCGCACGCCGGCGCAAGAAGGAGACGTGGATGCACCGCATGCTCATCGACGGGAAGCTGGTCACGGCCGACCGGACCTATCCGTCGGTCAACCCGGCCACCGGCCAGGTTATCGACCATGCCCCTGACGCGTCGGTGGCCGACGCACAGGCAGCCGTCGCCGCCGCCCGGCGGGCCTTCGACACCACCAGCTGGTCGACGGACGCCGAGTTCCGCGCCCGGTGCCTGGACCAGCTGCACCGGGTGCTGACCGAGCACAAGGAGGAGCTGCGCGAACTGACGATCGCCGACTGCGGCTCCCCGCGCATGATGACCTACGGACCGCATCTTGACCAGCCGATCGAGCTCGTCCGGTACTACGCCGACCTGCTTCCCGGCTATCCGCTGACGGAGGACCTCGGCCTGACCGAATTCCGCGGCCAGCAGCACCGCCGCTGGGTGGAAAAGGAAGCCGTCGGCGTCGTCGCCGCGATCATCGGCTACAACGTCCCGAACCACCTCGCGCTGATCAAGATGGCGCCGGCCCTCGCCGCCGGCTGCACGGTCGTGCTCAAGGCCGCCCCCGACACGCCACTGATCACGCTCGCCCTTGGCGAGCTGATCGCCGAGCACACGGACATACCGGCCGGCGTCGTCAACGTGATCTCCTCCTCGGAGGCAGCCGTCGGCGAGGTGCTCACCACCTCGCCCGACGTCGATGCCGTCACGTTCACCGGGTCCACCGCGACCGGCCGCCGGATCATGGCCGCCGCGAGCGCGACCGTCAAGCGCGTGTTCCTCGAGCTCGGCGGCAAGTCCGCGCTCGTGGTGCTCGACGACGCCGACCTGGCCGGCCCCATCGGCACGGCGGCGTTCGCGACCTGCTCGCACGCCGGCCAGGGGTGCGCGATCCCCACCCGGATGCTTGTGCCGCGCCATCTGCACGACGCGATCGTCGAACAGGTCACGGCCGCGCTCGGCCGGGTGACCTACGGCGATCCGGCCGACCAGAACAACTACATGGGCCCGCTGATCAGCGAGCGGCAGCAGGACAAGGTCCACGGCATGGTGCAGCGGGCGGTCGAGGCCGGCGCCACGCTGGTGACCGGCGGTGAGAAGGTGGGCCCGGGCTACTTCTACGCCCCGACCCTGCTCACCAACGTGGACCCGGACAGCGAGATCGCGCAGGAGGAGGTGTTCGGTCCCGTGCTGGTGATCATCCCGCACGACGGCGACGACGATGCCGTGCGGATCGCCAACAACTCCGTCTACGGCCTGTCCGGTGCCGTGTACGGCAGCGACGAGCGGGCCCTGGCGGTCGCGCGGCGGATCAGGACCGGCACCATCGGCGTCAACGGCGGCGCCTGGTTCGGCCCCGATGTGCCGTTCGGCGGGTATAAGCAGTCGGGTGTCGGGCGGGAGAGCGGCGCCGCTGGGCTTGAGGAGTTCTTCGAGTCCAAGGCGATCGCGATCCCGGTCGGCTAGCCGGCGTCCCCTGCGCAGGAGAGCTCATGGAACGCCAGAGCGAAGCCGGGCTTTCCGGCAAGGTGGCGATCGTGACTGGCTCAAGCCGCGGCATCGGCAAGCGCACCGCGCTGGCGCTTGCCCGCCGCGGCGCGCGGCTGGTGGTCACCGCCCGCACCGTCGAGGAGTCGGGCGCTGCCCGGCCCGGCCCGCCCGCCCTGCCCGGCACCATCGGGCAGACGGTCAAGGAGATCGAGTCACTCGGCGGCGAGGCGGTGGCGGTCGCCGCCGACCTGTCGGACGAGGGGGACCTGGAGCAGATCGCGCGCACCGCCATCGACCGCTTCGGCGGCGTCGACATCCTTGTCAACAACGCCGCCGTGACCGTCGGCTACAGCTGGTCGGCGCCGCTGCTTGAGATGCCACGGGCCGACTGGCTGCACCACTTCGCGGTCAACGTGCACGCCCCGTTCACCCTGGCCCAGCTGGTGGTGCCGAGCATGGAGGCGCGCGGCGGGGGGCGGATACTCAACGTCACCACCGGCAGCGCGGAAGCGCACCGCCTCATCGAGGAGCCGTCACCCGCATCCAGCGTGCGGTACTACCACGGGGACGAGACCGGGGGCATCCCGGCGCCTGGCGCCAGCATGGACATCCCCGCGCTTTGGTCGCCGGCCTACTTCGCCAGCAAACGGGCGCTTGACCGGATGTCCAACGTCCTGGCGCCGCAACTGGCGGCCAAGAACGTGTTCATCATGGGCGTCATGCCCGGGTGGGTGGCCACCGAGAGCGCCGAGGCGAACACCGAGCTCGGGGAGCGGCAGGACGCGAAGATGGTTTCGATGGACGTCCCGGCCCGGGTCCTGGCCTACTTCGCGGCCTGCGAGAACCCGCTGGAGTACACCGGCCGGGTCTTCTTCGCCGAGCGGGAGCTGGCCGAACTCGGCCTGGAGACCGACAGCATGTAATGACGGCCTAGCGCCGCCCGGTCACCGCTGGTCACCGCCGGGCGGCGCCGGCGCCGCGCAGGGTAAGGTTGGCGTTCCAGATCGCGGTCGCGGTGCCCAGGACTGCCTCGGTGACCACGTTCCACCGCATGCGGCCGGCCGGCCCGGTGACCGAGACGGCCGCTATCGCGTGTCCTGAGCCGCGGATCGGCGCCGCGACGCACTCCAGCTCGGCGTAGGCTTCGCCGCGGTCGAACGCCACGCCGGCGCCGCGGACCCGCTTGAGCTCGGTCCACAGGGCGACCGGCTCGGTGATCGTCTTCGCGGTCTTGCGCGGCATCGGGCCGGCGACCAGAGCGCGCATGGCGTCGTCGTCGTAGGCCGCCATCGCCTTGCCGAGCGCGGTGCAGTAGGCGGGCTTGCGGCCGCCGCGGCGGGTGGGCAGCCGGATCGGGCCGACCACGATCCGCTCCAGGTACACCACCTCGGTCCGGTCGAGTATGGCGAGCTGCGCGGCTAGCCCGGTGCGCGACGCGAGCGCCTGCAGGTGCGGGAACGCGGCCTCGTGCAGCCGGTTCCCGTCCACCGCGAGCGTGCCGAGCTCGAACATCCGCAGGCCGATGCGGTAGCCGCCGTGGTCCCGTTCGAGCCAGCCAACCTGGCACAGCTGGTCGACCAGACGGTGCAGTGTCGACTTCGGCAGCCGCGTACGCTTGTTGAGGTCGGCCAGGCTCAGCACCTGCTGACCGCCGTTGAACGCCTGCATGATGGACGCGCTGCGCCCGAGGACGGTGTGCTCAGGAGGCCGGCGATCGCTGCCTTCCTCCTCGCGGACCTGCGGCATCGGGGACACCCGCGGCCCCGCGCCTTCGACCATCGATGTCATCGACACAGCCTACGCCCCCTCATCGGCATCAGGGTCAAATTATATTAATGAGTATTCTATTAATCATCTGGCTCCGGGGCCGGGCTGTCAAGAGCAGCGGGAACAGAGAGATTCCGCTTGGCGGGACCGGCGCTGGACTGGCTGCCCGCCCGGGCGCACAGTCATCGCATGCGATCGCTGAGTGATCTCTTCCGCAACTTCGTGCAGCTCGGATACGTGACCGACGACATCGACGCGGCGGCCGCGTACCTCGAGTCGGCGATGGGAACCGGCCGGTGCGTCAAGAGCTACGCCTCGTCGCTGGGCGGCGGGCGGCCCCCGGCCAGCGCCAGCGACCCCCGGTCGGCGTTCATCGTCGTGGACGGCCGCCCGGCCGACGAGTGGCGGATCGACGTCGCCATGGTCAACGCGGGCCCCACCAACCTGGAGGTCATCCGCCCGGTGGATGGCGCGGTCGGCCTCTACCGGGACGCGGTGCGGCCAGGAGAGCCAGTCACGCTGCACCACGTGGGCTTCGTGGTCGACGACTTCGACGAGGCGTCCGCCGTCGTCGCCGCCAGCGGCCGGACCTGGAAGCAGTACGGCGACAACGGCCAGATCCGGTTCGGTTACCTGGACACGCGGGCCGAGCTCGGCCATTTCGTGGAGGTCATGGAACTAGGGCAGCCCGCCGAGCGGTGGCTCGCCCAGATCGACGCCGCCTGCGGGTCGGCAGCGCGGTAAACCGGGCAGCGGCAAATTCCGGCGAACGGAATCGCCGGTGGACCGTGCCAGATCAGGCACCGCACGATTACCTCAGCCCCGCGGAGATGCCGCTGGACCCGTTTCCGCATGGACGAGGAGGTCACGGCTGATGTGTGCCGCCGTACGCGCGCCCCAGGTGCTGGAACCGAAATCGCGTAGCCAGGCGCCCTTGCGCGGCAGAACGCCCTGGTTCGAAGGTGATGTCGATCCCGAGATGGTCCCGGAGAAATACCGGCTGGGGCGCGCTTTCGTACCCAAGGCCCGGTATCTCGATCCCGAGTTCCTCAAGCTGGAACTGGAAAAGCTGTTCACCAGGACCTGGCTGATGGCGTGCCGTACGGAGGAACTGCAGAAGGTCGGCAGCTTCGTCGAATACGAGATCGCCTCGCACTCGATCCTGATCGTGCGCGTGTCCAAGGACTCGATCAAGGCGTACTACAACGCCTGCCGGCACCGCGGCACCCGGCTGACCTGCGGCAGGGGGCGGATCGGCTCGTTCATCTGCCCGTTCCACGGCTGGCGGTGGAACCTGGACGGCTCGGTGAAGCTGGTGCTCGACCGGGAGGAGTTCGTGCCTCGCTCGGACGAGGACCTGGCCCTCGTCGAGTTGCGGGCCGAGGAATGGGCCGGGTTCGTGTTCATCACCATGGACCCCAGCGCCATGCCGCTGCTTGAGTACCTCGATCCGATACCGCGGATCTTCGCGCCGTTTCAGCTCGAGCACATGCGCTACCGGTGGATGACCGGCGTGCTGCTGCCGTGCAACTGGAAGACCGCCCTCGACGGCTTCCTCGAGGCCTACCACGTGCCCGGAACGCACCCGCAGCTGTTCCGGCTTGACAAGACGAACACCCACCTGGCCACGCTGAAAGAGATCGACAACCGGATGTGGTCGCCCACCACCAGCTACGAGCGGCACGCGCACTATTCCGTCGTCGGGAAGAAGAAGAGCAACGCCTCGGCCGACTCGGTCAAGGACCCGAGCATCAGGGACACCGACGGGGTGCTCGACGAGCGGCTGTCAGTAGCGCTCGCCGTGCAGTACCTCCAGGAGGACATGCGCGGCATGGAGAATGAGCGCAGCTGGCGGGCGGCCGAGGCGCTGAAGACGGCCACCGTGCCGGACGGGATGCGCGCCGGCGAGTACTTCATGCGGCTGTACCGGGAGATGTCGGTGGCCGAGGGCTACGACTGGCCGGTCATCACCGCACAGCAGTGGGCCGAGGCGGGCACCGCGTGGAACGTGTTCCCGAACATGATCCTGCTGCCCAACCAGGGGTCCATGTTCGGGTACCGCGCGCGTCCCTGGGGCAACGACCCGGACCGCTGCCTGTTCGAGATCTTCAGCCTGGACCAGGTCCCGGTGGCCGACTACGACAAGCCCCGGGACTTCAAGCCCGAGTTCTTCGAGGACTACCGGGACGCGGGCCTCGGCGTCGTGTTCAACCAGGACATGGCGAACGCCAAGGAAGTCACGGTGGGCATGCACTCCCCCAGCTTCGACGGGCACCGGCTCAGCGAAGAGCAGGAGATGACCATCTACAACCACCACCGAGTCGCTGACCGTTTCATCTTCGGTGGCTGACCGCGCATTGGCTCCCTGCGTTGACCACAAGGCGGTGGAGAACCGGCTCGTCACGATGCGCAAGTCGGTCGGGCAACTCAGCGCTCCCGGTCCGCTGGACCGGGAGCGCCTGGCCCGTTCCCCGGAGAGCGGCATGGTCGTGGAGCGGGTGCTCGCGCTGCTCGCCGACCTCGCGTTCGAGGTCAACCGCGAGGTCGCCGCGGTCGTGCTCGGGGAGCGGCCGCCGACCGCGGCGGCCGCGCTCGGCGCCGCCGTGCGGGCCGGGCTGATCGACGCGGAGCTTGCCGCCGCGCTCACGCCAGCGGACGGACCGCACCATATCCAGGTGCAGCTGTACCTGGACACGGAGCCTGAGCTGGTCGCCGGGGTGGTGGCGGCCGCGGCGGCCGGCTACCAGGAGTACGTCAGCCAAGTAGCTGCCTGGACGGCGGCGACAGCCCACTGCTAGCCGCCACGGCCGACGCGCCGCGGGGCGTTAGCCGGCGGTGCGGGTGCGCAGGTAGCCGAGGAACATCTGCGCGACCTTCTCGTCGAAGTACTCGACGCGGACGCCGTGCAGTGCCTCGGGACGAGTGAGGACCACGCGCGGCACCCCGTTGTCCCCGGGTGCGATGAGGTCCGCTTCGTTGCCGAAGAGCGCGCAGCGCGCGGCCATGTCCGGGTCGGAAACGCCGAGGTGGTGAAAGCCCTCTGGCTGCTCCGCTGACCAGCTGCCGGTTCCGGTCATCTCACACAGCTCCAGGTAGGGCGGGCCCTGGAGCGAGTAGCAGAACCTAGTCGTCTCGCCGGTGGCGATCTGCTGGCTGTGCACCGGCTCGAATTCCACCCCGAGCTTGGCGGTGAAGTCAGCGCGCGCGGCCTCGACGTCCCTGACCAGGATCCCGACGTGGAAAAACGGCTCGTTCATAAATTCATGCACCCATTTTCGCGGAAAGAAAGGTTATGGCGTCATTCCAGGCGGCGTGATCCGCCTCTTCGTTGCGCATCGGACCCCACGGGCAGGTGAACAAACCACGGCCGGGTGCGGCCCGTCCCCTTCAGGCAGGACGAACTCCGCGGCATACGTCATTGCACGCTCCACAGGGTGTCCGGGGTTCCCTCGCCGGCGGCGCCGGGGACGGTCAGGTGATCGCGCCGGCGATCTTCAGCTCGATGAGCCGCTCGTCGCTGAGCCCGAGCTCGCGCAGCACCTCGTCGGTATGCTCGGCGAAAAGCGGGCCGCGGCTCAGCGTCGCGGGGGTCTCGTCGAACTGGACGGGGTTGGTGATCAGCTCGCGGACGATGCCATCGGCGTCCTCGAAGCTGGCGATCATGCCGTTGGCCCGCAGCGACGGGTCGTTGGCGACGCCCCAGGAGTCCTGCACGGTGGCCCACTGGCCCTCGATGCCTGCCAGGATCTCCAGCCACTCGTCGAAGGTCTTCTCGGCCATGATGCCCGCCACCAGCTCGCCTGCGGCCGGGGCGTTGGCCATCAGCTTCTCCACCGCGGCGAAGCGCTCGTCAGTGATCAGCTCTTCGTGGCCGCTGACCTTGCAGAACTCGGGCCAGTAGCGGCCGGGCTGGAGCATCGAGAACAGGATCCAGCGGTCATCCGACGTCCGGTACGGGCCGACAAGCGGGTTCCTGGCCGAGCCGTGCCGCGGCACCGGCGGCCGGGGCGGCACGCCGCCCGCCTGCATGGCCAGGTTGGCGGTGAACTGGGTGGCCCAGGCGCCCACGCCGAGCAGCGACACGTCGATGACGGAGGTCTCGCCGGTGGTGGCGCGGGCGTACAGGGCGGCGGCGATGCCGCCCGCGATGGTCATCCCGCCGATGTTGTCGCCGTAGCCGCCGGCTGGCATCGGGGACAGCCGGTCCGCGCCCGCCGGGGTGGCCCCGGCCCCGCTGCCGCCCCGCGCCCAGAAGGCGGTCATGTCGTAGCCGCCCTTGTTCGCCTCGGGGCCGCGCACGCCGAAGCCCGAACCGCGCACGTAGATGATGTCGGGGTTGACCTTGCGGATGTCCTCGACGTTGATGTGCAGCTTGGCCCGCGCCTCGGGGAGGAAGTTGGTGAGGAAGACGTCGCTGCGCTTGATCAGCTCGTCGAGCACCGCCCTGGCCTCGGGCACCTCCAGGGCCAGGCCCACGCTGCGCTTGCCTCGGTTGGGCCCCTCGAAAATCGGGGAGAACCGGCTCCCCTTCATGATCGCGTCCACCCCGAGGACGGTGGTCAGGCCGCGCTGGCCGTCGCCCCGCTCGGCGTGCTCGACCTTGATCACTTCGGCACCCCAGTCCGCCAGGACCGCGCCCGCCGCGGGCACGAAGGTGAACTGAGCCACTTCGAGGACGCGCACACCTTGCATCGGCTGCAGCATCAGCTGGTCCCTTCCTCTTCTTCGTCTCGTGGGCGTCGCTACGGACGCCGCAACAGCAGCGCGCCGCCCGGCGCGCCGCCCCCTGTCGTCACCACCGCGGTGCGGGCGTCAGGCACCTGGCGGCCCGTTGCCGCACCGCGCAGCTGCAGCATCGCCTCCCTGACGTGGCCGAAGCCGTGCAGCCTGCCCGCCGAGAGCTGCCCGCCGTGCGGATTCAGCGGCAGGCGGCCGCCGTCCAGGGCGATGCCGCGGCCCTCGTCGATGAAGTCGCGCGCGCCGCCCGGCTCGCAGAACCCGAGCGACTCGAGCCAGGAGACCGCGTTGAAAGTGAAGCCGTCGTAGAGCAGCGCCAGGTCCACGTCGTCGTGGCGCAGGTCGGTCCGGCTCCACAGGTGCCGCGACGGTCCCTTGGTCTGCGGCTCGTGCGACAGCGTGTCCTGGTCCCAGCTCAGCCGCTCAAGCATCTGGGTGCCGACCGCCTCGACAAGCACCGGCGGCCGCGGGCGGTCGCCCGCGGTCTCGGCGGCGGAGACGATCACCGCGACGGCGCCGTCGACCGGCACGTCGCAGTCGTAGAGCCCGAACGGCGTGGTCACCATCCGGGCGGCGAAGTAGTCGTCCATGGTGATCGGGTCGCGGTAGACCGCTTCCGGGTTGCGGGCGGCGTTGGCACGCGAATTGACCGCGATCCAGCCGAGCATTTCGCGGTCGCCGCCGTAGCGGTGGAAGTAGTGGGAGGCCTGGACGGCGATCCAGTTCGCGGCCGACATCGCGCCGAACGGCGCCAGGTACTCGGTCATCCCTGTCGCGCGGGCGGGCGGTGAGTCCCACTGCCCCGACCGGACCATGGCCGCGAACGAGGACTCCCACAGGGTCCTGAAGCACAGCACGTGGCGGCAAAGACCGGACGCGACCGCGAGCATTGCGGCCACGATGGCGCCGCTCTGCCCCGGCGTGTCCCCCGCACCGTTGATCCAGGTGGGCTTGAGCTGGAGCGCCTCGGTGAGCGGGCCGATGCCGCCCTCGGAGAACCCCGGCGATCCCACCCGGCTCGGGTAGGTGGAAAGGCCGTCGATCTCGTCCAGGTCGAGCCCGGCGTCCGCCACCGCGGCCAGGCAGGCGTCGGCGGCCAGGCGCAGCGGGTCGACCATGAGCCTGCGCCCGACAGACGACTGGCCGACCCCGGTCAGCACAACCCGTTCCTCAAACTTTAGGGCCGAAGCCCGGGGACGGGCGGCACCGACATCGCGGACAGCGGGGACGGCGAGCGTCTGGCCCTCCCGCTCGGGGTCGGGTTCGAAGAGCGGGACGTAGACGTCGCCTGCCTTCTCGAACAGCACCCGCACCGGCATCCCGATGCGCACGGCGCCGGCCGGGCAGTTGACGATGTTGGTGGTGAGCCGGACCCCGTCGTCCTCCTCGAGCGCCACCACGGCGATGACGTAGGGCGGCGGGAAGTCGGCGAGCCACTGCTGGTGGTTGACGGTGAACCCGGCCACCACGGCACGCCCCGAGACAGCGGTGAGCGCCACCCGGTCGCCGCGGCACGACCGGCAGCGCGGCAGCGGCGGGTGGGTGTACGCGCCGCAGTCGGCGCAGCGCGAGATGCGCAGCACACCGTCGCTGCCCGCTGTCCAGAACTCGGCGCTGGCCAGGCTGGGCTGAGGTAGAGGTCGCTGGATGGCGGGTTCCTCAGCCACGCGGGAAGTTGAGGACTTCGCGGGCGTTAAGCTCGACGATCTTGTGCGCGTCTTCGTCGGACACGTCCCGCAGCGACTCCGCGATCTGCTTGCGGCTGTTGGGCCAGTTGCTGTCCGAGTGCGGGTAGTCGATCTCGACGCAGATGCGGTCGATGCCGATCTCGTGGCGGTTCTTGATGCCGATCTCGTCCTCGATGTAGCAGCCCCAGAAGTGCTTGTTGAACAGTTCGCTGGGCCGGGTGTCGAAGTCGATGGGCTGGTAGTAGCGGTGCCGGGACCAGACCTGGTCCATCCGCTCCCTGATGTAGGGGAACCAGCCGATGCCGCCCTCGGCGAGCATGAACTTGAGCTTTGGGTGCTTCTGCAGCTGTCCGGAGAAGACCAGGTCGGAGGCGGTCCACATCAGGTTGGTGGCGTAGACGACGAAGGAGGTGCAGGTCGGGGCGTCGTCGTCGTTCTTGACGTTGCCGTCGGTGCGGGCCGAGACCGACTTGAACTCGCCGCCCCGGTAGTTGGGCGACAGCATCTTGGCGGAGGCCGAGAAGCCGGGGACGAAGCTGCCGGAGCCGAAGTGCAGGCTGACCACCACGCCGGTGTCCTCGAAGACGTCCCACAGCGGGCCCCAGTGGTCACTGTGGAACGACGGCAGGCCGAGCGGCACCGGGCTGTCCGGGAACGACACGACCCGCGCGCCCTTGGCGGCGACCCGCTTCAGTTCGGTCACGCAGCGCTCGATGTCCCAGATCGGCAGCAGCGCCAGCGGCACGTACCGGCCGGGGGCGCTGCCGGACCACTCGTCGATGCTGAAGTCGTTCCATGCCTGCAGGGACGCGAACGCCAGGTCCTTGTCGGTCGCGTTCAGGAACACGCGGCCGCCGAAGCCGGGGAAGGAAGGGAAGCAGCACGCCGCGTGCACCCCGTCGACGTCCATGTCCTTGACCCGCTCGACCGGGTCGTAGCAGCCGGGGATCATGTCGTCGAAGCGCAGCGGCTCAAGGCCGTACTGCTCGGGCGTCTTGCCCGCGACCGCGTTGAGGCCGATGTAGGGGAAGACCTTGTCCTCGAAGTGCCAGATGTGACGGCCCTTCTCGTCCTCGACGATGCGCGGCCCTTCCGCCAGGTACTTGGCGGGCAGGCGGTCGGAGAACACACGGGGATGCTCGATCAGATGGTCGTCTACCGAGATGATCTGCATGTGGTCCTGGAGCGGCATCGTCCCATCCTTCGCTATCCGTGCAGTGGGTCGATCATATAACCTATTGTGCTATCTGGTAAAGGGACGGGCGACGCAGGGAGGCGCGCATGGCGGATGAGCTGGCTCGTGACGAGGAAGACCATGACCTGCTGACATTCAACGAGTCTGCCATCCGGCTTCGGGACGAGATCACGGCGACGGAGGCGGCGCTGCGCGAGAATCCGGCCGAGGAGCAGCGGGCCGCTCTCGAGGGCCGGCTGGCCGCCCTGGCTGGCGCGCTCGAGCGCAACACCCGGCAGGCGGACAAGAATCCCGGGGAGACCGGGTTCCTGAACTACGCGCCGCGGCGCCACGGCGGGGAAGGGGAAGGACAGCCGTGACGGAGCGGGCACAGCGCCGCGGCCGGGCCATCGCCATGACGGCGGCGGAGGTCGATGAGTTCCTGGCCGCCGAGCGGACCTGCCGCGTGGCGACCTCAGGCAAGGACGGGCGCCCGCACGTGGTGCCGCTGTGGTTCGTCTGGGACGGCGGCGCGCTGTGGCTGAGTTCGGTGGTGCGCAGCCAGCGGTGGACCGACCTGATGCGCGACCCCCGGGTCGCCGTCGTCGTCGACGCGGGCGTCGGGTACACGGAACTGTGCGGGGTCGAGCTGTCGGGTTCCGTCGCCCCGGTGGGCGACGTCCCGCGCACCGCCACTCCTGACCCGGCCCTCGACCGTATCGAACAGTTGTTCGCCGACAAGTACACCGGCGGGGTCAAGGCACCGGCCGACGGCCGCCACGCCTGGCTCCGGCTGACCCCGGAGAAGCTGGTCAGCTGGGACTTCCGCAAGCTCGCGACCCTGTCTCGGTAGCAGAAAGGTCCCCGTAGCCGTGATCTCCTACCAGCTGTACATCGACGGGGCGTGGACTCCAAGCGACGGCGACTCGCTGCTGACAGTGCTGAACCCGGCGACCGAGGAGGCCATCGGCACAGTCCCTGAGGGGACGGTGGCCGACATCGACCGCGCGGTCGCGGCCGCCAGGCGGGCCTTCGACGAGGGCCCGTGGCCGTGGCTGGCCCCCCGTGAGCGCGCGGCCATCCTGCTCAGGTTCGCCGAAGAGCTGGAGGCGCGGACGGCGGACCTGGTCGAGCTCAACGTGCTCGAGGTGGGCTCGATCCGCTCCTGGGCCGAGTTCCTCCAGGTCGGGCTGCCGATGCAGCACTTTCGGGACATGGCGGAGCGGGTGCTGCCGGCCTACCCGTTCGAGAAGCCGATGGCGCCGACCTACGGCGGCGGCACGTTCGGCTCGTCGCTGGCCCAGGGGGTCGTCCGCCGCGAGCCGTACGGCGTCGCGGCGCTGGTGTCGGCCTACAACGCGCCCACCATGCTGAACCTGGTCAAGCTGGCGCCGGCCCTGGCGGCTGGCTGCACGGTGGTGCTCAAGCCCGCCCCCACCACCCCGCTGGAGACGTTCGTGCTCGGCGAGGTGGCGGACGCGGCCGGGCTGCCGCCCGGCGTGCTCAACATCGTGACCGGCGACATCGCCGCCGGCCAGGCCCTGACCAGCCACCCGGGGGTGGACGTGGTCAGCTTCACCGGCTCGGACGCGGTCGGCCGCCTGGTGTACAGCCAGGCGGCCCCCAGCCTGAAGAAGGTGATCCTGGAGCTTGGCGGAAAGTCGGCCAACATCATCCTGCCGGGCGCCGACCTCGACCGGGCGGTGCCGAACGTGGTGGTAAACATGACCGCGCAGGCCGGGCAGGGCTGCTCGCTGCTGACCAGGACGCTGGTGCACGAGTCGCTGTTCGACGAACTCGTGGGCCGGGTCAAGACGGCACTTGACGCGGTGCGCGTAGGCGACCCCGCTGACCCGGCGACCACCATGGGACCGCTGATCAGCGCCGCCCAGCGGGCCAAGGTGGAGGGGCTCATCCAGGCCGGGCGGGACGAGGGAGCGCAGATCGCCTACGGCGGCGGGCGGCCGGCCGGGCTTGACCGCGGCTTCTTCGTCGAGCCGACGCTGTTCGTCGCCGTCGACAACTCGATGACGATCGCGCAGCAGGAGTTCTTCGGCCCGGTCGGCGTGGTGATCCCGTTCTCCGGCGAGCAGGAGGCGGTCCGCCTCGCCAACGACAGCGAGTTCGGGCTGGCGGCCGGCGTGTGGGCCGCTGACCCGGTGCACGCGTACCGGATCGGCACCCGCATCAGGGCCGGCCTGATCTACATCAACGGCGGCGGCGCGGGCTCCAGCCCGCACACCCCGTTCGGGGGATACAAGAGCAGCGGCCTCGGGGTGGAGCGGGGCGAGTACGGGCTCGAAGAGTTCCTGCTGGCCAAGAGCATGATCTGGAGCGCCCGCTGAAGGTCAGCCGGCCTCGGCGGCGGCGCGCAGCCGGTCGAGGGTGGCGGTCAGCATCGCCGACTGGAGGTATTCGATCCGGATGCCGTGCAGCGCCTCCGGCCGGGTGAAGATCACCCGGGCCGCGCTGCCCTCGCCGCCGCCCACCACGGTGTCGGCCTGGCCGCCGAAGGCCACGCAGGTGCCGTGCACGTCCGAGTCGGCGAAGGCGATGTGGTGCAGCCCCTCGCCCTGCTCAGGGCCCCAGATGCCGAGGCTGGTGTCGGCCATCTGGACCAGCTCGATGAACGGCGGGCCCGCCAGCGAGTAGCGGAAGCGCATCGGCTCGCCGGTGACCAGCGGGGCGCTGCGCACCGGCTCGAACCGCAGCCCGAGGAGCTTGCCGAAGTCGACGGCGGCCTGCTCGATGTCGCGGACCAGCACGCCGACGTGGAAGAAGGGGGCGTAGCCGGCGTTCACGCGGCCCGCACGTCCCACTCCAGTGGCAGCGTGTTCACGCCTGAGCTGCGGCCGAACTCGGTGATCGGCTCGCCCTCGCCCAGCCGGTAGTCGGGGATGGCCTTGTGCCATTCCTCAAGAGCGACCCGGAGCTCGCGCCTGGCCAGGTGCGAGCCGAGGCAGCGGTGCGGTCCGGCCCCGAACGCCAGGTGGTTGCTTGTGCCCCGGTCGAAGTCGACCGTGCTCGCATGGTCGTAGAAGCTGTCGTCGCGGCCGGACATCTTCAGTGCCAGCTGCACCATCGAGCCGGCCGCGACCGGGCACCCGGCGATCTCGGTGTCCCTGGTGGCCTTGCGCCCGGTGACGATGAACGAGAACGCGCGCATCATCTCCTCCATGGCGGCCGGGATGGTCTCCGGCTGGCCGACGATCCGCCGCCGGTCGGCCGGATGGGTCGCCAGGTGGTAGAAGAAGTAACCGAGCATGCCCGCCACCGAGTCAAGACCCGCCTGGACCAGGAACTGCCACCAGTTCAGCAGCTCGTCGTCGGTGACTGGCCTGCCGTCGATGCGCATGCCGAGCGACTTGGTGATCAGGTCGTCGGCGGGCTGAGCCCGCCGCTGCGCGATCTTCTCGGCCAGGTACCGCTTGACCGCATCGATCGCGGTGACCTTGCGCCGGACCACGTCGTCAGGGTCGCCGATCGCGTGGTTGATGTCTTCCTCGAGCGCCATCAGGAAGGGCAGGTCAGCCTCGGGCAGCCCGACCACCTCCAGGACGACCGCGGTCGGGAACTTCAGCGCGAAGTCGGTCATCAGGTCGCACGAGCCGCGCCCGGCCAGCGACCAGGGCCTCGGAAGAGAACGTCTCCGGGTCCTGGAGCACTGCGAGGATGTCCTCGTGCCGGGTGGGGATGAAGTAGCCGCGGCCGAACTCGTTCCTGACGACGGGGGCCTCTTGCCGCAGCTGGTCATAGAACGCCGTCCAGCCGCCGAGCGGCTTCAGCTCGTAGGGGGTGTAGTCGTGTACCGGGCAACCGGGAGCGGGTTCTGGCTGGGCGCTGGTCACTGGCCTCTCCTTTGCTGGTCAGTGGAGGCTGACGGCCGTTGTCAGTGGAGGCTGATGGCCCGCTCGGGGCACTCGGCGACCGCCTGGCGTGCCTTGCCGTCGGCGCCCGCCGGGATGTCGATGTCCGCGCGCAGCGCGTACCCGCTCTCGTCGAGCTGGAAGAGCTCACTGTCGACGGCGTTGCAGCGGGCGTGCCCGCAGCACTTGTCCAAGTCGATGTGGACCTTCACCGCGTGCTCCTCTCGGCTTGTCAGGGGGTGGGGAGCGCCGGTGTGTGCTTGAGCGCGCTGCCGCCGTCGACCCGCAGCTGCTGCCCGGTGACGTAGCGGGCGTCGTCGGACGCAAGGAACAGCACGGCCTCGCTGATGTCGCGCGGCTCCAGCCAGGAGATCGGCAGCGGGAACATGGCCGCAGAGGCGGGCTCGAAGTCCTCGGGAGTGACCTCGTCCAGCTCTGGCCGGAAGATCTTGTACATCGGCGGGCTGTGCAGCATGTCGGTATTCACGTTGCCGGGGTGAACGGCGTTGACCCGGATCGATTCGGGCCCGAGCGCGAGGGCCAGGTCGTGCACGAACCTGGCGACCTCCCGCTTGGACAGCGAGTAGCCCGCGCCGCCGGGCCCCTGCTGGTTGAGGTCGGTCGCCCCCCGCAGCATCGCCGCCACCGAGCC
>Ga0335085_10004529_pt1 | contig 22960 bp, 19 predicted proteins | sample Lox_Sample_45_FD_206712 | JGI IMG/M metagenome (GOLD analysis project Ga0335085, IMG submission 206712) | Soil microbial communities from Loxahatchee National Wildlife Refuge, Florida, United States - Lox_Sample_4.5 | ecosystem: Environmental > Terrestrial > Soil > Wetlands | place: USA...
CGTGGCCGAGCGATCCGGGGGCGCAGCCCCCGCTCCGCCGAAGGCGAAACCCGCCGCGAAGGCGCCGCCCAAGGCCCCCGCGCCCAAGGCCCCTGCGGGGAAGGCACCCGCAAAGGGGGCCGCCGCGGCCAGCGCCAGGACCACCCCGGCGGGCGCCGGCGAAGGCGCCGCCCCCGCCAAGAGCCAGCCGTCAGGCTCGCCGCAGCCGGCCGGCGGTGCTCCCACTGCACAGCGTCCCGCCGCGGCCGCTGCCCCCTCCGCGCCCGCTGCGGCGCGAGCGACCGCGGCGGGCCCCCAAGCGGGCGCCCCGGCTGCTGCCCAGGCGACCCGCGCAGCCGCCCCGGCGCCGCCGGCCGCGCCCGGCGAGGCTCCTCCGGCTGCCGCCGCGCCCGCACCGGCCGCCCGCGCCGGCACATCGGCCGAGCGTGTGCGGCCCACCCGCGACTCCCGCACCGGCGAGCGCACACCCGGAGACGTGGGCCCCGGTGGGCGCCGCCGCGTGGTGATCGACTCGCAGGCCTCGCGCCGCCAGCAGAGCGGCCCCTCCAACCAGCCCCAGCGACGCCCGCGCCGCGGCAGGCGCCGGCGTGGCACCTACGACGACACGATCGCCCCGATCGACAACTCGGCGATGGAGGCCACCGACCTGGTTCGGGTGAGCTCGGGCTCGACGGTCAAGGACGTGGCCGAGTACCTGGGCGTGCCGGTGCCGGAAGTGATCAAGAAGCTGATGTCGCTGGGGGAGATGGCGACCCTCACACAGACGCTCTCCGATGACGCCATCCAGGTGCTCGCGGACGAGTTCGACAAGCAGGTGGAGATCGTGCACGCCGCCGACGACGTCGATCTCGAGCCGGTCTACGAGGACGCCGAAGACGAACTGATCGAGCGCCCGCCGGTGGTCACGATCATGGGCCACGTCGATCACGGCAAGACCTCGCTGCTGGACGCGATCCGGGAGACCGAGGTGGTGGCCGGCGAGGCCGGGGGCATTACCCAGCACATCGGCGCCTACCAGGTGCACCACGGCGGCAAGGAGATCACCTTCCTGGACACCCCCGGCCACGAGGCCTTCACGGCGATGCGCGCCCGTGGCGCGCGCGTGACCGACCTCGCGGTGATCGTGGTCGCGGCCGACGACGGGGTCAAGCCCCAGACCGAGGAGGCCATCGACCACGCCAAGGCGGCCGAAGTGCCGATCATCGTGGCGGTCAACAAGATCGACAAGGAAGGCGCCCAGCCCGAGCGCGTGCGCACCGAGATGACCCAGCACGGGCTGCAGCCGGCCGAATGGGGCGGCGACATCGAGTTCGTGGACGTCAGCGCCAAGACCAAGGTGGGCTTGGACTCGCTGCTCGACACGATCCAGGTGGTCACCGACCTCGAGGAGCTGAAGGCCAACCAGGAGGCCGAGGCCTCCGGCACGGTGATCGAGTCCAAGCTCGACCCCGGCCGCGGCCCGGTGGTGACGATCCTGATCCAGCGCGGCACGATGCGCGTGGGGGACGCGCTCGTGGCCGGCGCCCACTTCGGGCGGGTGCGCGCGATGCACGACTTCACCGGCGAAAAGCTCAAGCGCGCGATGCCCGGTCAGCCGGTCGAGGTGCTCGGCTTCGACGGGGTGCCCGAGGCGGGCGAGCTGGTGCGGGTGGTCGAGAACGAGCGCCGGGCGCGGCAGCTCGCCGGCGAACGCGCCAACCGTCTGAAGACCGAGGCGCTGGCGCGCCGCTCGGGCCGCAAGGTGTCCCTCGAAGACGTCTTCAAGCTCGCCCAGGAGGGTGCCGTCAAGGAGCTCGCGCTCGTCATCAAGGCCGACGTGGCGGGCTCGCTGGAGGCGATCGAGGACGAGATCGCCAAGCTCCCCCAGCAGGAGGTCAAGGTCAACATCATCCACCGCGGCGTGGGCGGGGTCAACGAGTCCGACGTGATCCTCGCGGCCGCCTCCGAGGGTGTGATCCTCGGCTTCAACGTCAGGCCCGTGGGGGACGCCCGCCAGGTGGCCGAGCGCGAGGGTGTCGAGATCCGCTCCTACTCGGTGATCTACCGGGCCATCGAAGAGCTGCGGGGGGCGATGGAGGGCATGCTCGAGCCCGCCGAGGTCGAGACCCCGCTGGGCCAGGCCGAGGTGCGCCAGCTGTTCAAAGCCTCACGCATCGGCACCATCGCCGGCTCGTTCGTGACCGAGGGGACCGTCTCGAGGGGCGCCAGCGTGCGCGTGGTCCGCGAGGGCACGGTCATCTACGACACCACCATCGAAAGCCTGCGCCGCTTCAGCGAGGACGCCCGCGAGGTGAGTTCGGGGTTCGAGTGCGGGATCGTGCTGGCCAACTTCCAGGACGTCCACGAGGGCGATGTGCTCGAGACCTATGAGACACGGAGGGTCGAGCGCGAGCTGTCCGCCTGATCGGCTCGGATGCCTGCAGGGACCCGCGGCTCGGCGGGGAATTGGAGGGCTAGGATGAGTACGCCGCGAATGCGCCGGGTCGATGAGGCCGTCCACCAGGTGATCGGGGACGCGATCTCGGGGGGCCTGAAGGATCCGCGGATTGGATTCCTGACCGTGACCGATGTGCGCACCAGCCCAGACCTGCGCCATGCGAGGGTGTACGTGAGCGTGCTCGGCAGCGGCGGCGAGGTCGCCACCGAGGCCCAGCGCGAGGACACGCTCGAGGGCCTGCGCAGCGCCCACGGCTACCTCCAGGGCCGCCTCGCCTCCGAGCTGAGCCTGAAGCGGACCCCGACGCTCGAGTTCATCTACGACGACACCACCGACCGCGCGTTCCGGGTCGAGCGGCTGCTCGGGGAGGGCAAGCGCGCATGAGCGCCTCCGACGACCCACGGCGCACGCGCGAGCTGGTGCTCGAGCGGATCCGCGAGGACGCCCGCTTCATCCTGGCCTCGCACGAGAAGCCCGACGGCGACGCGCTCGGCTCGATGGCCGCCATGCAGGGCCTGCTGAACGCGCTCGGCAAGGACTCGGTGATGTTCATCTCCCCGGGGGACCTGCCGCTCCCCGACGAGTACGCCTCGTTCGCGCTGGCCGGCATGATCAGCGAGCCCCCGCCCGACGTGAGGGAGCGGACGGTCGTGTTCCTGGACTGCGGCAACGTCGACCGCAACCCCGCCGGGGTCCTGCGCGACAGCCCCCTGTTGCTGAACATCGACCACCACCACGACAACACCCTCTTCGGGACCGTCAACCACGTCGTCCCGGACGCCTCCTGCACGGCCGAGATCGTGTGGGACCTGATGCACCACCTGTCCTTCTCACCCTCACCGGAGATCGCCGAGGCCCTGTACGTGGGACTGATCACCGACACAGGGCGCTTCATGTACGAGAACACCTCGCCGCGGGCCCACGAGATGGCCGCCGAGCTGATCGCGGCCGGCGTCGACGTGCCCGGGGTCTACCGGCGCCTGTACGAGGACATGACGATCGGCAAGCTCAACCTGCTCGGGATCGCGCTGACGCGGATCCAGCGCTTCGACGACGGCGAGCTCGCCCTCGTGGACCTGTCTGCGGCGGACTTCGCTGCCGCCGGGTCGCAGGAAAGCGACTCCGAGGGCGTGATCGACCACCTGCGCGCGCTGCGGGGCACGAAGGTGGCGGTGCTGGTGCGCGAGGTCATGCGCGGCGAGCGCGCCGGCCAGCGCAAAGTCTCCCTGCGCGCAACCGACGGCGAGGTGGACGTGTCGCTGATCGCCCGCGCCCAGGGGGGCGGGGGCCACACCCGCGCGGCCGGGTTCTCCACCGCCATGGAGCTCGAGCAGCTGATCGAGTTCCTGCGTGCGGAGGTCGGCGCGCAGCGCAACTCGCTCCCCGGCGGCCAGCCCGCCGCCCCCGTCGCCTGAGGGCGGCACCCGGGAGGCCCGCCCCGGTGGACGGGGTCCTGCTGATCGACAAGCCCGCGGGCATGAGCTCCCACGACGTCGTGGCGAGGATCCGCAGGGCTCTGGGGGGGATCAAGACCGGGCACGCCGGGACGCTCGACCCGTTCGCCACCGGCCTGCTGCTGGTGCTCCTCGGCCGGGCCACGAAATCGCAGCGGGCCTTCATGGCGCTCCCCAAGCGCTACGAGACCATCGCCCAGCTGGGGGCGCTGTCGAGCACCGGTGACCCCGAGGGTGAGATCACGCTCACCGGGCGCGTGCCGCCGTCGCCGCCGTCGCTGCCCGTGGGAGAGGTGCGCCAGCGCCCGCCGCAGTACTCGGCCGTGAAGGTCGGCGGCCAGCGCGCATACCGCCGGGCACGCAGGGGGGAGGAGTTCGAGATGCCCGAGCGCATCGTCACGGTCCATGCCTTTCGCGAGCTCTGGCGCCGGGAGGGCAGCGCCGGGGAGCCGCCGCGGGCGGCGTATGAGATCGAGTGCTCCTCGGGCACCTACGTGCGGTCGCTGATCGCCGACCTCGGCGACGGCTACTGCCTGGAGCTGCGGCGCACGGCGATCGGCGACTTCCGGGTGCAGGAGGCCTGCGCCCCTCCGCCGCGGGGCCGGGAGTGGGAGCAGCCGCCCGTGATCGGGCTGGCGGAGGCGCTCGAGCGAGCCGGGGCGGCGTCCCCCCACTAGGCTTCGCTGCCGACGTGAAGGTCATCCCCCTGCCCGAGGTCGAGCGCGGGCGCTCTCGAAGCCTCGCCGTCGGCACCTTCGACGGCGTCCACGTGGGCCACCGCGAGGTGATCCGCGGCGCCGACAGTGTGCTGACGTTCGACCCCCATCCGGTGTCGGTGGTCGCCCCCCAGCACACCCCGAAGCTGCTCACCTCCCCCGAGCGCAAGGCCGAGCTGGTCGCCTCGCTGGGCGTCCAGGAGATGATCGTGATCCCGTTCGACGCCGAGTTCGCGGCCCGCCCCGCCGAGGATTTCATCGCCGACGTGCTGGTCGGAGCGCTCGGGGCCCGGCAGGTGTCGGTCGGCGAGAACTTCCGCTTCGGCCGCCGCGCCCAGGGGGACCCGCAACTGCTGGGCGCCGACGGGCGCTTCGAGACGGTCGTCCATCCGCTGCTCGAAATCGACGGCGAGGTCGTGTCCTCGAGCCACATCCGGGGGCTGGTGCTGGCCGGCGAGCTGACCCAGGCCAACAGGCTGCTGGGAAGCCCCTTCCAGCTGCGGGGGACGGTGCTCCACGGCGATGCCCGCGGGCGCGAGCTGGGCTTCCCCACCGCCAACCTGGCACCCGATGAGGCGCTCGTCTGCCCGGGGCACGGCGTATACGCGTGCCTGGCGGCCACGGACGAGATGCAACCGCGGCCGGCCGCCGTCAGCATCGGCGTGCGCCCCACCTTCAAGACCGGCCGTGCGGAGCTGATCGAGGCCTACATCCTGGACTTCGACGGCGACCTCTACGGCGGCGAGCTGCGCCTGGACTTCCTCGCGCGCCTGCGCGGGGAGCGCCGCTTCTCCGACGCCCCCTCGCTGGTCGAGCAGATGCGCCACGACGTCGAGCTCACGCGTGAGCTGGCGGAGCGGGCAGGCTAGTCCTGCTACCGTGCCGCCGATGGCCGCCATCACCAGCGAGCGCAAGCAACAGATCACCGCGCAGTTCGGCTCCGGCGAGCGCGACACGGGCTCCACCAAGGTCCAGATCGCGCTGCTGACCGAGCGCATCAACCACCTCACCGAGCACCTGCGCGAGCACGGCAAGGACCACCACTCCCGCCGCGGGCTTTTGATGCTCGTGGGCCGCCGCCGGCGCTTTCTGGACTACATGCAGCGCCACGACCTCGACGGCTACCGCGCGCTGATCAAAGAGCTCGGCCTGCGCAAGTAGTTGGCCGTCCTGGCGCCAGGGACCCCGGCGCCGCGCTTCAGCCTGGCCCGGGGCGACGGCGGGCGCTTCACCGAGCAGGACCTGCTCGGCCGGCGCACGGTGCTGGTCTTCTATCCGTTCGCCTTCAGCCCCGTGTGCACCGAGCAGCTGCAGCTGTACGAGCCGCTGACCCGCGAGCTGGCCCAGGCCGGGGACGGCCTCTACGGCGTCTCCTGCGACTCGACCTGGGCCCAGAGCGCCTTCCGCGAGCAGCTCGGCGTCTCCAGCGAGCAGCTGTCGGACTTCGAGCCCAAGGGGGCCGCCTGTGAGGCCTTCGGGGTCCTGCACGAGGGCGGCTTTCCCCAGCGTGCGCTGGTCGTGACCGGCCCCGACGGGGTCATCGCCTGGAGCTACCAGGCCGATTCTCCGGGCGACCTGCCGGGCCTGGACCTGTTGCGTACAGGTCTGCGATAGGCCCCCGCCGTCCGCTAAGCTCATCCGGTTCGGAGAGTGAAAAAAGAAACGATCCGCCGACCGACGGGCGGAACAGGAAGGCAGTGAACATGGCTCAAGACGCGGTTACGCGCGTGTCCGCGGAGATCGCGGGCAGCGAGATCTCCTTTGAGACGGGGCGGATGGCCAAGCAGGCCTCCGGCGCAGTGGTCGTCCAGCAGGGCGACACGATGGTCCTCTCGACGGCCGTCGCCGGATCGGTGCGCGACGTCGACTTCCTCCCCCTGACGGTGGACGTCGAGGAGCGGATGTACGCGACCGGCAAAATCCCCGGCTCGTTCTTCAAGCGCGAGGGCCGTCCCGGCGAGAAGGCGACACTGACGGCGCGGATGATCGACCGTCCGATCCGGCCGCTGTTCCCCAAGGACTGGCGCTACGACACCCAGCTGGTGGCGATCCCTCTGTCGATCGACCACATCCACCCCTACGACATCCTCGCCATGAACGGCGCCTCGGCGGCGCTGATGATCTCCGACATCCCGCTGCCCACGCCCGTCGGCGCGGTCCGCATCGGCAAGGTGGACGGCAACTTCGTCGTCAACCCCAACGAGCAGGACCTGCTGGCCGAAGGCGAGGGCGAGGATGAGAGCAACCGCTCGGACCTCGATCTCGTGGTCGCGGGCACCGAGGACGCGATCCTGATGGTCGAGGCGGGGGCCAACGAGATCCCCGAGGCCGAGATCCTCGACGCGCTCGACATCGCCCACGCCGCCATCAAGAAGCTCTGCGAGCTGCAGCGCGAGCTGGCAGCGAAGGCCGGCAAGGAGAAGAAAGCCTACGAGGCGATCAAGGTCGACGAGGACCTGCTCTCCCAGATCCGCTCCTCGCACGGCTCCCAGCTCGACGCCGCCACCCAGGTGGAGGACAAGCTCGAGCGCCAGGACGCCACCAAGGCGGTCGAGGAGGCCGTCGTGGAGCAGTACGGCCCGCCCGCCCGCGAGGGCGCCACCGAAGAGGAGCAGCAGGCCGCCCGCGAGCGCCGGGCAGCGGCCAAGATGGCCTTCGAGTCACTCGAGAAGTCGATCATCCGCGAGCGCATCGCCGTCAACAAGAAGCGTCCCGACGGGCGCAGCGAGGACGAGATCCGCGACATCACGATCGAAGTCGGCGTCACTCCCCGCACGCACGGCTCGGCGCTCTTCACCCGTGGCCAGACGCAGGCCCTCAGCGTGGCCGCACTGGGCACGCTGAAGGAGGAGATGCGCCTCGACACCCTCGGCCTGGAGACCAAAAAGTACTACTGGCACCACTACAACTTCCCGCCCTTCTCGGTCGGGGAGGCCGGTCGCATGGGCGGCGTCAAACGCCGCGACGTGGGCCACGGCGCGCTCGCCGAGCGGGCGCTGGCGCCGATGGTCCCCTCGATCGAGGAGTTCCCCTACTCGATCCGCGTGGTGTCCGACATCCTCGAGTCCAACGGCTCCTCCTCGATGGCCTCGGTGTGTGGCTCCTCGCTCTCGCTGATGGACGCCGGCGTGCCGATCAAGCGCCCGGTGGCGGGGATCGCGATGGGCCTGATCAAAGAGGGCGAGGACTACATCGTCCTGACCGACATCGCCGGCGTCGAGGACCACCTCGGCGACATGGACTTCAAGGTCGCGGGCACCTCGCGGGGCATCACCGCCCTGCAGATGGACATCAAGATCTCGGGCGTCACCTTCGACATCCTGCGCGATGCCCTCAGCCAGGCCAACAAGGCGAGGACCTTCATCCTCGACAAGATGCAGGACGTCATCGGGGGCCCGCGCGAGGAGCTCTCCCGCTACGCGCCGCGCATCCAGACGATCCAGATCGACCCCTCCCAGATCGGCCTGCTGATCGGCAAGGGCGGCGAAACCATTCGCGGCCTGTCGGAGGAGTTCGACTCCCAGATCGACGTCAACGACGACGGCCAGGTGCTGATCTACTCGGCCAACGGCGAGCTCGGCGACGAACTCCTGGAGCGGATCCGGATGATGATGAAGGAGGTCGAGGTCGGCGACGAGTACGTCGGCAAAGTCGTCAAGACGACCACCTTCGGCGCCTTCATCGAGCTGGCCAAGGGCACCGACGGACTGCTGCACATCTCCAACGTCTCTCCCGGTGAGCGCGTCGAGACCGTCGAGGACGTGCTCAGCCGCGGCGACGAGGTGACGGTGCGCGTGGTCGAGGTCGACCGCGAGCGCGGGCGCATAGGCCTGCGCCTGGCGGCAGACCCCGACATCGCCGGCAAGTCGGTCGAGGAGCTCGCCGGGGTCGGCACCGGTGGCGGTGGTGGCGGCGGCGGACGCGAGGGTGGCGGGCGCCGTCCCGCCAGCAACGGCCGCGGCGACCGCGACCGCGACCGCGGCCCGCGCCGGGGAGGCGACGGCGACCGTGGCAGCCGGGGCTCCGGGCGCCCGCGGCATGGGCGCTACCGCGACTGACCCTCACGCCAGCGCCGCGCACGCCGAGCATCGCCTGACGACGCTCGGCTCGGGGCTGAGGATCGCCACCGAACGCGTCCCGAGCGTCCGCTCCGCGGCGCTCGGGTTCTGGATCTCCAGCGGCTCCGCCGGCGAGCTCCAGGACGAGGCCGGCATCTCCCACCTGCTGGAGCACATGCTGTTCCGCGGCACCGAGCACTTCGGCTCGGAGGAGATCGACCAGATCTTCGACGCGATGGGGGCCGAAATCAACGCCGGCACCGACAAGGAAGCGACCTCGGTATACACGCGCGTGCTCGATCGCCACCTCGCGAGGGCCTTCGAGGTGATGACCGAGATGGTTTGGGCCCCGCGCTTCGGCGAGCTCGAGGCCGAGCGCCAGGTGGTGCTGGAGGAGATCGCGATGTACGAAGACGACCCCCAGGACCTGGTCTTCGACCTGCTCGGGCGGGCGGTGTTCGGCACGCATCCCCTCGGGCGCCCGGTGATCGGCCGCGCCGAGGTGATCGCGGCCGCCACCCGCGAGCAGCTGGCCGCCTTCCACCAGCGACGCTACCTCCCGCAGGAGATCGTGATCGCGGCGGCGGGCTCGGTGGACCACGACGAGCTCGTGGCCCTGGTCGAGGGCTCACCGTATCCCTCCGCGTCGGGCGCGGGCACCCCGGATCCCGCACCGAACGGGGAAGAGGGCAGAGAGGAGGTCCCCGGGCCCGAGCCTCGCCTCGAGTTCCTGGCGAAGGACACCGAGCAGTACCACGTGTGCCTCGGAGCCAACGGCCTCGCGCGCGAGGACGAGCGGCGCTTCGCCCTGCGGGTGCTGGAAGGGATCCTCGGCGGCACCTCCTCCTCGCGGCTGTTCCAGGAGGTGCGCGAGCGACGGGGCCTTGCGTACTCGATCTTCTCCTTCTCCAACCTCTACTCCCACGCCGGCGAAGTGGGGCTGTACGTGGGAACCCGCCCGGACAACCTCAAGGAGGCGCTGGCGGTGGTCGCGGCCGAGCTCGAGCGCGTCGTCGAGGACCCCGCCTCCGAGGAGGAGCTGGTGCGCTCGCGGGAGAACCTCAAGGGCCGGGTGGTGCTCGGCATGGAGTCCACCGGGGCGCGCATGAGCCGCCTGGGGACCTCGCTGCTGCACGGGATGCCGATCCTCAGCGTGGACGAGATCATCGCCCGCATCGACTCGGTGCAGCTGGAGGACCTGCGTGAGCTGGCACGCGAGCTGTTCGCCCCCGGGCGCATGTCGGTGGTCGGGATCGGGCCCGAGCGCGAGCGCATGCTGGGCGCGCTGGAGCCCCTGGCGTTGGGCGCCGGCGCGGCCGTGAGGGACCTCCCGTCATCGGGCGGCGAGGCGAACGGGGCCGCAGCATGATCCGCGTGGTCGTCTCCGGGGCCGGTGGACGGATGGGCATGACCGTCTGTGACGCGGTCACCGGCGCCTCCGACATGGAGCTCGCCGGGCGCGCTGACCCGCTGCTCGGGACGAGCCTGCAGGAGCTGCTGGGAGATGCCGACGTGGTGGTCGACTTCACCACCCCGGAAGTCGCCCTCGAGAACGCGCTGGCGTGCGTGCGGGCCGGCGTCCACGTCGTGATCGGCACCACCGGCTTCGACCAGGCGCCGCTCGCCGATGCGCGACCCGATGACCCGCAGCGGCGCGCCAACGTGCTGATCGCGCCCAACTTCGCCATCGGAGCCGTGCTGATGATGCGCTTCGCCGCCGAGGCGGCCCGCTTCATGGCGAAGGCCGAGATCATCGAGCTGCACCACGACGGCAAGCTCGACGCCCCCAGCGGTACGGCCGCGCTGACGGCCGAGCGGATGGCGCAGGCTACCGGCGGTCCGCCGCCGCCGATCCACTCCGTGCGCCTGCCGGGCCTGGTGGCCCACCAGGAAGTCATCTTCGGAGACCTCGGCCAGACCCTCAGCATCCGCCACGACTCGATCAGCCGCGAGTCGTTCATGCCAGGGGTCCTGCTAGCGGTCCGCCGCGTGGGCGAGCTGCAGAGCTCGCCGCTCGTGGGCCTCGAGAAGCTGCTGTTCAGCGAGTAGCGCGCCGCCAGCCGCGGGCCGTCGCCTACCCCTCGAGCCCGAGGTCGACCTTCGCCGACACGGTCACTCGACCAGACCGACGTCCTTGAGGGCTTCCGTCGGGTCCAGATATGCCCGCTGGCGGATGGCCTGCCCGTCACGGACGGTCACGACCGCAGCGTTGATGCGTTTGACCTCGTGCGTGGCGTCCTGTAGCCGCCCACAATCACGGAGGATCACGAGCACCTGATCGCCGCAGTCGACGAGATCCTCGGACTCCGTGCGATAGGTGGCCCACGGAGCCAGCCAGTCGAGGTAGAAGGCCCTGAAGGCGTCGGCGCCACCACTGCGGGTGTGCTCACCGCCCAGCAGCATGATCGATGACTGGAAGTCCGGATGGAACACGCGGCCCTTGTCCTGCGCCCACCGCGCCCACAGCTCGTCATCGCCGAACAGCTCGACCTGGTCCACTCCGGGGGGAATCAGCCCCGAGAGAAGCTCGACGTTCGCCTCAGACACCGCCTACCCCCGTCCTCCGGTACCGGCCGTCGCGTACATCCCCGGCATCGTGGCTGAGTATCTCGCACCGCACGACCCATCCCAGCGGGGATATGCCGGGCAGGGCGCTGTCTCGGGGCACCTCGCCTCCGGGGATCGCCGTTCGTGGGGATTGCACGGCGAGCGTGAGATACTGAGGCCCATGGGTGAGCTCGGGGCGATCCTGACGGCGATCGTGACGCCGTTCGACGAGCGCGGGGCGGTCAACGAGTCCGCCTTCGTGGCGCTGATGCGCCACCTCGCCGACAACGGCTCGGACGGGTTCGTGGTGGCGGGGACCACCGGCGAGGCCTCCACGCTGACCGACGCCGAGCAGCTCGGGCTGATCGAGCTGGCGGTGGCCGAGCGCCCGCCGGGCAAGAGCATCATCGCCGGCACCGGCACCAACGACACCCGCCAGGTCGTGTTCCTCACCGAACGTGCCACCGAACTGGGGGCCGACGCGGTGCTCTCGGTGACGCCCTACTACAACCGCCCCAGCCGGCTCGGGCTCATGCGCCACTACGAAACCGTCGCGGCCGCCACCGACAAACCGACGATCCTCTACAACATCCCCGCGCGGACGGGCACCAACATGCCCCCCGACCTGCTCGCCGAGCTCGCCCAGATCCCCGGCATCTCCGCCGTGAAGCAGGCCAACGCCGCCGAGCTGCAGCTGATCGACGGGCTTGACCTCTACGCCGGCGACGACGCCACGCTGGCGAAGACCCTGGACATGGGCGGCGCCGGCGGGATCCTCGTGGCAAGCCACATCGTCGGCAACGAGATGCGCCGTATGGTCGACGAGCCCGAGCATCGGGCCGAGATCGACGCCTCGCTGCGCGACGTCTACGAGGCGTTGTTCATCACCTCGAACCCGACCTGCACGAAGGCGGCGCTGAACATGCTCGGACACGAAGCGGGGGGCCTCAGGCTCCCGCTGGTGGAGGCCACCGCCGAGGAGGCGGCCGCCGTGCGTGCGATGCTCGAGCGCCACGGGCTGCTCGCCGGCGCTCCCGCGTGAGCCAGAAGCTACGGGTCCTGCCGCTCGGCGGCCTCGGCGAGATAGGCAAGAACATGACGGTCGTCGAGTTCGACGACCGCATCGTCGTGGTCGACGTCGGCCTGCGCTTCCCGACTCCCGAGATGGTCGGCATCGACCTCGTGCTGCCCGACTTCAGCTACCTGCGCGAACGCGCCGAGGACGTCGAGGCGATCGTCGTCACGCACGGCCACGAGGACCACCTCGGGGCGCTGCCGTGGGTGCTGCGGGACCTCGGCGAGAGCCTCGACGCGCCCGTATACGGCGGCCCGCTGACGCTCGCGATGGCCCGCTCCAAGCTCGAGGAGCACCGCCTCACCGACGTCGAGTTGAACCAGCTGGACGCGGGCGAGTCGCTGGACCTGGGCCCCTTCACGCTCGAGCTGATCCACATGACCCACTCGATCCCCGACTCCAGCGCGGTGGCGCTTCAGACCGAGCTGGGGACGGTGCTGATCACCGGCGACTACAAGTTCGACCAGACCCCCGTGGACGGCCCCCCGGCGGACGTCTCGCGGCTGGCCGAACTCGGCCGCGAAGGCGTGCTGCTGTTGTGCGGGGACTCCACCAACGTCGATCGCCCCGGCTTCTCCCCGTCGGAGTCCGTCGTCGGGCCCCACCTGGAGGAGGTCTTCGCCCGCTGCCGGGGGCGGATCGTGGTGACGAGCTTCGCCTCCAACATCCACCGCGTCCAGCAGGTCATCGACGCCGCCTACGCGCTCGAGCGCAAGGTCTCGCTGGTGGGGCGCTCGATGCGCAAGAACGTCGGCATCGGGCGCAACCTCGACCACATCGAGATCCCGGAGGGGCTGCTCGTGGGTCCGCGTGAGATCTCCGACTTCCCCGACGACCGCGTCGTGATCCTGTCGACCGGCTCACAGGGCGAGCCGCTGTCGGCGCTGCGGCGGATGGCCTACCGCGACCACCCCCAGGTGGAGCTGAAGGCGGGCGACACGGTGGTCTTCTCTGCCACCCCGATCCCCGGCAACGAGCGGGCGGTGAACGAGACGATCGACCGCCTGTACCACATCGGCTGCGAGGTGATCACCCCCCGCGACGCCCCCGTGCACGCATCCGGCCACGGCTATGAGGAGGAGGTCAAGCTGATGCTGAACCTCGTCAAGCCGCGCTACGTGATGCCCTTCCACGGGGACTTCAAGCGGCTGCGGATGCACGCCTCCCTGGCGGAGGCGGTCGGGATCGCCGCCGGGGACGTGTTCCAGGGCGAGAACGGCCTGCCGCTGGAGCTCGACGAGCAGGGGGCCCGCTTCGGGGAGGCCGAGCAGTCGGGGATGATCTTCGTCGACGGCGTCGAGATCGGGGACATGGCCGATGTCGCCCTGCGCGACCGGCGCATGCTCTCGGCCGACGGGATCTTCATCGTGGTGGTCACGATCGCCGAGCAGGACGGCTCCTCGGTGGCCGACCCCGAGGTGATCTTCCGGGGCGTCCCGTTCCTGGACCAGGCGGACGAGCTGACCGAGGAGATCCGGCTCACGGTCGACGGCTCGCTGAGCCACGCGGCGAAGGAGGGGATCCACGAGACCGACCTGCTCGCGCAGGTCCTGCACGACGACCTGGCGACGCTAGTTTACGAGCGTCTCAAGCGGCGGCCGATGGTGCTCCCCGTCGTCGTCGAGGTCTGAGGCCGCCGGCAGGCGCACTACGAAGCGGGCTCCCGTTCCCTGCAACGGCGGCTCGAGCGTGACGCTGCCCCCGTGGGAGGTGGCGATCGACTGCACGATCGCCAGGCCGAGCCCGAACGAGCCGCCGCGGTCCCCGGCGCCACGCACGAAGCGCTCGAACAGGTTCTCGGCCAGCTCGGGCGGGATCCCGGGGCCGTCGTCTTCCACCACCAGCTTCACCTGGCCCGTGGGCTCGGTGCTGGTGCCGACGCGGATCTCGGTTCCGGGAGGGGTGTAGCGGATCGCGTTCTCGAGCAGGTTGATGCTGACGCGGTGCAGCTCGTCGCGGACCCCGCGCACCGCCGCCGGCCGGGCGTCGATCACGATCTCGTGCCCGTCCGCCAGGGCGCCGAGCTCACCCGCCGCCTCGACCACGATCTGGGCCAGGTCGCAGCGCTCGCGCACGGTCGGCTTGGCGGCGTCGTTGCGGGCCAGCAGCAGCAGGTCGGCCACCAGCCGCCGCATCCGCCTGGAGGAGCGCAGCGCCGAGCTGGCGGCGTCGCCCTGGTCGCCGTCGAGCGTTTCCGCCAGCAGCTCGAGGTTGGCCAGCACGCTCGTCAGGGGCGTGCGCAGCTCGTGCGAGGCGTCGGCCACAAACTGTCGCTGACGGGCGAGCGTGGCCTCGGTCTCGCTGCGGGCGCTGTCGAGCTCCCGGAGCATTCCCTGCAGGGTGCGGGCGAGCACCGCCACCTCGTCCTCCGCCGACGGCTGGGGTATCTCCCGCGAGGGGTCGCGGGTGCGGGCGATCTCGGCCGCGCTGGAGGTCAGCTGCGCGATCGGGTTCATCGCCCGGCGAGCGAGCGCGAGGCCCGCCAGCAGCGCCAGCGCCGTGCCACCGAGCACCCCCAGCAGCAGGAACAGCTCCACGCGGCGGACGGTGGACTCCGTTTCGGAGACGTTCCTGGCGTACTGCACGTACACGTGGCCGCGCGGCACCCCGTTCACCCGCACGGGGGCGGCCCCGGAGAGCACGCGGTAGTTGTGCAGCGTCTGCGGCGTCAGGTTGGGGCCCCCGAACCAGGGCGCGTGCGTTGGAACTTCGGTGAGCACGCTGCGGTCAATCCCGAAGATGCGGATCGCGGCGTGTTCGCCGGCGGTGAAGTAGCGGGGTTCCGGCGTGATCACGAGGTGCTCGCTGCCGTCCTGGCCGAAGACCACCTCGATGTTCAGCTGCGTCCGCAGGCGTTCGGCTTTCTCGTTGACCTCGCGGTTGAAGTCCTGGCGGATGCGATGGACCGTGAGCGAGCCGATCCCGACCGCGAACGCGCACAGGATCACGAACGTCAGCAGCGCCGAGACGCCCGCGAGACGGACTCTGATCGGCAACCGGTCGAAGGACCCGGAGACCCTCCTGGTCAGGCGGCGGAACGGCCCGACGCGATCAGGCCCGGAGGACGTAGCCGGCTCCCCTGATCGTGTGCAGCAGGCGGGGCTCGCCGCCGGACTCGAGCTTGCGCCGCAGGTTGGAGACGAACACCTCGATCGTGTTGGTGGTCGAGAACGGGTCATAGCCCCAGACCTCGTCCAGCAGCCGCTGGCGGGAGATCACGATCCGCTCGTTGCGCATCAGGTACTCGAGCAGCTCGAACTCGCGCTGGGTCAGCTCGATCGCACGCTCGCCGCGGAAGACCTCGTGCGTGTCCGCGTTCAGCATCAGGTCCCCGACCCGCAGCGGGGCCGAGCCGCGGGGCGGGCGGCGGCGCAGCAGCGCGCGCAGCCTGGCGAGCAGCTCCTGGCGCTCGAAGGGCTTCACGAGGTAGTCGTCCGCGCCCGCGTCGAGGCCCTCGACGCGCGACTCGACCGCGTCGCGGGCCGTGAGGATCAGGATCGGGACGTCGTCGTCGGCGCGCAGCGAGCGGGCGACCTCCACGCCGTCGATCTGGGGCAGGCCGAGGTCGAGGATCACGAGGTCGGGGGCGAAGGCCCGGCCCTGCTCGATCGCCTCACGGCCGTCGGGGGCGATCCGCACCTCATAGCCCTCCATGCGCAGCGACCGCTGGAGCGCCTGGGCGATGTCCTCGTCGTCCTCGACGACGAGCACGCGTGGGCTGCGGGCAAAGTCGGTCATCGGTCTTTATCTAAAGCGCTCGGTGTAAAGCGATGGTAAGCGTCACATGCAGGTTACGGGCACGTGGCGTCGAAGTTGCGCTCGATGCCAGCGACCCGCCGGAGATCCTCTTCCGCCTCCCGGGCGCGCACCCGCAGCACCCCCTCCAGGCGCCGCAAGGCGCCCCGGCGCCGCCGTTCCAGGATCGCCTTCATCGCAACGCTGCGCGGGGCGCTCGCCCGTGTGCCCATGCGCGCCCCGCTGCTCGGCGAGCGGGGCAGGGAGGTGCTCGCGCTTGCGCTGCTCGCCTGCGGCCTGTACCTCGTGTTCGTCATCTACGGCGGCTGGGACGGAGGCAGCGCCGGCCACGCGCTGACCGTCGCCCTCGGCTGGATCCTGGGAAGGGCCCGCGTGTTCGCGCCGCTGGCGCTGCTGGCTGCCGGCATCACCCTGCTGCTCGGCCCCGCGCTCGGACTGCAGCGGCCGCTGCGGGGAGGGGCCGTCTGCCTGTTCGCCGCGATCACGCTCGCGCTCGCCGCAGGCACGTTGGGGATCAGCTCCGGAGCCGGCGGCCACGCACAGGCCTGGACCTCCGCCCACATGCAGAGCCACGGCGGCATCGTCGGCGAAGCCCTCTTCCGCCTCGCGAGCCCGCTCGTGCGCGGGTTGGGCGTCGGGATCCTGGTCGTGTTCCTCGCCGTCACCGGGACGATGCTGCTGACGGGCTCCTCGCTGGGGACCCTGCTGCGCGACTGGGCACGCCTGGTGGCGGGCGCCGCCCACTTCCTCCGCCGCCATCTCTTCGGCGCGCGCGAGGCAGCCGACGGGGAGCGTGAGGGGGCTGGCGCGTTCGACCTCCACGGCGAGCAGCACGCGCCGCTGGCGCTGACCCACGCCGGCGGCGGGGGCGCGATCGCCGAGTCGTGGGAGCAGGAGCTGCTCGCAGACCCGGCAGCACAGGACGAGCCCGCCGACGCGGGCACGCGGGAGGAGGCGGCCGCCGCAGAGGCCGCGCCGGATGATCAGAACGCGGAGGAGGAGCCCGACGACTCGGGTGCGACCTTCACGCCCGCGACGGCGGACGAGGAGCAGCTGACCCCGCAGGGGCGCTATCGCGGCGCGGTCACCGACGACCCCGACTTCGTGTGGCAGGTGCCCGACGCGAGCACGCTGCTGACCCGCTCGGGCAGCGAGGCCGAACGCCCCGACACCAGCGGGCAGGAGCGCACCGCCCGCGCGCTGACGGAGGCGCTCGGGCACTTCGGCGTTCAGGCGAAGGTGATCGGCACGGTCGCCGGTCCCCACATCACCCGCTACGAGCTGCGCCTGGCCCCGGGGACGAAGGTGGGGGCCGTGGCCAAGCTCAAGGACGACCTCGCCTACGCCCTCGCCGCCACCGACATCCGCATCCTCGCGCCGATCCCCGGCAAGCAGGCCGTCGGCGTGGAGGTCCCCAACGCGCAGCGCAAGATCGTGCGCCTCGGGGACGTCTTCGGGGCGCCCCCGCGCGACTCCTCGCCGCTGACCGTGTGGCTCGGCAAGGACGTGGCGGGCAAGGCGATCGGCGCCGACCTCGCGAAGATGCCCCACCTGCTCGTCGCCGGCACCACCGGCGCCGGCAAGTCCGGTGCCATCAACGCGATGCTCTGCAGCCTGCTGCTGAGGGGCACCCCGCACGAGCTGAGGCTCGTGCTGGTCGATCCCAAGCAGGTCGAGCTCAACCACTACGAGTCGATCCCGCACCTGCTCACGCCGGTCATCACCAGCCCGCGGATGGCGGCCAACGCGCTCGCCAACCTGGTCAAGGAGATGGAGTCCCGCTACGGGATCATGTCGCTGTCGCGGACCCGCAGCCTGACCGAGCTGAACAAGGCCCGCTCGCGCCGGGGCGAAGCGCCGCTGCCCTACATCGTGTGCGTGATCGACGAGCTCGCGGACCTGATGATGGTCGCCCCCGCCGACGTGGAGGACTCGATCATCCGCCTCGCGCAGAAGGCGCGGGCGGTGGGGATCCACCTCGTGCTCGCCACCCAGAGCCCGCGGGTGGACGTGATCACCGGCATGATCAAGGCCAACGTCCCCTCGCGGATCGCCTTCGCGGTCTCATCCCAGACCGACTCGCGCGTGATCCTCGACCAGAACGGGGCCGAGTCGCTGCTCGGGCAGGGAGACATGCTGTTCAGCCCCGTGGGGAGCTCCCGCCTGCAGCGCATCCAGGGCGCCTACATCGACGAGCCCCAGATCGCAAAGCTGACGGAGCTGTGGCGGCGCCAGGGCGAGCCGGAGCTGCGCGAGGAGCTGCTGGAGGAGGTCGAGCCGCCCGAGGGGGAGGCCTCGCGGGAGGAGTTCGACCCCGACGAGGACCCCCTGCTGAGGGACGCGATCGTGCTCGTGGCCGAGATGCAGACCGCTTCCACCTCGATGCTCCAGCGCCGCCTGCGGCTCGGCTACACGCGCGCGGGGCGCATGATCGACATGCTCGAGAAGCGCAAGGTGATCAGCGGGTATGAAGGATCAAAGCCCCGCCAGGTGCTGATCACGGAGGCGGACCTGCCGCGCTTCCTGGCGGAGCTCGACGAGCCCGCCGCGACGCTCAGCGACTAGCCTCTCCCGGCGAGATGCCCGAAATCGGCGCCACGCTTCGCGAGGCGCGCATGCGTGCGCGCATCGACGTCTCCGAGATCGAGGCCACGACCAAGATCCGGGCCAAGTACCTGCGGGCGCTGGAGAACGAAGAGTGGGGCCTGCTGCCGGGGCCCACGTTCGTGAAGAGCTTCCTGCGCACCTACGCCGAGGCGCTCGGCCTCGACGGCAAGGCGCTGGTCGAGGAATACCGGCGCTCACAGGAGCACCAGGGCGACTACCCCGGCGAGCCGATCGTCCCGAGCGGCGAACGCCGCCGGCGCACCCCCTCGGGCGGGCCCTCACGGGGCTACACGATCGCGGTCGCCTCGATCCTGGGCGTGATCGTGCTGCTGGTGGTGCTGCTGATAGCCGGCTCGGGCTCGAAACCCGGCTCCGGCGGCTCCACCCACGCGGCCAGCGGCGGGCACACCACCACGCAGGGGTCCACCACGACGACACGCGGCACCCGCTCGCACGACGTGTCGCTGTCGCTGCACGCGAACTCGGTCGTGTACGTGTGCCTGCTCGGCGACGGCGGGCGCAAGCTGGTCGGAGGCCTGGAGCTGCAGGCCGGTCAGAGCACCCCCACCTACCATGCGAGGCGCTTTGAGGTCACGCTCGGCAACAGCGACGTCACGATGGTGATCGACGGCCGCGCCCGCACCGTCCCGCCCTCCAGCGAAGCGATCGGATACTCGATCACCAGGGCACGGGGGCGCCACACGCTGCCGGCCGAAAGCCGGCCGACGTGCCGGTGAGCGCCGGCCCCGGAGCGCGCGCCGGGATCGTGGTCACGGGCACCGAGGTGCTCACCGGGCGCGTGAGCGACCGCAACGGCCCCTGGCTGGCCGAGCGGCTGCGGGATCTCGGCGTGCAGCTGGCGTACACGACGATCGTGGGGGACCGCCCGCAGGACATGCACGAGGCGCTCTCCTTCATGGCCGCCCGGGGGCTCGACCTGGTGATCACCAGCGGCGGGCTGGGTCCCACCGCCGACGACCTCACGGCCGAGGTCGTGGGGCGCTTCCAGGGCCGGGAGATGAGGCTCGACCCTGCCGTCGAGGAGCGCATCGCCGAGATCCTGCGCCCACTCGCCAAGCGCTTTCCCCACATCGACCTGGAGGCCGTCAGGCAGGGCAACCGCAAACAGGCGATGGTGCCCGAGGGCGCGACCGTGCTGGACCCCGTCGGGACGGCACCCGGCCTGGTGGTGCCGCCGCCCGCCGCCGGGGAGCGGCCCACGATCGTGGTGCTCCCCGGGCCGCCGCGGGAGCTGCAGCCGATGTGGGCCGCCGCCGTGGAGAGCGAGGCGATGAAGGCCGCGCTCGGGGCCGCCCGGCCGGTGGAGCAGCGGATGCTGCGGCTGTTCGGGATTCCCGAGTCGGAGATCGCCGAGACCCTGAGGGTGGCCGAACGGGAGGGGGTCGAGCTCGACAGGCTGGAGATCACGACCTGCCTGAAACGGGGCGAGGTGGAGGTTGTGAGCGTCTTCGACCCCGGACACGCCGAGGTCTACCGGCGCTTCGAAGAGGTCGTCGCCAAGCGCCACCCCGACACGCTGTTCTCGACCGACGGGCGCTTCGTGGACCAGCAGGTGGCCGACCTGCTGCGCGCCGGCTCGGGCGCGTCCGGCGGCTCGGGCGCCCCGCTTACCGTGGCCACGGCCGAGTCGTGCACCGGGGGGCTGCTCGCCGCCCGCCTGACGGAGATGCCCGGGTCCTCGGACTACTTCAAGGGCTCGATCGTGGCCTACGACAACGAGGTCAAGGTGCGCGCCGCGGGCGTGGACCCGGCCCTGATCGAGGCCCACGGAGCGGTCTCGGCGGAGGTCGCGGTGGCGCTCGCAGAAGGGGCCCGTGAGCGGCTCGGAGCGGACATCGGAATCGGGATCACGGGAATCGCCGGACCGGGAGGGGGGACCGAGGAGAAGCCCGTCGGGTTGGTGTGGCTGAGCGTGGCACGAGCGCCCCACGACGGTCGCGGCGGAGGCGAACAGCTCACGCGCAGGGTAGAGCTGCCGGGCGGCCGGGTCGACGTCCGCGACCGGGCCACGACGGTCGCGATGCACCTGCTCCGACGGGTGCTCGAAGGGGAGGCCGCGGGGGACGGATGAGCGGGGGCGGGCGCGCCACCGCGCGGCTGTTCCTGGCCGTAGACCCCCCGGAGCAGGTCTGCCTGGAGCTGGCCGGCTGGGCCCGGGCCGTGGCGGCGCAGACGCGGCGGGCAGCGGCAGCTGAGCTGCGCGCGCTGCCCGCCGAGGTGCTCCACATCACGCTGTGCTTCCTCGGCAGCAGGCCGGTGGAGGAGATCGACGTGCTCGCGCAGGTGCCGTGCTCGAGCGCCACGGAGGTGGGCGAGCTGTCGATCGGCGCGCCACTGTGGCTGCCCCCGCGGCGCCCGCGGAACCTGGCGGTCGAGATCCACGACCACGACGGAGCGCTGGAGCGCCTGCAGCGCGAGCTGGTGGGGGAGCTGGGAAGGGTGGTCGCGTGGGAGTCCGAACGCAGGCGCTTCAGGGCCCACCTGACGGTCGCAAGGGTGCGGGGGAGGGAGGCCTTTCCCGTGGCCACGGGGGGGCCGATCGCGCTCCCGGCCACCCCCGCCCTGCACTTCCAGCCCGAGTCGCTGACGCTGTATCGCTCGTGGCTGGAGCCCACGGGCGCGCGCTACCAGGCGCTCGCCGCGCGGAGCCTCATGCCCCTCTCCTGACGGCGCCCCGCCGCGTGGTCGGCGGACTCGTACAAGCGTCCAAAAGCGTTCGCCCCGGGCTCCCGCCGCTCCCACAATGCGCGGATTCGGAGAGGAGCGTGCGCCCGCCCAGAGCGCGCGCGACCCGCCATCGACCGTCTGAAACCGGGAGGCAAGGATGCTCGTGCAAGGGAGGCCTGCGCACCCGCGCAGCGCGAGAACCGTCCGCCGTGTGCTCCTCGCAGCCGCCGTCCTGGCCGCCTGTGCGTTGGCGCCCGCCGCCGCGCGGGCAGCGGATCCCCCGGTCAACATCCCGCTCGGCTCGGCGCCCCGTGCCTGCTCGCAGGAAAGCTCCGCCGAATGCCAGCAGTGGCTGATCTCGCGGCTGGACGCGGCCCGCGTGACCCTGGGCCTGCCCGCCTATCCGCTGCCGGGAAACTTCCTCACCCTCTCGGCGGACAGGCAGATCTTCATCCTCGCGGACCTCGACCGCGTCGCCTACGGGTACGCGCCGATCTCGGGACTGAACGCGGCGCTCGACGAAGCCGCGACGGCGGGGGTGCGCAACGGGACCGATCCGCACCCGCCGGGCACCGAAGCGCCCTGGAACGGCTTCGGCTCCGATTGGGCCAGCACCGGGCCGCTGCTCGCGTACTACCTGTGGATGTACGACGACGGCTATCCGGGCCCCAACCTCGACTGCCCGGCCCCCGGCGCGAGCGGCTGCTGGGGCCACCGCCACGTGATCCTCGGCGAGGGGCTGCCGCTGCCCCAGCCGGAGGTCCTGGGGGTCGCCGCGAGCCAGGGTGGGGGCGAACGGGGCGGGACAGCGTTGATCGTGAGCTCCCATCCCGGGGCCGCCACCTACTACACGTGGGCGCAGGCCCAGGGCGAAGGCGCCGGGGGCGGGACCGGTGGACAGGAAGAGCCGCCGGCTCCGCCCACCTCACCGCCCGCGGGCCCGCCGGCCCCGCCCCCGGACGAAGAAGGGGCAGAACCGCCGACGGTGCCGCCTCCGGGCACAGAAGAAGAACCGGAAGCACCGCCGAGGACTCCGCCGGCCACCTGCAGCCGCATCGGGGGCCACGCCCGGATCAGGATCCCGACGCTGAAGGGCCGCGTCAGGGAGGAGCTCTCGACCTCGCTCTCGGGCAAACAGTCGATGCACGCCTCGATCGCCTTCCCTGCGGTGGGTGTCGTACGCCTGAGGACCCTGACGAGCGCGAGATGCACGGTGATGGGCTCGGGGCGCGAGTTCCACGGCGTGGGCAGCGCCAGGGTGAACGGCGTGGGCGGCTACACCGTCTCCTTCACGTTCTTCGTGGGTCCGGGCGGGTCGACGTTCAGCCTGCAGGTGACGAAGGGCCTAGCGCTCCGCATGCGCGTGAGCGGGATCCCCCTGCGGGGGTCGGGCGAGACGATCTTCTAGGCCTGGTTGCCGAGGCCGGTCCCAGCTGCCCGGTCGTCGCGATTTCCCGCTTTCTGGTGCCGCTTTTTGGGAGCGAATTCCGTCCGGAGAGGGCAATACATTGCTGCCTCCCAATCCGACCCGGAGGATCAAGCTATGCCCGTGACTGAGCAGGAGAAGGCCGCCAAGGCGCGGGACGCCGCCCTCCAGGGCGCGCTCACCCAGATCGAGCGCG
>Ga0335085_10004530_pt1 | contig 22945 bp, 21 predicted proteins | sample Lox_Sample_45_FD_206712 | JGI IMG/M metagenome (GOLD analysis project Ga0335085, IMG submission 206712) | Soil microbial communities from Loxahatchee National Wildlife Refuge, Florida, United States - Lox_Sample_4.5 | ecosystem: Environmental > Terrestrial > Soil > Wetlands | place: USA...
GCGTTGGTATCGCTTGATCCGAGCGACGGCGCCATCCGCGCTTTGGTCGGCGGATTTGATTTCTCATATAACCAATATAATCATGTAACACAAGCATTGCGCCAGCCAGGCTCTGCTTTTAAACCGTTTATTTATTCGGCGGCACTCGAAAAAGGTTTTACTCCGGCGACCATAGTCAATGATGCGCCGATCATATTCGATGCCAGTGAAACTGGTTCCGAACCTTGGGAGCCCAAGAATTATGATGACAAATTTGACGGGCCGATCCGATTGCGTGTCGCATTAGCCAAGTCCAAGAATTTGGCGTCAGTGCGGATATTACAGGCGATCACACCACAATACGCGCAGGACTACATTACCCGTTTCGGGTTTGATCCCCAAAGTCATCCGCCGTACCTGACCATGGTATTAGGTGCTGGCAGCGACAGCCCATTGCAAATGGCGAGCGCGTATGCGGTATTTGCAAATGGAGGCTATCGTATAACCCCATATTTCATCACTCGGGTCGAAGATGCCAAGGGAAACATCATTGCGCAAGCGCAACCGAATCGGATCGGCGAAACAGCGCAGCGCGTGATTGATTCTCGCAACGCATTCATCATGAACAGCTTATTGCAGGAGGTAGTGCGCAGTGGAACGGCCACGCAAGCACTGGAATTGGGGCGTAGCGATCTTGCTGGGAAAACTGGGACTACCAATGACTTCGTCGACGCTTGGTTTTGTGGTTATGGTACGGGATTGGTCACCATTACATGGACGGGGTTCGATAATCCGCGCACGCTTGGCAATAATGAAACCGGTGCGGTTGCGGCATTGCCGATGTGGATCGATTATATGGGCAAAGCATTAAAGGGAGTTCCGGAGGAACATCCCGCAGTGCCGGAAGGCGTGGTGGTCGCGCACATCGACCCCGAAACCGGCCTGCGTATAAAGGAGGGCGGCATTATCGATTATTTTTATCAGGAATATTTGCCGCCGGAGCAAGAAGCGGGCGCGCGCCCGCAACTGCCGGCGAACATGAAACCTCCGGATGAAGTGAAAAACCAATTGTTCTGAGATCCGAAAATGGCACGTGATTTTGGGCGCAAACACTTACGCCAACGCATCGCGCACCTGGCCGCGCGATTAATGGCGGAAGACGGGATTGAAGATTATATGCTGGCAAAGCGTAAGGCAGCGCGGCAGGCCGGCATGTCTGACCTGCATCAATTGCCAGACAACGATGAAATAGACGGCGCGCTTGAATTGTACCGAGCACTTTACTTTCAAGATCACGAGCACGAGTTACGTATGCTGCGTGGCCTAGCTTTAAATATGATGGATAAATTAATTCAGTTTAATCCTCATCTCGTCGGATCGGTGCTAAAAGGAAATGCCGGAAAATTTGCCGCCATTCATTTATATTTATTTACTGACGACGCGAAGGGCGTGGAGATACATTTGATTAATCAAGGCATCGAGTATAAGGGCGGTAGCAACCGACTTTATGCCGGCAAGTTCCCGATTAGTGTTCCAATCCTGACATTTTTGCAGGACGACATCGACATTCATCTTACAATTTTGTCATTGCATGAACTGCGGCAGCCGCTTAAGGCTACTCTCGAAGGCAGGTCAATCGAGCGCGCGCGCCGCGAAACAGTCGCTGCGCTGGTTGCCGAAGGCTGAGATTTATTGTTGCTGGTTGAGCCAAGTTGCGGCGTCAACCGCATAGTACGTCAGGATCGCGTCGGCGCCGGCGCGCTTGAAGGCAGTCAACGCCTCCAGCACACACGACCGTTCGTCTAGCCAACCGCCTTGCGCGGCCGCTTTGAGCATTGCGTATTCCCCGCTGACTTGGTAGACGAAAGTGGGGGCTCCAAACTCATCTTTTACGCGCTGCACGATATCAAGATACGGCAAACCCGGCTTGATCATGACCATATCGGCGCCCTCCGCCAGATCAAGTTCTACCTCCCACAACGCTTCGTCGCTGTTGGCAGGATCCATTTGATAATTGTATTTGTTGCCGTGCCCCAAAGTCGTCGCGGAGCCGACAGCGTCGCGAAAGGGACCGTAATAAGCGGATGCATATTTGGCGGCATAGGCAAGGATGCGGGTATGAATGAATTTTTTTTCGTCCAATGCAGCCCGAATGACGCCGATTCGTCCATCCATCATGTCCGAAGGTGCGACGACATCAACGCCGGCAGCAGCGCAAACTAACGCTTGTTTAGTCAATATTGCGGTCGTTTCATCGTTAAGGACATAACCCGATTTGTCGATCACGCCATCTTGGCCGTGCGTGGTATAGGGATCGAGCGCGATATCGGCAATGATGCCGAGTTCGGGAAAGTGCTTTTTCAGGATCGCGACCGCGCGCGGCACTAGTCCTTTGGGATTCGCTGCTTCCCGGCCATCAGCGGTTTTGAGATCTCGCGCTATCGCCGGAAAAATGGCGATGGCGGGGATACCCAATTTCAAACACCGCTCGGTATGCGGCAGCAACTTATCGACGCTATAGCGATGTACCCCTGGCATCGAATTGACGTGCTCAGACCGGTTTTTGCCGTCGACGATAAACACCGGATAAATCAAATCATCGCAACTCAGCCGGTGCTCACGCACCAGCCGGCGGGAAAACTCGTCCCGTCGATTTCGCCGCATCCGGCGGCGCGGAAAATCACCAAGAATTTTCATGGATTTTCGTTAACAAATTGAAACAAAAAAGTTTTTCTTTAAAGGGGAACTCGATTTTACTACGATAGGTCTCATTTACGGACGAGTTAGTCGTCTCCCGCTTCTCCTCCCTGAGCGGGTGCCTTAATGCTAATTAAGGCTTCTACCCCCGGTTTATTCCCCTTAACCGGGGGTTTTTTTATGCGTGCGTTCGGTTGAGAGCCGGTCGCTGGTCGAAGCACAAAACCACACCCATCTTATGGCTAACCCAAAAGAACCGAGAAACCCTTGCTGCTGCATGGTAAAACAAATCACGCTGATGAAGACAAGGCCATCGCGAGCATGCGAGCAGTCTTACCTGTCGGATTTGAGGAGGGCGAAGCACTCACGCGCCGCCACCAGGGTCTGTTCGATTTCTTCGGCGCTATGAGCGGCAGAAACGAAACCGGCTTCGTACGCCGATGGCGCGAGATAAATGCCCCGTTCAAGCATGGCGTGGAAAAAATGATTGAATGCCTGCTTGTCGCATTCCATGACTTCCTTGTAGCTGCGCGGCGGCGTGGCACGGAAATAGATACCAAACATGCCGCCGACCGCTTGCGCCGAAAATATCAAACGACGTTCGGCTGCAAGCGCGCATAGCCCTTCGATCAATCCCTGGGTTGTTTTTGTCAGGGCATCGAAAAATCCCGGATTCTGTACGAGTTTAAGTGTTGCGAGTCCTGCAGCAACCGCGACCGGATTGCCCGACAATGTACCAGCCTGATAGACGGGGCCCAAAGGCGCGATACATTGCATGATATCGCGACGTCCGCCAAAAGCACCAACCGGCATGCCGCCGCCAATTACTTTACCGAGAGTGACGAGATCGGCGGTAATGTCCATCAAACCCTGTGCGCCTTTCGGGCCAACGCGAAATCCGGTCATTACTTCATCGAATATCAACACTGCATCATGGTCGCTACAAAGTTTGCGCAAAGTTTTCAAAAATTCACGATCGGGCAGTACCAGATTCATATTTCCGGCCACTGCTTCGACGATGACGCAAGCAATCGTGCCGCCGGCGTTTGCGAATACCCGCGACACCGCCGCGCTATCGTTATAAGGCAATACTAGGGTATGCGCGGCAACATCTGCCGGTACCCCGGCAGAATCCGGATTGCCAAAAGTCAGCGCCCCCGATCCTGCCTTGACCAACAGAGCGTCGGCATGACCGTGATAGCAACCTTCGAACTTGATGATCGTGCTGCGGCCGGTAAATCCGCGCGCAAGCCGAATCGCGCTCATCGTCGCTTCAGTACCGGAGCTGACGAGCCGAACCTGCTCGATACCGGGGACGACATGACACAGTAATTCCGCGAGCTCGGTTTCTGCGATAGTCGGCGCGCCGAAACTGAGACCTTGGCTCGCGGCCCGTTGCACTGCCTCCACTACTGCAGGATGGGCGTGCCCGGCGATTAGCGGCCCCCATGAACCGACGTAATCGATGTAGCGCTTGCCATCGACATCCCATACATAGGCGCCGCTGCCGCGGGTGAAAAAACGCGGCGTGCCACCGACTGCGCGAAATGCGCGTACCGGCGAATTGACGCCACCTGGAATCACGCGCTGGGCGGCGGCAAACATTTCGTCATTATGCGAAGTCATAATTTTCCGAGTCGAATAAATTGCAAAATTGGCGTGCGGTGGCTTCGATATCAGTTGCCGTGAATAGCGCCGAAATTACCGCGATTGCATCGGCGCCGGCCGCGATCAGGGCGGAGGCGTTGCGCAAATCAACGCCGCCAATCGCCACTATCGGCAATGCGGTCTGGCTCCGTGCCGTTCGCAACAGATCAAGCCCGGGACGCGCGGCGGCGGGCTTGGTCGACGAGACAAAGAAGCTGCCGAAGGCAACGTAGTCCGCGCCCTGCGCGGCTGCGGCACGGGCACGCCCAATATCGTCGTAACACGACACGCCGACAATTTTATCGGCGCCGAGTACAGTGCGCGCTTCTTCCACGGAGGCGTCATGTGCGCCAATGTGTACACCATCGGCATCGACCTTTGCCGCCAATGCCAGATCATTATTGATAATGAGCAGCGTGTCGTAAGTTCGGCATAATGTCCGCAACGCATCGGCCTGCTCGAAACGCAATTGCGCGTTGGTCAGTGCACTGCGATATTGAAAAATCCGGGCGCCGCCCATCAACGCGGCGCGCGCCTGCACGAGCAGCACTTCGGTATCCGCACAATCCGGGGTGACCGCGTAGAGGCCGCTAATCATCGTTGGCTGGCTCTCCCTCACGCGCCCAGAACAGCCGATCCGGAATACATTGCCCCATGCCGGGGCGGAACGCCGTTTTCAGTGTTTGCCAAGTATATTCCTGCGCATTTCTTACCGCTTCACCGATCTCAAGCCCGCTGGCGATTGTTGCTGCAATCGCGGAGGCCAGCGTACATCCTGAACCGTGATAATTGCCCGGAAGGCGCTCCCAACCGTCGCTTCGCACCACCCCATCCCGGTTATAAAGCGTATTGACAACCTGCGGCGTGTTTTCGTGAGTGCCGGTGATCAGTACATATTCGCAGCCGGCTGCTATCAGGCGTCGTGCACATTCCGCCAGCCCAATTTCGTCCGGCACTTCGTTTTCCCCCAGCACCAGCCGACGCGCTTCAATGCTGTTTGGCGTGATGAGCGTGGTCTGCGGCAACAGCAGCTCGCGCAATGCACCGACGATTTCATCGGTCGCCAACTCGTCGCCACGTCCCGATACGAGCACAGGATCGAGCACCAGAGGAATTTCCGGATAATCGGACGTGACTTCAGCGATAGCCGCGACGTTTTCAACGCTCCCGAGCAGCCCGACCTTGAATGCCGCGACCGGCATGTCTTCGAGCACGCAGCGTGCTTGATCAGCGATCCATTCGGCATCGAGCGGCAATATGTCCTCGACACCCATCGTGTCCTGAATGGTTGCGGCCGTTACCACCGATAGTACGTGGCAACCCATGCTCGACAACGTCATGATATCGGCTTGCAGCCCGGCGCCGCCGCTGGGATCGCTCGCCGCAAATGCCAACACAATCGGCGGCGATGCGGCGGGCGTAAATGGATCCATCGAAGATTGGTTGTGAGCGGGTGGACGAAGTCGCTAAAATCGAATTTTATCCTAGATTGTGTGATTTTCCCCATGACCGACGACGTCAGCTCGTACAAGACCTATATGTGCCTTATTTGCGGTTTCATTTATGACGAAGCCGCAGGGCTACCCGACGAAGGGATTGCTGCCGGCACACGCTGGGAAGACATCCCGGTCAACTGGACATGCCCCGAATGCGGCGCGCGCAAGGAAGATTTCGAAATGATAGAAATTTGATCGATGGATTTTGGCGCGGCGAATCCGATTGCGCGGCCAATATTTATGCAAAACTCATATGTTTCGGGTGCCGAGATAGTCGGCGATCGCCACAAATTGCGCAACGCTTAATTCCTGCGCGCGCGATTGCGGATCGATGCCGATCGCTGTCAATTCCGCTTCATTGAGATACTTCCTGAGCGCATTGCGCAGGGTCTTGCGGCGTTGCATGAATGCGGCGGAAACTACTCTGGCGAAAGAAGCTTCGTCGCGCGCCGGCCACGGTACGGGACGCAACGGCACCAACCGCACCATCGCGGACTCGACCCGAGGGCGCGGCATGAAAGACTGTGGCCCGATCTCGAACAGTTTTTCCATGGCAAAGCGATATTGGAGCATTACCGATAGCCGGCTGTAATTGCTGTCGGCAGGAGCGGCCACCATGCGATCGACGACTTCCTTTTGCAGCATCACGTTTATGTCTCGAATAGAAGCGGCAAATCGTTCGAGTTGAAACAACAGCGGCGTCGAAATGTTGTAGGGCAGATTGCCGACAATCCTCAACTTTTTTTTGAATTGCGCGTAATCGAATTTCAATGCATCGCAAACGTGCAGGGACAATCGCGGGTATTTGGTTTGGAGGTCGGCGGCGAGATCGCGGTCGATTTCGATGACATGGAGTTTTTTGCCCATCATCAGCAGCGAATCGGTGAGGGCGCCTGACCCGGGCCCGATTTCGACGATCGTATCGTCCGGCTCGGGGGCGATCGCGGCGATAATCGCTGCGATTGTCGGTTGATCGACGAGAAAATGCTGGCCAAATCGTTTGCGCGCCGGATGCTTCACGGTGAGATCATCGCCCGTCGCGCGAGCTCGGCGGCGAGTTCGATCGCCGCAAACAAGCTGCCCGGATCCGCTTTTCCGGTCCCGGCGAGCTCGAGCGCAGTACCGTGGTCAACCGAGGTCCGCACGATCGGCAGGCCGAGCGTAACATTGACGCCGTGACCGAAAGAAGCGTGCTTGAACACCGGCAAGCCTTGGTCGTGGTACATCGCAAGCACGCAGTCGAATTCAACCAGCTGTTCGCGTCGAAACAGGGTATCCGCAGGCAGCGGCCCGCTGAGATGCCAACCCCTGCCGCGCAATTCCTCGATCAAGGGCGCGATGATTTCTATTTCTTCACGCCCGAGATGCCCGCCCTCTCCGGCGTGTGGATTCAATCCGGCCACGGCGATCCGCGGTGCCATGATGCCGAAGCGGGTAATCAGGTCATGGTGAAGCACGCGCAGCGTTTGTTCCAGATTTTGCCGTGAGATATGGCGCGCGATATCCTTGACTGCGAGGTGGGTGGTTGCCAGAGCAACGCGCAATTTATCGGCGACCAGCATCATCACGACGTGCGGTGCTCCAGTGCGCGTTGCCAGAAATTCGGTATGGCCGGTGAAAGCGATGCCGGCGTCGTTAAGAACGCCTTTATGCACGGGTGCCGTTACCATTGCGTCAAAACGCCCCTCAAGACAGCCATCGGTGGCGGCTTCGAGCACGCGCAGCACATAGGGCGCATTTCTTGGATCGAGCTTGCCCGCAACGGCAGGCGCCTCAAGAGGGATCGCCAATACCGGCAAACTACCGGGAGTAACAACGGTGGATCGCGCGTCCGATAACGGCAGGGCGCGCCAAGGCAGGCCAAGCGCGCGCGCGCGCTGCTCAAACAACCCCGGATCGCCAATCGCAATCAGGCGTGTAGTTGATTTGCGCTGGGCGAGCAAAATGCATAAATCGGGCCCGACGCCGGCGGGCTCGCCGGTGGTGATTGCGATCAGAGGAGCGCGCGACGTGGGGCGCAGGGTACGAGAAGGCATCCGATGGATACGGTAACAAAACCGGCTTCCACAATAACCAAAAAATCAATCCCCGGCTATTTATCGTTCAGATGATATTCGACGTACGCTTTGTCGCGCAATTCGCGCAGCCAGTTTTGAAAAGCTTCATCGGCCTTCTGCGTGCGCAATGCCATGCGCGCGCGGAAACGTTGCTGTTCTTTGGTCATATCAGCGTCGCGGCGTTCCAGTACCTGGATCAAATGCCACCCGAATTGGGTTCGCACCGGGGCGCTGATTTCGCCGGGTTTGAGCGACTCCATCGCCTTTTCAAACTCGGGTACGGTATCGCCGGGCGAAAGCCACCCGAGATCGCCGCCGCGCGCGGCGCTGGCGACGTCTTCTGACTGCAGGCGCGCCAATTCCGCGAAATCCGCGCCTTGATCAAGACGTTCTTTGATCTTAAGCAAGCGATCTTTTGCCTCTTCTTCCGACACGATTTCGTTGGTCTTGACCAGAATATGACGTGCGTGCGTTTGCTGGACGATTATCGGGCCGTTTTGCCCGCGCCGATCATTGACGCGCAGGATGTGAAAACCATTGGGACTGCGCAGAATCTCTGTGACCTGCCCGGGTTGCAGAGAAGCGATGGCTTCGGAAAACATGGTTGGCAGTTGATCAGATTCGCGCCATCCGAGCGCGCCGCCCTGTGTCGCGTCTGGCGCGTCGGAAAAACTCGCTGCCACCTGCCGGAAATCGGTACCGTTGTTTATTTGCTTGAGCGCCTCTTCGGCGCGCTCGCCCGCCCGCTGGACCTGCTCCGGCGACGCCTGTTCCGGAATCCGGATCAAAATGTGCGACAAGTTGAATTCCTCGGCGTTATCCTTGCCCTGTCTGGCTTTCAGAAAATTGTCGACCTCATTGTCGCTGATGAAAATCTTGTCGTCGACATCGCGTTCGCGTAATCGCGCCATCGTGATTTCATCACGGATCTGTTCGCGGAATTTGGCAAAATCGACACCCTCCTTTTGCAGCGATTCCTGCAGTTGCGTGACCGAAATGTTGTTTCCTTCGGCGATGCGGGTAATGGCTTTTTCAACCGCGGCATCGTCCACGGTCAAACCGGTTTCCTTGGCTTCCTGCAGCTGGACGCGGGTGAAGATCAAACGTTCGAGCACCTGCTTTTCGAGCACATCCGGCGGCGGCAACGGCGTATTCTGACGCTGCAGCTGCGCGGTCACGCTTTTGACCGCCTCGTCGAGCTCATGGCGCGTAATCGCTTCGTCGTTGACGACCGCCACCACGCGGTCGAGCACGACCGCAGAGGTGGCTGGCGCCGTCGATTGTTGCGAAAACGCGATCGCTGGGACGAACAATATGGCCCCCAAGCCGGCCGCCGCCAGCGCGCATCTTAAAACCATTTTCATTGCTTTAGGATATCCGAATCAATGCGTCATCAACGAATCCGCTGCCACTATCGGCTGTTGGGAATAACCGCCGATACTCCGGCGCAGAAGCTCCAGCGGATTAGAGCCGAATTGGGTGACACCGTTCAATTCAAGTTGGATAAATACCGCATTGACTTGGCTCGTCGTCGAAGTGGTAAAACTATGAGCCACAACGCGCAATGCCCAGCAGCAGCGATTGTTGTATTCAAATCCGGCCAGACCCTCGAGCAGGGTGCGGTCTTCAAGTGAGTAGTTCCAGCGCCCCAGGATGCTCCAGTGTGCGGTCAACGGCCATTGTGCCGATATGTCGACCTGTTTTTCCACTCCCGGCAGTCCGTTTACGTTGGTCAAGCCGAGAAAGCTGCTTTCCGCGGCCGAGACGTAACGGTAACCCACATTGAATACCTTGCCCGGCGCCGGTGCGTAACGCGTATCAACCGACAGCCGTTGGGTTTGCGATAGATTGGTCGTATATTGCCAGCCGAAATCGGTGGTCCAGTGCGGAGCAATCGTGCCACTGACCAGCGCGAGCAGGTCCGATGCATTGCTGGTACGCACCGGCACGCCCGGCAGCGTGACCTCCTGCGTGCTGAAATAATAACGCTGCGCAAGCCCGACCCGCAGCCGTTCGATGCCATCCTGTTGCAGAAAACGGGAGGTGATGCCGGCGGTGATCTGATTGGCATCGTTGATACGATCATAGCCGCTGAATTGATTCTCGGTAAATAGCGTTGCAAAGTTCAAATCTTGCCGCCCGCTGTCAAAATTGGGCAGCGTGTTCTGATTGCGCGGCGGAATATAAACGTAGTACAGCTTGGGTTCGAGTGTTTGTGTCATTTGCTCGCCGTAGAATGAAGCTGAGCGCTCGAAGATCAAGCCGCCTTCAGTCGAAAAGATCGGCACGGTACGGTTTTGACTGGCAGTCAACGGCGTGGTCGATGCATCGAGGTCGTAATGAGTGTAGTTCACTCCGATCTTCGGGGTCAGATAGGCGAAGGAAGTTTGCAGCGGCAGACTCAAACTTGGATAAACCACCGAGCGGCGGCCGTTGACCAGCGTCGGGTGCGTGAAACTCGTGAAATTGCTGTCGAGATTGAAATTTAGAAGATCAAAACTTTGTCGGGCGGCGGAGAAAACCAGTTGCGGCGAACGATTGTAGGGTATACCGACCGGCTGCAACGGATCGGGCTGCAATGTCTGCCAGCGTTGCAGCAGCGCGCCGAAGCTCCAGATGCCGTCATTGCCCCACGCGCCGGTGCGGTTGAGCGATCCCTGGCGCGGCAGTAACGTTACGGAGGTAGCCGTCACCTGCGTCGACAAGTCGGTGAAATAGGTATCATCTGAGACTTTTTCGATATCCAATGCACCGTTCCAGCCGTTGTTCCAGTGCTGGGTATGGGTCAGGAAAATGCCAAAGCGGTTCTGATCCTTATCGACCCGGTCGTTGGGCAAAATCTCATAGTGAAATTCACCCTGAAATGTGGGTTCGAGATAGCGCAATTCAGTGTTGATTTGCAGCCCGCGCTTGGCCATGTAGCGCGGCGTTAGCGTGGCATCGTAATTGGGCGCGATATTCCAGTAGAACGGCAGCGACACTTCGACACCCGAATTGCCGCTGCTGCCCGCCGTCGGCGTCAAGAACCCGGATTTGCGGCGCTTGTCGAGCGAGAAACTCAGATAGGGCGTGTAAAAAATCGGTACGCCCTTGAAGATAATGCTGGCATTGTGTGCGGTGCCGACTTGCCGTTGTTTGTCGAGCACAAAATCATCGGAGCGGATTATCCAGTCCGGGTCGTTTTCATTGCAGGTCGTGTAGTTGCCGTTGAGCAGGCGATATTTGCCTTCGCCTTCGAGCAGCAGTTTGTCGCCGACGCCGCGTCCCTGCGTCGCTTTCACCACGACTTCGTACTTGGGATCATCGAGCTCCCCATGTTCGGTCGCCAGGTTAAAGCGCATCCGGCTGCCGCTTAATGCATCCCCGTCTTGCTCAATGCGCACGTTGCCGCGCGCATTGATCTCGTTTTCCGACCAGTCATAGCGCAGCCAGTCGGCGTAGAAAGACTGGCCGCGCCGCCAGACCCGTACTGATCCTTCTGCTTCGGTTTCTTGGCCCTGGTGTCCCTGCAATTGGTCGGCCTCGAAAAACAGCGGCAACTGTTCGCGTTCACCCGGCGCAAGCGGCAACAACGTCGGCTGCAGCTTGAGATGCATCCTGTCGGCGGCGGCACCGGTTGCCGAAGAGGCGTCGTCGGCGGCGGCGCAACCGCACCATAGCAAAAGAGCGAACGGCGCGATGCGGAAGGTTTTCACGTTATCGTTATAGTTCGGAAGCAATGATAAAATCTCACAATTTCCCCAATAAGGCAATGCGCGAAGTGGCCCGCCAGCAGCAGCTTCGGCAATGGGTTGAAACGCGCTTGGATGCCACGGCGCTGATGTTTGAGCCGGCCTCGCAGGATGCCAGCTTCCGGCGCTATTTCCGCGTCCATGTTGCCGGCAAATCATTCGTCGTGATGGACGCTCCGCCGGAATGCGAAGATTGCCACCCGTTTGTGCGCGTCGCCGCATTAATGGCGGCCGCCGGCGTGCATGTGCCTGACATACTTGCACAGGATCTCGAGCGCGGCTTTCTGCTACTTTCGGATCTCGGCACCACTAGTTATTTGGCGGCGCTGAATCAAAGCAGCGCCGACGGTCTGTTGCATGATGCCATCGAAACGCTGTTGCGCTGGCAGCGTGCGAGCAAGCCCGATACGCTGCCGCCTTATGACGAAACGCTGCTCAGGCGTGAACTCGAACTTTTTCCCGAATGGTATCTGCAGCGCCATTGCGGCATGCGGTTGGACGCCGGCCGCCGACAAATGCTTGATAGCCTGTTTGCCCGAATATTGGCCCACAATCTGGCTCAGCCGCGGGTTTACGTGCATCGCGACTATATGCCGCGCAATTTAATGGTGTGCGAGCCCAATCCCGGGGTGCTGGATTTTCAAGACGCCGTGTTCGGGCCGATCAGTTACGATGTTGTCTCCCTGTTTCGCGATGCCTTCATCAGTTGGGACGAGGAACGGATCGTCGGCTGGGCTGCTTATTATTGGGAACATGCCGAACGCGCGGGATTACCGGTCGCGCATGATTTCGGCGAGTTCTGTCGCGATCTCGACTGGATGGGGGTGCAGCGCCACCTCAAAGTGCTGGGAATTTTTGCGCGGCTGCATTATCGCGACGGCAAGGCCGGTTACCTTGAAGACACACCGCGCTTCATCGGTTATTTGCGCGCCGCTGCAGCCTGCCATGACGCACTGCGGCCATTACTGGTGGTGCTCGACGATGCGCAAATGGCGGCAGTCGGGGCGGGACGGGTTTCTTGAAGGCGATTATTCTGGCGGCGGGCCGTGGCGAACGCATGCGCCCATTGACGGATTCGGTGCCGAAAGCGCTGCTCGGCGTCGGTGGCAAGCCGTTGGTGGTCCGACATTTGGAGAAACTCGCAGCAGCCGGATTTGGGGAAGTGATCATCAATCATGCCCATCTCGGTGAATTAATCGAACGCGCGCTCGGCGACGGCGGCCAATTCGGGATCCGGATTGTTTATTCGCGGGAGAGCGAAGCGCTGGAAACGGCAGGCGGCATTGCCTATGCGCTGCCGCTGCTTGGCGCGGCGCCGTTTGCGGCAGTCAACGCTGATGTATTCAGCGATTACGATTACGTTCAGCTTGCGCAAGCGGTGGCGCGACTGAATGCGGCGGACTTTCTCGCGCATCTCGTGCTGGTCGACAATCCCGAGCACCATTCAAAGGGAGATTTCGCGCTACATGAAGGACGCGCAGTCCTGGCCGGAGACAAGCTGACCTTCAGTGGAATCGCCGCTTATCGCCCCGATCTGTTTGCCGGCACGGCGCGCGGCAGCCGCGCCAAGCTGGCGCCGCTGCTGGTCAAGCACATCGGACGCGGTGAGGTCAGGGGCGAGCACTATCGCGGGCGCTGGCACGACGTCGGGGCGCCCGAGCGGCTGGCGGCGCTCAATCGCGAACTCGCAGCATCCGCGTAAGGCGCGGCGCCCCGGCGCTATAATTTCCCCTATGTCAGGCCCCGAACTTGCGATTACGATCCCCGCGTTCTACGCAGAGCGGCGGCGACGTCTGGCGCACGCCATGGGGCGCGGTATCACCGTGATACCCACCGCACCGGAGTGCCTGCGCAATCGCGATGCCCATTATCCGTATCGTTACGACAGCTATTTTTATTATCTGACCGGTTTTGCCGAACCCGAGGCGGTGCTGGTCATCGTCGCCGGGGAATCGCACAAAAGCATATTGTTCTGCCGCGAACACGATGTTGAGCGCGAGATCTGGGACGGATTCCGTTACGGCCCCGAACAGGCGCGCGCTCAATTCGGGGTTGACGAAAGCCACCCCATAGCGGCGCTCGATACAGTGATGCCGAAATTACTTGCCGATCAACCTCAACTTTATTGTCATCTCGGCGCGGACGACGCCTGGAATCGCCGGGTGCTGGGTTGGATCGATGCGTTGCGCGCGCAGGCGCGCGGCGGTGTTACCGCACCGGCCGCGATCCAAGACGTGCGGGCATTGCTCGACCCTATGCGGCTCATCAAGGACGCACACGAACTGGCAACGATGCGCCGCGCAGCGCAAATTACGGCAGCGGCGCATCAACGCGCGATGCGCGCTACCCAATCCGGCCGCGCCGAGTATGAAATCGAAGCCGAGTTGTGTTACGAATTCCGCCGCCGCGGCGCGCAGGCGCCCGCGTACACTCCGATCGTCGCCGGCGGCGCCAATGCCTGTGTGCTGCATTATGTGCGCAATGATGCTTTACTCAAGGACGGTGATCTGTTGTTGATCGACGCCGGTTGCGAACTCGATGGTTATGCGTCCGATCTGACGCGCACTTTTCCTGTTAATGGCAAGTTCACGCCGCTGCAGCGCGATCTTTATCAAATGGTACTTGCGGCACAGGGCGCAGCGATCGCCGCGGTCAGGCCCGGCGCCGAATGGATTGCGCCGCACGATGCCGCGCTGCGCGTACTGGCGCAGGGGCTGATCGATTTCGGTTTGTGTCGCGGTAGCGCTGATCAAGTCATCGAGTCGGGCGATTACAAGCAGTTTTACATGCATCGCACCGGCCACTGGCTGGGGCTCGACGTGCATGATGCCGGCGATTACAAACAGGACGGGCGCTGGCGTGAATTCGAGCCCGGCATGGTGTTGACGGTCGAACCCGGCTGTTATATCCGGCCCGCCGATAACGTGCCGGAACGGTTCTGGAACATCGGCATTCGCATCGAAGACGATGTTGTGGTTACCGCCGCCGGCGGCGAAGTGCTGACGGAGGCGGCGCCGAAAACGGTGGGTGATATCGAAGCCCTGATGCATGGCTGACAGCTTCGACATCATCATCGCCGGGGGTGGCCCGGTCGGTTGTGCGCTGGCGCTGGCATTGCGCGATTCGGATTACCGCATCTGTGTAATGGAGGCTCGCGCGGCGCCGCCGGCGGCTACCGAAGATACGCGCAATTTGGCGCTGACTTACGGCAGCCGGCTGATTCTCGAGCGGCTTGGCGTGTGGGAGGCGCTGGCAGCAACGCCGATCAGCACCGTTCTGGTTTCTCAGCAGCGCGGTTTCGGCCGCGCTGAATTTGCGGCCGCTGACGCCGGTGTGCCGGCGCTCGGCTACGTTGTGCGTCACGCGCAGTTGCGTCGCGCGCTGGCGGCGGCGCTGGAGCGCAGCGGTACGCCCGTGCGGTACGGCCAGGCGGTGCACAGCATCGAGGCGGACGCGGCCGGCGCGCGCGTCCAAATTGAAGATGCCGCGGGCACGCGGTCGGCCATAGAGACGAAATTGCTGGCGGTGGCCGACGGCGGCGCCCGCACGGAGTGGGCGGAAGTGAAAACGCGCCGCTATCCCGAAGTCGCACTGGTTTGCGATGTCGCCTCGCAACAGCCGCATCTTGAGCGCGCCGTCGAGCGCTTCACGCCCGACGGGCCGCTCGCGCTACTGCCGCTGCCGCACGGCTGGTCGCTGGTATGGATCGCTGCGCCGGCGCGCGTCCAAGCGCTTGCCATGCTGGACGCCGGCGACTTCTGCCGTCAGTTGCACGCCGCCTGCGGCATGCTCGGAGAGTTCACGCTGCTTGGCCCGCGCCAGACTTTTCCGCTGACCCTTAAATATGCGACGTCGCCGCGCGTGCCGCGCACAGTGCTGATCGGCAATGCCGCACAAACACTGCACCCGGTGGCCGCGCAGGGATTCAACCTTGGCTTGCGCGATGCGTTTGAACTTGCGCGCACTCTTGTTGTGCGGCGCGCGGATGATCCGGGCACCGCGCCGGTGCTTGCCGCGCACCGGCGTGCGCGCCGCCGCGATCGCATCGCAACCACCGCTTTCACGGATTCATTGATCCGGTTGTTTTCCAACGACATCCCGTTATTGCGTCATGCGCGTGGCATGGGACTGGTCGCGCTTGGCGCATTGCCGCCCGTGAAAAAGTTGTTCATGCGGCGCATGTTGTTCGGCACGCGCGGATGAATTAAAGAAATTTCCAACACGCCGCTTTTCTTGGCGCGGGCGTGCGATTACAATGACGCCCTTTCCGGTAATTCCATCCGACCCTTGATGATGTTTCGCGCGATGCGCATCGGCTCCTATCAGTTGAAGAATAATCTGATCGTCGCGCCGATGGCGGGGGTCACCGACCGGCCGTTTCGTCAGCTGTGCAAGCGCATGGGGGCCGGCATGGCGGTGTCGGAGATGGTGGCTTCCAATTCGTTATTGTGGGGGTCCGAGAAGACCCGCCGCCGCGCCAATCATGACGGTGAAGTCGAGCCGATCGCAGTGCAGATCGCCGGCGCCGATCCGCGCATGATGGCGGATGCCGCGCGTTACAACGTCGACCAGGGTGCGCAGATCATCGACATCAACATGGGCTGCCCGGCCAAGAAAGTCTGCAACGTAATGGCTGGCTCGGCACTGCTCAAGGATGAACCGCTGGTCGGCCGCATTCTCGATGCGGTTATCGGCGCAGTCGCGGTGCCGGTCACCCTCAAGATCCGCACCGGCTGGGATCGGGCGAATAAAAACGCGCTGGCGGTAGCGCAGATCGCCGAAGGCAGCGGCGTCCAGGCGCTGGCGGTGCATGGCCGCACGCGCGCCTGTGGATTCAGCGGGCAGGCCGAATACGATACGATCGCTGCGGTCAAGGCCGCGGTCAGAATTCCGGTGATCGCAAATGGCGACATTACGACGCCGGAGCAGGCGCAACAGGTGCTGCGATGCACGCGAGCCGATGCCGTGATGATCGGCCGCGCCGCGCAAGGCCGGCCGTGGATTTTCCGCGAGATCCAGCATTATCTCGATACCGGCCGCCCATTGCCGCCGCCCGAGGTGGCGGAAATTCACCGCGTGTTGATTGCGCATTTGCAGGATCTCTACGCGTTTTACGGCGAACACAGCGGGGTGCGCGTCGCGCGCAAGCATATCTCGTGGTATACCAAAGGCCTTGCCGGATCGGCTGCATTTCGCCACGCGATGAATCAGCTGCAAGGTGCCAACGAGCAGCTCGCGGCGGTGCACGCCTTTTTCGATCAACTTGCCGAGTGCGGCCAACGACTCGCTTACGTGGACGACGAACCCGAGGTGTTGGCGGCATGAGCGATGACAACGAAATCAGCCGCTGCGTGCGCAAGGCGCTCGACGGCTATTTCAAGGACCTCAACGGCGAAAAGGCGCGCGGCATTTACGAAATGGTGATCCGCTGCGTGGAGAAGCCGTTGCTGGAGTCCGTATTGAATAAGTACAAAGGCAACCAATCACACGCGGCGCTGGCACTCGGCATCAACCGCAATACATTGCGCAAAAAGATGAAACAGTACGGCATTCGCGGCTGACCGGTTTATTGCTAGTAAAATAGCGGCCGGACAGCACTGCACAGGGGCCGCGTTTCCTTTCGTATGGCAGGCATCAAGACCGCGCTGATCAGCGTTTCAGATAAAAACGGCCTCGTCGGGTTTGCGCGCGATCTTGCCGCGCTCGGCGTCAAAATCCTTTCCACCGGCGGCACCGCCAAACTGCTCGCCGACAATGGGATCGCGGTCACCGAAGTGTCCGTGCACACCGGCTTTCCGGAAATGCTCGACGGCCGCGTCAAGACGCTGCATCCAAAAATCCACGGCGGCATCCTGGCGCGGCGCGATCTGTCGGCGCACGTCGACGCAATCGACCGGGCGGGCATTGCGCCGATCGATCTGGTGGTCGTCAATCTTTACCCGTTCACGCAGACCGTTGCCAAAGTCGGCAGTACGCTCGAAGAAGCGGTCGAGAACATCGACATCGGCGGGCCGGCGATGGTCAGGAGCGCGGCCAAGAATCACGCGCATGTCGCGGTCGTGACCGACCCGGCTGATTACGCGGGAATCATAGACGAAATGAAAGCGGGCGATGGAGCACTCAGCGCGGCCACCCGTTTTCATCTCGCGCAGAAAGCGTTTTCGCACACCGCCGCTTATGACGGCGCAATCAGCAATTATTTGACTGCCCTCAATGCCGATGCCGCGATCGAAAATGAGCGCAGTGAATATCCGGCGCGGCTTAATCTCCATTTCGAACGCGCGCAGACGCTGCGTTATGGCGAAAACCCGCACCAGAGCGCGGCGTTTTATCGCGACCTCGATCCGGCGCCGGGCAGCCTCGCACGCTATGTGCAATTGCAAGGCAAAGAGCTTTCGTATAACAACATCGCGGATGCTGATGCGGCGTGGGAGTGCGTGAAGACTTTCGAACAACCCGCGTGCGTGATCATCAAGCACGCCAATCCGTGCGGCGTCGCAATCGCTACTTCTCCGCTTGCCGCCTATCAGCTCGCGTTGGCGACCGATCCGACCTCGGCGTTTGGCGGCATTATCGCTTTCAACCGCGAACTCGATGCGCCGGCCGCGCAAGCCGTATCGGCGCAATTCGTCGAAGTCGTGATTGCGCCGAAAATCGTCGCCGAAGCACGCGCGGTATTGGCGAAAAAGCAGAATGTCCGGGTGCTCGAAGTGCCGCTTGCGGCCGGCGCCAACGCACTCGATTTCAAGCGGATCGGCGGCGGTTTGTTGGTGCAGACACCGGACAATTTTAATGTCGGCACGGCGCAACTTAAGACCGTGACCAAGCTCAAGCCGACAGCAGCACAGATTGCGGATCTGTTGTTCGCATGGCGCGTCGCCAAGTTCGTCAAATCGAACGCTATCGTATTTTGCGCAAACGGGCAGACCCTTGGCGTCGGCGCTGGCCAGATGAGCCGCGTCGACTCGGCGCGCATCGCGTCGATCAAGGCGCAAAACGCAGGACTCAAGCTGGCCGGTTCGGTCGTCGCATCGGACGCGTTCTTCCCGTTTCGCGACGGGCTCGACGTCGTGGTCGATGCCGGCGCGGCGGCGGTGATCCAGCCCGGCGGCAGCGTGCGCGACGACGAAGTGATCGCGGCAGCCGACGAGCGCGGCATCGCGATGGTATTTACCGGCTACCGTCATTTCAGGCATTAACGATTTCACCGCAGAGGCGCAGAGGAAGATTTTAAATATGAATGGGTTTTCTCCGCGTCTCTGCGCCTCCGCGGTTCCGTCGTTTCTTCAATGAAACTGCTTGTCATCGGCTCCGGCGGCCGCGAGCATGCGCTGGCGTGGAAGCTTGCACAGTCGCCCCGCGTGACCAGGGTCTATGTCGCGCCTGGCAACGCCGGTACCGCGCGCGAGCGCGGACTGGAAAACATTGCGCCGACCGAACACGCGCAGTTGATCGAATTCGCCCGCCGCGAACAGATCGCATTGACCGTGGTCGGCCCGGAAGCGCCGCTCGCCGCCGGCATCGTCGATGCATTCCAGGCGGCGGGGCTCAAAATCTTCGGTCCGACGCAAAAAGCCGCGCAGCTCGAAAGCTCGAAGGAATTTGCCAAGGCATTCATGGAACGCCATGGTATTCCAACAGCCGCCTATCGCACGTTTACCGATGCGCAGGCGGCGCATCATCATATCGATCAACGAAGCGTGCCGATCGTGATCAAGGCCGATGGATTGGCCGCCGGCAAGGGCGTTGTCGTTGCGACCGGTCTCGAATCGGCGCATACCGCGCTCGACACGATACTGGCCGGCGGCGGCGCGCGTGTCGTAGTCGAAGATTTTCTCGACGGCGAGGAAGCGAGCTTCATCGTGTTGTCGGATGGCAAGAATGTCCTGCCGCTTGCGACCAGCCAGGACCACAAACGTTTATTGGACGGCGATCGAGGGCCGAATACCGGCGGCATGGGCGCGTATTCGCCAGCGCCGGTGATTACGCCAGTATTGCACGCGAAGATAATGCGCGAAGTGATTCAGCCCACGATTGCGGGAATGGTGAAGGAAGGCATGCCATACACGGGCTTTCTCTATGCTGGATTGATGATCAAGGACGGCAAGATCAACGTGCTCGAATTTAATTGCCGTCTCGGCGATCCCGAGACACAGCCGATCCTGCTGCGTCTGAAGAGCGATCTGTCGGCGTTACTCGCGCACGCAGTCGACGGCACGCTCGATAAGATCGAGGCCGAATGGGACCCGCGCGCCGCGCTCGGCGTAGTACTCGCCGCGCACGGTTATCCCGAAGCGCCGCGCACAGGCGATGCGGTTACCGGCCTGCTGCCCCGCGGCGACGATTATCATGTGTTTCACGCCGGCACGGCGTTACGGGGCGAAGAGATCATCACCAGCGGCGGCCGCGTGCTATGCGTGACGGCGCTCGGCGCCACCGTCAAGGCCGCGCAGCACCGCGCGTATGAGATCATCGGGCCCATCCGTTTCGACGGTATGCAGTACCGCCGTGACATCGGTTACCGTGCGATCGCGCCGCGCCGGTAAAATATACGGCAATCGAAAATACGCAAGGACAAGGACAATGGACGTCGCGGCAGTCAAAAATTATTTGCTGGATTTGCAGAATCGTATCGTCGTCGGCATTCAGAAAGTCGACGGCAAACAGTTTCGCCGCGACAGTTGGGACCGCCCCGAGGGCGGTGGCGGCATCAGCGCGTTGGTCGAGGAAGGCAACGTACTGGAGCGCGGCGGTGTCAATTTCTCGCATGTGACCGGACATAATCTGCCGCCATCGGCAAGCGCGTCGCGGCCGGAGGTCGCCGGCCGTTCGTTCGAGGCGATGGGCGTGTCGCTGGTGCTGCACCCGCGCAATCCGTACGCGCCGACCGTGCATATGAATATCCGCCTTTTCGTTGCGCAAAAATCCGGCGCGCCGCCGATCTGGTGGTTTGGTGGCGGCATGGATCTGACGCCGTACTACGGCTACGAAGAAGATGCGATTCATTTCCATCGTATATGTCACGCTGCGCTGCAGCCGTTCGGCGCCGATACCTATAAAAAATACAAACGATGGTGTGATGAATATTTCTACCTCAAGCATCGCCAGGAACCGCGCGGCATCGGCGGCGTGTTCTTCGACGATTTGAGCGCACCTGATTTCGACACCTGCTTTGCGCTCCAGCGCAGCGTCGGCGATCATTTTCTCGACGCCTATGTGCCGCTGCTCGAACGGCGCAAGGACGAGAAATACGGCGAGCGCGAGCGCGACTGGCAGGCCTACCGGCGCGGCCGCTATGTTGAATTCAATCTGGTCTATGACCGCGGCACGATCTTCGGCCTGCAGTCGGGCGGCCGTACCGAATCGATCCTGATGTCATTGCCGCCGATTGTGAAGTGGCGCTACGATTGGCGACCACAGGCCGGCACGCCGGAAGCCAGGCTCTATGCCGATTTTCTGATCGGCAAGGATTGGCTGGGATAGCCATGTCTGATACTGAAATCGAACGCGAGCTCAGGACCGTTGCGTCGCAGGAAGAAAAGCTGCAATTCGAACGCTTCGACGCGACGACGGCGTTTGAGGTCGGTACGCGCATCAAGGCGCTGGCGGAGAAGCGCGCCGTCGCAGTGGCGATCGACATCCAGCTGCATGGCTGGCCGCTGTTTTTCTTTTCGATGCCGGGCACCGGCCCCAACAACGCCGACTGGATCCGCCGCAAGCGCAATACCGTGCTGCGCTTTCACAAAAGCTCGCACCGCGTTGATCTGGAGCTGCAGCAGAAAAAAACCACATTGACAGAACGGCAGGGGCTGAGCGCCGCCGATTATGTCGCCGCCGGCGGCGGTTTCCCGATCATGCTGCGCGGCACCGGCTGCGTCGGCGCTGTCACGGTTTCCGGCCTGTCGCGGCAGGAAGATCACGAGTTGGTGGTCGAAGTGCTCGCCGGTTTTCTCGGACAATAACGCGAAGAGTTTATGCTGCGAATCAGAAAATGCAGAGGATTTTATGCGTCGCTATATCGCAAATGTACTTTTTAGGCGGCCTACTTTTAGTTGGACGTGAAGAGGTGAACGATGCCAAAGCCTTCTGAATTACGATTAATTAAGAGATGCCGCCTATTCTGTCCACGGGATGGTGAGAAGTTCCCCCACATCACGCGCGGCCTCTATGTCCTGTATAAGAAAGGCCAACCGTCGCCCGGAAAGAAAAAAGATTTGATGTTGTTTATATTGGCATCGCAGGTCGCGGAGAGAATCCGCATCGAGGCATCAATGCCCGCCTGAATGAACATCGCGACAGCAAGAAGGAGTGGACTCGCTATTCCTTCTTCGAGGTTCACGACAATATCAGCAGCGATGAGATTCTGGAGCTAGAGGGGCTCTTATTGCATATCTTCCGTCATGACCCGCGCGTCAAACTTGAGAATCAGCAGGTCGGTTCAAACAAGCTCAAGAAAGTTTCCCGTGATGAGGCGTGGGGATTATGGCCCAGAATAATTGCGGTCAGACCGCAGTTTTTATGAATAACTAATTTCCCCGCAACGACTTGAGGCCGCTGAGAATCCGTTGTCCAAGCGTCGATGAGCGCATTTCCTCGGTCGGCTCGACGCGGTGCACCGCAGTCAGTTCCGGCGCCTGCTTATAGGTCAGATAACGCTGCAATGCCGCCTCGAGATGGCTCTTCAGCAGCTTCACGTTCACCGGCTTGTTGAGAAAACGGAAAATCTGCGCCTGATTGATGAGATCGATCACCAGCTCGGAATCGGAAGCTGTGGTGACGACGATTGTCAGGATGCGCGGATTTTCCTGCTTGAGCAGTTTTAGCAGCGTTGTCAGTTGCGGCGCGCTCTCGACATCGGCCACCACCAGCGCGATTTCATGGCGCTGCATGGCCGCCAGCGCATCATCGATCCCGGCCGCGAAAACGACCGGACAGCGGTTGCCGGCGAGTTCGCGCACTACGCGCGCGATGGCCTCGTCTTTGTCGACCACCAGCACGCCGGCATCCATTTTCTTCGGCAGCGTCGTCGCCGGCGTTTTGGCGTCGGCCAGCTCGCGCGCAATGGTCGCCGCCTCGGCGACGATGGTGTGCAGTTCGGTGTTATCCCATGGTTTGCTGATGAAACGGTAAACCTCGCCGTCATTGATCGAGCCGACGATCGCGGTGAGGTCAGCGTAACCGGTCAGCAGGATGCGCACGCTGTTCGGTGAAATTTCGCGCGAGCGACGCAGCAGTTCGACGCCCTGCATCTGCGGCATGCGCTGATCGCTGATGATGACGTGAATATGGTATTTGCTGATGAAGTCGAGTGCTTTCTCGGGGTCGGTCGTCGCGAACA
>Ga0335085_10004531_pt1 | contig 22942 bp, 11 predicted proteins | sample Lox_Sample_45_FD_206712 | JGI IMG/M metagenome (GOLD analysis project Ga0335085, IMG submission 206712) | Soil microbial communities from Loxahatchee National Wildlife Refuge, Florida, United States - Lox_Sample_4.5 | ecosystem: Environmental > Terrestrial > Soil > Wetlands | place: USA...
TCGGGAGTCTGTGCGGAACCGAGAAACGAGAAGGCAGAAGCCATTAGCATCCCCATGGTCAATTGGATAAATTTTGTGCGCATGGGGGCAGTTTACCGATGAAGGGAGGGAATAGCAAACCATGGGGGGGGCTTCGGCGCACACCGCTCACGGACACTGGAGTGCGGCACGCCGCCGCACTCCAAACTGCTTCAGGCGGGGAAGCTCGACTTATGCGCCGGCAGCCTGGCTCTTGAATCGAGGCGCAAATTGCTGGGTCACAAAGGTCTCAAGGGAAGTCGAGGTGGTGTTCTGCGCCGAGCGCCCCTCGAGCGCCGCCATGTACCCGGAGTTCAGCGCCTCGGACATTTCCAGCAGAAGGTCAGCCATGCTGGGGGACCAGCCCATCTGGAGCAAGGAAGGTCTGATCTGCCCCGCCCCGAGCTGCATGTATCCAAGTCCTGGCTTCCCGATGGCCGAGCCGATGATCGAAGCCGCTTCCTGGTAATTCAGACCACGCTGACCCAGCAGTTCGCGCGTCTGCTTGCCGCTAAAGTTGAGCTTCAGCAGGGACTCCGCCGCTGCTGCGCCAATATCCTGCGTGGCGATCATCGGCACTTTCAGGTCGCTGCGCAGGGGACCACCGGTTATTCCGAAGTTTTGGATGACCCCGATCTGGGCGAAGAGGTTTTCCATGAAATAGCCGGCGCGAATGTAATCGGCCTTGAGTGAGGCCACACCGTTGAGCTTCTGCTCAAGGTTGTGCAGACCCACTACCGGCCCAGTTTTCTCTGGCTTGTCGGCGCCGATGCTGCTGAGAACGACGGCATACTCGACGCCCGCGTTCTTCACCGCCGCGGTCAGGGCATCGCTGACACGCTCCTGGTCCTCCCGCACGTTGGGGTGGGAAGGGTTGGGGGGAATCATCAGGTACACGGCCTTCGCGCCGCTAAAGGCCTTGGTGAGCGCCGCCGCATCACCCACGGTGGCAGCGGCCGCCTCCGCGCCTTTTTGAACTAGGCCCTCCAGCCGTTGAGGGTCGCGCCCAATCACTCGAACCTTTTCGCCGTGCTCAAGCAGCCTGCCAGCGATTACGCTTCCGGTATTTCCGCTTGCACCGATAATGGCATACATAGTCACACCCCCATGCGTCTTTAGATGTGCCCAGGATGCAGAGGGTTCAGGCTTTTGTGGGTAACGTTTGACGACCCTGTCTTCCTAGCGTGATAGAATCAGGTGTAGACATTCCTATGCGTGAATTCCCAACACCGCAAGAGATCTTAAAGGTCTTTCAGCGCGAGCCGGGCAAGACGTTTCGGCTGCGCGAGTTGGTGGTGGAGCTCGGCTTGCGCTCCAGCCAGGCGCGCGACTTGAAGAATGCACTGAAAGTATTGGCGCGGAATAAGCGCGTCGTTTACTTGAAGAAGAACCACTTCGCGCTGGTGAGAATGGAGGGCAACCCCGCTTCAAGGCTCGATGACCTACGCGCACCACGCGACGATTCCGAAGCAAGCGAGGATCGGCAATCGAAAATAGACAAGGGTCGCGGCGGTACGAGGGTGCGCGGAGCGAACGTGGTCACGGGCCGCTTGATTGGCCATCGCGACGGCTACGGTTTCGTGGTGCCGGACGCGCCGCTGGTGGGCTCCGATCAGGACATTTACATCTCGGCAGACGGTATGGGCTCCGCCATGAATGGCGATCGGGTCGAGGTGCAGGTACTTCGCGCCAAGCCCGACGGGCGTCGTGAGGGCCGCATCCTGCACGTGGCCGAGCGTGCGCAGAAGACTGTGGTAGGCCAATTTCATTATGGCCAGCGCTACAACTACGTCATGCCCTTTGACCATCGTATCCCCTTCGAAATCGTCATTCCGCGCGGTGAGGAGTGGCCAGGGGGTAGCGCCGACCTGCCGGCCAAGGCACGCGGCTCTTCCGAGAACGAAAATCCGTCAGGGCGAAAGTCGCGCAGCCGCGACCGGCAATTCGGCGGTGAGTCGGAGGGACAGGTGCAAGGCCCGAATTTGGCGGTCGGAGGCGCACGCGAGCTGGAAGGCATGGTGGTGGACGTCGAACTGACCAGCTATCCTCGCCCGGCAGCGCTGCCGCGCGGTCGCGTGGTCGAGATTCTTGGCCGTCGCGAGGATTTTGGAGTCGATGTTGAGATCATCATCCGCAAATTCCATTTGCCGCATCGCTTTCCCTCCGAAGTGCTCGCCGAGGCCGACGCGGCGCCGCAGTACATCCCTGAGCGCGACCGCGAAGGCCGGCGCGATTTTCGGGGCCTTCCCATCGTGACCATCGACGGCGAGACGGCCAAGGATTTTGACGACGCCGTACTGGTGGAGCGCCGGGCCAGCGGGAACTACCTGCTGCACGTCCACATTGCCGATGTTGCCCATTACGTGCGGCCCGGCATGGCGCTCGACCGCGAAGCGCGGCTGCGCGGCACCTCCGTTTATTTTCCCGACCGGGCCGTGCCCATGCTGCCGCTGGAGCTTTCCAACGGCATTTGCAGCCTTAATCCCCATGTCGATCGCCTGGTGATGTCGGCGCTGATGGAGATCGATCCGCAAGGACGAGTGGTGCAGTACGAGCTTGCGCCGGGCATCATCCGCAGTGCCGAACGCATGACCTACACGTCCGTACGGGATATCTTGGCGGGAGAGCCGGCGGCCTGCCAGCGCTATGCGGCGCTCGTTCCGAATTTTAAGCTGATGGAGGAACTTGCCCTTATTCTCAACCGGCGGCGGGTTCAACGCGGATCCATCGATTTTGACCTGCCGGAGCCGCTCATTGAATTCGATGAATCTGGCCGCATGGTGGGGATTGCGCGTTCGGAGCGGAACTTTGCCCATCGCCTCATTGAAGAATTCATGTTGGCCGCCAACGAGGCCGTGGCAGGGTACATTGAACGGCACGAAATCCCTTCCCTCTATCGCATCCACGAGAAGCCGGAAGCGAAGAAGGTCTTGGAGTTTGAAGAGATCGCGGCGACGTTTGGTTACTCCCTGGGAGTGGAACTGCCCGCCGCCCAGCGCTTTCGCCCCAGCAAACGCGATGAGCACGACCGCCACACCCGCTTCCTGGAACGATTGGAGGCCAAAGACCTTGAAATCACTCCAAGGCATTACCAGAGGCTGACGCAGCGCCTGGAGGGCAAACCGGAGGAACGCATCCTCTCCTACCTGATGCTGCGCTCGCTCAAACAGGCGCGCTATTCGGAGGAGAACGTAGGCCATTTTGCGCTGGCTGCAGCGACGTATACGCATTTCACTTCACCCATCCGGCGCTATCCTGACTTAATTGTCCATCGGATTCTCAAAGCCGCGCTCGAACGGGAAGGCGGCAGCGCGCGGGTGGTGAGCGATGCCGAGAAGCATCCTGGTGAAGCGGGATCGAAGCAGGTGCAGCCACACAAACGCCGCGGCGCAGCTACGGAGAAGCGCCGTGAGCCGGCCGCAATGAACTTCGGGCCCTCCCTAACGGGTCAAACCCTACCGGGCGGGGCATTCGTGCCCATACCAGAACTCCACGCCTTGGGATTGGCTACTTCCGAGGCCGAGCGCCGCGCCGCTGATGCCGAGCGCGAACTCATCGAGTGGAAGAAGGTCGCTTTCATGGCCCAGCACGTGGGCGACGAGTTCGACGCACTCATTATCAGCCTGATCAAGTTTGGATTCTTTGTTGAGCTCACCGACCTGTTTGTGGAAGGGTTCGTGGCGCTCTCGACGTTGGGGGACGACTATTACGTCTATCGCGAGCGCCAGCGCGCTATCGTGGGCCAGCGCACGCACCGCGCCTTCCACCTGGGCGAACGGGTGCGCGTCCGCCTGGACCGCATCGACCGGTCGGGCAACAAGCTGGAATTCTCGGTGGCAGCCAACAGCTAAGAGCTGGCAGTCGACAGAATCGGTTGGTGGTAAGCTGCCGGCCGTCAACTTTCTTTATAGAGCCAGGCGGAGACCAGCGTTGCCAGGATGGAGCCCACCCAGAGGTCAAGCATCCAGCAGAGGGGAATGGCGCGGCTGAACGGTGCCCATGTCGCCAGGGACAGGCTGATGGGAAATCCGCTCATGAAGCCGAGAAGGAAGCCCACCCGCAGGGCGGTGATGGGACCGGGTCCGAAGACGGTACGCACGGAAACGTAAGCCCAGGTGAGGATATAGGTCAGGACGAACAGCAAGACAAACCAATACGCAATAAACAAAGGGTAGCGTGGTTTGTCGAGCATCAATCCCGCCTTTTGCGCGACCGCGTATTTGGGTTCGAGGATCACCATGTTGATGACGGTGCTCCAGACTCCCCAAACGACCCCACCCGCCAGTGTACCCAACGCAACACGACGTATGCTGATTGCGGCCATACGGCACCTCTTTTCGATAGACCGTTCGGATGTGAAACCTACCTGCCGCAAATCGTACCGACGCTGTGGGGTGGAGTCAAGCGGAAGACGTGCTTCTTGCGGCTGCGCGTGAAAACCGATATCCTAACATCTACCCAAGTCGCCCGCAGGCATTGCCCATCTTCGCCGCCTCGGATCGAGAAGCCTTGCATGAAGCACGTACTGATTCTTCATTACCATGAGATTTGGCTGAAAGGCGGGAACAAGAAGTATTTTCTCAGCCGGCTGCGCGATGCCGTCCGCCAAAGCGTTGCCGACTTGCCCGTGGCGTCAATGGAGGGCGTCTCCGATCGGCTGATTCTCCGGCCGGGCGAAGATGCCGCCCTGCCGCAGATCATCGACCGTCTGCGGCGGGTGTTTGGCCTTGCCTACCTTGCCGTGGCGCGCGAGATTCCCAGTTCTCTCGAGGTGCTGGGCCCGGCGGCTTGCGAAATGATGGCTGAAGCCAATCCCCGCAATTTCGCGGTGCGCGCCAAAATTGCGGACTCGGCCTATCCGATGAATTCCATGGAGCTGGAGAGCGAACTGGGGCGACAAGTTCTGGAGCACTTGCGCGCCCGCGATGCGAGCGTGCGCGTCAAGCTCCAGGGGCCGGAGGTGACCTGCCAGGTGGAAATCGTGCCGGGTAAGGCCCTGATCTATGCTCGGCGCGTCGAAGGTCCCGGCGGTCTGCCCCCTGTCACCAGCGGGCGCTTGGTGGCGCTCCTTTCCGGCGGCTTTGATTCCTCTGTGGCCGCTTACAAAATGATGCGCCGGGGCAGCCATGTTACTTTTGTGCACTTCTTCGGAAGCCCTTCGCCTTCGCGTAATTCCTCCTTTGAAGTGGCGGATGAACTGGTGCGGACCCTCACACCCTATCAGTTCACCTCGCGCCTCTATCGGATTCCCTTTGACGCGATTCAGCGCCAGATCGTGGCGAATGCCCATGAAAGCTATCGAGTGTTGTTGTATCGCCGCATGATGGCGCGCATTGCCCGGGAAATTGCCCACGCCGAGCGCGCCCTTGGGCTTATTACCGGCGATAGCGTCTCGCAGGTGGCCTCACAGACCTTGCACAATCTCATGGCGATTGACCAAGGGCTTGACCTGCCGGTCTATCGCCCCCTCGCGGGCGATGATAAGGCTGAAATCGTGCGCCTGGCGCGCCAAATCGGCACCTACGAGATCTCGTGCGAACCCTTTGAGGATTGCTGTCCGCGATTCATGCCGCGCGCTCCGGCGATTTTCGCCCGGCCCGAGGCGCTGGACGAGGCGGAATGCCATTTGGACATCGGCGCCCTGGTGCAATTGGGCCTGGAGGGCGCAACCTCAATGGAATACAAGTTTGAGCAGGGGCAGATTACCGCTCGTGAAGGCTCAGTGCGGCGCATCGAGAAACTTCGGGCGCGGAAGAGGGACCCCGAGGGGCAACCGGCGGCGCACGACGCGGCTTCCAAGTAGGGGGAGTATGTCCATTGACGGCCCCTGGAGCGCTTTCTATAATTGTTAGCGTGAGGCGGAATAATCCGATGAAGAAGACTATTTTCGCAATGCTTCTTATGCTTTGCGCCCTTCCGGCGTGGCTCACGGCACAAGCGGAGAAGCCCGCCCCGCCTCCGGCCAAAGTTCAATCCACGGAAACGCCCGCCAGCACAGTGCAGGTCAACACCGAGCCGAGAGTTATTAAGGTTCCTGTTTACTTGGTTGACGTGCCTTTAACAGTGACCGACAAGAAGGGCCGGCTGGTCATCATGATGACCAAGGACGACTTTAACCTTTTTGAGGACGGCAAGCCCCAGAGCATTGAGTATTTCAGCCGCGAAACCGATTTGGCCATGCGCATCGGCCTGCTCGTGGATACCAGCAACAGTATTCGCGACCGTCTGCGCTTTGAACAGCAAGCGGCGATTGATTTTCTCACCGACACCATCCGCAAGGGAAAAGACCAGGCTTTTGTGGTGGGATTTGATGTTGAGCCTCAACTGGCTCAGGATTATACCGATAGTGTCGAAAAGCTCAGCGCGGCCATCCGCAGCCTGCAGGCCGGTGGAGTCACGAGTCTCTACGATGCACTTTACTTCTCTTGCAAAGAAAAACTGTACTTCTTCCCGCCTCCCGAGCCCTACCTGCGCCGTTTGATCATTCTGATCAGCGATGGTGAAGACAACCGAAGCCAGCATTCGCGCGAGGAAGCGCTGGCCATGGCGCAAAAGGCGGGAGTGACGATCTTCGCCATCAGCACCAACCGCAGCGGAACCGAACAGCGTGGCGATAAAGTGTTAAGGCGGCTGGCGGAAGAAACCGGCGGGCGGGCGTTCTTTCCCTTCGAAGCCAGCGACTTAGCCGAGAATTTTCGAGCGATTGGCCGCGACCTACGAACGCAATTTCTGATCAATTATCATTCCACGAATAAGGCCTGGGATGGAACCTACCGGGCCATTTCCGTTGTTCCCGTCGATAAGACCCTGCACGTACGCGCCAAGGCGGGGTACTTTGCACCCTCGCAGTAGCTGACCATCACGGGATTACGCAGCAACACGAGCTGCTGTGGCGATCTTCAATCGCAGTAGGGTGGCGACGATCTCCGACGCCCGATTGTAGCGGCGATCTCTGATCGCCGACGGCGGTCGGAGACCGCCGCTACACTTGAAACCTAACCCGTTGGGGCGTAATACCCGCGGCGGGCATCGACCTTGGCGTTCCCACCCGATCGAAGTTTGACGGAAATCTTGCGGAACGTCCCGTCGAGCTTGCTGTTGGTGGGGGTATATCCCAACAAATACTGCGTGCGGAGTTCGCGCGCAATCTGCTGGAAGGCCGCCGCAGTGTCCTTCGTGCTGGTTTCAATCACCCGGCCCCCGGTTTCCTCGGAGAGCTTCCGCAAGGCCGATTCGCCGCCATATCCCATCCCCTGTCGGGCATAGAAGGAACGATCATGGATGTCGATCGAATAGATGATGACATCGGATTTCTGTGCCGCTTCCAGGGCGGCTTCTGATTTAACCTTGCTGCCTTGATCTTCACCGTCGGTGAGAAGGATCAAAACCTTGCGCCCCACCTCATTCTTCAGCAGTTCGCGCGCCGATAGATACACCGCATCGTAAAGGTGCGTCGCACCGCCCGAACCTCCCGTTGGATAGGTTCCCGGTGTACGGATTCCCCCCCCATTGATCTCGGTTTCGTCGATGGCCTTGTCAAGCAGACGGAGATCGGAGGTGAAGTCTTGGAGCAGTTCCACGTCTACGTCGAAGTGCAAGACGAAGGTGAGGTCCTTGGGTCGCATCACTTCCCGCAGAAAAGCCTCGCCTTCCGACTGTTCGACCGCCAACACGCGCCCCTGGCTGGGACTGGTATCCACGAGAATGCCCATGGTCAACGGCGTGTCGGCTTCCCGCGAGAAATACTTGATCTCTTGCGGCTGTTGGTCCTCTTCCAAAACAAAATCGTTTTTGGTGAGGTCGGGAATCAAGTGGCCGTTCTTTTCCCTGACGACGGCGTAGACACTTACCACCTCCGTAGTGACCTTCAGCGTCTTACCCTGCGGAGGATTGTCCTGCCGCTCTTGCGGCTCGGCCAAGATGGCTGCTAACAACAGGAAGCAAAGCGTGCAGAGCGTTTTTCGCATAGTTCTCAGTTGATATGAGGGAGATGCGTGAGCCGGGTGCATGGTTGTCCTTGTGGCGTGCTGGCCCTTCTGCTGAAGAGGGAATTCTAACATAACGGATGCGCGTGGGGTTTACAGTCCCTTCATCTGAATTCGCCATGGTCGCTGCCGAATTTCGGAAGCCGCCGAGCAAATCAACTGTCGGATGCCGCCATCCCTTGACCTAAAATTCTCATTAAATGCATTTTTTCGTCGTTAACAATCACTTTCCACTTGACAAGATAATTCGGTTACTCTAAACATGATGATTGAATACGCGCTCCGCCAGCAATGCTGACGGAATAAATCTAAAAAGCTTGGAGGAGAATAGAATGGCAGCGAAAAAGAAAGCCAAGAAAAAGAGGTAAGCCTCTTTCAGAAAGTATCAGGAAACTTCGGGGGCGCCGCGAGGCGCCCCCGAAGTGTTTTAGGGGGAAGTTTCTGATGGTCTGACCGTAAAGCAAAGCGCGGTTCACACCTATATCCCCGCTGTCCATGCCCCGTCGATGCAACTCCTGGCCCTTGTAATGCTGTAGGGAATTCAATCTCTCAAGTCCTTCTCAGTCGCCGCCAGCGCGCGCGGAACCTCATCCACAGGATTCAACTGGGGAATCTCTTCGCCGGTTGCCGCTCCCAATTCCTTGAACCTCCGCGCGGAGACCAAGAGGCGAGTTTCCATTGAACCGGTGGCGTTGTTATAAGACTTCACCGCCCTGGTGAGAGAGTCGCCCACCTCCTGGAAATATCCTAGGAATGTACCGATCCGGTCGTAGAGTTGTTTTCCGAGGTCGCTGATGACCCGCGCGTTCTGGGTAATCTTCTCCTGCTGCCAGAGATAAGCTGCGGAACGCAGCAATGCAATGAGTGTCGTAGGGGTTGCCAGCACAACTTTCCTTTGCATCCCATCGTCAATGAGTTGAGGGTCCTGTTCCAAGGCCGCACTGAAGAAGGATTCTCCGGGCAGGAATAACACAACCAACTCCAGTTCGGGACCGACCTGTTCCCAGTACTTGCGCTCGGAAAGCTGTTTCATGTGGCCCCGTACCAGCTTGCCGTGAGTTGCCAGCGCCGCGGCTCTCTCTGTTTCCGATTTTTCCGGGTTGACTGCCTCCAGGAAGGCCTGCAAAGGAACCTTGGAGTCGACGGCGATACGGCGATTGCCCGGAAGGTTCACGGTCATGTCCGGCCGCTGCTGTCCTGAATCCGCGGTGATGGTCTCCTGTTCCTCGAATTCAACATGCTCCGACATCCCAGCCAACTCCACGACCCGGCGCAGAGTCAACTCACCCCAGCGGCCGCGCGCCTTGAGCGGTGAACTTAGGGCGCTTGCCAGGTGCTTGGTCTCCTCCTCCAATCGCTGGTTGGCCGCGGCCAGAGTGCGCAATTGTTCATCCAGTGCTCCATAGGCCTTCTGACGCGTCTTTTCCATCTCCAGGATCTGAAGCTCATAACGGCCCAAAGAGTCCTTCAACGGTGTGACGAGGCCATCAATCGCCTTCTGGCGGGTCTCCAGATCGCCCTTGGCCTGTGCGTGCAGGGTTTCAAACTGGCTGCGGGCCAGTTGAATGAACGCCTGGTTGTTGCTCTTCAGCGCCTCGGCGGAAAGCGCCTGAAAGGTTTCTGTCAGGGTTTTTCTCGCTTCTTCCAGCAGTTTCTTCTGCTCTTCCAGGTTCGCCTGGCTCTCGCGCAGCCTGGTTTCAGCGGCGACGCGCAATTCACTCGCATCTTTCAGCCGCTCCCGCAACTGTTCCGAGTCTTCCGCAGCAGTCTTGGCGCTTGCCAGCTCGGTTTGCGCTTTAACCTTTTGTTCGCTCTCGTCCCGAAGTTTCTGTTGCAGCCCCTCAATCTCTTTCTGGCGATTGTCGAGCGATGATTGGAGCGCGGTCACCTGGGCACGGACTTCCGCCAGCGTGCCTTCCGCCACCTTCACGCGACCTTCGGCATCCATCTGGGATTTGACCATTTCCGTGCGCATCCGGGCCGCTGCCAACAGCCAACCGATGGCAGCGCCCAAAGCTGCTCCGAGCAGTACCCAAAGGATGATGTTCATAAGGACCGCCTCGATTCTTCAGCTAAAAGGCTTCTTCGTGCGCCGGGCAGATCAGTACGTAATCGCAAAACTTGCAGGCAAATCCCGGCTTGGGCGGAAACGACGGCGTGCGAATTTCCGCGGCCACATTGCGAATCTCCGTCTTCACCAGATCCAGGTCCTTGGGGGTGCGGACGGTGTGCACTGGTTGATTACTGGTCAGACTATAGAAGGTAAGCCGGGAAGGGTTCACATGCATTTCATCGCGCGCGGCCAAGGCATAAACCGAGAGTTGCAAGCTCTTATCCGCGTCTTTTTGGGACGGAGGGCGGCCGGTCTTGTAATCCACCAGCTCCACCGATCGATCGGGGAGAAAGTTGATTTGATCGATACGTCCTTCCAGGACCACATCGCCCAGGTCGAGCGCGAAGTGCGCCTCTGCGGCCAGGGGGAGGGGCGTCATGGCTTCGTGACGGCTCACGAAGCCCAGCAGTTGTTCGATGCCCGCCTTCTTGTAGGACTCTTCCTGGTAATCGTCCTCGAAACCGGCGCTCTTCCAGATTTGCTCAAAGTATGCCTGAAGCTCTTCGAATTTAACCGGCCCTTGACGCCGCAGTTCGAAATAGCGGCGCGCGCACTGGTGCATGATGTTGCCAAACGTCAAAGCCGGCTGCGGCCCCGTGGGAATCTTCAAATAGTGGCTGAACATGAATTTTTGCGGGCAGGTGTCATAAGTTTCGATGGCCGAGGCGCTGAGGTGGAGCTTTTCCTCCGGCTTGGTTGCCGGGGTTTGGCTGGCCCAAGCCGTGAGGGGCGGATAAACGGCCGACGCGCTCGCCGAGTCTCCGAATAAGCTGCCCTGCGGCTTGGGAACCTGGCGGTGCTCGCGGGGCTCGGCCTCGGGCGGAGGTGATTCCGCACTCTTGGGCGAGGCCTCGGGAACTTGAACGCGCTCCAGGTCGCGCGCCCCCACGACAGGGTCGGAAGTGAGGTCGGTGATGAAAACCGAGGGCTTTTTCGCCTGCTTCGCAACGCTCGAGACATATAAACGGTCTTCCGCACGCGTCAGCCCGACGTAAAGCAGCCTCCGTTCCTCCTGTTCGTGAATGTTGGCCGGCGGCGGCGGACCCTTGCGCAGGGCTTCCGGAAACTCGATGACCGGCTTCTGCTCGCTGTGGGGAAAGCGCCGTGGCGCGACGCTCAGGACGAACACCACGGGAAACTCCAGGCCTTTCGCGGCGTGGACGGACATCATTTGCACAGCGCGGGCGCTGTTGTCTGGCTCGGGGGCCTCAATCAGCCCGCCGGCCTCGCGGAAATAGCCAAAGTATTCCAGGAAGGCCTCGAGCGTCCATGATTCGCTCTTCCCCTGCCATTTCTCCAGGAACTTCCGGAAAGCTTCCACGTAGGCCTCGTCAGGATCCCGGGGCAGGAAGCTCAATTCCAGACGCCCGATTAGCCTTTGGAGCAGAGCCAGCATTGACGCGTGCTCGGCGTACTTGTGCAACTCCCCCAGCAAGCGCTTCAGGTCCGACCAGCCGGTACCCTCCAGCCGATTTGCTTCCCCGGACCTTTCCCACGATTCCAGAACATCATAGAGCGAGCAACGGTCGCGCAACGCCTGCTTACGAGCCTCCAGAGCCGTTTCCTCCGGGAGATTCCAGCGCGGCGTCAATAATACCCGTGTCAGGCTGACGTTGTCGTGCGCGGAGTGGATGATGTTCAGGTAAGCGATAAGGTCGCGCAGGATGACGGAGGAGAGAATCGAAAGGCCGCGAATGGCGAAGGGAATCTCCCGGCGGCGAAATTGTTCGACCAGCAGATCGCGATAGCCGTGCGCGCGGTAGAGCACGGCGATTTTACCCGGCGGCGTCCCCTGGCGAATGAGCCTTGCCACCTCGTCGGCGATCCACACCGCTTCACTCAAAAAGTCCGGCGATTGCAGCAGGTAGACCGGTGAACCATCCTCCCGCCCCGTCCGGAGCTTGGGCTTTGCCTCGTAACGGTCGTTCTTCGTGATCAAGACCTCCGCCACACGCAAAATGCGCGGCGTGGAGCGAAAGTTGGTATCCAGAAAGACGGTCTCGTGCCTCGGGAATGCCCCGTCAAACATTTTGAAGGCGCCATGCGACGCTCCCCGGAAGCGATAGATGGCTTGATCGTCGTCGCCGACCGCGGTGATATTGAAAGGCGGCTTCACAAGACGCTTGAGCAATTCCACCTGGGCGTAATTGGTGTCCTGAAATTCATCGACCAGCACGTAGCGAATCACCTGACGATAGGTTTCCAGCACTTCCGGCTCGCGATCGAAAAGGCGGACCGTCTCCGGAATCAGGCTTCCCAGGCTGGAACAACCCGCTACCTCCAGCAATTGGCGGCTATTGTGAAAGACCCGCGCCAGCTCCTGGTTCTTGTGAATCTCTTCCTGCATCAGGCTTCGTTCCTCGGGGTCAAGGGAAGGTGCGGCCGCCTGGAAATCCCTTTCCATCGCCTCCGCGTAGCGCTGGAAGTCGCCCGGCTCAATCAACTCGTCCTGGCAGCGTGAGAAAAAGTCGTTCAACGAATGGAGGAATGCGCCCGGCTCCGCGAGCTTCTGGTAGTGCTGGAGTCCCAGGCTTTCCATGCGGCGGCGGAGGAAAATCCACACGTCGATCTTGTCCAGCAGGGTGCGCTCGAAATGCCGCTTGCGCAGCACCTCATAACAGAAGGAATGGAAAGTGGAAATCTGGGGGAGGGTTTCGATTTCAGGCAGGGCCTCGCGCACGCGGCGCTGCATCTCCTTCGCCGCCTTTTCCGTAAAGGTGAGCGCCAGGATGTTTTCCGGCTGAATCGGCGCGCTGGCGGCCCCTTCTATGCCGCGTACGGGGATCTGGCTAGTGGCCAGCAGTGCGGGTTCCTGGTCGCGCGCCCCCGTTAGCAAATGAACGATCCGCTGCGTAATGACTCGCGTCTTGCCGCTGCCGGGCCCGGCAATGATCAGCAGTGGGCCTTCCCCATGCTCGACGGCTTTTGATTGTTCGGGGTTCAGCTTGAAGGCTGAGGTCATCGACTCATTATTTCAAGAAGGCTGGCAGGGAAGCAAGGGGAGGGGTGTATGCTCCCAACCACGTCCGTGCTGGACAAGTTGCAGCGCGTTTGGCCCTCGGTTAGACTTTGGGTTGGCCATGCGTGTGATGCTGCTGGAAAAGCCGCGGCCGGTGAGCGAGAACCCCTTGCGTCTCGCGGAACTGCCATTGTGCACGCCGGCTCCGGGGGAGATTCGCGTCCACGTCCGTGCCTGCGGAATTTGCCATACGGACCTGCACATCGTGGAAGGCGATCTGCAACTCCCCAAGTTGCCCATCGTTCCGGGCCACCAGATCGTGGGGACGGTGGACGCTCTGGGTGCAGGCGTGCGCGAGTTTCGCGAGGGTGAGCGCGTGGGCGTTCCCTGGCTCCATTCCACGGACGGCGAGTGCGTTTACTGCCGCAAGGGCCTGGAGAATCTCTGCGAACGCGCGCAATTCACGGGGTTCCATGCTGACGGCGGGTATGCGGAAGCGATGGTCGTCCCTGCCGCGTTTGCCTACGCGCTCCCCGAAAGCTTCTCCGACCTGGAGGCTGCTCCCTTGCTCTGTGCGGGGGTCATTGGTTACCGCGCGCTGATGCTCTCGAATATCCAGCCGGGAGAGCGATTAGGCCTTTACGGCTTTGGGGCCTCGGCACACATCGTCATCCAGATCGCGCGGCACTGGCAGTGCGAGGTCAGCGTCTTCACGCGCGCCGAGACACACCGCCAACTGGCGCGGCATCTCGGCGCCGCCTGGACGGGGGCTGCCGGAGACACGCCGCCCGCCCCGTTGGATGCCGCCATCATCTTCGCCCCCGCGGGTAAGCTTGTTCCTGACGCGCTGCGCGTTCTTCGTAAAGGCGGCACGCTGGCACTGGCCGGCATCACCATGTCCGCCATTCCCGAGTTAGAATACTCCCTTCTCTATCCCGAACGCACCGTGCGCAGTGTGGCTAACAGCACGCGCGACGACGTGCGCGCCCTGCTGAACCTCGCCGCAGAAATTCCCGTGCGCACGACGATTGAGACCTACCAGCTTCCCGAGGCGAATCACGCGCTGCAAAACCTCAAAAGCAGCAAGATCCCCGGCGCCGGCGTGCTGGTGATCTAGGCCTGCCCATTCAGGCATCATCATTCGTATCGCAGCGCTGCCATGGGGTCTATCCGAGTCGCTCGGCGCGCCGGCAGGTACGCTGCGAGCAGGGCGGCGCCCGTGAGCAGCAGCGGTGACACGATGAGGGTTGCGGGATCGGCGGGGCGAACGCCGTAAAGAAGGCTCGAAATCAGCCGGGCAAGCCCCACCGCCAATATCAGACCGGCCGCCACGCCGGCAATCGCCAGGAGCAGCGCTTCTTTCAGCACCAGGCGCAAGACCTCTTGCTCACTCGCTCCCAGCGCCATGCGCAGGCCAAATTCGCGCGTGCGGCGAGAAACCGAATACGAGATCACGCCGAAGATTCCCGCGGCGGCCAGGGCAAGTGCCATGACGCCGAAAAGGCCGAGCAGCCAGGTGCGGAGGTGCGCCTGCCCGAGCGACACATCGACAGTTTCGAACATCCATCCGACGTCGGTCACCGGGAGGTCGCGATCCACCTCATGCACCTTCGCGCGGATCTCGTTGGCTGCCGCGGAAGCGCTCGACGCCGTCTTGATCACCAGGCCTACGCCCCAAAGCGGCGCCTGATTGAACGGCACGTACAACATGGGCCCCGGCTTCTTGTCGAGCGCCGCGTCCCGCACATCTCCGACCACTCCCACGATCTCGCGCTTGACGTTAGTGTCCGGCGGAAACCCGAAAACGAGTTGCTGCCCAATCGGATCGCGATGCGGAAAGTAAATTCGGGCGAGTTCTGCGCTGATGATGGCAACGCGCGGCGCGGACATGACATCCTGTTCGGTGAACGCGCGCCCGTGCAACAAGGGAATGCCGATCACGTGATAGTAATTCGGACTTACGGTAACGTAGTCCGCCGTGTTGTTCGTTCCAGGCGGCTGGGGAGGGCCATTGACGATCGAAAAGCTCATATTGCAGGATTGGTCCGCCAGTGGTAGCGGAAGGGCGACGGCCGTATCCCGGAGGTCCGGCGCGGCCTGAATCCGCGCCAAAGCCTCATTCGAAAAAGTCACCCACTGCTGAGGCGTCGAGTACTGGAATCGCGGCAGCGACACCTCCGCTTTGAGAATGTTTTGTGTTTCAAAGCCGGGGTTGACTGACAGCAGCGCGGCGAAGCTGCGGATGAGCAAGCCCGCTCCCACCAGAAGCACCATGGCCAGCGCGACTTCGGCGGTGACCAGAAGATTGCGCGCCCGCCGCCGTCCCTTCCCTTCGCCCGGGCGCCCGCCGCTCTCCTGAAGGGTGGTGTGCAGCCGGGGATTAGCGGCGAAGAGCGCCGGGGCCAGTCCGAACAGCAGGCTTGCCCCCAGCGAAAGCACCAGGGCAAACGCCAGCACCGCCCCGTCTACTCGTATGGACTCCGCGCGCGGAAAGCCCGGCGGCAGCAGTCCGCTGAGCCCTTGAACGCCCCCAAAGGCCAGTGCAATGCCCACGGCCGCACCCAGCAGACCGAGCACTGCGCTCTCGGTGAGGAGCTGGCGCAGGATTCGGGACCGCCCTGCGCCCAAAGCCGCCCTTACGGCGAACTCCTTGGCGCGGGAGGTGGCGCGTGCCAGAAACAGGTTCGCCACGTTGGCGCACGCGATCAGGAGCACCAGCCCGACGGCGGCGAGCAGGACAAGGAGCGGGGCCGGAGCGTCGCCGGTCATGGCCTCTCGAAGAGTCGCTATGCGGATGGTCCGCCCCTCGTCCCCGGGGTGATACTGTTGGGTCAGCCGGTTGCTGAGCGCCCCCATCTCCGCCCGGACCTGCGCCATAGAGACCTCCGGCTTCAGCCGCGCAACGGCGGTAAAAAGACCAAGGTCCGGGCGTTTGATGAAGGGGCCAAACGAGGGGTCTTGAACGATGGGTATCCAAAGCTGCCCGCCTCGACCGTCGAGCGAGAACCTGAAGCCGGCGGGCATCACGCCCACCACCGTGAACGACCGCTTGTCCAGGTCGATGGACTTGCCGATCAGGTCAGGGTCCGCGCCGAAGCGGCTGCGCCACAAGCCCTCGCTCAGCACCACCGCCGGCGCCGCGCCTTCTTCGTCGTCTGCGGGCAGGAACACGCGGCCCATCAGCGGCGGCACGCCCAGAACCGGGAAGAAGTCTGCCGTCACGTCGCCCACCTTCACCACCATGGGCTCACCGGCTCCGGTCAGGTTGAGCTCGTGCCCCTGCACCGCGGCCATTCCACTGAAGGCGTGATTCTGCCTCCGCCATTCCTGAAACTCCGGGTAGGAGCAGCCCTCCCCGCCAATGCCTGCCCGATCGTTGGCTTCGAACACCCTGACCAATTGGCCGGGATGTGCAAAGGGCAGCGGCTTCAAGAGCACGGCGTACACCGCGCTGAAGATGGCCGTATTGGCCCCAATGCCCAGGGCCAGCGTGAGGGTTGCCACCAGCGTGAATCCGGGACTCCCACGAAGCTGGCGAAGGCCGCAGCGAACGTCGTGGCACAGTTGCTCGAGCCAAACGAAACTCCACACGTCCCGCGTCTCTTCCTTGATTCGCGTTACGTTGCCGAACTTACGCAGCGCCGCATAATGTGCCTCCTCCGGCGGCATGCCGCGCCCGATGTTGTCCTGGGTCTCTCGCTCAATAAAGTCGCGGATGTCCTCGTCGAGGCCATCCATCATGCGTTTGCGGCGGCGGAAGAATTGAGTCCAGTTCATGGGATGAGTACCCTAGATTCAGCTCTGACCGTCTCCCATATCTTCGGCTGCACACGGCCCGTCGGCCCGGCCGGCGCCAATATTGAGCCCCAAGGGGGCGATCTAACAAAGCTCAGGCCAACGGCCTGGGTCTGGGAACCGTGTTCCACCTGCCTTCAGCCACGAAAGGGCGACATACCCACGCGGCGGAACACGCCCACCGCCCTGGCCTTGTGCCGCCCTTTCAGGGCTCCAGCCCACCCATCGCCCTCTGCACCCAGACCGTTGGCCTGGGCTTTGTTAGATCGCCCCTTTGGGGCTGAAACGTACTCCCCGTGTCCAGCCGAAGATGTGGGTAAAGATCAGATCCAGCCATCAGCTTTCAGCGGTCAGCTAAAGGCCCTGTGCCCGGATTATTCGTAAATTTCCCGGAAGGGAAAGCACAGCAAAGAGTTTCGCACAGAGGTCACGGAGACAACGCACAGAGATCACGGAGGGGTCTCCGAGATTTTCTCCGTGCACTCTGTGGTCAACGCGTTCGACCCTGCCTACGGACAAAACGCTCCGTGAACTGTGTGAAACGCTCTTAATCCTGCCCTTCCTTATCCCCTTCGCAGATAATCCGGGCTCTGTGGGCCAGCCGGCTCTAGCTGAAAGCTGACGGCTGAATCCTAATTGCTGACACCTTCATTCATACCTCAGCGCCACCATGGGATCGACTTTGGTCGCGCGGCAGGCGGGAATGTAACACGCCATCAGCGCTACCAGGATCAACAGGACCGCGACCCCGGCGAAGCTGAGCGGGTCATGCGCGGTGACGCCGAAGAGCATACTCGCCATCACGCGAGTTAGTCCGAAGGCGGCCGCCAGGCCGATGGCAACACCCACGAGCGTCATCTTCGCCCCTTCGCCCAGAACCATCCACAGGACATTCCGCCGCTCAGCCCCAAGCGCGATGCGGATGCCGATTTCATGTGTCCGCTGGCCGGCAAGGTAGGAGATTACGCCGTAGATTCCCACGCAGGACATGACGAGGGCGAGCGCAGCAAAAATGCCAAGGAGAATCATGGAGAAACGCCTCGCGGCGAGCGAGTCGGAAATGATCCCGTCCATGGTCTCGGCGTCGGATAGCACCATCTGGCTGTTGACCTGTCCCAAGGCGCGGCGAATCGAGCTGACCAGGGCGGGCGGCGACCCTGACGTCCGCACCGCAACCCCAATGCCCGTCGCCGCCAGCGACATCAACTTGTCGGGAAGTTGGGAGAGTGGCAGGTAGCACTGCGCCTGGATGGGCCCGGTGGAATCGGTGTCGAGGCCCCACTGTTTTACATGTCCAACCACCCCGACGATTTCCGTTGTGATGTTCAGGATGCCGAAATTGACGTGCCTGCCGATCGGATCCTGGCTGCCGAAGGCCAGGCGGGCAAAATTATCGTCAATGACGACCACGAGGGGTGAATGCTCGCTATCTTGAAGCGAGAGGAAGCGCCCGCGCTTGAGTGGAATTCTCATGACTTGCAAATACTCAGGCTGGATGAGGTAAAAGAGCGCCATCTTCATCGCCGCTTGGCTCGAGGGCTTCGGTTGGCCTTCCGGCCAGAAGGGCACTTCTGGGTTGCTCTGCAGGGGAACAGCGCCAGCGGAAAGGGAGGAAGCCCTGATGCCGGGCACGGCATCGAGCCGGTCGTGAATCTGGCGCCAAGAGGTGCGAATGGCGTCGGGGGAGCTGATCGCGGAGGGAAATGATAAGTCGAAGGTCAGCACATTGTGGGGATCGAATCCCGGATCGACGCCCCAGAGCTTGGAGAGGCTGCGAATCATCAGTCCGGCGCCCGCCAGCAGGACAACCGCCAGCGCCATTTCCACGACCACAAAAATCCTCTGGGCGCGATGCCGGGGACCGCTCGACCCGCGCCCTCCCTCCTTGAGCGTTTCCTGTAGATCGTGTTGCGAATTCTCGAGGGCCGGGACCAAGCCGAACAGGACGCCCGCCAGCACAGAAGCGGCGAGCATAAACAACAGCACGCGCCCGTCGAGATGGACTTCCTCGGCTCGGGGCAACGCCTTGGGCAGCAACGTGAGCGCCCCCTTCAGCCCCCAAGAGGCAAGGACCAAACCCAATCCCCCACCAGACAGTGCGAGCATTATGCTTTCGGTCAAAAGCTGCCGAATAACGCGGCCGCGGGTCGCACCCAGCGCGGAGCGGATCGCGAATTCGCGGGTTCGACCGGTCGAGAGCGCCAGCAGGAGATTGGCTACGTTCGCGCAGGCGATGAGGAGAACAAAACCCACCGCGCCCAGCAGCACCAGCAGAATCGGTTGGATGTTGCCCACCACGGCTTGTTTGAGCGGTACCAATGCAATGCCGGTGCCTTTGTTCGCCTCGGGATATTCTGCGGCTAGATGCCGCGTGAGCGCATTCATGTCGGCCTTCGCTTGCGCGAGCGAGACGCCGGCCTTGAGCCTCCCGATTATGCCCATGCCCATGACCGTGTTGCGGTCTCGAAAGTTTGGGTCGTTCCACTGACCAATCGGCACGTACACGCTGCTCGGTTCGAAGCCGGCACCGGCGTAATGGAAGTCGGCAGGAATTACTCCCACAATGGTGTACGCGATGCCATTGAGAGTGAGCGACTTTCCCAGCACCGTCGATGAAGCACCGAACTTTCGCTTCCACAAACCGCTACTGATCAGAGCTACTGGTGGCGCGCCCACCTGGTCCTCTTCCGGACGAAACGCGCGGCCAATGGTCGGCTCTATGCCGAGTAAGGGGAATAAGCTGGCGGAGATCATCTCCGCCGGCACGCGTTCGGCCTCGCCCATCCCTGTCAGATTGAATTCGTCCTCCCGGTAAGCAGTCAAGGCGGAAAACGAGCGGTTGTCGCGGACCCAGTCCAGGAAGTTGGGATAGGATACTGACGTTTCAGTGAAGGTGGCGTCGCGCCCATATACCGCGACGAGCCGTTCTGGCTGCCAGTAGGGTAGCGGATTCAGCAGCACGCCGTTCACCACGGTGAGGAGCGCCGTGTTCGCCCCAATCCCCAGCGCCAGCGTAAGCATCGCCACCACTGTGAACACGGGATTTTTCGCTAGCGTGCGCAAGCCGAAGCGAACGTCCTGCCACAGTTGCTCAAGCCAAACGAAACTCCATACGTCCCGCACCTCTTCCTTGACCCGCGCCACGTTGCCGAACTTGCGCACCGCCGCATAATGCGCTTCCTCCGGCCGCATGCCGCGCCCGATGTTGTCCTGGGTCTCGCGCTCGATAAAGTCGCGGATGTCCTGGTCAAGGTCTTCCATCATGCGCTCGCGGCGGTGGAACAATTGAGTCCAGCTCATGGGAGTAACCAGCCCTCCGTGCTCAGCTCTCTGCAATCGGCTTTCAGCCATCAGCTTTCAACAGTCAGCTAAGGTCCTCTGGGCCAGCGGGCCGTGGCTGCGAGCTGATCGCTGACCGCTGATAGCTTCATTCATATCTCAGCGCCACCATAGGGTCGACTTTCGTTGCGCGGTGTGCGGGGACATAGCACGCGACCAACGCTACGACCGCGAGGAGCACCGAAGCGGCGATGAACGTCAGCGGGTCGCTCGGCTTGACGCCGTAAAGCAGGCTCGCCAAAAGGTGCGTGAGCCCTCGCGCCCCGGCGGCACCAATGGCGACCCCTAACAGCATCAGCCTGAATCCGTGCCCCAAAACCATTCTGAGAATTTCGCCTTTGTGTGCCCCGAGTGCCATCCGGACTCCGATTTCGTGCGTCCTTCTTGCTACGTTATAGGCCATAATTCCATACAATCCCACACAAGCAATGGCGAGACCCAGAATGCCAAAGATGCCTGCCAGACCCGAAACGACTCGCTGCTGTCCCATCGAATCACTCACCTGCGCGGCGAGCGTTGTGACATCAGTTATGGGCAGGTTGGAATCGATTTCATGGATCGCCTGCCGCACTTCTACTGTGACATTGGTGGGATCGCCCGCCGTGCGGACTTCGATTTCGTTGACGGAAGTCATGATGGATTGGAGCTGGAAGGCGGAGAGAAAGAGCATGGTCCCTGCGGACTCGCGCACGCTCGAGTACCTTGCGTCTTCGGCCACGCCCACAATCTCAATCCCCGGCGCGACGAATTTCGACCCCGAGCTGAACCGTCTTCCGATTGGGTTGCCGTTGGGGATGAATTTGCGCACAAACGCCTGATTTGCCACCGCCACGGGGGATGAGGCTGCGATATCCTGCGCGGAGATGGACCGCCCCGCAACAATGTGCATCCCCTCCGTCTCAAAGTATCCCGGCCCGACCGCGACCACTTGTGGGCTGGACCCGCCTGAGGGCGACGGCTGGCCCTCCACAGAAACCTCGAATCCGCCCCAACTGCCGCTCATCGGGCTGGTCATCCCGACGCTGGCTGAGCGAATCCCGGGCAGGGCACCGACTCGATCCAGCAGGGTAAGGTAGAGACTGGCCAATTGGTTGGGCTTGTAGCCGGCTAGTTCCGGGTCAATGTTCATCAGCAGAACGTGCTCCGGCGTGAATCCAAGGTTCTGATTTTCGAGATCAACCAGGCTATGTACCAGCAGCCCTGCTGCTACCATCAGCACCAATGAGGCCGCAATCTCGAACAACACGAGGCTCCTGCCAAGTCCCAATCGAGACCGCTTCTCGACACCTGACAATGGTCCTTCTTTGAGTGCCGGAACCAGGTTCACGCGTGCCGAGCGAACCGCCGGGATGAGGCCAGATAGAACCACAGCTAAGAGCGAAGCGCCCGCCGTAAAGGCGAGCACGGCCAAGTCCGGCCTGACGTTTAGTGGAACTCTTGCCGCCACCATGGCCGCCAAAACGCGGACCCCCCAAAAGGCCACAAGCGCGCCCGCCACTCCACCCGCAACCGCCAGCAGCAGGCTTTCCGTGAGGACTTGCCGCATCAGCCGTCTGCGCGTGCCGCCGAGTGCCAGGCGCGTCGCCATCTCTTTTTGCCGGGCCATTACTCGAGAAAGCATCAGGTTGGCGACGTTCGCGCACGCTATCAACAACACCAATCCCACAATCGCCAGAAGAATACGCAGCGGTTCCGAATATTCATGCCGCAACTGGGAAAGCCCACGTCCGCCGGGGGCGAGTGGTACGTAAGCGTGTTGGATTTGCTGCCGCTCGGCCTCCGTAATCTTCAACCCGAAATGTCCGGTAAGATGCTGGCGTAACACACCATCGATTTCCGCGCGCGCCGCGTCCGGGCTTACGCCAGGCTTGAGGCGGCCCATCATGTTCAGCCAGTAAATGCCGGGAGCGGCCAGCAAGGACTTCGCCTGCGGCATCACAGTAAGCGGGAGGCGGGGCCGAAGGCTAAGCGGCATCCAGAAATCAGGTGAATCCGCCTCAACCCTTACTCCAAAAAATCCTCGCGGCGCAACGCCCACAACGGTCATGGGCACACTATCAATATCCATGGAACTGCCTACTATGGCAGGATCACTACCCAGCCTGTTCTGCCAGTAGTTGAAACTGACCACGGCGACAGGCGTCGCGGCAGACTGGTCATCGGCCGGCGTCAGCGCCCGACCCATGGCAACTGCAACGCCCAGCACGGAAAAGAAGTTTCCGGAAACCAGTTTCCCGCGTGCCACTTCGACAGCGCCCCCCCGACCCCCTGCCCGGACCGTCAGCGTATCCACGGGTGTTTGAAATGCGCAAATTCCCTGAAAAAGCCCGCTGTGGTCGCGTACATCCACATAAAACGGATAAGAGAAGAGGGTTTGCCGGCCCGAAGGAATGCCAGGGCTCATGGACATTTCATCATGGGGACTGTCTGCGAACAGGACGAGCCCGCGGGGATCCGCGACGGGCAGGTTCCGCAACATTACGGCGTTCGTGAGGCTGAAAATGGCCGTGTTGGCGCCGATCCCCAGCGCCAGCGTAAGCATCGCCACCACTGTGAACCCGGGATTTTTCGCTAGCGTGCGCAAGCCGAAACGAACGTCCTGCCAGAGTTGCTCAAGCCAAACGAAACTCCATACGTCCCGCACCTCTTCCTTGACCCGCGCCACGTTGCCGAACTTGCGCACCGCCGCATAATGCGCTTCCTCCGGCCGCATGCCGCGCCCGATGTTGTCCT